>ERZ772827.1017-NODE-1017-length-14604-cov-3.480927_pt1 | contig 14604 bp, 10 predicted proteins | sample MGYA00580850_ERZ772827 | MGnify/ENA primary metagenome ERZ772827 (study PRJEB29015, sample SAMEA2737950) | human oral metagenome | biome: human oral; feature: human-associated habitat; material: dental | place: China | collected 2145 ...
GGTTACTGTGGGTACTGTTGTTTTAGCTTTATTTACTTTTGGTGTAGATTCTCTTTTTAGCAAAGCTATATCTAATATTCTTACTGGGCTGATTAACCTTTTCAACTAATAGTATTAATTAATCAATGAGCGAACTGAAGTGGTATGTGCTGAAAGCCATCAGCGGGCAGGAAAATAAAGTCAAAAATTATATTGAGAATGAAATTAAAAGATTAAATCTTGACGCTTTCGTTACTCAAGTAATTATTCCTATGGAAAAAGTTATCCAGATGAAAAATGGTAAGAAAGTTCCAAAGGAGAGACCTTATTATCCAGGCTATCTAATGGTAGAAGCTAATCTGGTAGGAGAAGTTCCTCATATTATAAAGAATATTCCAGGTGTAATTTCATTTCTGAGTCTTACAAAAGGAGGAGATCCAGTACCAATGAGAAAATCAGAGGTCAATAGAATGCTCGGGAAAATGGATGAGCTTGCAGAATTTGCTACCGATGTAGAGATTCCATTCATAGTAGGGGAGAATGTAAAAGTAATAGACGGACCATTCAATGGATTTACAGGTACAATAGAAAAAATCCTTGAAGACAAGAAGAAAGTGGAAGTTTCAGTTCTTATTTTTGGTAGAAAAACCCCTATGGAGCTAAGTTTTATGCAAGTAGAGAAAATCGTATAGGTAATAATTTATTAGATCTCAATATCCTCACTCTTATTCGGAGTGAGGTTTTTTATGCCAGCGCATTACGAACTTTATTAGTCTTTCAAAAAAGCTGTACATTTGGGCTTCAATTCATAAATGATAAGATATGCTTAATATAAATGATATACGAGCTCAGTTTCCTATACTTAGCCAAAAGGTAAATTCCAAGCCCTTGATTTATTTGGATAATGCAGCATCGTCTCAGAAGCCAGCCTCTGTGCTTGAAACTTTACAGAGATACTATACCGAGTATAATGCTAATGTCCACCGTGGAATACATACCCTAAGCCAGATGGCTACTGAGGAAATGGAGCTTGCAAGAAAGAAAATCCAGAAGTTTATTAATGCAAAGCACGATTATGAGGTGATTTTCACAAAGGGAACTACTGAGGGGCTGAATTTATTGGCGTATTCCCTCACTCAGCAGATTCAGAAGGGGGATGAGATTATTATTTCTCACCTTGAGCATCATTCTAATATCGTCCCTTGGCAGCTACTCTGCGAGCGTACAGGAGCGGTACTGAAAGTCATTCCCATTGATGAAAACGGTATCCTTCAGCTGGATTTTTTGGATAAAAATCTAAGTGAAAAGACCAAAATAGTTTCCGTAAATCAGGTTTCTAATGCCTTAGGAGTTATCAACCCTATTCAAGAAATCATCTCCAAAGTCAGAAAGAATACGAATGCGTATATTATTATTGACGGAGCACAATCGGCACCGCATTTTAAGATTGATGTACAGGCGATGGACTGTGATTTCTTTGTGTTCTCTGGGCATAAAATGTACGCTCCTATGGGTACAGGTATCCTCTATGGAAAGGAGGAAGCGCTCAGGGCTATTCAGCCGTTTCACGGAGGTGGAGAGATGATTGCCACTTGCTCTTTCGATAAGACCACTTATGCCGACTTGCCCTTTAAGTTTGAGGCAGGCACGCCCAATGTAGGGGGGAATATCGCTCTTGGTGCAGCAGTAGATTTTATGGAGAATATCGGGCAGGAAGCCTTGCAGACCTATGAACATCAGCTACTGGAATACGCTCAGAAAAAGCTATTGGAGATAGATGGGCTTACAATCTACGCCCTTAAAGCACCGCGTGCAGGCGCTATCTCTTTCAACCTTGAAGGCGCAGGGATTTCCTCTGATGTAGGGATGATTCTCGATAAGCTCGGGATTGCCGTACGCACAGGGCACCACTGCACCCAGCCGATTATGAACTTCTTTAATATTGCAGGTACCGTAAGAGCCAGCTTTGCAATCTATAACACCTTTGAAGAAATAGACACCCTTGCCGAAGGAGTGAAAAAAGCCAAAAAAATGCTCTCTCACTAACCCCACCTTGCAGGTGACGCACTTAGCCTCACCGGCTACGGTGAGGCGATTATTTTTAAGTACCTCCTCACGCTAGTGGGCTAATAGCCAGAAGCCAATAAATTAAGGAGACTAATTCCTAAAAAAGGGGCAGTGCCCCCTTCAATTAGGGATAATGAAAGAGATGAATCCCTAAAAAAGGGGCGATGCCTCTAAAATTGACCCAACAGGATGTAAAGTTGACCCCATAGAGGAGGATGTAGTAGGTAGTGGAGATTAGTTTGTGGGCTAAAAGCCAATAGCCAGTTGCTAGCAGCTAAATTATGATTTATATCATAGTCTCATCAAGGGGTAAAACCTCTATTTATCGTAGCTTTGTAGGACTTAAACAAAAAAATTAATTATATCATTGTTATGAAAAATCCGAACATTATTCAAGCATTGCAGAAGTTAGGGATTAAAGGTAATCCAGAGGTAGTTTATAATCCGAGCTTTGAGGAGCTTTATCAGGCAGAGGTTTCTCCGGAGAATAAAGGTTACGAGGTAGGAGAGGAAACCAACCTCGGTGCTGTGTCTGTAAAAACAGGAATCTTTACAGGGCGCTCTCCTAAGGACAGGTTCATTGTTTTAGATGATACTACCAAAGATACTATCCACTGGGGCAAAGTAAACCTGCCTACTTCTCCTGAGGTGTTCAACCACTGTAAAGACCTTGTACTAAAACAGCTCTCTACATCTAATAAACTCTATGTGGTAGATGCCTACTGCGGTACCAACCCAGATACCAGACTTAAAGTAAGGTTTATAATGGAGGTAGCTTGGCAGGCACACTTCGTTACGAATATGTTTATCCGCCCTTCTAGCTATGAGTTAGAAAACTTCGGAGAGCCAGATTTCATTATTATGAATGGCTCCAAGACAACCAACCCTAATTGGAAAGAGCAAGGCTTAAACTCCGAAAACTTTGTGATGTTTAACCTTACCGATAGAGTACAAATCATCGGGGGTACTTGGTATGGCGGTGAGATGAAGAAAGGAATGTTCTCCATAATGAACTACTACCTTCCACTCAAAGGTATGGCATCTATGCACTGCTCTGCCAATGTAGGTGAGAAAGGAGATGTAGCTCTTTTCTTCGGACTTTCTGGAACGGGGAAAACTACCCTTTCTGCCGACCCTAAACGATACCTCATCGGTGATGATGAGCACGGCTGGGACGATAGCGGAGTCTTCAACTTTGAGGGAGGCTGCTATGCGAAAGTAATAGACCTCTCCGCAGAGAAAGAGCCAGACATCTACGGTGCTATCAGAAGAGATGCACTGCTTGAAAATGTAGTCATAAATAAAGATGGAGAGCCAGACTTCACCGATAAGTCCATTACCGAAAATACAAGAGTTTCCTACCCAATCTATCACATCAATAAAATCGTTCTCCCTTCAAAAGCGGGGCACGCTAAGAAAGTTATCTACCTCTCTGCTGATGCTTTCGGAGTATTGCCTCCTGTTTCTGTACTCAATGAAGACCAGGCTCAGTACTACTTCCTCAGTGGTTATACTTCTAAATTAGCAGGTACCGAGAGGGGCATCACCGAGCCTCAGCCGTCATTCTCTCCAGCTTTTGGTGAGGCATTCCTTACCCTGCATCCAACGGCTTACTCCAAAACCCTTATCGGGAAAATGAAAGAGCACGGTGCAAAAGCATACCTCGTAAATACAGGATGGAACGGTACAGGTAAGAGAATCTCCCTGAAAGACACCCGCGCGATTATTGATGCAATTATAGATGGCTCAATAGAATCTGCACCTAAGCAGACTATTCCTGTCCTTAATCTTGAAATTCCTACGGCATTGCCAAATGTTTCCGAAGGTATCCTTGACCCAAGAAATACTTATGCTTCTGCTTCTGAATGGGAGGCTAAAGCAAAAGACCTTGCTGCGAAATACATTGCTAACTTCGAGAAATATACCGACAACGAAGAAGGTAAGAGACTTGTACCAGCAGGTCCTCAGTTGTAATTACTTATTACTTCATAAATTCAAAAGCCACTACAAAATTTTTGCAGTGGCTTTATTTTCTTGGGAGATTATAGGGCTATTCTTTTTTTGTAAGAGGAGAGTTTCTTCTGTTTCCTTTTTAGAGACAGACAATAATCTCTTAGCTCTTCTGTATTCATTTTATTATAAGATAATTTTAATAGGTAAGAGTATTTAGGGGTATAATATCTATCTCTTTTTCTTTAATCCCAGCATACCGAAAATTACTTTTGCCCCCTCCCTCATTAGAGTGTTGGTAAAGGTCTTCCCGGCACTGCTCTTCATTATTTGCTCAAAGATGCTTGGTTCTTCTTTTGTTTTAGGAGAATTTGTCTTTGTCTTTTCGGCAGGAGAGGCTGTCTGGTTTTCCATTCTTTCTGAAAGGAGTTCGTAGGCAGATTCTTTATTTATCGCTACTTCGTATTTTTTTACCAGAGAGGAGTTTTGTGTGAGCTGTAATACTTCGGTTTCTGTGAGTACATCCATTCGAGATTCCGGGGAGATGAGGTAGGCGTGTACCAGCGGTGTAGGTATTCCTTTTTCATCTAATGCCGTTACGAATGCCTCACCAATTCCGAGGTTTTGTATAAGGTTAGATGCATTGTAAAACTCGGTTATGGGATAGTTTTCTACTGCTTTGGAGATTTCCTTTCTGTCTTTTGCAGTAAAGCCTCTTAGTGCGTGCTGTATTTTCAGCCCTAATTGTGCCAGTACATTTTCTGGTACATCACCAGGGATTTGAGTAATGAAGTATATGCCCACACCTTTGGAGCGAATGAGTTTTACCATTGTCTCTATCTGAGAGAGTAGTGCCTTGGAGGCTTCATTAAAGATAAGGTGAGCTTCGTCTATAAACAATGCAAGTTTTGGTTTTCCAGAATCTCCTTCTTCTGGAAAGGTAAGGTAGATTTCTGCAAAGAGAGAAAGCATAAATGTGGAGAATAGCTGTGGTTTTGTTTGTATATTGGCAACCCTTAGAATATTGATGACACCTTTGCCATTTCTTGTTTTTAGCAAATCTTCCACATCAAAGCTGGGCTCTCCGAAGAAGTTCGCCCCTCCCTGTTGTTCCAATGCTACAATAGCCCGAAGAATAGCTCCGAGAGATGAGGAAGCTATTGAGCCATAACCATTGAGGAGTTCCTCTTTACCGTTTTTATCGCTGGTTACATATTGCAGTACTTTTTTCAGGTCTTCGAGGTCTATCAGTGGTAAGCCTTTATCATCACAATATTTGAAGATAATAGACATTATACTGCTTTGGGTATCGTTTAGTTCCAATATTTTGCTTAGCAATACAGGTCCAAACTCCGTTACCGTAGCTCTAAGTTTTACGCCTGCTTCTCCCGAGATGCTCATTAGCTCTACTGGGAAGCCCTGAGGCTCATACGTCAGCCCTGTTTTGGAGTATCTCTCATCTATTATCGTATTTCGGCTTCCTGCCATTGCAATACCTGAGAAGTCGCCCTTTATATCTAATACCAATGAAGGAACTCCTGCATGTGAGAGCTGCTCTACAAATACTTGAAGGGTTTTTGTTTTTCCTGTACCTGTAGCCCCCGCAATAAGCCCGTGCCTATTAATCGTCTTCAAAGGGATATTTACATCTACTTCCCTAACTACCTCACCATTGAGCATTCCCTTTCCTAATGTGATGAACTCCCCCTTAGGGCTGTATTTAGCATTAAGCTCCTGTATAAATTTTTCTCTATCTGCCATATCCATAATTTTAAGTGGTAAAGATAAAATATTTTCAGTGACTGGTTGAGAAGCTGTAGGCAGCAAGCTTAATTAGCGACTGGTTATTGGCTTTTAGCTGGTAGCCGTTAGTTTGTGCTAAGTGCGCCACCTGCAAGGTGTACCTGTCACGCTGTGGCTAAGTGCGACACCTGCAAGGTGTCAGAATTTTGGGGTTCTGCCCGTGTTGAAGCTTCGGTCTTTGTATTTTATGGCGTCTTGGAGGATGTTTGCTTTTATCCCGATATAGAAATCATAGGTTTTATAGGCTCCGAAGGGTACCCAGTTAAAGTTTATGATAAAGCTCCGCTGGTCTCGGGAGAAGCCGAGAGTGGTGTAGGCGAGTTGTTTATTGACGATATCGTAATTGGTAGAACCTTGTATATTCCAGAAAGGGGTGAGTTTTATGTTTCCACTGATGCCGAGGGAGGCTACTTTGGTACCGAAACGGCTGAGGGTATTTCGTGTGTAGGCATAGTTGGCATTGAGGTTGAGCGTCCAGGGTTGTTCAAAATGTGAGTAGTGGTCATCATCAAAGTAATAGTTTTCATTCATTATATCGCCTTTGATGTGGTATTTCTTCTCGTCTTTTTTCTCATCTTTTTTTGTAAAGAGCTCGTTGCTTAGCGGGATGCTCATTTGTACATTGAAGCCTTGTATGCCGAAGCCTCCGATTTTCTCGTGCCTTGTACCTATGCCTTGGTGGTCAAAGGTTACTTTGTAGGGGTCGAGGGTAAGGCTGGTGTTGAGGCTTACTTTATCGTTGAAGAAGCTGGTTTGCCCAGAGATATTGATGATGGAGAGTTTGAAGTTCTCTGCTGCGAAGTTGTAATTTCCAGAGATATTTAAGCTCTCGAAGATTTTGACTTTTTTTACGCCAGTAGAGTCAGACTTCGAGCGGACTTTCATCTGTATGTTGTTATTAATGCTTATCCCCAGAGCTTGTGTAAGCCCAGAGGAAGGTATGCCGTAGGTACTCCCCTCAAAGATGGAGTAGGGCGTCATAGCTCCAGTAGCGTCTGTATAGTTTTTATAGTATCCCCACTTTGGGTCTCCGAAGTCTGGTGAGTAGGTAAAGCTGAGGCTGGGCATCATTATATGCCTGATAGCTTTAATGAGGAATTTATCACCGAAGTTTTTATCTCCATAGAGGGTCGTTTGCAAGCTGGCACTCGTGCTGAAAGTAGAGAAGCCGGCGATATTATTATGGCGGGTAGTTTCTACTTTATTGGTAGCGGTATTGTAGCTTTTGCTTACGGTTTTGTTGGTAAGTACATTATTTGCTGTAGCGGATAGGGTAAATGTGAAGTACTTCATCACATTAGTGTTTGTGGAGAGCGATAGAGGGATTTGCATACCTGTTTGCATATTGTTCCACATCTCCTTTTGGAAGAGCTCTCCCTGTTTTGTATTTACATAATTAGAGAAGTTGAGCCCTGTATTTACATTGATATTTTCTAATAATCCTTCGCGTATGCCACCATTTTTTGGTTTGAGGAGATAGAATTGATTGATGGCTACATTGAGCTGAGGCAATCGGAGATTGACCAGTCCTGTATTCAGATTTTGAGAATAGGATGCAGAGCCCGTTATGGTAAAGGGGAGTTTCAGAAATCTTTTTGTAAAGCTGATACTGGAGTTTTGCTGTGTGTTTAGTACATTTTTATTAAAGATATAATTGTTGTTGAGCGACTGGTTATAGAATGTAGAGCTGCTCACCATATCTACAGATGCAGAGAAGTTAAAGTACGGATTTGCTTTGGAATCCTGAGTGTGCCTCCACGATATACGGTAGTTATTGGTCTTGGAGTAGTCGCTTAATCCTTTTATCCCCTGCACTACGGTACCTATATCAGCACTGAAAGTCCCAGAATATCGGTAGTTTTTTTTGTAATTTACCTCTGGTCGGAAGTTCCAGCTCCCCTTGGTATAGATATCGGTGAGAATCTTTAAATCAAAATGCTCCCCAAGAGGTTGGTAATAGCCTAGCCCATTGAGATAGAAACCTACGGCTTCCCTCTCCCCAAAACTTGGAACCAAGATTCCCGCAGAGCGCTTATCCGAAAAGGGAAGTATGGCAAATGGCAGTACAAAAGGTGTAGGTACCTTCTCAATATACATCTGTATAGGTCCTGTGATGATTGAGGAGTTTTTCTTCCCTTTTAGTAGTTTGATATGAGGAGCCAAAAGGTAATAGTCGGCAATAGTATCTTTTTTCTGGATGAAGTATTCGTCTGTGGTATATCTCCCCCTCCGAAAGTAGAAAACCGTGTCGCTTACTTTCTTTGTTTTATCAGCTACGATTACTCCGCCAGATTCCTCTGTACGGGTGTTATAGGCTATTGCTTTTTTATTTTTAAAGTTAAAATTAAAGCTATCGGTTTCGTAGGTTTTACCGCCTTGGGTAGTCTTTACAGTTTCTGTGAGTTTGCCGTTTTCATCCAGTTTCCCTCGTGCGAAGATATTTCCTGTATCCCAATCCACAGAGATATAATCTGCCTCTATGGTCATATCCTGATAGTTGATTTTTGCATTATGATTCAGGTAACTCATTCTCTTAGGGATATCTGAGCGGATATTGTCTGCAGAATATCTTACGATAGCCTCTAATGCTTCTTTCTTTTTAGGTAGGCTGTCAGTCTTTGGAATAGTGTCATTAATAACCTCATTTTTAGTAGTCTCTTGTGCAAAGCAAATTGCTAAAAAACTGTTAAAAATTAGGAATATTAAAATATGTAATCTATTTTTGGACACTATTTTTGGCTTGAATGAGTTAAAGATTAACGGCGTCAAAAATAATATATTTTTAAATTCTGATAATGGATATTAAAACAAATTCTTTTAAAAAATATTTTTCAGTTGTTTTATTATTAGTCTTTTTGCTGGCAGGAGCCCAGAAAAAATTTGTTTTAGTCTTAGATGCTGGTCACGGTGGTACAGACACAGGTGCTAAGAGAAGTTATTCAGACTTAGGAATGGTGATGGAGAAAGAGATCACCCTTGCCGTAACCTTGAAAGTAGGGAGAATGCTCGAGAAGAGTAAAGATTTTAAGGTAATCTATACCCGAAAGATAGATACTTATCCATCTCTTACCGAGCGTACCAACCTCGCCAATAAGAGCAATGCAGATTTGTTTGTATCCATACATGTGAACGCTTCCAAAGGGAGTACTGCTAATGGTACGGAAATCTTTGTGCAAGGTCCTAATCAAAATAAAGAAAATCTCGAAGTAGCAAAAGCAGAGAATGATGTAATCTTCTTGGATGAGCAGGACAGGCAGACCTTTGCTTCCTATGACCCCAACTCCCCAGAATCTCTCATCGCTCTGAGGATACAGCAGAGTAAATACTTGGAAAAGAGTTTAATCTTAGGAGGTTTGGTAGAAGAGAACTTCGTAAAGAAAGATAATCGCTACTCTCGTGGGGTAAAACAGCATAACCTCCATGTCCTTCGCAGGAATGCAATGCCATCTATCCTTATAGAGATGGGTTTCCTCAGCAATTATGAGGATGCAGCGTATATGACTTCCGAAAAGGGGCAGAAAGAAATAGCAGAGAGCATTTATAATGCAATTATCAGCTATAAAAAAATTATTGACAGGAAAGGAAACATAGCACAGCAAGATAAGCAACCAGAAAAGCCAGCAGAAGTTCCATTAAAGAATGATTTCAGGATTTTATTGATGACCTCTCCTTATCGTTATCAGAGCAATGACCCTGCATTGAAAGGGCTCAACTATATCCTCACAATAAAAGAAGGGAATATATACAAGTATTATTATGCTACTACCAATCTGGCCTCTGTGAGGGATAGCAACTTGAAAACCGCTAAAGATGCTGGCTTCCGAAATGCAATTGCTGTAGGTTTTATCCCTGGGCAGAAGATGGCTACGGGCTATTATACTATTGAACTTGCTGTAACTAAGGAAAAGCTGAGCTCTAATTCGCCTCTCCTTCAAATCCTTGGTAAAGAAGTACAACGAAAAAAGGAGAGCGGGACATTCTATTATACCTATGGTAAATTTTCCTCTTTGGAAGAAGTTGTCACTGCTATTAAAGAGTTAGAAAATAAGGGTATAAAAGATGTAGTGATTCAAAAAGTATATAAATAATATAGCTGTCTATTGCAGGAATAAAAAAAAGATTTATTTTTGCACTCGCAAAATAAAGCTGGCCTATTCGTCTAGTGGTTAGGACTCAAGATTTTCATTCTTGCAACAGGGGTTCGATTCCCCTATAGGCTACAAAGATACACGCTCAATATTGGGCGTGTATCTTTGTATATTATGGAGTACGCAAAATTCATTACTTTTGCGGGAAATTTAAAAAACGATGGCAAAACAGGAAGATGTTTTCAAAAAAGTGGTTTCCCACGCTAAAGAATATGGTTTTATTTTTCCGTCAAGTGAAGTATATGACGGGCTTTCGGCGGTCTATGATTATGGACAGAATGGTGCCGAGCTCAAAAATAATATAAAACAATACTGGTGGAAGGCAATGGTGCAGCTTAATGAGAATATTGTGGGTATAGACTCCGCAATCCTGATGCACCCCACTGTCTGGAAAGCATCAGGGCATGTGGATGCTTTTAATGACCCTTTGATTGATAATAAAGACTCAAAAAAAAGGTTTAGAGCAGATGTTTTAATAGAAGATTACTGTGCAAAACTCGAAGATAAAGCACAAAAAGAGATAGAAAAAGCCGCGAAAAGATTCGGTGAGGCGTTTGATAAAGCTCAGTTTGAAGCGACCAATCCAAGGGTTATTGAATATAGGGAAAAGCAACAGAAAATTCTTTCCCGAATGGCAAAATCCCTTGATGATAATAACCTCGCAGATGTAAAATCCCTGATAGAAGAGCTCGGTATAGCAGACCCCGATACGGGTTCTAAAAATTGGACAGATGTGCGCCAGTTTAACCTGATGTTTGGTACAAAACTCGGTGCATCTGCCGAAAATGCAATGGAAATCTACCTGAGACCAGAAACAGCACAGGGGATTTTCGTGAATTTCCTCAATGTACAAAAAACCTCAAGGCATAAACTCCCGTTTGGGATTGCACAAATCGGAAAAGCATTCAGAAATGAGATTGTCGCAAGGCAGTTCATCTTCCGTATGCGAGAGTTTGAGCAAATGGAGATGCAGTTCTTCGTGCCACCAGGTACGGAGCTGGATTTCTACAAACAGTGGAAGGAAAAACGGATGAACTGGCACCTTGCCCTTGGTCTTGGTGAGGAGAATTATAAGTTTCACGACCACGAAAAGCTCGCGCACTACGCCAATGCTGCTACTGATATCGAGTTTAAGTTTCCTTTCGGGTTTAAGGAGCTCGAAGGCATACATTCAAGAACGAATTTTGACCTCTCTGCTCACGAAAAGCACTCGGGAAGAAAGCTCCAGTTCTTCGATCCAGAGAGAAACGAAAGCTATGTGCCGTATGTTGTAGAAACTTCCATCGGTTTAGACCGAATGTTCCTCGCGCTCTTCTCCCATTGCCTTAAAGATGAGGTGCTTGAGGACGGCTCCGAGCGTACCGTACTCTCCCTCCCACCGGCATTGGCACCGGTGAAGGCTGCCATCCTTCCGCTTGTGAAAAAGGACGGACTTCCAGACTTTGCTGAGAAGATTTTTAATGACTTGAAGTTTGATTTTAATGTGATTTCTGAGGAGAAAGACAGCATCGGTAAGCGATACAGAAGGCAGGATGCCATCGGTACGCCGTTCTGCATCACAGTGGATCACGATTCGCTGGCGAACAATACCGTTACCCTCCGCGAGAGAGATTCTATGGCTCAGGAGCGCGTAAAAGTAGAAGACCTCAGAAGAATCATCGATGAAAAAGTGAATTTCCGAACCCTATTAGCCAAGTTGTAGATGAAATAGAGCACTGTAATAATGCCTTTGTATAGGGCATTATGGTGATAAAAGGTTAATAAACTGATAAAAGGAGCTAACTTGGCTCCTTTTTTATTTTATAGATGAAATGGGATTTAAATATAATATAAAAAAACCTCTCCGTACAGAGAGAGGTTTGGAAAATATACTATTTAAAGTTTATTTATTCTCGTAGAGTAGGTTGACGGTTTTAGAGACCACGGCTTTAATTTCGGTTCGCCTTACGATGAAATCTACGAAACCTTTTTCGAGTAAAAATTCGGAGGTTTGGAAGCCTTCTGGAAGGTCTTTACCGATGGTTTCGCGGATAACTCTTGGCCCCGCAAAGCCTATCAGCGCACCAGGCTCTGCCATTATGATGTCTGCCGTCATCGCAAATGATGCGGTAATCCCACCAAAGGTAGGGTCGCTAAGGTAGGAGATGTATGGGAGCCCTGCACAGGAGAGCTGCGCGAGTTTTGCCTGTACTTTTGCCATTTGCATTAGTGAGAAGGCGGCTTCTTGCATTCTTGCACCGCCTGACTGGCTGATAATCATAAACGGGAGGCGGTTTTGTATCGCGTGGTCTATAGCTCTGGCGATTTTCTCGCCCATTACGGAGCCGAGAGACCCGCCGATAAAGGCGAAGTCCATACACGAAATCACCATTTCTGTACCTCCGACTTTACCGACTGCACAGCGCACGGAATCGTTTAGTTTGGTTTTGGCTTTTACCTCTTTTAGCCTGTCGGAATAGGCTTTTGTGTCTTTAAATTTCAGGAAGTCGATGCTCTGTACTTTGGCATCGAGCTCTGTATATTTTTCGTCATCAAATAAGAGGGAGAAGTACTCATTACTCCCGATTCTTACATGGAAACCATCCTCTGGAGATACATAGTTATTGGCTTTGAGCTCATCATATTCTATAATCTTTCCCGTAGGGGTCTGGTGCCATAAACCTTTTGGTACATCCTTCTTCTCGGTAGTGGAAGTGGTGATGTTTTTATTCTTTCGTTTAAACCATTCGAATGCCATATTCTCTAAATTTAATTTTTGAAAATCGCCGATAATAAAGAGTTTCGGCTCTAAATAGGGGACAAAAGTAGAGTATTTATTTTAAATGAAAAAATGCCGTTGCACTCGGTTTTTTCAGGGGGTTGGGTCGGCGTCTATTTCTTTCAGCTGTTCGAGGTTTCTTTTGAGCCTGCCGATGATGAATCCATAGACGATTTTGTAGTAGAGCCACGCGATAAATGTCCCGATGCAGAGCATAGCCAGGAAAAATAGCCCTATGGCGAGTATCTCGGTGCGGTGCCCTTGTGAGCCGCTCTGCAAGACGATACTCAGCACGAAAAAGAAGATGAGAATAATGACGAGGACAAACCACGCGATGTTAAAGATAATGAAGGTATTGACCGTCCGTTTAAAGCTGATGATTTGTAAGATGAAATTTTTGAGGTTTTCTTCTATATTAATCCTCTTGTAGCTCTTGTAAAACTTGAAAATGAAGTAGAAGGTTGTAATCACCATACCGATTTTCATCAGCCAGTAAAAGCTATTGAAGTAGAGGTCTAAGGTTTCATTATGTGCTATATTGATGGTATTAACGATTTGGATGATATTATCGTTCCCGTTATCATAGATGATATCGTAGGCATTGAGGAGGAAAACCAGGATGGACTCTACAATACTGATGTAGAGGATGTATTTAATGTAGTTTCTGGATTTTCGGTTGAGCATAGAGCGGATGTCCTCCGATGCGTATTGGGAGGTGGCATTCTGCTGTTGCCATTGTTTTTTTAGGTTGTCAATATCAAAATCAGCCATACTTTTCCATTAGTTCTTTTAGGGTTTTCTTTAGTCGGTTCATTTTCACTCTGGCATTTCCTTCGGTTATCCCGAGGTTTGCTGCGATTTCCTTGTAAGGTAGGTCGTCCAGATACATCATTACGATAGCCCTCTCGGTATCTGGTAGCATTTTGATGATGCTGTACAGTGTGGAAATCTGCTGTGCCTGCTCGCTATCGTCTTCCTCCGTTTCCTTTTTGTAGTGGAAGTCTTGTAGCTCATCGGTTTTTATGCTTCGAGATTTCTTTCGGAAGAGGGTTATTGCCGTGTTGAGGGCTATTCTGTACATCCAAGTGGTGATTTTGGAGTTTCCCTTGAAGCTACCGTAGCTCCTCCATAGCTGGAGGACAATCTCCTGAAAGAGGTCCTTCTCATCTTCCTGAGAGTGGGTATACATACGGGAGATTTTAATAATCAAACCTTGATTATCCTTTATTAAATCTGAAAACTCCCTTTCTTTCGTCATCTATTATTTTGTCTAATCTCCCACTTTTTTACACAGGCGAAGATAAGATTTTTAAAGAAATCCTCCACCCCCACCCACTGGCGTGGGGAGCACTTAGCTAATAGCGTGGCAGGTGATTATTCACAAACTAATCACGCACTGCCCATCGCCTACTGCCTGAAGCGTATAGCGCGAAGCTAGTTGCTATTTGCCACTCGCCAGAAGTCAATTGCTGCTTATAGCACAAACCGCTGCTTTCTCTACATTCATTTTTTCGTAGCAGGTCTTTAGCCATTGTTGCCCTTCATCTGCGTAGAAGGAGCTGAAGTTGATAACCCTCTCTTGCCAGCTTTGCATTGGGTGGACTTCCAAGAAGAGGCGCTCCAGCTGTTCTAAGCGCTCGCTTTGTTTTATTTTTTCGGCTTTTAGAAGTCGTTTTTGCATTCGGAGAAAGGACTTTGTTTGCCTTTTTTCCTCCGCCTCTAATAGGTTTCTAAAGCTGATATCGGTGAGAGATGCCTTTGTTTTTAGCTCGCCAAAGAGGTTTTTTAGTGTATTTTCTTTTTCCTTTAAGAGGGCTTCTAAGGGTTGGTTTTTCAGGAGCTGCTCGCTGATGACTTGTGCAAAGTTTCGGAAAAAATCATTAATACTAAGCCCGAGTT
>ERZ772827.1021-NODE-1021-length-14573-cov-7.617647_pt1 | contig 14573 bp, 17 predicted proteins | sample MGYA00580850_ERZ772827 | MGnify/ENA primary metagenome ERZ772827 (study PRJEB29015, sample SAMEA2737950) | human oral metagenome | biome: human oral; feature: human-associated habitat; material: dental | place: China | collected 2145 ...
GCCAGGCCGCCACAACCAGCCAGCCACCGCGAGAACGGTACTTATTCGTCGCGAGAACGGGCCCGGGGCCACTGCGCGCAGACACCACCCACACCGTCGGCACAAGACCGCTCATTACGCAGGCTGCATTAGTTTAAAATGCACATATGCGCACCACCGTTGACCTGCCACCAGCCGTCCACTACCGCATGGGACAAGTCGCCGCCACTCACGGGATCTCTCTTGTCCACGCTCATTAGCGAGCTGGCCACCTCTGCCTTCAACAGGGAGTACCCGCAGGCCGAGACGGAGACCAGTACGGTGACCGGCCTCCCGCAGCTCCCCCTGGGACACCCGGTGAGCTCGCAGGACGTCGCCGCCTTCCTCGCTGAGGAAGAGAAGACCAGACGTCACATAGCCATAGTGTGACGCAAGGCTCTACCCTGGTACCAACCAGCGCGGCAGGTGGTCAGGCGGGTCCCGTCCGGGGTACTGGCACCACCGGCCGTCCTGGGCGTCCCCGGGCACACCCACGGCGAAAGGCACCCTGATGAGTACCACCCTCCTGAGGCGGGATCCCGCTCCGGCAGCGTCCGCGTCACGTGGCCGACGGCGTCTGCTAGCCCTGGCCCTGGTGTCAGCGGCCCTGGTCGCGGGCTGCGACGACGGGACGACGTCCACGGCCAGCGCACCCGCGTCGTCCACGGCCGCCACCACGGAGTCGGGCGCCCCGGCCCCCGCCGGAGGCGACGGGTCCCCCACCGCGGCTCCCACCTCCTACGACGCCCCGCAGGACGCCGCCAGCCTGACCGGCTTCTGGGATCCTGACGAGAAGAACCAGTGCAGCTTCCTGGAGGACTCCAACAACCCGCTCGGCTCCCCCGGCGTCGTGTGCCAGGTGAACGCGCGGACCTGGTCCCCGCCCGCCGGCACCACCGACATCAGGGGGAACGCCTGCGACACCGGGGCGGTCTACCTGGTGGCCACGCCCGACAAGTCCGGCCTGTTCTGCTTCTCCGGGGACCTGGGGGCGCCCTCGGACACCCTGACGGTCGGGCAGAGCGCCGCCAAGGGGGACTTCGCCTGCACCGCCACCTCCGAGACGGCGCTCACGTGCTGGAGCACCACCAGCGGGGCCTCCTTCGCCTTCTCCCCCGCCGGCTGGATGACCGGCACCACCGGGCCGATCCCCGAGTCCGCCCACACCTTCTGAGCACGGCACGCCCCGTTGCACGGCACGCTCCGGCGCCCTCAGGCATCCGAGCGGATCGTGCGCCAGGCCCCGGCCAGCTGGCACACGCACACCCACGCCAGGACGGTGAGCAGCGCCGCTGTGCGGGACCCCGGCCCCCGGCCGCCGCCCAGGAGCTCCTGGGCGGCCACCCCCGGCAGGAGCCGCCCGGCAGCCCCCAGGTAGCCTGACAGCGCCTGCGGGACGACGACGAGCAGCAGGGCCCCCGTGACCGCGGTCGAGGCCCGCCGCAGGAGGCCCGCCGCCCCCGAGCCGATCAGCGCGGCCGCCACCAGCCACAGCAGGACGCGCCCGGTGGCACCAGCCGTCCCCCGGCCCGGCAGGAGCACGGCCACGGGGGCCAGGAGCAGCCCCGCGGCCGCGAGCGCACCGAGGCCGACCACGCCGGTCCGGGCGCCGGCCACCCGGGCGCGCACCGGCTGGACAAGCAGGGTGGTGCGCAGACAGGTGGTCCCTGCCGCGCACGCCAGCGCTCCCGTGACCAGGAACCCCACCTGGACGGGAACGGTCCACGACCAGGCCACCTGCTCCAGGCCGCCCGCCCCGCCCCGCGCCCGGCCCCTGGCCGCCGACCACAGCTGGAGGAGGGCCAGGGCCGCCGTCGCGGCGCCCGCCCACCGCACGGCCGGGAAGGTCACCATCTTGAGCGCCTCGGCCCGGCAGGCGCAGGCCGTCTGCGAGTCCCGCCACCTCATGAGGCGTCCTGCCTTATCCAGGCCACCGCCGTGGTCACCAGCGCCGCCAGCGCCCACACGCCGCAGGCGACCACCGCCGCGGTGGGGGTGGGGGTGATGCCGAACCGGGTCTGGCGGATGAAGAGGCTGTAGGCGGCCGCGTCGGGCAGGTAGACGGCCAGGTCGGTCACCTTGCTCAGCAGCACGGAGGGGGAGACCAGGCTCGAGGCCGTGACCAGGGTGACCAGGGGCACCGTCGCCCCCCGGCTCAGGGTGGCCAGCGCCGCCGCCAGCAGGGCGTTGATCCCCCACCAGGCGGCCAGGGCCGCCAGGCGTCCGGGCGTGAGGTCACTGCGCGTGGAGGCCCACTCACCCAGGAGGTGGTGGAGCAGGGACAGCTCCAGGGCCAGCGCCCCGGCCAGCAGGAGGATGCCTGCCAGGAGGACCACCAGGATCTTGGCTACCAGCGTGGAGCGGCGGCCGGGATCCACCAGCAGGGTGGTGGCCAGCTGGCGGGTGCCCCCGGTCTCCTGGCTGCCGCGCTGGAACTCGCTGGCGAACACCGCGGTCGCCGTAATGACCAAGCCGGGCACGCCCGCCATGCTCAGCTCCATAAAGGGCATGTCGGTGAGCTGCTCCAGGGCGTAGGGGTCACCCGCCCTCAGGTCGGCTACCAGGCCGGAGCTGGCGACCCAGGTGACGAGCAGCGGCAGGACCAGGGTCAGGGCCGACCCCAACCACACGGGCTTAAGGCTCAGGGCCTTGAGCACCTCGGCGTGCAGGACCCGCACGGCCCCGCTCACGAGGCGGCCCCTGCCTGGCGGGCTGGCGGGGCCCCGTCCGGGCCCTGGTCGGCAAGGTGGAAGAAGGCGTCCTCGAAGGTGGCGTACCCGGCCCGGGCCGACTCCAGGGTCCCGGAGAACCGTACCTGCCCGTCGGCGATGACGACGACGTCGTCGGCCACCTCGGCGAGCTCGCCCAGCAGGTGGCTGGAGAGCAGGACCGTCCCCCCGGCCGCGGCGCGCGCCCTGAGCAGGTCCCGGATCCACCGGATGCCCTCGGGGTCCAGGCCGTTGACCGGCTCGTCCAGGACGAGCACCTGCGGGTCGCCCAGCAGCGCCGTGGCCAGGCCGAGGCGCTGGCCCATCCCCAGGGAGTAGGTGGACACCGGGCGCCGGGCGGCCTGGGTCAGGCCGACGGCCTCCAGGACCTCGTTGACCCGACGTCGTGGCAGGCCCGCGCCCGCGGCCACCCAGCGCAGGTGGGCGTACCCGGTGCGGGAGGGGGCGGCCCCGGCGCCGTCGAGCACGGCGCCGACGTGGCGTAGCGGGTGGCGCAGGCGGGCGTAGGGCCGGTCCAGGACCAGGGCGCGGCCGCCGTCGAGGTGGTCCAGGCCCAGCAGGCAGCGCAGGGTGGTGGACTTGCCCGCGCCGTTGCGTCCCACGAAGCCGGTGACCCGGCCGGGGCGTGCCCGGAAGGACACCTGGTGGAGGATCTCGCGGCCCCGGTAGCTCTTGCTCAGGGAGTCGATAACGATCATGGCGCCAGTGTGGGTGCTCCCGGGCCGGGCGACGTCGGCTCCGGGGAGGGTCCGGGGCGTCCCGGGTCGGAGCCCGGTCCCTCAGACCGTGGTCTGATGCCGCTGCCAGCGGGGCCTGCCTAGAGTGGGGGCGTGAGCAGCAGGTCCTACCCGGTGGGAGAGAAGGTGTCGTCCCGGCACTGGCCCGTGCCGGTGCTGGTCACCTTCATGGCGGCCCTGTCCCTCGTAGGCTCCGAGCAGGCCCCCAGTGCGCTGGTACGGGCGACCACCGTGGCGGCCCTGGTGACGGCCTTCGCCCTGACCGTGTGGCTGCGACGGCGTGAGAGGCGCGCCTACGAGACCCGCCTGGCCGACCTGGCGGCGGCGCGGGCGGTGGCCGAGGACCGCCTGGCGCTGTCCCGTGAGCTGCACGACCTGGTCTCGGGCGGGCTGGGGGCGATCACGGTGCACGCGGCCGTGGCCCAGCGTCTGCACCGGGATCCTGAGGGCCTGCGCCAGGCCCTGGCCCAGATCGAGCAGGCCGGGCACGAGGCCACCGCCGACCTGCGGCGCATGCTGGCGGTCCTGCGGGGTGGGGACGCCGAGGCCCGGCGGGCTGCGCCGCCACCGGCACCCTGTGGCGCCGCCCCCGCCGAGGACCTGGCGCTGCGGGTGGTGCGTGAGGCCCTGGTCAACACGGCCCGTCACGCGGGGCCCAGCCCGGTGCGTGTGGAGGCGGACACCGGTCCCGGGCGACTGAGCCTGCGCGTGTCCGACGCCGGCCCCGGCCCGGACTGGGTCCCCCAGCCCGGCAGCGGCTACGGGCTGACGGGCCTGCGGGAGCAGGCGCAGGCCCTGGGTGGAAGCCTCACGGCGGGGCCCGTCGGGGACGGTTTCACCGTGGTCCTGGAGCTGCCCGCCCGGGCTGAGGACGTCTGCGGCCCCGCCCCAGGCCTTCGGCGACCGGGCGCGCCCGCCCGGGAGGACGCGGGCGGGCGGACCGGGGCCGGTGCGCCCCGGCCTGGCGGGGAGGCGGGGTCGTGAGCGGGGCCGCGCAGGCCGCGGAGACGGGGAGGGCGGGCCCGGGGAGGCCGGTACGGGTCCTGGTCGCCGAGGACCAGGCGCTCATGCGCAGCTCCCTGGCCGCGCTCATCCAGGCCGAGGCGGACCTGAGCGTGGTGGCCACCGCCGCCGACGGCCAGGCGGCCCTGGCCCTGGCCCGTGAGCACCGCCCCGACGTAGTGGTCATGGACATCCAGATGCCCGGCACGGACGGCATCCAGGCCACGGCCAGCCTGGTGGCCGACCCGGACCTGGTCACCACCAGGATCCTGGTGCTGACCATGTTCGACGTCGACGACTACGTCCTGAGCGCCCTGCGGGCGGGGGCCAGCGGGTTCCTCCTGAAGGACACCGACCCCCAGGTGCTGGTGGACGCCATCCGCACGGTGCACGCCGGGCAGTCCCTGCTCAGCCCGCGCGCCCTGGAGCGCCTGGTGGCCCAGGGCGTCCCGGCCGCCGTCCCGCGCAGGTGGGGCGACGCCGGGGCCGCTGGCGGGGTGGGGGCGCTGACGCCGCGCCAGCGCGAGGTCCTGGTGCTGATCGCACGGGGCCTGTCCAACACCCAGATCGAGGCGGAGCTGTCGATCACCCGGGCCACGTGCCGCAGCCACATCACCGCCCTCCTGGCCCGGCTGGGGGCGCGCGACCGGGCCCAGCTCGTCATCGCCGCCTACGAGTCCGGGCTGGTGACGGCCTCGTCCTGAGGGGCCCGGGCGCTGGGGACGCGCCTGCGGAGCTGAACGCGAGTGACAGAACTCATAACCTGTGCTATAATTCAAGCTGAGGATCTCCCTTACAGCCAGCTCGGCACCAAGTGCGTAGCACTTTAGGACGCCACCGCAGGAGACGAAAGATGTCAGGAAAACAGGCCGCCGTCCTGGGCATCGTGGCCCTCCTCCTGACCGGCTGCGCCCCTGCCCGAGACCCCGCGGCGCAGACCGGGAACGAGACGTACGGGCCCCAGGTCATGGTCCCCCGTGACGACCTGGTCTCCCCCATGGTGCCCGTACGCTGGAAGTCCTGGCGCGCCGTGGACGACACCACCATCGAGGTCACCTACTTTGCCGGGCCCGCCTCCTGCCAGGGCGTGCACGCCCTGGTGGAGCAGACACCCCAGGCTGTCACCATCACCCTGAGCACCGGCGCCTTGCCGGGATCCGGCGACTGCATGGCGGTCGCCCTGAGCACGATCACAACCATCACCCTCAACGAGCCCCTGGCCGGTCGCCAGGTCATCCAGGGCCTCTGAGCACCACGGACACCTCAGAGTAGGAATAGAAATGCAGGACGGCTCACGGCTGCCCCTGGCGGTCACGACGCTGCTGGTCATGGTGGCGGCCCTGGTCGTCGCCCTCCTCGTACTCCGCTGGCACGATATCCCGGTGGTATCGCCCTCGGAGGAGACGGAGATCGCCTACCACACGGTTCCCAGCGAGGACCCGTCGTACTGGACCGAGGACCGAATGCGTTCGGCGAAGCCGGCGCCAATGCCGACGGAACCGTGACGAGCGGGGCTGGCGTCATCCTGTCGCGCGGGCTCGGCCGCGCCGCAGGCCGCCTGCGCCCGGACGCAGGCCCGAGGTGTACGTGCGCCGCCCTGCGGCCCTGACCTCGACGCGCGCCCGTTGCAGGCGCCTCTGCTACCTGCGGCCGGTGGCGCCGAGGTAGACGGAGATCGCGGCCATGGCCGCAAGGACGGACAGGATCCAGCGGATCCAGTCAATGCCGGGGGTCGAGGCGACACCGAGCAGCCCTGACACCCAGCCGCCGACGAAGGCCCCCACGCACCCCAGTGCAATGGTCCACACGACCGAGATGTCCTGCTTGCCCCTCATGAACAGGCGGGCCAGGGCGCCAATGAGGCCCCCGAAGACGATCATCCCAATGAGCTCACCCATGCTGTCCTCTTCCTCCGGAACACGGATACGGCGTCCGCACGGCGGATCCGCGCGGGGCGCCGACGGCTGGTCTCGCCCGCCACCATACCCGCAGCCCGACGGCCTCCCGGCAACCGGCGCCCCCTGCAACCGTCGTACCGAGACGGCGCACCGCTCGCCAGCCGCGCGACGGCGCCAGCCTCAGGGCACCCGCACCGGGGCACCCCGGGCAGGTGACGCCCACTACTTGTGGGCGGGCAAACGGGACTGATACGCTCGGCCCCACTCTGGCGTGGAACCGTAAGGGCCTCAGGAGCTCCGCTCCGATAAGGGCGCCTTGAGGACACGACGGGGCCACGGCACCAGCGCCACCCGGCCCGCGGTGCAGCACGCGTCCCTACCCGGCCCGGCCTCCCCGCACCCCTGGGCCACAGGCAAGGAATAAAGACATGGAACCCCACTCCCCCGCCCGTGAGGGACATGGCCGGACCTGGGCCAAGGCCATCCTCCTGGGCGAGCACTCCGTGGTCTACGGCCACCCCGCCGTCGCCGTGCCCCTGCACGACCTGCGGATGCGGGCCACGGCCACCCCCGTGCCCGGCCCCTCACAGCTGCACAGCCTGGGCTACCACGGGCCCATGGACGCCAGCGGCCCCCGGTTCGCCTGTGTCGTGCGCGCCTTCGAGGCGGCCCGCGAGTTCTCCGGGTGCCTGGGGCAGTCCTTTGAGGTCACCACCCACAGCGACTTCCCCCACGAGCGCGGGCTGGGGTCCTCGGCGGCCGCCGCGGGCGCCGTCATCCGCGCGGTTCTGGACGCCTGCGGGCGTCAGGCCTCCCGCGAGGAGCTGTTCGCGCTCACGCAGACGGCCGAGAAGGTCGCCCACGGCCGGCCCTCGGGGCTGGACGCGGCGGCCACCTGCTCCCCCGCCCCCATACGCTTCCAGGGCGGGCAGATGCACCAGCTCAGCCAGCACATCGACCACGCCTACCTGCTCATCGCCGACTCCGGCGTCCACGGCTCCACCCGCCAGGCCGTGGGCGGCCTGCGCCGGCGCTACGAGCAGGACCCCCAGGGCATCGGCCCTCTCATCGCCAACCTCGGCGCGCTGGCGCACACGGGGATCACGGCCATGGACCGGGGTGACGCCCCCGCCCTGGGGGCGGCCATGGACCAGGCGCACGGCGTGCTCGCCGAGCTCGGCCTGAGCCTGCCGGTCCTGGACCACCTCACCGGTGCCGCCCGCGCCGCCGGGGCGCTGGGCGCCAAGCTCACCGGAGGGGGCCTGGGCGGCTGCGTCATCGCCCTGGCCGGCGACCAGGACGCCGAGCGCGTCCGCTCCGCCCTGGGGCACGCCGGTGCGCCCGCCACCTGGGCCTACCGGATGCGCACCAGCGAGGTGGCCGCGTGACGCCCACCGCCACCGCCAGCGCGAACACCAATATCGCCCTGATCAAGTACTGGGGCAAGGCGGACGAGTCGCTGCGGATCCCCACCACCTCCAGCCTGTCCCTGACCCTGGACGCCACCCGGACCACCACCACGGTCTCCTTTGACGGCGGGGCGGACGGGGCGGACGCGGTGAGCGTGGACGGCGCCCGCCTGGCCGGGACGGCGCTGGGACGGGTGACCCGCTTCCTGGACCTGGTGCGGGCCCGCTCGGGCGTCACGGCGCCCGCCACCGTGACCTCCACCAGCACGGTGCCGCTGGCGGCCGGCCTGGCCAGCTCCGCGGCGGGGTTCGCCGCCCTGGCCGCGGCCGCCTCCCGGGCGGCGGGTATGGACCTTGACGACCGCGCCCTGTCCCGGCTGGCCCGACGCGGCTCCGGCTCGGCGGCGCGCTCGGTCTTCGGCCCCCTGGTGCTGTGGAACGCGGGCACCGACGACGCCACCTCCTACGCCGAGCCCGTCACCTGCCGGACGGACCTGGCCATGGTCGTGCTCGTGCTCTGCGCGGGGCACAAGCCCGTCCCCAGCACGGTGGCCATGCGCCGCACCGTGGACACCTCACCGCTCTACCCCGCCTGGGTGGAGGCCAGTGGCCGGGACCTGGGCGCCGCGCTGGAGGCGGTGCGCGACGGCGACCTGGAGGGCCTGGGCCAGGTGGTCGAGGCCAACGCCCTGGGCATGCACGCCAGCATGATCGCCGCGCGCCCCGCCGTCGTGTACTGGCTGCCGCGCACCCTCCAGGCGCTCCAGGCCGTCCGCGACCTGCGTGAGGCCGGCCTGCCTGCCTGGGCCACCATTGACGCCGGCCCCAACGTGAAGGTCCTCACCCGGGGGAGCAGCGCCGAGCAGGTGGCCGCGGCCCTGAGGGAGCGCCTGACCGACGCGGACGTGTGGGTCAGGTACCCGGGAGGGGGCGTGCGCGTGGAGGGGGCCCGTCCGTGATCCGCCGGAGCGCGCCCGGCAAGCTCTACATCGCCGGGGAGTACGCCGTCGTCGAGCCCGGGCACCAGGCGCTGCTGGTGGCGGTGGACCGTTTCATCACGGTGCGCGTCACCCCCGCCGAGCACACCGGGCGCATTACCTCCGCCCTGTACGAGACCCGCTACCTGACCTGGTACCGCAGCCCCGACGGCACGGTGGTGGTCGAGCGGCAGTCCAACGACTACGTGGTCTCGGCGATCCGCCACGTGGAGCAGTTGGTGCGCGAGGGCGGCGGGGAGCTGCGCTTCTTCGACCTGGACGTGCACAGCGAGCTGGCCGAGCCCGACGGGCGCAAGCTCGGCCTGGGGTCCTCCGCGGCGGTGACCGTGGCCACGGTGCGTGCCGTGGCCGGGTTCTACGACCTGCCCCTGGACGACCTGGCCGTCTACAAGCTGGCCGTGCTGGCCAGCGAGGCCGTGCAGCCCGTCGGGTCGGGGGGCGACATCGCGGCCAGCGCCTTCACCGGGTGGGTCAGCTACACCTCCCCCGACCGCCGGTGGCTGCACGAGGTACGTGACCGCGCCAGCGTGGGCGACCTGGTGCGCGCCCCCTGGCCGCACCTGCTCATCCGCCGCCTGGACCCGCCAAGACCCTCCCTGCGCGTGGGCTGGACCGGCACCCCCGCCTCCACCCCCCAGCTGGTGGCCGGCGTCCGGGCCCGTGCCCGCGGCGGGGCCGACGACGCCGCCTACAGCGCGTTCCTGCGTGACTCCGAGAGCTGCCTGGACGCCCTGGTGAGGGCCCTGGAGGAGGACGACCCCCGGCAGGTCAGGCAGCAGATCGGGCGCAGCCGCCACCTCCTGACCCGACTGGGCGCCACCAGCGGGATCGCCATTGAGACCCCCCGGCTGCGGCGTCTGGTGGAGGTCGCCCAGGAGCACGGGGCCGCGGCCAAGGGCTCCGGCGCCGGGGGCGGGGACTGCGGTATCGCCCTGTGCCTGCCGGGTACGGACGTGCCCGGCATGTGCTCGGCCTGGGAGGCGGCTGGCATCCGGCCCCTGGACCTGTCGGTCTACTCACGCCCCGAGGACGCACCGTGAGCCGGCCCACCGGGCGGGAACACGCCAGCCGCAAGGACGAGCACCTGGAGCTGGCCCTGCGCCTGCACCGGACGGACCGCCCCAACGCCTTTGACGACGTGTCCTTCGTCCACCACGCCCTGCCCGCGGCCAGCACCCGGGAGGTCGACGTCAGCACGAGCGTGTGCGGCTCCCCCTGGCCGGTCCCCTTCTACGTCAACGCCATGACCGGGGGCACCCCGGCCACGGCCCGGGTCAACGCCGACCTGGCCCGGGGGGCCGCCGCGGCCGGCGCGGCGATCGCCTGCGGCTCCCAGCACGTGGCCTTAAGGGATCCGGGGTGCGCCGACGGCTTCGAGGTCATCCGGCGCGAGGCCCCGCACGCCTTCGTCCTGGCCAACGTGGGCCCCACGGTCAGCCCGGAGCAGGCGGTGCGCGCCGTGGAGATGATCGGGGCCGACGCCCTGCAGGTCCACCTCAACGCGGCCCAGGAGCTGGTCATGCCCGAGGGCGACCGTGACCTGCGCCACTGGTCCCGGGGCGTGGCCGACATCGCCGCGGCCGTGGACGTGCCGGTGGTGGTCAAGGAGGTGGGGTTCGGGCTCTCCCGGCGCACCGTGGAGACCCTGGCGGGGTGCGGCGTGGACGCGGTGGACGTGGCCGGCGCCGGGGGCACGGACTTCATCGCCATTGAGAACGCCCGGCGTCCCGACCAGGACTACTCCTACCTGAGCGGCTGGGGGCAGCCGACGGCGCTGTGCCTCCTGGAGGTGCTCGGTGGCGAGGATCCGAGGCTGCCGGTGCTGGCCTCGGGGGGCGTGCGCAACCCCCTGGACGTGGTGCGCTGCCTGGCCCTGGGCGCCTGCGCCGTGGGCGTCTCAGGGCACTTCCTGCGCACCCTGTCCGGCCGCGGCGCCCACGGGCTGGAGCAGGAGCTGAGGACGTGGACCGAGCACGTGCGCACCCTCATGACCCTGCTGGGGGCGCCCGACGTCAGGGCCCTGCGCCGCACGGACGTGCTGGTCACGGGCCGCACCGCCGAGCAGGCGCGCCTGCTGGGGGCGGACCTGGACCGCCTCGCCCGCCGCTCGGGCTAGGGGCCCGCACAAGCAACGGGGACGTACCTTGAGCGTCGGGGACGTACCTTTAAGGTACGTCCCCGGCGCTCAAAGTACGTCGCCGGAAGTGGTCAGGGATCAGGCCAGGGAGGCCAGCGCCTTGACTATGCCGGGGGCGGCGTAGAGCGTCATGAACTGCACGCCGTAGTTGACCCCCAGGCGGTTGAGCGCCCCGCACGCCACGCCGATGATCAGCACCCCGAAGACGTTGGGGATGCCCGCGTCAATGTAGGCCAGCAGCATAATGAACGCCGTGAACAGGGCGAGCACCGCCTCGTGCGGGACGCGCCGGGTCACGAAGTAGGTGATCTGGGAGGACCAGCGCACCGCGATGACGTAGGTAATGACCACGGCGACGAGCGCGCCCAGGGCCACCGCCCCGATAAAGCCGGGCATGTGCAGCTGGTAGTGCAGGTTGTTGTGCCCCTCCAGGTCGTATACGGGCGGCGCCTCGAACAGCGGCATCGCGGGCCCGGCGGACACGCCCGAGACGGGGAAGCCCAGCGCGACCAGCGGGATAATGACGCCAGCCAGGTAGGTCGAGTGCGTCAGGGCGCTCATGACGGTCACGGCGCGCTGGGAGCGGCGCACCGGGTCGTCCTTGACGCGTGCCACCGAGGCCTCCCCCAGCAGGAAGGTCAGGCCCACGGGACTGAGCATGAACAGGGGCGTGGAGAGCGCCGCCATGGCGGTGCTCCACCAGCCCTCGGAGCGGGTGACCAGGTTGCCGGGCATGAGCGCCTGGGAGCGGAAGCCGGAGCGCAGGAGCGCCGTCCTGGTACGGTCCCCGTGCGGGAGGGCCTCACGGCGCCTGGGGTTGAGCAGCTCGAGCAGGGTGACGAGCATAGGGCCCACCGTGATCCCCAGGAAGAAGGAGATACTCACCTTCTTGTCAGCGGGGATAATGTGGGTCGCGTGGTAGAGGGCGGGCAGGGCCTCGAACATGAGCGCCATGGGGACGATCGCCACCAGCGCCAGGATCCGGTTCCTCCCGAGCAGCGCCAGGAGCACCGCGCAGGCCGCGAGGATAAGGGGGGCCTGGGCCTTAATGGGCTCGGCGAAGCGTGCGATCAGGCCCGCCAGGGCGAAGCTCAGGGGGATGGAGACCAGGGTCCCGATGGCGGAGCCGACCGCCATCTTCCTAATGGTGTCCGAGGCCAGTCCCCGGTTGCGCAGGAGCACGGAGTGCTCCATCAGCGGCGCCGACATTACGCCACCGGGCAGCCCCACCAGAGCCGTGGGTATGCCGTTCATGAGGTTGAGCGTGACGACCGCCGAGACAAAGAAGGAGAGCACCACCTGCGGCGGGGCCCCGGAGAGCACCAGGGCCAGGGTGACGGGGGCGAGGACGCTGGTCTCGTCGGTACCGGGGATAAAGCCGATAAAGGTGTACAGGGCGACGGCGCCGAGAACGGCCGCCAGCATGAGGAGGACGAGGTCGACGGTCACCTGGCACCGTCCTCGCCCGCGCCCTGACCGGCGTCGTCACCGGTATCGGGCACCTCGTCGACAATAGTGACCTCACGCTTGGGGGCCACGAGGAAGCAGTTCACGGTGAATCCGACGACCGACGCCCCCAGCCCCCAGAAAAGCGGCTGCCCGCCGACCCTGGAGGAGATGAGCACCGCGGCGACGGTACAGGCGGCCGCGACCAGCAGGCAGATGACAAGGTCTCTGGGTGAGACGAGGTCGTTCCAGACCTCAATATTATGACGCCCCGTGTCATTGGAGGCGGATTCAGGGATATCGCGCACGTCGGGTGATGCTATGCGAGTTCCCCCGAGGGTGCCATGTGTTGTGCGCCACTGGCGGGTAGGGGACCTGACCCGGTGCCCGGGCCAGGGTGCCCACGCCGGGTCCCCTGCCATGGGTCCGACCCGGTGCCCGGGCGTGCGGGGCCTTACGGGCGCCGGGCCAGGACCGGGAGCATCCTTAGGCCACCAGGGAGCCGGGGCCTTACGGGCGCCGGGCCCAGGACCCAGACCAGACCCCCGGAGGGCGCGTGGGGGCCTTACAGCAGGATCGTGGCGAAGGTGCCGTGCCGGGTGAACCCCAGGGACCGGTACAGCCCCAGGGCCGGGGCGTTGAAGTCGTTGGCGTACAGGCTCACCACCCCGTCAGGCCCCACGTGGTCGGCGCGCACCGCGTCCACCACCGCCGCCAGGGCCACCGTCCCAATACCCCGCCCACGCAGGTCCGGCCGGGTCCACACCCCGGTGAGCTGGGCCACGGCCCCGGAGGGCGAGCGCCACAGGCTGCCCACGTCGGCCTTGAAGGCCACCGCGGCAGGGTCCCCCGGGACCGCGGGGCCGCCCTGGCCGTCGTCGAGCAGGACGTAGCCGCGCCCGCTGCCCACGAGCCAGGAGATGTGCCGGGCGAAGGCACGGCCCGAGCAGGCCGGGTCGTAGCCGACCTCCTCGCGGAACATGGCGGCGGCTGCGGGCTGGACCAGGGCGTCCTCAGCCGGGACCGCGGCCCGGGTCCCCGCCCCGACCCACCCCAGGTGGGGCCGACGCCGCAGCTGGGCGGCCAGGAGCCCCTCGGCGGTACGGGGCGCCAGGAGGAGCGGCTGGTTCCAGCGGGCCTCACGGGCCGTCAGGCCCGCCTCGGACAGCGGCCCCCAGACGGCCTCGACGTCCCTCCGCGGGCCGGAGACCGCACCCCGCCGCACCATGCGGCCCCGGGCGTGGTCAGCCAGGGCCCGTACGTCCTGCGGGTCGGCGCCGGCGTGCCCGAGGCCGGGGCGGGGGGCCAGGCCGTAGACCATGAGGGAGCCGGTGGCCCACGCCCCGGCGGTGGGGGCGTCCAGGGTGCCGGTCACCACGACGTCCCCCCGGCCCCACCTCTCCCAGCGGGTGAGCTGGTGGGCCAGGGAGACCCCCTCGACGGGGTCGAGGGCGCACAGACGCACCAGGCCCTCACGCCGGTCAGGCGGGACGGCGGTAATGCGGCGGTTGCGTCGGAGCACGGGGGCGGTCCTAGGCGCCGGGAGGGGACGTGGGCTCCCGCCCCCGTCGGCCACCGTCTGCCTCAGACGGGCACGACCTGCGGACGGGTGCCCTCCAGGGCCTCCTCGCCGAGCTCGTCCCTCATCTGGTCGGCCATCTCCCGGGCGTGCCGCAGGAGGGTCTCGACCACCTGGCTCTCCGGGACGGTCTCCACCACCTTGCCCGCCACGAAGATCTGGCCCTTGCCGTTGCCCGAGGCGCAGCCCAGGTCGGCCTCCCGGGCCTCACCGGGGCCGTTGACGACGCACCCCATGACGGCCACGCGCAGGGGGGCGGTAATGTCCTTGAGCCCGTCCTCGACGGACTCCGCCAGGGTCCACACGTCCACCTGGGCGCGCCCGCACGAGGGGCAGGAGACGATCTCCAGCTTGCGCTCGCGCAGGCCCATGAACTCCAGGAGCTTGGTGCCGACCTTGACCTCCTCCACCGGCGGGGCGGACAGGGACACGCGGATGGTGTCGCCGATCCCCTCGGCCAGGAGGGTGCCGAAGGCCGCCGCGGACTTGATGGTGCCCTGGAAGGCGGGGCCGGCCTCGGTGACCCCCAGGTGCAGGGGCCAGTCGCCCTTCTCGCTCAGGAGCCGGTAGGCCTGGACCATGGTGACCACGTCGTGGTGCTTGACGGAGATCTTGAAGTC
>ERZ772827.1022-NODE-1022-length-14566-cov-4.811591_pt1 | contig 14566 bp, 9 predicted proteins | sample MGYA00580850_ERZ772827 | MGnify/ENA primary metagenome ERZ772827 (study PRJEB29015, sample SAMEA2737950) | human oral metagenome | biome: human oral; feature: human-associated habitat; material: dental | place: China | collected 2145 ...
ACCTCGACCCCTACCCGCCGCAACGACGCACCCACCCCACCTACACACTTCAAAAGGCTTCACCTACCACACCCTCAAACACGAAGAGCCCGTTTCCCCCGCGCAAGCGGGGATGATCCGGATCCGATGGCCCTGCCGTACTTTGTGGGACGGTTTCCCCCGCGCAAGCGGGGATGATCCCTCACCTCCCATACACGTCGCCATGTGGATGCCGTTTCCCCCGCGCAAGCGGGGATGATCCGGGTTCGTACATCAGTGGTCTGATCCCGTTCCTGTTTCCCCCGCGCAAGCGGGGATGATCCGGCGGCGTCACCCGCGTCATCCCCGTCTGTGACGTTTCCCCCGCGCAAGCGGGGATGATCCGTCGTGGCCACCGCCGCCACCAACCGCGTACCCGTTTCCCCCGCGCAAGCGGGGATGATCCGTTGGCTGTCGGGGCTATCACCGCGGAGATCGGTGTTTCCCCCGCGCAAGCGGGGATGATCCCTGTTCACCGGTCGGCGTGTCGCGCGCGCCACTGTTTCCCCCGCGCAAGCGGGGATGATCCGGTGGCCATGCGGCGCTCTTCTCGGGGTGGGACGTTTCCCCCCACGTAGCCGGGGATACTCCACTTGAGCAGTGGCTGCTCGGTGTCACTACTTGGGTTCCCTCGCACAAGCGAGGACCATCCGCCACATGGTCTGCGCAAGACTCGAGTCCTGATGGGCTAAGTGCTGTCTTGGCCTAACGCCGCACCTCACCGTCTTCACCATGCAAGTGCAAAGACACCCGAACGTGGGCAGCAGACAGGCCTTTTACCGTCTGCCACGGATAATCAGGCTCTCGACAACACTGTGGGGACGTCCCGCTTCACGGAGAAGGAGATCGAGAACGAGGCCTCTCCCTCGGCGCTCCAGCCGGTGGCACGCCACCCCAGCACGGGACGCCTGGCGCCTCGTCGTCATCGAGGCGCCAGGCGACACCCGCTCTGTGCGGTCCCCCGGCCTTACACGCCGTGCCGGGTGAGGACCTGGCGCACCCGCTCCAGGCGGGCCGGCCGGTCCTGACCGTCGTCGCGTCCGAGGTCTAGGTCCTCGGCAACTGCGCCGTCGACGAGGACGAGGACGCGGTCAGCCCGGGCCGCCACCGCGGCGTCGTGGGTCACCAGCACGAGGGTGCGTCCCTCGGCGACGACTCCGGCCAGCAGGTCCAGGACCCGGCTGGCAGAGGCCGAGTCGAGGGCACCGGTGGGCTCGTCCCCGAACAGGATGTCCGGGTCTCCCATGAGGGCGCGGCACAGGGCGGCACGCTGGAGCTGACCGCCGGAGACCTCGGTGACGTCATGGTGCGCGACCTCGGCCACACCCATGCGCTCCATGAGCGCGCGGGCACGCTCACGCACCTGCGCAGGCGACGCCGAACGGGCGACGAGGGCCGGCAGGGCCACGTTGTCCGCGAGGTCGAGGGTCCGCACGAAGCGGGTGGCCTGGAAGACGAAACCGATGCGGTTAAGTCGCAGGGCCGCCAGCTGCTTGTCGTTCATGGTGGACAGGTCCTGCCCGCCGAGCTCGACGCGCCCGGAGGTGGGCACATCCATCCCGGCGAGAAGACTCAGCAGCGTCGACTTGCCGGAGCCCGAGGGGCCCATGATCGCGAGGAACTGCCCTGCGGGCACCTCCAGGTCGATGCCGTGCAGGATGCGCACGTCCCAGTCCTTGACCAGGTCGTGGGCGCTGAGGACGGAGTGGTCCGTGCTGGTGCGGGCGGTGGAGACGGTGGTGGTCATGAGTTCTGTCCTGTCAGGGTGCGGTTGTACAGAGAACGGGAGGCGATGAGGGTTCCGGTCAGGACGACGGCGACCAGTCCGGCCGACGCCAGGCCCCAGGCAAGCACCGGGTTGGTGATGAGGCGGATACCGGGCGCCCCCATCTGGGACAGGGCAGCCTCCAGCAGGGCCTGCCCGCCCGCGGCGGCGAGGATCTGTCCGACGACGATGCCGCTCACAGCCAGGACGGCTGCACGCACGAGCTGGAGCCGCAGGAGGGCGGTGCTGTCCATGCCCAGGCTCGCCAGCGCCGTCAGGTCAGCCCGGGAGCGCTCCAGGTGCAGCACCGTGGACAGGACCGTCACCAGCATGACCACGGCCAGGCCCGCCACGCAGGCGGCCAGGACCAGACTGCGCATCTGGGTGGTGGTCGCACCCACGGTCTGGGCCCCGAACTCCTCGGGCACCGACACCTTGGCGCCCGGGTAGCCGTGGCGCAGCTGGGCAGCCAGCTCGGCGACGTTGACGCCGTCGGACAGACGCAGGTTGATGACATGCCACAGGGGCTCGGTCGGCACCTCCCTGAGGACGAAACCGGTGGAGCCTCCGTTGGTGGCGTCCGAGTAGGTACCCACCAGTGTCAAGCGCTGCACCTCGGCACCGTCCTCCGTCCCCTCCCCAGTGGCGGAGCTGGCCAGCGAGTCCATGAGGACCTCGTCGCCCTCCCTCACGTGGAGGGCCTCGGCCTGGTTGACGGACAGGGAGATCTCCTCGGGGCCCTGAGGCGCCCGGCCGCTGATGTACTGCGGCGGGAAGAGCAGCTCGGTGGCGGCGTCGACGGGGACGGTGTCCCAGCGACCGGGGGCGGCGGCGGAGGCCAGGGCGAGGCGCTCGGCGCCGCGCACCTCGATCTGGGAGACCCGCGGGTCCTGACGCAGCTCGGCGATGAGGGAGTCGGCGTCGGCCGCGCCCTGGCGCACGTCGACGCGCAGCTCGACGTTCTCACCGACGCCCAGGTAGGTGGAGAAGCGGGCGTCGCCCAAGGTCGTGAGCACCCCCAGGGGCAGGACCATGAGCACCGTGGCCACGGTGATGACCCCGGCGAGCAGAGCGCCCTGGCCGCTGACGGCCGTCCGTGCCCCCAGCCACGTCACCGGCGAGATGCGGGGAGCGCGCGCCAGCGTCCGCAGCAGGCCGGTGCCTCGACGGTGCCGAGGCCCGCGACGCCTGGAGCCTGAGCCGCCCGGCGTGGAGCCCGCGCCGTCGGCCACGCGCAGCATGGTCATGACGGGCCTGCCGAGCTCGCGACGCAGGGCCACCAGGGCGCCCTCGACGACGAGGACGAGGACCGCGACTCCGGCGCCCACGGCGCTGAGGACCATGAGCAGACTGGTGGACGGACGCCCCAGGTACACCAGGGAAGTCGCTCCCAGCGCGTCCGCCAGCGGCGCGCACACGGCCAGTCCGATGACGGCGCCGACCAGGGCCAGGGTCACGTGCTTGGCCAGGATCATGGCGGCCAGGCTCGAACGGGGCAGTCCCAGGGCGCGCAGGGCCGCGAGCTGGGGCAGGTCGGCCCGGACTCCGGCGAGCACCGCCAGGCGCACGGCCAGCGCCACCACGCCCAGCACCAGCAGGGCGATGGCCAGGGCGACGGCGGCCACGAGGTAGGTCGACAGCCCGTTCATCAGGCGCATGGCGGAGGAGTCGACCGCCACGCCCCGCGCAGGCAGACCGGAGTCGGTGTAGGCGTCAAGGACCTGCCCGGCATCGGCGCCAGCGACGGTGCGCAGCTCGATGATCTGCTCCTCGTCGCCGAGCATGGCGTCGAGGCGCTCGTAGTCGGCCGGGCTCACCAGCAGCCGCTTGGAGGTCACCAGTGAGGGGTTCATCTGGGCGTCGCGGGCGAAGGCGACGACGGTCAGGGTGATGGTCTGCTCGCCCGAGTGGACCTCGACGGTGTCCCCGATCCGCGCCTCCCCGGTGACGAGGTAGTGCACCGGCAGGGCGATCTCCCCGGGGCCGGGCTGCAGGACCTGGCCGTCCTCGCCGACGAGCAGGTCGAAGGACGGGTTCTGGGTGACGAAGGCGGGCTCCAGGACGGAGGAGGCCTGACTGGTCCCGTTGATCGACAGCGCGGCGACGGGAACCGGCAGGGTGCGTGAGATCTGCGCCTCGGCGACGTCCTCACGCTGGGCAGCCCAGTCGTGGATGGCCGCGACGTCCTGCGCGGAGATGGGGCCGGCGCTCATCTGGACGACGTCGGGCGGCATCGCGGCCTGCCACAGCTGGTCGGTGGCCGCCATGGTCCGCCCCATGAGCAGCACGGAGGCTCCGGCGAGGCAGACGACGAGCCCGGTGAGGCAGGTCAGGACCAGTGCGACGACAGGGCTGCGGCGCAGGTCGGCGAGTACGAGTCGGCTCAGCAGTGAGGGTGTCAGCATGATGACGGACCTCCGTCCGTTTCGGGGGTGTCCCGCCGCGCGCTGGCGGCGGCGAAGGACGCATCTTCGGGGTTGTGAGCGCCGTCGGCGTCAGAGCCGTCGGTGCCGGGATGATCAGTGCCGTCGACGTCCGAGCCGTCGGTGCCGGGGTGGTCAGTGCCGTCGGCTGCGGGCGGCGCGGGGGCCGCCGGAGCCTCCTGGCTCACGGGGGTCAGGCGGTGGCGCCAGTGGTGCGTGAGTGCGGCCACTGCCAGCATCAGCAGTCCGAGGACGGAGACGACGACGGCGCAGCCGCGTCCCGCTCCGGTGCCGACGATCGCGCCCAGGCTCGGGGCGAGCGCTCCGCCGTCGGCCAGGGCGGGCTCGGCCAGGTGGTCGGCCACGGGCCCCAGGACGGTGAAGGCGACGAGGTAGCCGCACTGGGTGAGTACGGAGATGAGGCCCCAGGCTCGCGCCTGGACGGCGTTGGGCAGCTCGATGCGCACGATGGCGTCCGCTCCGGCGTTGCCCAACGGCAGGGCGGCGAACATCAGCAGCCCGACGGCGGCCACCCACACCATGGAGGGGCGCAGGCACAGCAGGGTCATGGCCACCCCGGCACCGGCCAGGCCCTGGGTAAGCAGGCGTGCGGGCGGTGCGGAGCTCAGCGCGGTGACGGCTGCGGACCCGATGAGAAGCCCGACGGCGGCGAGCGTCTCGCACACGCCCACGGCGCTGGCGGAGCCCAGCGGCAGCAGGATCGGCTTGAGCAGGGTCTGGACCGCGCCCATCGCGAAGGTGACGACGGTCATGAGCCCGATGACGGTGCGCAGGGCGCTGGAGGCGGTCACGGCACGCCACCCCTCCCTCAGGCGGGCGAGCAGGCCGGCGGGGTCGGCGTCGGCGGCCACCGGTCCCAGCAGGGCGCGCACGCGCGTCGTCAGGGCGACCGTCACCAGGCAGGTGGAGGCGTCCAGCAGGAGGATGCCGCTCAGCCCGATGTGCTCCAGCAGCAGCCCGGCGGCCAGCGGGGCGAGGAGGTAGCGGGCGGCCGCGGCGAGCTGGAGCAGGCCCGAGGCGCGCACGTAGTCGTCAGGGTCGACGACGTCGGTGACGGTGGCGCGCAGCGCCGGCTCCGTGAGGGCGGCCAGGCAGGAGGACAGCAGGACGCCGGCGCACACGGCCTCGACGCCTGCCCCGTGGGTCACGGCGAGGTAGACCAGTCCCAGCCCCAGCACGGATCCGCCGTCGCCCAGGATCATCATGAGCCTTCGGTCGTAGCGGTCCGCGAGGACGCCGGCCAGCGGGGCGAGAAGGACGATGGGGGCGAAGGCGCACAGCTGGACGAGGCTGACGGCCGTGGCCGAGCCGGTCGTGTTGTAGACGTGCACCCCCAGGCCAAAGGCGGTCATGCCGGTGCCCAGGGCGTTGACGAGGGCGCCGGTAACGAGGAGCAGCAGCGGGTTCATGCGACGTGCCCTTCCTGCTTCTGCGCGCCCATGATCTGAACGATCTGGTCGACGTCGACTCCCAGGCAGCGGGCGACGGCGAGCAGGACGGTTGCCTGCCTGCGGGCGGCCTCATCGCTGTCGGAGGCCACGACGCCCTCGTCCATGAGCGTTCCGGCCAGGGTGATGATGATCTCGGCCAGCCCCAGCGGGTCCTCGCAGTCGAACTCGCCCGAGGCAACGCCGTCGGCGATGACCTCCGCCAGGACCGGGGCACCCAGGCGGAGCATCTCGTTGAGGGCCAGCAAGTGGAAGTCGGCGTCGCGGGTGGCGTTGAAGTGCTCGGAGAGCACCTGGGCGCCCGGGCTTTCTGCGACCCGCATCGAGCCGATGACGTACAGCAGGCGCTCCAGGGCCGGCAGCTCGACGACGGCGGCAGCGCGAGCACGCTGGACCATGGTGACGGTCTCGCGCTCGACGATGCCGCGGAGGATCGCCTCCTTGCTGGCGAAGTGGTGGTAGAGGGTGCCCTTGGCGATGCCAACCTCACGCAGGACGTCATGGATGGTCATGCGCCCGTATCCCTTGGCAAGGATGAGCGCCTCGGCGGCATCGAGGATCTCCTCGCGGCGGACCCCGGCGGGTTTGACGGTGCGTGTCATGGATTCCTCTCCTTTACCGACCGACGGTCGGTCTACGGCAATGATGGCTCATCCTGCCCCGGTCCGCAACCCCTGACACGCCCGGCCCCCGTGCGACCTCACACAGCGCGGCTCCCTGCCGTCGGCGCGCAGCGCCTGCGCACAGCCCCTGCGCACACGGCCCCGACACCTCCACGCAGCGTCTGCGCACGCCGCCCCTGCACGCCCCGTCACCGCCCGCACGCCGGCCCGCACACCCGCGCGACGCGACACCGCGTCCTCCAGTTGTCGCGTGAGGGGGCTGGGCTGGTACAGTCTCGCCCCGGGCCCCGGTAGCTCAGTGGATAGAGCGTCTGCCTCCGGAGCAGAAGGTCGCAGGTTCGAATCCTGTCCGGGGCACCGCACGGCCCCCGCCCGCACCCGCGGCGGGGGTCTCGTCAACCCCACGGGGGTAGCGCCGCGTCTAGGGTGAGGTCCATGGAACTGGGGCACGTCGTCTACATGGTCAGTGACCTGCCGCGCGCTGTCGCCGAGCTCAGCGGGCGCGGCCTGGCTGTCGAGTACGGATCAGCGACACGGCCGCGCAACGCGTTGGCCTACTTCTCGCAGGGCCCGTACCTCGAGCTGCTGTGCGACTCCGGTGTGCCTCGGCTCCTCGGCCACCTCGCCTCACGTTCACGGTCCCCGCGCATGCAGGCGCTGGCCCGGCTGTCGAGCTGGAACCGCCGCTCTGGCCTGTGCGCCCTGTGCCTGGAAGGAACCCAGGACGAGTTCGAGGCGGCCGCCGCCGTGCTTGGCGGTGGGCTGCGCACCGGCTCTCGCAGCCGCACCGACCCGTCCGGCCGCACCCTGAGCTACGAGGCCTTCTTCCCGGCCGATCCCGACCTGCCCTTCGTCATGACCCACTTCTCGGTGGACCCCCGTCCCCGGGACTTCACGCATCCCGGCGGCGCACGGTGCATCAGCCGCATCGAGCTTCCACTGCCCGAGGCCAAGCAGGCGCTCGTGCGCAGCCTGTGCCCGGACCCGGCCCTGGTCCTGACCCCGGCGGGCACGCCGATGCGCGCCACCCTCGACGACGGGACGACGCTCGGGCCCTGACCTCTTCGTTCAGCGACGGCGGAGCACCAGGTCCCGGTCGGTGTCGTAGAGGACCCGGTCCTCGGCGACGACGAGCGCGCCGCCGCGGTCGTCACCGAAGCGCCTGCCCACCGAGCCCGCGGCCCACTGCTCCCAGGCGCACTCCCCCGTCGGCACACGAGCCCGCACACCCCTCACCCGCCGTCATGACGCCACGAACACCAGCCGGGCGCGTACGGTCACCGCAGGCTGGCAACCCTCATCCACACCTGCCTCTGGACGCCGCAGGATCTGAGCGTTGACCTGTCATAACGGACTTCGGGCCTAACCAGCGACCGTGCAACCAGTCCTGAGTGACGAGGGCCTTGCACCGGTGTGCACCGGGATAACACCATGAACCGACCGGTGACAGCGCTCACACCCCTCAACCGCCCCAACCAAGCGCCTCAGTCGGCTCCTCCTAGCTCATGACCATCTCAGGTGCGACCGGTCGGATCGCTAGTGCCGGAGTTCAAGCCCAAAGCACGAGCATCTAGGGAACATCTCGCCCACCAGTTACCGCGCCCATAGTAGACCACGCCGAAATCCGGAAGAGCCGCATCATCGCCTCAGCACCGGACAGACAGTATGCAACTTCGATCCGCAGCCTAGAGCAGCGGATCGCACGAACCGCATGACACTCACCACTTCCCGCATAGCATTGCCCCGTGCCACACCCACTTCCCTTAGGTAGCGCCAGCAAACCTAGACGAGACCGCTACAAGACCCCCTATGACCATCGCTTACGATTGCCTTTCTCATCTCGTGGCGCCAGCTGAACGCTTTCAAATAAGCCATACAGAAAGAACGTAGCCACGACGGCCGTCGGGACAGCCCCCACCCACGCCCACCACACTTTCTGCTGAATCAGCCATATCGCGAGATATCCGAACAGCGTCGCGCAGAGAGCAGCGAACACCGCCATCGGCCAATGTCGCCTCCAATCGCGCCGCGCCGCCAGCCTCTCAATGTCCGCCTCGAGCACGCCCATCAGTATTTCGCGAGCCTCAGCACCTTCCGGTAGTTTTCCTAGAATCTCGACCTCCTCGAGGGTGGTCGCGCGCAGCCTGCTGTCAGACTTCCGAAGTCCAGCCAATCCCGTTGCTGCTGGAACGAGGATCGCTAGGATTTTGCTTGCCACATCCCAATCGACGTTAGACACAAGCGTCACACCTCGCAACTGATTCAGCCACTTTCACCTTCCACAGAGTATTTGTTGACAAGTTCATAACGCATTTATAGCCACTTTGTAGAGCCAACATCGTCCGTGACACTAAAATTCAGACAGCCTGCCCCAACCACCAGCCTGGCATCCAACAACGACTGAACCCGAGTTCTGTCAGACAATACCTCGACCTCCCATTGAAACTCCACCACCATAGCTTCACCATCAACAGCACCGACCAACGATCCCGCCACCAATCAAGCAACCGCAGCGGCTAGCGCCCGACACCGCCCCCCCCCGTCCCCTGCATGGCAAAGGCGGCCAACGTTACGGCGAACCGCACTATAGCTTCACCGACTCCACCCGCTCGCATTTTTGTTGTCGACAGCAATATCCTCATCATTGCCTGCAATCCAGCCGGTCTTGCCGCTCACTTACGAATGCAGCACTACAGTAGAATCAAACGCCCCCCACGAGGACAGTGCGACATAACGGCCCTGCCATAGCTTACGTCCCTCATCTGGCGCGACATCATTTTCATCTCACGCACTTCGTCCAGTCCACCCATCAGACCGCACCGTCGATGACACTTGAGCCCACCCCAGAGGCGACCACTACAGGACGTCCTAGCCTCTCTAACGAACCACTGCGACCAGATACCCCGACGCGCATCATCGCATAAACCCGCTCACCTGACCGGTCGCAACGCTCACTCCACGTTCCTCGAGTTCCCCGCACCAGCCCACGAGTTGGACCGAAAGGGTTGAGCGATGCGGAAGACGGCGTAGAAGTCATTCTACGCCTGAGGGCACGTACCGCCGTGCGTGCGCACGATAGCCGCGCCGAGCCGGCACGACCTAGAAGATGTGAGCGTGCTCATGACCTAAGGCCGATGAGGGCCCGATAAGGAGACAACGACGCCTTCTCGCGCAAGCATTAGTCGTCCACTATCGTTGGATTACTACATCTTGTATCCCGGGCAATCGGGACGATTGCCGCTCCCTGCCCGTACCAGATGAGTACCTAGTGCTGCTGGACTCCCGTCGAGCTAAGGTCGACTGCTTGACGTACGCAGACACCGGGCGGCTAATAGATCTTCATTTTTAGACCACATCGAAAGTCGCTTGTCCTATTTTGTTCATGTCGTGGCCCTGTTGACGCTTTTGCTGGGGGAAGGTGCGTCACTTGGGTTAACGCAGGCAGTTTACAAGGGGGTGATCTGAATCGGTGGGCCCATCGTCGCTCGTGGCGTCAGCATCTTGGTCTCCCTCGCTCGTTCAGGCCGTGTCCTGATACCTCTCAGTTCGAGGGGCCCCACAGAGCAACAACAGCGGCGCCAACTCGCTCGTGTTGACATCACACGCCGCCCGCACCCGCGGCGGGGGTCTTGTCGTCGGCGACGGTCAAGAAGCTGACGCACAGCGTCGCTGGGTGAGGGACCGGCAAGAACCCGACGCTCTGTCCCGAGGCCCGGGCCTGCGGGAGAAGCCGAGGATGGGCAGGGCTGGATAGTCTCGTCTCACTGCCACACTCGTCACGACGTGGCAGCAGACGTCGTGTCATCAGCTACCGGGCCGCAGGAGTTGTCGGGCTGAGGTCGGTCTCGAGGGTGGTCTTGAGGTCAACGATGAGCCACTGACCCGATGCTGGGTCGATCGCCAGGGTCAGGAACCAGACGCCGGACTTGATGTAGGGGGTTCCACCGTCGGCGCGGGTGTGGACGGTGCGGGTGTAGGTGACGATGCGCCGCCACGTTCCGTCCGGCTGGAGGGGGTCGGGGGGCATGTCGTCGACGGGCATTCCCTCGGTGACGATGGAGTGGATCTCAACGCTGGTGTAGGAGTCGAGCCGCCAGGTGGTGACGTGCTCGACCTGGCCCCTGGCGGTGTCAGGGTCGGAGGGGTTGGGGTTGGTGCGGCCCCTGTCCTCGAAGATCTGGGCCCTGCGCCACGCGTAGGAGCCGGAGTGGTCAAAGCGGGAGTCCCACGTGTTGGCGGTGATGACGAACGCACGAGCGACGGCGTCCGGGTCGCTCCAGTCCAGGGTCGCCGGGTCGACGGGAAGGACGTCGCTGTCGAGCCAGGTGACCTTGCCAGGGTACAGGCAGTAGCCGCCAGGCGCGTAGGAGTGGTCCTCCTGCACGCACGTGCTGGTCGACGTCGTCTGTGTGGGCTGGGCCGCCGCCGAGGCGCTCTGCTCCGGCTCGGAGCTCGTCTCGGTCTCTGCAACGGTCGCAGTGTCCGTAGGGGTGTCGGCGGGAGTGGTCTCCTGGGAACGCAGGCTGCTTGCCCCACAGCCGACGACGCTGAGCGCCGCAGTGAGCACGAGGACGGCCACGGCGGTAGGGACTCGGTGCTTCGTTGCGCGCATGGTCTGGCTCCCTGGCGGTAGTAGTGGTAGGCGGAGAAGTCACCGAGACGGCACAGGACTGTCCCAGATGGACTCTTCGTCAATGTCGCTGGCCTCCCTGCCAGCACCAACCATCATGCCATCGCGACAGTCGACAGGAGTCCGTCTGCACCAGCCATCCACAACGCCGAGGGACTGGAACGCCGCTGGGGCACGTTACTCGTTGCCGACCTCTCCGCGCGCCGACGACGTCGGGGGGTGGAGACGGCGGAGCACCAGGTCCCGGTCGGTGTCGTAGAGGACCCGGTCCTCGGCGACGACGAGCGCGCCGCCGCGGTCGTCACCGAAGCGCCTGCCCACCGAGCCCGCGGCCCACTGCTCCCAGGCGCACTCTCCCGTCTCGATGAAGCGCACCCATGCCTCGTGCATCGCGTCGGCCAGCGCCTGCGGGGCGGTGCCGGGCAGCGTGTGGCCCGCGCAGTAGGGGTCGAGCAGGCAGTCGAAGGTGAAGGGAAGGTCCATGCAATGTGTGGCCATCCCCATCTGCCCGCCCGTGTAGGAGAACTCGAAGGCCCAAGAGCCCGCGCGCACCTCCCCCGACGCCCGGGTGCCCAGAGCGCCGCCCGGACGCGCCCCGTCCGCCTCACCGGTGCCGACGGCGTGCGCGTCGCGCGCCAGCAGCCACGAGGCCAGCTGGCAGTGGAAGATCGTGTCGGAGATGACATCACCCAGGAGCAGGTGCGGGGCGTCGGCGTGCTCGGGGTGCGCGGCGATCAGACGGTCGGCGATGTCCTCGTCGATGCCGCCCTCGACGAGGACGGAGCGCACGTCACGCCCGGCCATGGCCTCGGCGAAACCGAGTCCGGCGAACACGAAGTCGTGCGTGGTGGACCCGGCCAGGACGGCGACGTCGGCCCCGTGCCCCTCGCGCAGCGCCTGGACCACGGGGGCGGGCACCACCTCGCCGTCGGCCGTGGGGCTGAAGGAGATGCCCGTGTCCGGCAGACCCATCACCCCCAGGCGTGAGGTGACGGCCTCAACCGGGTCGGTGCCAAGGGCACCGGCCCCGCCGTCGTCTGCGTGCTCGTCCTGGGCGGTGAGCGCGTTCTGGGCGGCGAAGACCTCGTCGTAGGAGGCGGTGCGCAGCCCGGCGAGGGTGGGCTCGACACCCAGGGCCTGTGCCATCGCCCGGGCGCGCTCACGGTTGAGCCCCACAGGCATGTCGGTGACGGCGCCCGACTGGGAGATGACGGCTCGGAACAGGCCCCGCGCCCGCGGCACCGTCATGAGGAGCATCGAGTTGCCGCCGCCGGCGCTCTGCCCGCCGATGGTCACCCGGGCGGGGTCGCCGCCGAAGCGGACGATGTTCTCACGCACCCACTCCAAGGCCATGACCTGGTCAAGGACGCCCCGGTTGACGGGGGCGTCGGAGCCCTCGACGTAGCCGTAGCCGTCGAAGCCCAGGCGGTAGGCGACACTGACGGTGACCACCCCGTCACGGTTGAAGGCGGCGCCGTCGTACCACGGGGAGTTGTGGCAGCCGGAGGTCCAGCCACCGCCGTGGATCCACACGAAGACCGGCAGGCGGGCGCCCTCCTCACCGGGGGCGGGGGTGAAGACGTTGAGGGTGAGGATGTCGTCGCCGGCCACGGAGGGCTCTGGGATGGCGGGGTCGTCGAAGACCGAGCCGCGCTGCGCCGTCGGCCCCGGCACGCGGGCGTCGCGCTCCTCCTGCCAGGGCGCGCGGCGCACCGGCGCCATGAAGCGGTGCTCCCCCACCGGTGCCTCGGCGTAGGGGATGGCGTAGAAGGCGGCGGAGCGGGTGTAGCGGGGCTCGGGCCCGCGGCGCCGAGGGTGGGAGACGATCCGGCGCCACAGGCCCCTCACGGGCCCGGCCGCGGTCTCGACCCGGACGGTCTCCTGCGTCGCCACGGCGGTGGGGGTGGTGGACACGTGCTCGGTGGCGCTGACATTGCGCGGGCTCATATGGGTCTCCTCCCCCTGACCGGGATCTCAGCGGCCCAGGACCTCAAGGGCGAGGGTCGGCACGTCGGTGACGATGGCGTCGACGCGCATCTGCGCCAGGCTGCGCATCTGGGCGGGGTCGTCAATCGTCCACACGTGGACCTCAAGGCCCGCACGGTGGCTGGCGGCGACGAATCGCTCAGTGACGACCGGGACGCCGTGGTAGGCCACGGGCACCTGCACGCAGTCGGTGCGCGAGCGGTCCTGCGACCAGCCCCAGCGGGTGCGCGGCATCATGACACCCAGCTCAGCGATGGCCATGAGGCTGGCGACGTCGCTGACCCCCAGGGAGGTCCGGGCGCGCGGCTCCTGACGGCGCAGGACCGCCAGGCGGCGCCCCGAGAAGGAGGCGAAACGCACCCGCTCCAGGGCGTCGGCGGCACGCACCGCCTGGATGGCGCCCTGCACGACGGCGGACTCCTTGAGGTCCACGTTGAGCATGAGGTCCGGGTAGGCGTCGAGCACCTCGTCCAGGCGCACCGGCGCCCGCCCGTCACCGGCGTCCACGGTCGACAGCTCGTCCCAGCTGAGGTCCGCGATGGCACGCGGGTCCCCGGTCGTGCGCGCGAGGTCGGGGTCGTGGGCGAGGATGACGACGCCGTCGCGGGTGGCACGCAGGTCCGTCTCCAGCCACGCCAGCCCCAGCTCCACGACGTGCTCGACGGCGCTCCACGTGTTCTCGGGCACCTCGCCGGCGCCCCCACGGTGGGGCACGACCTGGCAGCGGCGCCAGGGGTGGGGCCTGTCCTCGCTGCCGGTGGCGGTAGCGGGCACGCGACGGGGTGTGCTCATGGGTGTCTCCGGTCTCCGGCTGCTCAGGAGCAGTCGGTGGTCAGCTCGACGGCGTGGTGCTGGACGAGCCAGTCCGCCGGGTTGACGGTGGTCTCGTCGGAGGAGTCGTCTGCGGTGCGCACCTCGAAGTGCAGGTGCGGCCCGGTGGAGTACCCGGTGGAACCGACGCCGGCAATGAGCTGGCCCGCCGTGACGGTGTCTCCAGCCTTGACGTAGATGCCGTCCGCGTACATGTGCAGGTAGGAGGTGTACCACACCTCGCCGTCGATCTCGTGACGGATGGTGACGGTGCCGGTCGCGCCCACCATGCCCGCCGTCGTGACCGTGCCGGCAGCGACCGCGTAGATGGGGGTTCCGACGCCGGCGGAGTAGTCCTGTCCCGCGTGCAGCTTGAGGTAGCCCATGGTGGGGTGGATCCGGTAGCCGTACTCGGAGGAGACCGTGTAGGTCCCCGCCACCATGGGGTTGAACAGCTCGGGGGCGCTGATGAAGGCGGTGGTGTCACCGGATGCGCCCGAGGGCTGGGGGGCGCAGGTGACCGCCGCGTTCTCACGGGCCTCGCGGATGCGCGCGAGGGTGGCGGCGTCGGGGACGTTGGACAGCTGGGCCTCAGCACCGGAGTCGACGTCGGCGTCGGAGCCGAGGACCGCGGCGGCCACCGAGGTCGTTCGGGGGGTCGCGCCCGGGGACGAGGAGGAGTCGTCCACCGCGGCCACGGCGCTGGAGACACCGACGGTGGCGATGCCCAGCTGGTTGGACAGCGGTGCGAGCACGGTGGCGGCGGCGAGGACGGCGAGAACCGTCACCCGGCCGATGGTGCCCAGCGGCCCGGCCTCACGCCGGGGCGCCTGAGCGCGCTC
>ERZ772827.1025-NODE-1025-length-14545-cov-2.477847_pt1 | contig 14545 bp, 15 predicted proteins | sample MGYA00580850_ERZ772827 | MGnify/ENA primary metagenome ERZ772827 (study PRJEB29015, sample SAMEA2737950) | human oral metagenome | biome: human oral; feature: human-associated habitat; material: dental | place: China | collected 2145 ...
CGATAAAAAAAATAAAGTGATTTTCTTAAAAGAATTTCATGGCGAACCTAAAATGTGCTGTTTTTATCGCATATCGGATAACGACGAAGCTTTTTTCGGCAACGGTATTATAGACAGTGAGTTGGGATGGAAATTATGCTGGAGTAACGGAAAAATCGAATTAATTGAAATGTATACCGAATCTGAAGTATATTTCCGATAAGCTTTATTAAAACGTTTTTCCCGTTGCCGATTTCGGCGTTTTATATTACACTCATTTTATGGCTTACGAAGTTACGGCGACGCGGCGGCGGCCCAAGCAATTTGCCGATTTGGTCGGTCAGGAATTTGTTGCGGAAACTTTGAAAAATTCGATCACGTCGCATCAAATCGCTCATGCATATTTGTTTTCCGGTCCGCGCGGCTGCGGCAAAACGTCCACGGCGCGCATACTCGCAAAAGCGCTCAACTGTGAAAACGGACCGACGCCTGCTCCGTGCGGCACTTGCGCGCATTGTACGGAAATCACGAAAGGTGCGAGTCTCGACGTTATCGAAATAGACGGCGCGTCGAATACGAGCGTCAACGACGTGCGCCAAATCAAAGACGAAGTGATGTTCCCGCCGAATTCGTCGCGTTATAAAATTTATATCATCGACGAAGTGCATATGCTTTCGACGAGCGCCTTCAATGCGCTTTTAAAAACGATCGAAGAACCGCCGCCCTACGTCGTCTTTATTTTTGCGACGACGGAGCTGCAAAAAGTTCCGGCTACGATCAAAAGCCGTTGTCAGCAATTCAATTTCCGTCTCGTTTCCGCAGAAAAGATAAAGGATTTGCTTGCCGATGCGGTACGTGAATTGCCGATTCAAGCCGACGACGAAGCGCTTTATTGGATTGCACGAGAGGCGACCGGATCGATCCGCGACGCGTATACGCTTTTCGATCAGGTTGCGGCGTTCAGCGACGGCGTCATCACGTACGACAAAATCCGTGACAAACTCGGTCTCGTCGGCGTGGACAGACTCAACGAATTGTTTGAAAAGTGCGCGGCGGGCAAAGCCGACGACGCGATCGGCGTACTCGACGCGTATCTCGAATCGGGTATTTCGATCGAACAGCTGATCGCAAACAGTACGAATTATATCCGAAGTCTTTTATTGATTAAAAACGGTATTACAAAAGAATCGCTGCTCGGCAGTTCTGCCGAACGCTACAGTTCCGCCGTCGTCGAAGCGTGGAATACGGTGCAGGTCGAGCGCGCGCTTTCGATTTTTTTGCAGCTCTACCGCGATATCCGTTATTCGCTTTCGCCGCGCTATGAACTCGAACTTGCGTTTTCGCGTTTGTGCTGGCTTTCCGAGTACGTGTCGCCGGCCGAAGTCAAATCCGCGATCGATTCCGCCCGCTCATTGTTGACGGCGGGCTCTTCCGTACATTCGGCGCAAGCGGCGGGGCGTCCTCTGCAAAACGATGCGCCTGCAGGCCGGGCTGCGAATCAATCGATCGGGGGTGATGCGGCGTATACGCAAGCTGCCTCGCCGGTGCAAACATCGGTGCGGCCGGTCGAGGATGTGAAACAATCCGAAAGCAACTTACGGAACGATTTTACATCTTCGGTGCAAAACCCTGCGTCATCGGAAGCGATGAAAGCTATGCCGCGTTTTGCAGCCCTCGCGGAACGGCCGCCGGAGAACGAAAGCCCTTTTTATAACGGCGGGGCCGTGCCGCCTGAACAAGCGGCGGGGGAAAGCGACGGGCTGCCGGAAGTTCAACCGCCCTTTCAAAGCCTTCCTTCATGGGAAGATAATCTTTCTTCAGACGATTTCGATGATATCGACGACAGCGATGAAGCTTTATCCGACAACGATGCGGATGAGAGCGGCGATGAGGATGCAAGTGATGCTTCCGAACTAAGGGCATATATTCCGCCTCTGCATGTTGAGCGTACAGGCGGCGCGGCGGATGAAGCGCAATCCTATGTAACGGGCGGCGGCCGTACGATCAGTTTCGCGCAGCTTCGCGGGAGCGTTATCGCCGAGCTCGGCATATACGATGCGCCGACGGCGGCAGCGCTTATGACGACGACTCCGTGGCAAATTTCAGGCAATGTGATTTCGACGCAGGCCGCAGCGGCGTATCAAAAGACGCAGCTTGAACGGCAGCGCGATGCAATTTTGCGGACGCTTGAAAAAGTGTGCGAGCGGCCCATGGATTTTTCGGTGAGTTTAAAAGAAGCCGAAGAAGCGGCGGGACCTGCCGAAGTGCCGCAGCAGATAAAAATTCTGTGCAGCGTTTTTAAAGGAAGTATAGTAGGGGGAAAGATATAGATGAATCCGTTCGAATTATTACAAAATACGGCAAAGCTCAAAGAAGAAGCGCAAAAGATGCAGGACGAACTTGCCGCTTTATCCGCCGACGGTTCGTCCGGCGGAAAAATGGTTACCGTTACCGTGAACGGAAAAATGGAAATGACAGCGATCCGCATCGATCCCATTTGCGTCGATAAGCGCGATGTCGCGATGCTCGAAGATTTGATCGTCGCCGCTCACCACGATGCGATCGCCAATATACAGGAACAAATCAAAGCGAAGACCGGTTCGCTCTTGCAGGGACTCAATATCCCCGGATTGAATGTATGAACGCGCTCGAAGAACTCATCGATTCGTTTTCGCGTCTTCCGGGTATCGGAAAAAAGAGCGCGTCGCGTATCGTGCATTATTTATTAAAATCCGATCGCGCTTATGTGAACCGTTTTGCCGAACAGCTTTCCGTTCTTCAAGATAGAGTCAAACAGTGTTCGGTTTGCGGTTCGTGGACGGAAGACGATCCCTGTCATATCTGCTCGAACCCGCTCCGCGACAAAACCCTCATCTGCGTCGTCGAACAGCCGCAGGATGTGCAAACCATCGAAAGCGCGCATGAATACACCGGTTTGTATCACGTGCTCGGCGGCGTGATCTCTCCGATCGACGGTATCGGCCCGGATCAGCTGCGCATCGCCTCTCTCCTTTCCCGCGTAAAAGACGAACGTATCGAAGAGATAATCATTGCGACGAATCCGACGGTCGAAGGCGATACGACTGCGTTGTACGTGCAGCAGCTGCTTGCAAAAACCGGCGGTGTAAAAGTGACGCGCCTCGCATCCGGCATTCCCGTCGGCGGCGATTTGGAGTATACCGATAAACTGACTTTAATGCGGAGCTTCCGCGGAAGGATCGCGTTGTAATCGAGTGCACATCGTCATGTGCGCATACCGCCCGTGTACACTTAAACCTCCGCCCTCTCCTTGACAGCATCTCGCGGAATTCGATAAAATGAGAACCGTTCTCATTTTGAGAAATGCGCGTATGAATACGAAAAGTCAATATAAAACAAAACAGCACGAAGAACTGCTTGCCTTTTTGGAATCGATGAAAGGTACGCATATCACTGTAAATGCGGTCTGTGCATATTTCAAATCGCACGGCAAAGCGATCGGTACGGCGACGGTCTACCGTCAGCTTCAACACATGGTCGAAGAAGGCATCGTCAACAAATACATCATCGACGCCAACAGCCCCGCCTGTTTCGAATACACCGGCGGAAAAAAGCGGGACTGCGCGGAGCCGTATTTTCACTGCAAATGCAAAGACTGCGGCAAACTCATCCACGTGCGTTGTTCGAAATTGTCGGCGATGCAAACCCACTTGCTGGACTCTCACGGATTTAAAATCGATTCGCACAGAACGGTGCTCTACGGGATATGCGGCGAATGTTCGCGACGGAAGCGAGTACGCGGCAGGTAAAAAGATATGCGGAAGTCTAATTGCGTTTATGCGTACACATCGGTTCAAAATACTCGGGCGGTATTCGCCTATGCCGCATTGTTTTTAATAACGATCGTTTCGGTCATGTACATAGTTCACGAAAGCGTTCACGTTTGCAGCGGAGAGGACTGTCCCGTGTGCGCGTGTATCCGTTCGGTAAAAAATAATTTATCGCAGTTGACGATCGATTTGGCGGAGACGATGACGCCTGCCGCTCCCGCCTTTGAGCGGATAGATGCGGCAAGATATTTTTGCACTTCCGTTCTTTGCCGGACGCTCGTCGAACAGAAAATTAAATTGAATAATTGACGTATGTTTTCCGAATCGATTGCCGCCCTCTCTTGTCGATTGTGCGGTTTTGTAAAAAGAAAAATAAATTGAAAGAGGTTATAAAATTATTATGAAAAAAAATATTGTTAAGATTGCAGTTGCATTGCTTTTTGTAGCGCTTGTTGCAGGAGCCGCGTTTGCCGCGCCCGCTAAAAAGAATGCATCGTCAGGTACGGTAAAAATCGTTACCGACATTTTCCCCGTATACGATTGGGTCCGCGAAATAACGAAAAACAGCGCGGCGAAAATCGATCTCACGCTGCTGCTCGATAACGGCGTCGATCTGCACAGTTATCAGCCGTCGGTTGCCGATGTCGCGAAGATTGCCGAATGCAATCTCTTCGTTTATGTCGGCGGCGAATCCGAAGGGTGGATGGACGATGCGTGCAAAGAAATCAAAAATAAAAAAAGCGTCGTGTTGAAACTCCTCGATTCGCTCGGCGATGCGGCGAAAGAAGAGGAAGTGGTCGAAGGTATGGAAGGCGAACACGATCACGAGCATGAGAGCGCGGGTGAACATCATCACGATCACGAACATGAAAGTGCCGGCGAACACAATCACGAACACGGCGAGCACGAAGATGAGGAGGGACCGGAATACGACGAGCACATTTGGCTGTCCGTGAAAAACGCGAAATTTCTGTGCAATGCGATAGCCGAAAAGATTTCGGAAATCGATCCGAAAAATGCGCAAACCTATCGCGCGAATGCGGCTTCCTATACTGCAAAACTTTCATCGCTCGATGTGCAGTATCAAAAGATCGTCGATGCGGCGTCTAAAAAAACGATTCTCTTCGGCGACCGCTTTCCGTTCCGCTATCTCGTAGACGATTACGGTCTTTCGTATTATGCGGCCTTTGTCGGCTGCTCTGCGGAAACGGAAGCGAGTTTTAAAACGATTTTATTTCTCGCAAAAAAAGTCGATGAACTTCGCATTCCCGCCGTGCTGACGATCGAAAAGTCGGACGGAAAAATTGCCCGGACGATTATTAAAAATACGAAAGCGAAAAATCAAAAGATTTTAACGCTCGATTCGATGCAGTCGACGACATCGAACGATGTCAAAAAAGGCGTTACCTATCTTTCGATTATGACGAAAAACGCCGACGTGTTGAAATCGGCGCTGCAGTAAAGCGCTTCAGGCTGAATGTCCTGCGGGTGTGTTCCGCCTGCGGGGCATTTTGCATTTGCAAACGCGGGTTTTTGGAGGCTGTATGGCATTGCTTGCTTGTCAAAACGTATCGCTGAAATACGATGCGAATGTGATCGTGCGCGACATCAATTTTTCCGTAAACTCAGGCGATTACCTTTGTGTCGTCGGCGAAAACGGTTCGGGCAAAACGACATTGATAAAAACGCTGCTCGGACTTCACGTTCCTTCAAGCGGTACGATTGTGACGGGCGACGGATTAAAGCGGAACGAAATAGGCTACTTGCCGCAGCAGACGCTCGTGCAGCGGGACTTTCCCGCGTCTGTGTACGAGATCGTTCTTTCCGGCTGTCAGGGAAGGTGCGGTATGCGCCCGTTTTACAACAAAGAGGAAAAGCGTCTTGCCGCCGAAAGTATGGAACGGATGGGTATCGCGCGTTTTGCAGGCCGCTCGTACCGCGATCTTTCCGGCGGTCAACAGCAGCGAGTGCTGCTTGCGAGGGCGTTTTGTGCTACGCAAAAACTTTTGCTTTTGGATGAACCCGTGTCGGGACTCGATCCCAACGCGGCGGAAGATATGTATCGATTGATAAAAGAATTGCACGACGACGGCGTTACGATTATTATGATTTCGCACGATATCCCTTCGGCTCTGCGCTATGCGACGCACATCCTGCACATCGGAGGAGAGCGCGCAGCGTTTCAAACGAAGGAAGCGTTCGTGCAAAACGGAGCGGGCGGTTTATCGATCGAAGCGAGGAGCGAAGCGCGATGAACGGCATCATAGAAGAGATTTCATTTTACGTAGGCTATCCTTTTGTACGCTATGCGTTTATCGTCGGCATTTTGATCGCGCTGTGTTCGTCGCTGCTCGGCGTAACCCTCGTGCTTAAGCGATTTTCATTTATCGGCGACGGACTTTCTCACGTCGCTTTCGGTGCGATGGCCGTTGCAACGGTTTTGCGCTTTTCAAACAATATGCTCCTTATGCTGCCGGTAACCGTCCTCTGCGCGATTCTTTTGCTGCGCACCGGACAGAACACGAAGATAAAAGGGGATGCCGCGATCGCTATGGTTTCCGTCGGAGCGCTTGCAGTCGGCTATCTCTTGATGAATATATTTTCGACGTCGGCAAATTTGACGGGCGACGTGTGCAGCACGCTTTTCGGTTCCACATCGATTTTAACGCTGTCGAAATCGGAAGTGATCGTATGCGTCGTGTTGTCGGTCATCGTAGTCGTGCTGTTCGTTCTGTTTTATCAAAAAATTTTTGCCGTCACTTTCGACGAAAGTTTTGCGCGCGCTGTCGGCACTCGGGCGGGCGTATACAATTTGCTCATCGCCGTCGTTACCGCGATCGTCATCGTGCTTGCGATGAACCTCGTCGGTTCCTTGCTCATCTCCGCGCTCATCATCTTTCCCGCTCTGTCGGCTATGCGGATTTTTAAAAGCTTTAAAGCCGTTACGATTTGTTCGGTGCTGCTGTCGGTCGGCTGTGCATTTTTCGGGCTTGCGATATCTATCGTCGCCGGAACACCCGTCGGCTCGACAATCGTCGCCATTCATATTATAGTATTTATTGTTTTTTCCTGCATTGAAAATTTGAAACGGAGGCGCGGGGTATGAAAAAAACAATCGATAATCTCGCCGCAGCGTGCCGATGCAGGGCATCTTCCGTGCGAATAAAATTCTGCGTTTTGCTTGCCGTCGGGATGCTGTCCGGTTGTGCGAAAGCTTTGCCGGCTCAGATCAAGAACATGCTGTTTTCTCAAAAACGAAATACGGGTATCGTCGATTTGACGCGCTTGAGCGCGACGATGGTGTATGCCGAAGTTTTCAATATGATGGTCGAGCCGGAAAACTACGTCGGTAAAACAATAAAAATGAACGGTCTGTTTTACGTGTATCCCGATGAAAAAAAAGGTACGTATACGTTCGCGTGTCTCATCATGGATGCGACGGCATGTTGCGCACAGGGGATCGAATTCCGACTGCGCGGAGAACATGCATACCCCGCCGATTACCCCGAACCGAATACGAACATCACCGTGCAGGGGACTTTTTATACGTATGAAGAAGACGGCTTTACGCACACGCTTTTGATCGATGCCGATATGACCGTGAGGAAATAGGTCGAGTGCCGCAAACGAAGCGGCTTTTTATACCGTTTGCTGTTTTTAGCGAATATATTTTCAAACGTATTTTTTCGTTGTCGTAGCGCGTAGTTGCAATCGGCGGAAAATATGTTATACTCGTTGTCATGGTAGATATAGACGAACAGAAAAAGATTGCAGTACTCATAGATGCGGAAAATATCCCGCACAATAAATTGCCGGCTATCCTCGAAGAGATGGCGGTGCACGGGCATGTCATCACCAAGCGTGCATACGGCGACTTTTCGAGCGACAAGCTCCGCGCGTGGAAAACCGTTTTAAATGAAAACGCCGTTTTGCCGATACAGCAGTTCAGCTATACGCAGGGAAAAAATTCGAGCGATTCGGCCATGATCATCGATGCGATGGATTTGCTCTATACCGAAAAATACGATACTTTCGTACTCGTTTCCTCCGACAGCGATTTTACCAAACTCGCATCGCGTCTCCGCGAATCGCAGGAATACGTGTTCGGCGTCGGCGAAAAGAAAACGCCGGTGTCGTTTGTAAACGCGTGCGACGAATTCATTTATATAGAAAATCTGCACGGCGTCGAAGATTCGTCGCTGCCGGAAAAAATCGATGTCGCGCATAAGCGGCGTGCAAAAGTAAAGCGAGCGGCTCCCGCGGGAGGTACGGCTGCCGCCGGCGCTACGGTCGGCGTCAACGCGGACGGCGACACGATGACCGACAAGCAGTTCCGTCAGATTTACAAACTGCTTACAAACGCGTATGAAAAGTACGCAGACGATACCGGCTGGGCGCCCGTCGCTGCAGCAGGCTCGCTGTTCAAGCGGCAAAATCCCGGCTTCGACACACGCGATTTCGGATTTAAAAAGCTGTCGGATTTGATAGCCTATCTCGATGATGATTTTGAAATGAAGGGCTCCGGTGTAGGCGGCCGCGGCGGCAACAAAATATATCGACCCGTCGAAAAAGAATAATTAATAGATTCGACGGCAATCCGTAAAAACGTCGGCACAATAAAACAGCGCCGTGTCGGTTGACGGTGTTTTCAGGTGCTTTTTTTCGCTTTCGTTTTTTCGAGCGCTTTTTCGTATTTTCTTTCGTCCGCTTTTTCTGCAGGGCGGTACAAAATCGCTTTGTTGCCGATGACCCGTACGAGGACGGCGGAGCAGGCTTCCGCCAATGAAGCGGCGAGATGCCGTTTTTCGTCTTTGAATTCGTTAAAGCTGATTTTAATAAGTTCGTGAGCGGCGAGCGAGGCATCGGTCATTTTTTCGACCGCTTCGGTAACGCCGTTTTGTCCGACGATGACGACGCTTTGCAGGGGCTGTGCATATTTTTCAAGGATTTTTCTCTGCTTGCTTGAAAGTTCAATCATATTTGAAATACTATCGGTATTTACCCGATTGCGCAACTGCGGAAAAACCATAAAAGCGGTCGTTCGATGTTATACAAATCGGCGGCGCAAAAAAGTCCCTTGCAATGTCATTTATTTTCTTTTATCATAGCCTTGTATTTGCATTTCAATTTTTACGGGAGTACAACGGTTATGAAAATGACGATGCGCTGGTACGGAACGAAATTCGATTCCGTCACGCTGCAAAACATCAGGCAGGTACCCGGGATTGCGGGTGTTATCACAACCTTATACGATATTCCTGCCGGCGAATTATGGCCGCTTGAAAAAATCAAAGCGATTAAAAAAGAAGTCGAAGATGCCGGTCTTCAAATATGCGGTATAGAAAGCGTTAACATTCATGACGATATTAAAATCGGTTTGCCGTCGCGCGACGGCTATATCGACGCGTATATCAAAACGCTCGAACATCTCGGACAGTGCGGCATCGATATGGTGTGCTATAATTTTATGCCGGTCTTCGATTGGACGCGTACGGATTTGGCAAAAAAGAGAACCGACGGTTCGACGGTTTTAGCTTACGATCAAAAAGTCGTCGACAGCATCGATCCTGAAAAATTTATCGAAGGAACCGATAAAAATTCCAACGGTTTTATCATGCCGGGATGGGAGCCGGAGAGGCTTGCGCATGTCAAAGAATTGTTTGAAAAATACAAAGACGTCGATAACGAAAAGCTTTTTAATAATCTCGTATATTTTCTCAAAGCGATTCGGCCGGTATGTGAAAAGTACGATATTAAAATGGCGATCCATCCCGACGATCCTGCGTGGCCGGTTTTCAATCTGCCTCGCATCATCACCGGCAAAGAAGCTATATTGAAAATGCTGCATGCCGTCGACGCGCCTTTTAACGGGATTACGCTTTGTACCGGTTCACTCGGTACGAATCCTCAAAACGATTTGCCCGGCATTGTCCGCGCATGCAAAGGCCGCGTTCATTTTGCACACGTGCGGAACTTGCACCATTATGCGCCCGGCGTTTTCGAAGAAGCGGCGCACCTTTCATCCGACGGTTCTTTCGATATGTATGAAATTGTTAAAGCGCTTTATGAAACGGGATTTTCCGGACCGATCCGTCCCGATCACGGGCGTATGATTTGGGGTGAAAAAGCTATGCCCGGTTACGGTTTGTACGACCGCGCGCTCGGCGTTGCATATATCAACGGATTGTGGGAGGCGATTGAAAAAAATGAAACTCACTGAGCGCGGCATCGCCGATACGCATGCATGGAAAGGATATGCGCTGCCGAAATTCGATCGCGCAAATATGATTGCGGCGACGAAAAAAAATCCTGTGTGGATTCATTTCGGTGCGGGGAATATTTTTCGCGCGTTTCAAGCGATGCTTGCACAAGAGCTGCTTGAAAAAAATCTTACCGATACGGGAATCATCGTCGCTGAAGGTTTCGATTTCGACATTATAGATAAAGCGTATCGGCCGTACGACAATCTGTCGCTGCTCGTTACGCTCAAAAGCGACGGAAGCATTACGAAAACCGTTGCGGCATCGGTTGCCGAAAGTTATAAATGCGATCCCTCTTTTCCGGACGATTGGAATGCGCTTACGGAAATCTTCCGAAACAAGTCTCTTGCGCTTGTAACTTTTACGATCACCGAAAAGGGATACGCGGTAAAAGATTCCGACGGAAATTTTCTTCCCGCATACTGCGCCGATTTTGAAGCGGGGCCCGATAAAGCGAAAATGTTTTTATCCCGCCTGTGTGCGCTTTTGTACGGCCGCTATCTTCATGCGGACAAACATCCCGTCGCGCTCGTGAGTACCGACAACTGTTCGCATAACGGAGAAAAACTTCAGGCGGCGGTTCGAGCGATTGCCGGAGAATGGCAAAAACGCGGCTTCGTGGACGAAGGTTTTATCGATTATATTTCATCACCCGAGTCGGTGAGTTTTCCGTGGAGCATGATCGACAAGATCACGCCGCGCCCCGATGCCGGCGTGCAGGCGCAGCTTAAAGCCGACGGTTTTGAAGACGCCGAAATAATCGTCACCGACAAACATACATATACCGCTTCTTTCGTAAATGCGGAATCTCCGCAGTATCTCGTCATCGAAGATGCGTTCCCGAACGGACGTCCGCCGCTCGAAAAAGCGGGCGTGTACTTTACGACGCGCGATACGGTAAATAAAGTCGAGCGGATGAAAGTGTGTACGTGCTTGAATCCGCTGCATACGGCGCTTGCGATTTACGGCTGCCTGCTCGGATATACGCTCATCGCGGATGAAATGAAAGACGCCGAACTCAATACATTGGTACACCGCATCGGCTATGACGAAGGGCTTCCCGTCGTCACCGATCCGAAAATAATCGATCCGAAAAAATTTATCGATGAAGTCGTTACGGTGCGCATCCCGAATCCGTTTATGCCGGACACGCCGCAGCGCATAGCATGCGATACGTCGCAAAAACTTTCGATCCGCTTCGGCGAAACGATTAAAGCATACGCCGCAGATCCCGCACTGGGTACGCAAAAGCTCAAATATATTCCTCTCGTGCTTGCCGGCTGGTGCCGCTATCTTATGGCGCTCGACGACGAAGGTAAAAAATTCGAATTGAGTCCCGACCCGCTGCTCGGCCGCGTATGTCCTTTTGTCGAAAAAATCGAACTCGGCCGAACGTATACGGCGGAAGCTCTCGACGGATTTTTGCACGGCCTGCTTTCCGACGCATCGCTGTTCGGTGTCGATCTTTACGCGGCGGGGATTGCTCCTCTCGTACTCGAATATTTCGGCGAATTGACGGCAGGCAAGGGTGCCGTGAGAGCGACGCTGAAAAAGTACATACGTTGAAAGCGGGGCGATTATGCCGTTTATGGATGCCGATTTTTTATTAAAAAATAAAACCGCGCGTATGCTCTTTGACGCATGTGCGTCCGAACCGATTTTCGATTACCACTGTCACCTCGATCCGAAAGAGATAGCAGAAAATAAACGCTTCGACAATTTGGCGAATCTGTGGCTCGGAACGGGAGGGTGCGGCGATCACTATAAGTGGCGTATGATGCGCGCATGCGGCATCGATGAAAAGTTCATTACGGGAGACGCTCCTCCCTACGAGCGATTTTTAAAATGGGCGGAAACGATTGAGAACCTCATCGGCAATCCTCTGTACCATTGGACGCATTTGGAGCTGCAGCGTTATTTCGATATTGCACAGCCGCTTACCCGCGCGTCGGCGCCCGTAATTTGGGAAAAGGCGAATGCGCTGCTTTCCGACGGAACGGTTACGGTAAAAAATATTTTTAATAAATTCAATATATACGCCGTGGGTACGACCGACGATCCTGCCGACACGCTCGAATATCATAAAGCGATCGCATCGGGCTTTGCGCCGATCGGAAAGATTGCGACGAAAGTGATGCCTTCCTTCCGTCCCGACAATGCGCTGCATATAACGAAGCCGTCGTTCGCATCCTATATCGGACGTCTTGCGCAGTCGGCAAAAACCGATATACGCAGCGTCGACGACGTGATCGGGGCTCTTGTAAAACGGCTCGATTTTTTCGTTTCCTGCGGCTGCCTTTGTGCCGATCACGGCCTTCCGTATGTGCCGTTCAACGTTCAGTCCGATAAAAAAATACAAGCGGCCTTTGAAGCCGCGCTCGGCGGAAAATCGATCGACGATCCCGACGCCGAAGCGTATATGACGAAAGTGCTGGCTTCTCTTGCCGAAGCGTACGCAAAACGGAATATCGCAATGCAGCTGCACGTGAATGTATGCAGAAACCTTAACTCGCGCGCATTTGCGGCTTCGGGCGCCGACACCGGGTACGATGCGGTTTGCGATTACGGCGTTGCGGACAAACTCGCTAAATTTCTTGACTTTGCGGAAACGCGCGCAGGTCTTCCGAAAACGATATTGTATTCTCTGAACCCGAAAGATTATTATCCTTTCGCAACGATTATGGGCTGCTTTCAAAGAGCGCCCGTTCGCGGAAAAATGCAGCTCGGTTCGGCGTGGTGGTTTTGCGACCATAGAGACGGAATGGAATATCAGCTTTCCGTACTTTCAAGCATCGGCATGCTGAGCGCTTTCGTCGGTATGCTCACCGACAGCAGAAGTTTTTTGTCGTATCCTCGGCACGAATATTTTCGCCGTATTTTATGCAATCTTATCGGTACGTGGGTCGAAGACGGCGAATACCCCGATAATAAAGACGACATCGTCCGTATCGTAAAAGATATTTCTTTCGGCAACGCGCTGCGCTATTTTTCCGATGAAAAATAATAATCGGCCGTATCTGAAAACTTGAACTTCTTTTAGAAACCGATATCGTCCGCTGAAAAAAAATAACAATTTTTTATCTCGTAATAACAATTTGTTCTTATGATTTGCTTGTAACCTTGCCGCAGTTTAATTTATAATAAATTAAGAGGATGGCGGTATGATTTTGAAAAAGGTTGCGGCGCTCCTTGCCGCCGGGCTTTGTTTTATCGGAGCTTTGTCTGCCGAAGAGCTGACGGTCGATCGCGCGGTGAAGTACGCGCTGGAAAACAATATCTCCGTACAAAAAGATAAAATTACGCTCGACGCGCTCAAGCGCGCAAAAAATCATTCGTGGAACGGCGTGAGTCCGAGCGCGTCCGTCAGCGCAAATATGCTTTTTCCCGTTGCGGGCGACGCGCGTCAATACGATTACAATTTTTCGATTCAAGGGTCAGTGAACTTTGCGCTTTCTCCGTCGATCTATTCGTCTGTAAAAACCGCCGCTCTCAATTATGAAAACGGACTTCTTACTTATGACGAAGCGCTGCGTTCGATCGAGCTCAAAGTGCGCAGCGCGTTTTATCATCTCCTGTATGAACTTGAATATATAGAACTGCAGCGGCGCAATCTTGAAACCGCCGGTCAGCAGTACGAACAAAACTCGAAAAAATACAAAAGCGGTCAGCTTTCCGAACTGGATATGCTGTCGAGCCAAGTAAAATACGAACGGCTTAAGCCGGCGCTCGAGTCCGCCGAGATAACATTTGCCAACGATTTGGCGTCATTCAAACAGATGCTCGGGATCGATCGATCGACCGAAGTCGTGCTTTCCGGTTCTCTCGCCGACGCGCGTTCTTTCGGCGATATAAGCGTCGAAGTCGATGCCGAAGATACGCCTGTCGTCCGCGCCGGAAAAAACAGCGTAAAGATCGCTCAGGCGGCGCTGCTTGCGCGGCGTTTTGCCGCATGGGGGCCGACGGTAAGCGCGGGGTGGACGTACGGCAAATCGAAAACGAATATCGCAAACGATTTTTCTACGACGAATGCGCTTTCGATCGGCGTTTCGATTCCGCTCGACGGATATCTTCCGTGGTCGAAGGGCGCCGACTCGGTCGCATCGGCTGCGGATAACGTAAAGACGGCGGAGCTTACGCTGGAAAACAGCAGGACGACGGTTGCAATTCAAATCGATAATTACATCAAACAGATACGGCAGATACGATCGCAGATCGCATCGCTTCAGGCAAATGTCGATCTGGCGCAAAAATCGTACGATATGACGAAAGATGCGTATAATCACGGATCGCGCGATTTGCTTTCGCTGCAAACCGCATCCGACTCGCTTTTGAATGCGCGTACCGATCTTGCGCAGCAGGAGTATACGCTTATCACGAAAATTATTAATCTTGAGTATACGCTCGGAGTTCCGTTCGGCTCTTTAGCTCGATGAGGAGAATGATATTATGAAAAAATCGGCGGTGATCGTAATCGTTGTACTTGCTGCGGCTTTGGCG
>ERZ772827.1027-NODE-1027-length-14541-cov-4.460721_pt1 | contig 14541 bp, 13 predicted proteins | sample MGYA00580850_ERZ772827 | MGnify/ENA primary metagenome ERZ772827 (study PRJEB29015, sample SAMEA2737950) | human oral metagenome | biome: human oral; feature: human-associated habitat; material: dental | place: China | collected 2145 ...
TGGGATAACATAGTCTTGACCCATTTTCTTAATTAAAAGGTTATCCAACTTCAATTGCATTTTTTCACTCTGACAGACATGCACAATTCTCCAAGTCATCGTATTTCCCTCTTTCACAAAACGAAAACACCCCGCCATAAATGACAGGGTGTTGAATTCGGCATGAAGCCTTATCTTTGTAGCTTCTGCAAGATTTAAGTAACTGTGCAAGGCGTCCCTTACAGTTACTATTATAATACATTGTACAAGCGTTTGCAACTCTTTTTTTAATATTTTTTAAAATTTGAGTTTTGGTTCGTCACCCTCTTTTTTAATGATATGTTTTTTACCCAAAACATCTGTTTTAACTTTAAAAATAGAAATATTTGATTTATTTAATCCTTTCAAACACTGTCCTCCTTTTGCAACATTTCCAAAGATTGTTATCAATGACTGGTTACCATCAAATTTGGCTTTATCATAAGGTTTTAGTTCTACATAATGTCTCACATTTGGCATTGTTCTAGATAAGAATCTAAAAATCTGTTTCTCGTTATTTTTCGTATCCTTAATTAAAAGCAAGTCATTTTTATATAAGGTAAATTTGAATTCTGACTGCTCGCCCACTCCTTCTTTTTCTTTAATTTCATTATATTTATCAATAGTTATAGAATAAGTCCCAGTCTTCTTTTCAAATTGTAAATCTGCATATTTTAATCCAAGCAACTCATACTTCTCCGTCTGATGATTAAAATAGACATCTGTTCTCCAAGGATTTAATTGACGTAGGATTACTTTATTTTTACTATTAGAAGGAGTTATGTTAATAAATGATTCAGGAATATTTTTATCATAATATTTCAAACTTTTAATTTCTGGTCCATTACCTTTTTTACTGTACTTGCGAATAGGCCCATTTTCTTGTCTATATTTCTCAAAAGGATTGCAAGGGATCTCTTTATTTTTATCGTTCAATTCTTTAGAAGGATAGGTTCTTAAAATTTCTTCAATCACTTTTTCAAATGTTTGTGGATCTTTGTGATACATCAAGAATTTACTCTTGTCTTTATTGTAAATTTTAATGAAAGCATCATATCCCGCTTGACTATAAATATCTTTAATCTTACCTAAAACATAAGTTTCTTCAGACTTATCTTTATCCAATTTCGCTTTTCTTGTTGCATAAATAGTTGCATCTGAAATTTTTCTATTATATTTTGAATCCACTTGATAAGAAAATAGGATGCTATCTTCAAATTTCTTACTACTTAATGTATCAACAAAATGGTCATAAGGAGCTTTAAACACTAACTCTTTGTATTCATCATCACTTAATGAAATAATTTCTCCAGTCTCTGAATCAACGAATTGTCCTTCTTTATAAGAAATCAGAGGATTATTCTGTTTTTTCCATAACCTTAATTGACTAGAAGCGGCAATAATCAAGGCATCCACAGCATGGTGGTGATAGGTTTCACGAGATTTTTCAAGTCCCCACTTTCTTCTTAGCTGAGAGGTAAATTGTCCACGTACCACCGAAATAGTTGTATCGAATTTATGCGCTTTATAAAAATCTTGTAGAGCATTTAAAACAACGCGAGAAGAATATCGAGTGTCAACCAAATTTCGTTCGATGAATTTCTGCTTCACTTCAATTTTACTAATATCTTCTTCCGTTAAAAGGTACTCTTTCTTTTTATTACCTAATAATTTAGACTCTTTTACATAAGATTTAAACTCACGGTAGGACCAACCATCATCCATACTATCTAAAGCCTGAAACGGTGTCCGCTGTCCCTTCTCCTGGTTTGCTGTAGCTAGAACCAATACCTTATTAGATAGACTATCATCAAACGATAAAGAAAGAGGTAAAATATGGTCAATTTCGTACTTGTACTGATTGTGAATTAAATCTGAAATTGGAATGGTCTTCCCAGTATAGAGACACTTTTCTCCCTGTTGATGCCATAAACGAATCTTAGTAGCTAATTCCTTATGCCCATGAAAAATGTTATCCGGCAGCTCTTTTTTCCCATTGTATTGAAACGCTGCTTTTTCAATAGCTGCATTTTTCTCATCTTGGTTTGCCTTTTGACGTTTTATATAATCTTTCTTAGCGTCTTCTTCGTTATTTTCACGCGCCATTTCGATAACGATATTATCAAAGATACCATGTTTTTTAGTTGCTTCGTTGATTATTTTTATAGCTTGTCTGACAGATTTTGCTACTACAGGGTTATAAATTTCTTCTGTTAATTCTTTTTCATCAATATACTTGGTTCTTTTTGATGTTTCTTTAGATTTTTGTTTCCCCAATCGTGTGAGAATTGTCATTTGCTCTTCTGAAGTTTCATAGAGTTCTGGTATCAATTCCATCATGAGTTTAAGAGAAAAATTATGCCATCCCTTACTAAATAGACTGCTATTATTTTTTCTAAATTGAACCAATTCAAGTACTTGGTCTTGACTAAAAGAATCCCTTAACTTTGTGTTAATCGCTTCTTCTATACCTTCTCGTTCAGTATTTAGAGTTAAAATATGGGCAAGCTCATCTAGAATATTTCTAGACAATTCCCCAACTGAAATTGTTTCTAGCGATTGCATTTTTCGATAGACTTCAAAAGTATGCATTTCAGGTTTATTGTTTACATCAACTCGATAACCACGTATCTGATCTACTGAAGCATCAATCATTTTAGCAATGTATTTCAATAAGGTTAAAGCCCCTAATGTTTTCGCCGACTTCGCATATTCAACGATTGTTTTCTTTTGTTCCTCACTCAGTTTCTTGGTCTCTGTAGGAACTGTTAAATTATTTAAATCATTTAGTAAATTAAACTCTTGAGCAGTATAGGAAGCTTTTGAAGCTCTGTATTCATCCGGATAAAATGTACATTTTCCAATTAAAATACCAAAAATATTATCTAACGTCGTACCGTCTGTTCTGAAACGTCCATAATCCGTCCGAGATTTTTCATTACCTGGTCCATGATAATATTTTCTTTTCCCTGTAAGGATTTTTAGACAATCCTCTATAAATTCATCTGTAATTTTACTATTGAATTCCTGCTGTTTTCTAAGAATTCTTTCAGCTTCTTTTCGATAAGCAGATGTTGAAAAAACATTGATCAATCGGCGTTTCTCACCATTTTCCACAACAGTGAAATCTCCTCTTACCTGACCATATTTTTCGAAACGATCTAGTTGGATTTGACCAGGTGTTTGTTCAGCAAGTAATTTTCTATTTTCCTCAACGGCCTTGCCATAATCTGAAGATACTGCACCCCCATCCTCAGAAGCATCATCTAAATAGCTAATACCACGTCTCTTAACAATGTTCTTTAAAGCTATGAACAGCTCTTCATTCGTTAGTTGCTGATTCAAGCCATCTACACGAAGTCGATATGGATTAAGATTAATGGATACCTTAGAAAAATCAGTTAACAAACCATAGTCTTCAAATAAATCTTGAAAGCGAACACCACGGTGTTTTTTCCGACGATTTAATCGTCTAGCCTGTCTATTTTTTCTTCTTTCAACATTATTATCAGCCGTTGCAGCTGGAAAAAGTCGTGAATTCGCATGAATAATCTTTCCAGAATTTTTTTCTAGAATTCCCACTCCTACGGAGGCAATACCAATATCTAATCCTAAAACTAAACCATTCATAATTATACTCCTAACCAATCATCATATTAATTAAATTTTACTCCTTACTTCCTAAAAAATCAAATCATTATATGCAATTAACTAAAATATCCTGTCTTTTTATAATTATATGCAAATTCTCACGTTTTCATCATTGATAAAAAACAAAAAAGCGTGATCTCACGCTTTGGAGTTGTATTTAACTTGAGTGATTTCTACATAAAAATCAATAGTTTATATGCCCCCTGCCGGAACAAAATACCACCTCTAAAAGCCTATCAAATCAACATACTTGTATGTTCTAGGTCAATTTTTGGTCAAAGTTTTTGTTTTCTTTTTTATTCTTTATCAAGCATAATTTGTCTAATCAATTCATGCTCCTTATCAATCACCTCTTGCAATACGTGACCATAAGTTTTTATAATCTGCTGTATATCTTTATGCCCCAGCAATCTTGCAACAACCCAAATATCAATCCCTTTAGCTAAAAGATATGAACCGTATGTATGCCTTCCTGCTGTCGCTGTCATTTCCTGATTCCCAATTCCAAGTTCTGATAAACATACTCTTAAACTCTTATTCAAACCTGAATTTGTCGGTATTTTATACCTTCTATCATAGAACACTAAATCATATTTCTTCAATTCTTCACGATCAAACAAAATTTTCTCTTGCTCAATTCTTAATGCTTCCAAAACAGCCAACAAATCATCATCAATCGGAATTTCTCTTATAGAGGTTTTTGTTTTCGGAGGTACAAACTCTTGCCGATCTCCTACAAATCGTCTATATGTTTTAATTGTTTTATTGTCAAAATCAATATCCGACCAGCATAATGCCATACCTTCACCAACCCTAAACCCTGTCTTAAACAAGAAATATAATAGATATGGTATAACAGATTCCCTATAATTAAACTTCGACTGTAAATGTGACAATAAATCTTTATATTCTAAAATACTATGAATATACTTATCATCAACGTTACCAGCTTCCAAACCAAATATTTTAACATCTTCTGTAATATCTGTTATCTGCAGTCCACTACGCTGACTAAATTTTATAGCCGACCTTATATCTGCATTGATTCTACGCAAATGATCCTTCGTTACTTTTTCTCCAAATTCATTCAATCTCGACTGATATTCCTGATGATTAAGGCTCATTGCTGGTATCGCAGAAAATATTCTCTCTATAGACTGACCTCTTGCATAATACCCTTCCTTCGTCGCTTTCGCTTTTTCTGATGGAAGAATCACTAAATTATACCAATCCTGCCACAACTCATATAAAGTAGCCTTGCTGTCAAATCTTGCTGTATAGTTTGACTGAAATAATTTCCTCTCCTTCTCTTGTGCTTCGTTCATAGCTTCACGCTTCGTTTTAAAGCCTGAATTTGTCGCAATAACTTTACCTTGTTTATCAAAAATTCGATAATCCCAAAGTTTATTTTTTCCACGTTGTCTGTAACTTGCCACTATAACTCCTTTCTGAATGGCAATCATCACCATTCTATTATAACATCAATGATATTTTTTGATAATTTTTATCGAAATATTCTCTTGTCTTTCTAGCTAAAAATCTATATGGCGAACCTTTACTTTTTGGATATAAAACAAAACCTTCTTCATTCTGCTCAATATCAACTTCTCTTTTTATAGTCGGATTCAATAAAATATCATTTACTAATTTTGTCTTACTAATAGACAACAAGTCCTCTACTTTATCAATCGTCCACCATTGACCAATTTCTTCTTTTTGAATTAAATCTAAATACTCAGACCGACTAATCAACACCATATCAGATGGAATCGGAACTTCAATATTAAATACTTGTTTTGATTCTTTCATTTATGATTCCTCTACTTTTCCTATCAATTTCCGAACAAATTTTGAATACCTGGTTGAACTTTTTGACCTAAAATACGAATTTTATATCCTATCCTGGTTTCTTTATGTTCATTTTTCTCCATAAAACGACAAAAAACAGCAAGCCATTCCTGACTTGCCATTCTTTCTATGCTAGTTATTCAATTCCAACAATTCACTTTCAACACGTTTCAAAACTACTTGTACTTCTTCTGTACCACGATAACCCTCAAGAGAAGCTAACTGTCCTTCTATCCTTCCTAAAATACGTAACACTTTGTCTAGTTCATTATTTTGCTTAGGCTTAGATAGTTCTTGATTCTCAACTGTCAATCTCCCAACTTCTTCCGTCAACCTTGAATTTTGTAATACAACTTCTTTCATCAAATCCATTGTTTCCAAAATTTCTTTAGCCTTCGTACTGTTTTTATACAAATTTTCCCTAGCCATTTTTTCATATTTCATTTCATCAGAAATATATTCTGTATCTTTTTTGATAGAAGCATGCTCCTTAGACAAGGCATCATGTTCTTTAGACAAGCCTCTATGCTCACTAGACAAACTATCATGTTCCATTTCACGCTCTTTTGACAATGCCTTCATTTCAGCTTTAAGACCACTATTATCTCGTGCCAACTTAATCGCAATACCCACTAACGAAGCTATCGTTGTCAAAACTCCACCAAATGTAACCCAATCCATAAATGAATACCCCTCAATCATTTTTTCTCCTTTCTATCTTATCATATTTTCAATTATGTTATAACTGTTCTAATAATTTTTCTATATCAGGAAAATAAGTATAGGCTTCTCCCCTCGTAAAATCAAATGAATATTCTTCTATAACTGATACACTAGCATAATGTCTTTTTGGTAATTTTTGGTTAGCATGACAACCCTCATAATGATAAACAACACGAACATACTTATCATAACTTCTAACCTCAACCAACATAGTTTCAATCCCATAACCAGTATCACGACTAGTTGTAAATTCCAAACACTTTTGATTCTCTCCCAATCTCTGAGCTAATCTTACAGCATACATTTTCAACAATTCTACTTGATCCATTTTCTTCTCCTTAAAACAGCAAAAAAAGGCAGGGTTTCCCCTACCTTATCATTCTTCTACTTAAATTTACATTTACCCCAAACAGTCGCAACCAAACCTACAAAGCCCCAAATAGTCGCAAAAATAGTGCTTGCTGTTCCTGTAGCTGGTAAAACTTTCAACTGTCCTTCTTTGTCTTTCAAAGCGATTGTACCGTCTTTTTGTTTCACAGCGCCAATTTCGTAAGGTTCTTTTTCTTGAAAATCACCTTCTTCTGTCTCAACTACTACCTTCCCTTGATTCGTAGATACAACTGTATGACCTGTATTCGTTTCTATAGGCTGATCTTTGATTTCTTCTTTAGTGACATTCAATGGTTTAGGTTCATCAGTTTCCTTCACACCCACATTTTCTTCTGCTTTTTGTTTCGCTTCCTTGATTTCAGGAGTATCTTCTACAGAAAGCTTATCCTCTTTTGGTTTTTCTTCTTTCGGTTGTTCTGATGGAGTTTTTTCCTCTACCACAACACCTGTATTATCCTTTTCTTCCTTTTCTACATCTTTACCAAGTTCTGTAGCAGGACTTTCTGTACTTACAGATGGTTGAGTTTCTGCTGGTTTTTCTTCCACAACTAACCCAGCATTATCTTCTGTAGAAGCGACATTTCCACCCAAAGTAATTTCATCAGCATATACTCCACTAGTAACTGCACTCAATACAGCTACAGACAACAATGTTACTAATTTCTTATTCATATTTCTTCCTCTTTTCTATTTTCCAATTACATAATAAAAATTTCTTGCTTCTTCAGCACCAAATACACGATAATTTGTGATTCCAGTACCTTGACCACTTTGAACAAAATTACATTCTGAAATCAAGATTGATCCATCATCTTTCACATCTTCTACAAATGCCACATGACCATAAGTTTCATGACCACCAGCTTGCCTTCCTTGAAAGCTAACTGCTGAATGTTTCGTAGGAGTATTCGTTACTTCATAACCTGACTTATGCGCCCAATCTTGACCATTTCCCATGTATGGATCAAACTGTATTCCAAACTCTTTAGCACGATTGAAAACATACCAGGTACATTCTCCATACGGATAAGATTGAGTGATATAGCCATCTTTGGTAATTTCCTTGTCAATCGAATAGCCACTAGGTATATCCATAGCAACTTGACCAGCAGGAATATCTAAGCTACCAGCTACTGCATTTCCACTTGATCCATCAGATTCAATCGTACCCTTAAAAATTTCATACCACTTCTTGCTATCCTTCTCCAGCTTCTCTAATTTTGTCTGACCGTCTGAAAGCAATACACCCTCATAATGTTCTGACCAATACTTAGCACTTTCAAAAGGATCAGTCGCCTTCTGCATATAGTCTTTTACTTTTTTATAGCCATGATTCAACTCATAGGACATCAATTCCAGTTGAACTGTACTATCTAACGTTCGAGAACTTGCATTTCTCCAGCGATCACCATTGATTGTATTTCCGTCCCAGCCTGACCATTGAAAGTATCCAGCAACTCCACCTGACGGATTGACTACAGTAGGATCAAAGTCACTTTCTCTTTCTGCATTAGCAAGAGAACCACTAGCACCTTCTAAAGTGAATTTCTCTTTAGAGAGTTGCCAGTTTAGAATCTTAATCACATCTTCTGCACGTTCGACAGATATATTGGCTTTTTGAGCCACTTCTTGCGCTGTTAAACGTGTTCTCTTACCAGTTGTACTTCCTGATGAACCACTAGCAGAAACGATTCCAATAATACTTGCAATCACTAAGATAATCACTAGGAGAATAGGTAAAAGACTTCCAACCAATAACCCTAATCGTTTAGCTGTTTTTTTATCCATCAAATATCAACCTTTCTTCTTGCATTCAACCTCTTTTCTTTCTTATTTCCAGGATTCTCAACATCAACTTTTTCTCGACTAACAGTCCTAGAATTGCTTGTCTGCATTCGTTGTTTCACATATCGTTCCTGATCCTCTTTAAAACGTTTTTGTCGTTTTCTAGCTCGTTCTTCCTTCAAACGCTGAACTGCTTGACGAGAAGCATTTTTCTGACCAGCATATTTTTCAGCTTGACTATCTCTTAATTCCTGCTTCCCTTTTAACACATTCCTATCAGCACTTCCTTCTTTATAAGCATTGGCTCGTACTCCATAAAGTCTAGACAAAGCCTTGCTCCCTTTTTCTTTGAAAGCATTGACTGAACTATTCTTACGTTCTCTAATCGAATCTATTCGATTTTTAACTGCTTCTCCTTTTTCAGCAACCTTATCTACTAACGGACTGTTCTTACGTAAAGTTTTGAGATTTTCACTCAACTTATCTTTACCCATCTTCAAGCCACCTTTAGCAAATTGACCACCAACTTTCAAACCGTCTTTCCCTGATTTCAAACCAAGTTTTCCAGTACGACCAATTCTTTCTTTCAGATTTTTAACTGCTTGAGAATTGCTGATTTCTCGACCAATATTGCCAACAGGACTATTGGTAACTCTTGAAAAAGCAGATAAAAGCGAGTGTCTATACTTCCACATTAAGAATAACAAGACACCTTTTAGAAATACCGTAACTAATAAATCTCCACTTACAGCTGTAGAGATAAAGCTAGTTAAAGTATTGTAAAAGAAAGCAAATAGAGTAGTTGCTAGAAGCATGATAGATGATAAGGCAAGCATTGAAATAGCTTTTTTATTAAATCCTACCAGTAAGTGTTCCATCTTAGGAAACAAACTCAATAGAAGAATAAATGGCAACAATACAATCAGTAAAATAAATACGATCAAGAAGAAAAATCGTGACAATCCTAGCAATAGATAAATCGTTCCCATCACTATAATATCGACATCAGAAGCAAAGGCATACATGAATTTCAAGCCCCACTCATTCTTCAACATTTTATTTTCAGGATCTTTATCTTTTGCAATATCCTTGATTTTCTTATCACCAACTAAATGATCTCCGTCACCTTGCTTATATCCAGCTAAATCTTCAAATTCTTTTTCAGAAAGAACAAACTCCCCTTTATCATTCACAGGAGAGTTCATATACTTATAACCCTTCAACAAAGTTTCTGAAAAGTATGTTTCTACTCCATCTTTACTTTCGCCAGTTAAAGTTTTCGTAATTTCACCATTCAAGGTGATTGTCGTTGTCCTAAATGCGTCATAAACATGAGTCAACAGATATTTATTTTGACCATTAACAGGAAACTGAACAAAGTACACTCCAATACAGGTATAAATCAACAACATTTTTATCAATGTTTTGAGGAAACTTCCTTTTCCAGTCGCAAATATATACAATAGATAGACTGCCATACTTGCGCCAACCATATAGATTATTTCTTGACTAAATAAGGAAGAAAATACCTTACTAGAGTTCTTTACTGCTTCATTCAATAGTGAAGAAACATCACTCATTCCCTCAACAGCAATATAAACTTCTGCAACTACATAGAAAGCCAGTTTCCCAACCCAAAATACAGCTTGAACTAGCGAATTAAAAAAGTAGTTGATATTGGAATCAAATCCAAAGAACTTTTTGTCAAAGTATGCTTTACTTGTGAGATCAGACATTCTCGACTTATAATTCTCATAAGTTAGCTTACTTTTACTTTCATTCTGCTTTTTTATCTCAGCTTCTTTTTCTTTTGCTTTTTTCGCATTATCTAAGAGTTCTTTTGTAGACTCAGAACTTTCTCTCAGTTTTGGTTTATTGGTATTCTTATCAAATTCAATAATATTGAAATTATTGTTTGGAAGATAATCTGAAACAGGATTCGCCTTAACCAATATAGGAAAAAGGAAGAATGAACAAATAAACCCTAGTAAAATATTTTTTCTCATATTCCCCCCTTTAAACTGCAACCAATTCTGTTTCTACTGTTTCAAACAACTCCATCAATTCAGGATAGATTGTGCCATCTACTGTAATTCGTTCCTTACGACCAAATGTATCATAGTAAATACATTGTCCCATTGTTTGATTTTCAAGCCAAGCACGTGACAATTCATCATCTTCCACCCGTAAATGTTCCAAGATATCCCCTGTTTCAGAATTTTCAGGGAAAGCAAATACCGTACCAAAACCAGTCCCATCTTCGCTTGTTTTCAAGTCTTTTACAGACTGAGTAACCAGCACTAGGAAATTATTGAACGATCGTCCAGTACGCTTAATACGATTGACTACTTGCCTTCCAGCAGGAGTTGACATAATCTGCCATGCTTCATCAAGGAATAACATTGTTTCCTTATCTTTCTCACGTTCACCAAAAATCGCACAGAAATAGGTCAAAGAATACATAACTGTCAGACTACGTAATTGTGTTTCAGTCATTTCATCTTTATCAGTTCCTTTTGGCATATCCAAACCTGTAATTTCAACGATTGTAATTTTATTATCAACCTTCAAAACATTTTGACTACCATCAGAGAAACAAAGTGACAACAAGGAATTTCTTGAAATCCGTTTAAGGAAATAACCAGCAGTCTCAACTTCTTCTTTTGAATTTTTCTCCAATTCATCAAAGACTTGTAACATACCGACTTTCTCACCAGTTTTTCTGCGTTCAAGCACTTTGTCAATCGAATCTAGCAGATAAGGTTGAACCTTGATATAGGTATCTTTATCCAATACAGAGCCAACAAGTACGGTTGCTAACTCAGTCAATTCTGCTTCATCTTGCAAGAATGAGAATGGATCAAGTACACCTTGATTCTTCTTATCTTTCATATCCAAAGTAACAAAGTTGATTGACTTAATATAGTCCTGCAATTCCTCAAATTTACCTTCATCTTCTAATTTTGAAAGCACAGCTTGATATTGTCTTTTCATTTCTGCTTTTGGATCAATATACAACACTTTTGTTTTCAATAACGAATGATAGGTAAATAGTAACTTAGTCAAGAATGACTTCCCATTTCCAGTTGATCCAGTTATTGCTGTATGAGGATTGCTTGTTTCCTTCCCTTTAACTCCAACCTTGTTAGCTTGTAACAAGTTTGAAAATACAACATTGGTACTTGAATCAAGAGCCTTTTGAAAATCCCCATACCATGAGGAAATCTCGTTATCCACTCGGCCAATAGGAAAACCAATTTCTGTTCCAACCTTCTTAGTAGTAAACATCAGATTCTCACACAATCCACGTAGACTTCCATATTGAAGAAATGATTCCCTTCCATTATCAAGAATTTCTGTCAACCTACTCTTATAGAACAAATAGATTCGATCAGCAACAGCCTTGACAACCTCAACTTCCAACTCTTTCAAACGTGCAAACAGAATATCAAACTTAAGATTCAGTTCTTCTAAACTGTCTGCTGTAATCGTCAAGGTATGAAGATAGGTAATCATCAATTCTTTATTATCATGTTTCTCTTGAAAATCTTCTAGTAACTGATGACTTTCCAAAACTTCAATCTTTTGAACATCATCATTTTCTGCTGTTTCCTCTACCGTATTTCCAAGATTCTTACGTTTGTTTCTTGCTCTTGAAAACAGAGAGAAAAAACCTTTTTGAGTAGAAAATCGAATCTTATAAACACTATCTACAGGAAATTCAAGATTTTGAAGTTCTTCTTGCAAATGAATATAAGATACATTTTTAGGATAAGCAACAACAGGAATTATCGCCACGTAACTTATTCTCTGACCATTGATCAACTTCAAAGCATTTCCGTCCACTACCTCAATAATCGTTTCATCTACATTCTCAATAGAATTTTCAAGTGCTATCAACTCACTCTCTTTATCGTAAGTTTGACCACCAAGAAAATGAAGTCGATTCAACAATTCCAAGTCAGCTTTCGCAACTTCCTTTACATTCAAGACATGAAGTTTCGTCTGAACCATATCTTTCTGATTCTGCCATGTTTTCCACCAATCAATTTTTGGTAGTTCTTCAAAACCAGCCATCTTCAACACATTTTTTCGATACGTTGTAATCGTCTGCTCAACCGTCAACTTGAAATCAGAAGTCACATTAACAGATTTCAAAGGAACTACAAGATAATGCTTATACTCAAAGAGATAGCTTACTTCTTCTTCCAATCGTGACTTCATTGTAGAAATCACATAGTTTCCTAAAGGGCTTGTCCCTTGACCTTGTTCAATATCTTGCGCCAATAAAGAAATCTTCTTCGCCAGTTCTAAATCAATATGCAAGCTATGAATACTTACATCATTGTACTCATGCAAACTAGCCAAACAATTATAGACTAAATCTTTACTTGTTTCTTTCTTACTATCTTCAATCGTATTGACAATTTGTGATTCAACTTCAAATACGGACAAAACCGTTCCATCTTTCAGCAGAATCAAACCATCAGCTATTGACCAAATATTATTCGTTAATTCCACGCTTAATCATTCTCACTTTCTCATGTTTAATACCTTTACAAATATATATTTCCTTTCTTTGACTATCGTATTCCTTCCAAAAAATCAAATATTCATAAATGAATCGGAAAAGGGTTTTACCATCTAACTTATAATCAGCTAACAGATTCCCAAATCGCCAACCAGCAAATAGAGAACCCATAAATCGCCAACCCCAATCCAAAGAAGGAATAAAGCCTAGTAAAAACCACACAATGACTAGAATCACTAGGCAATAGACAATCGCTGACATCTTAACAGCAAAGGGCAGACTGTAATCATCATTCAATTTATGAACCCACACAGGCTGTCTAAATGCTGTCGTATAGACATATAACTTTTTGTCTTTTCTTTCCATCTAATCTCCTTAGTTAAAGAGCGTTGATAAATACTTCCAAATTGGTGCTGTAGCTTTCAAAACTGTTTCAGGACTTTCCATGAAATAGTACAGGAATCCACCAACCAAACCAATCACAATCAACTTACCAAGTTTTTGATCTTTCCATGCTTCCAAACCTTTTGTAATTGCAAAATAAGCCAAAACAGGTAGTCCGAGTTTTTGTACTAAAAATTGAAATAATGCCATTTATTTTATTCTCCTTCATCATCTTTCTTGTTATAATCTAATGGAATTGTATGATCCATTTTTTCTACGAAATAACTATCTTTATCTTCTCTTAATTCAAAGCTAAAGTTCTCACTATGAGTTGTACCTGCAACTTCAAATGTTACTTGAACATAGGCAAGAATCTTCCCATCTTTTTCTTTAAAATATGAGTAATCTAAACTCTTGAAAGTTGCACCACCAATAGACTTAATATCTTTTGAAATCAAGTCTAGGTTTGCTTGACTTGTCGTATAGTTCTTAAAGAATAGTTCTAAGAAAGAAATCAATTTCTTGCGCTTTCCCTCTTCTAAATCATCTTTAGCAATCAAAGATACCATACTGTCCTTATCCACTCCATCAGCTTTAAAATCGCTCACAGGAGAAAACCAAGGTAAGCCAGCTACATAATATTTACCATCTTTCTCACCATAAGGAATCGAAAATTCAATTCCTACACGCTGACTTTTATCATCTTTCTTCGTATCATAAACAACACGATAAACAGCGATACCATCTTTTGCTGTCAGCATTCTTGCACTAACTACTGACATTTCTTGTTTCAACTGACCTTGATTCTTCACATCAGGAACACTACCATAATAGTTATTCAGTTTTGAAACATCATCATCAGACGAACCAGCTTGTGAATTGTAAGTAAAATATCGACTTACATAACCATCTAAAAACTGTTCCAACTTACGGTCAGTTTCTTTCTTTGTTTCAACCACTTCTGTTTTTGACAATTTTTCATTTACCTTAACAGCACTCTTGATTGAAATAAACATTGTCAAACCACAGAGAAAAACAAAAAAAGATAAGCCAACTAAAAAAATTCGATTGGAATTTTTCTGACTAATCTTCTTCATTTTGACTTGCTTTTGTTTTTCTTTTCGTGGTTTCTTCAATTCAAAATTTCTCAATATTTTTCCTTCCTTCTTTTTAAATTAAAGAACAACCTTTCTATAAAATCCTGCAGGAGT
>ERZ772827.1028-NODE-1028-length-14506-cov-7.295135_pt1 | contig 14506 bp, 8 predicted proteins | sample MGYA00580850_ERZ772827 | MGnify/ENA primary metagenome ERZ772827 (study PRJEB29015, sample SAMEA2737950) | human oral metagenome | biome: human oral; feature: human-associated habitat; material: dental | place: China | collected 2145 ...
TTCGGGGAGCTTAGTCAGGCGTATTTCTTTTTCCTTGGTAAAGCCATAAAGATTCGTACTCTTTAGGAATGTTTTACCCTTAGTGGCCACATCGGGTAGGATATACTCCAAGGTATCCAACTCCTCTCCACGCCAACGATATTTGTACAGCTCCACATGACCAGGCCAGCCATAACCTATCCCACGAATAAGATGCTCCTTAGGATAAAAAGTTGGGTTTATGAGTTCTATATAGGAAAGTTGTCCCTCCTTTTTCTCTGGGGAAAGGTAGAGGTAATAAATATCTCTCCTACAACAGCCCGAAAGAGGATAATATCTCAGTGCAAAATCTTTAACCCCATCTCCATTGGCATCAAAGATAGTATCACTTGGGTCTGTTAGCAAAGGGAAAGACTTGGAGACTTTCTCTTGCATTGTATTATTATCAATTCTATACAATCTTATCAAAGTTTCTGCTTGATCATATGTGTAAATAACCGCATAATAAGCTCCTTCGGCAAATTTTCTTACCTTAATATAAACTCCAATAGCAGCATATCCCTCTTCTGTTGTATCAAAATCATACATGTATTCCCAATCCTTCCCTTGAAAAGAGGCGGTTATCTTCTCAAGTGCATCCGCCATAGCCTTCTTTAAGTGATGCTCATCTACATTCTCAGTATCTTTCACTACAACAAGTGTATCTGAAACCTTCTCAGAGAAAGATTCCTTCTGCTGTTTTGGGGATGAGAGGCAGCCTATGAACATAAGGAAAGAAAGGAAGATACTGTATCTCATAAAGGATAGTTATAGATAATCAAGCAGCAAATATACAAAAAATTTTGTTACAATGTTATCCATTCGTTATTTTTTTATATCTTTGCACCATATGTATTACTTATATGAATAAAAAGAAATTTTTGACACTTACCACTACAGGGTTTGCTCTTTTTGCAATGTTCTTTGGAGCAGGAAATTTAGTTATCCCACCCTATATAGGGCTGAAGATGGGAGCGGCCAGTGGAGCTGCCTTTGTGGGTTTTTTTCTTTCAGGGATTCTTATTCCCTTTTTAGCGGTACTAATGGTTAGTTCCATAGGTACTTCTTTTACCGATTTGGGCAAACGATTTCCAGCGCCCTTTGTCAATAGTTTAGTGGTGCTTATTATTGTGGTTTTTGGGCCTCTGGTATGTGTCCCGCGCTCAGGATCTACTACTTATGAGGTCGCTATAGAGCCTTTCTTCCCGATGGTGGGAAAAGTCACCTTTGGAGTTATCTTTTTTACAATTACCTTATTTTTAGCCTTATCTCGTTCGAAATTAGTAGATATCATAGGCCGTTGGCTCACCCCTATACTCTTTCTCTCACTGATAGTACTCATTGTGGAAGGGACTATTAATGCTCCTAAGGGGCTTACAGATAATGGGTTGAGTTTCAAGGAGGCATTTACTTTTGGTTTCTCCAAAGGATATCTTACCTTGGATGTGCTCTCAGGGGTTATCTTCTCTGGGCTGATTATTTCAGCTATCATACAAAAGGGGTATAGTTCAGAGCGGCAGAAGCGTGAGATTACCATCCTCTCAGGGATGATCGCTGCTGGATGCTTGGTTTTTATCTATGGAGGTTTGTTATATTTAGGAGCTACCTCCGATGTAGTGACAACAGAAGAGGTTAAGTATATAGATATCCTCAAGCATATTGCTCATAAGGGCTTGGGAAATAATGGAGCTATAGTGATTTCTGTGGCAGTGGCTTTTGCTTGTCTTACTACAGCGGTAGCTATTGTTTCGGCTATGGGAGGAATCTTTGAGACCCTCAGTCATGGACGTATTCCTTACCGCTGGGGAGTGTGGGGGTGTACACTGGTTTCCTTTGTGCTCTCTATCCAAAGTGTAGATCAGATTATTTTCTATGCAGGCTATATCTTGGATTTCGTGTATCCTATTACTATTGCTCTAACACTCTTTATACTATTATTTGGCAAACGTGTACACAAGAAAACACCCTATGTCATAGGGGTAAGTTTTACGGCTATCTTTTCAGCTATATTTGTCATAGGAAATCTTATGGAGAGTCAGACTCTAAAAGGAATACAAGATAGTCTTCCCTTAGCACAATACCATATAGAATGGTTACTTCCAGCCTTTGCTGCCTTTGGAGTAGGTGTAATTATTAATAAGAAATAATCGGCTATACGCTACCGCCAGCTTATAGTTCGTACTATTATCATGATTTTTTAGAGAGCTTTTACAGCAAAATAAAAAAACCGAACTGTTTTAAGTTCGGTTTTTTATTAAGACTATAATGGTTATTTTATAGAAGCTTCATAGATACCCTCTATGGATTCAGCTAAAGTCTTGTTGAACTCAGCATCAGACTGTCCAGCAGAGAGACCTTCAGAGAGCGCACGAGAGAAGCTAGCGATTACGCCATGGTTTTTGGCAAGGATTTCGTTTGCTTTTTCTCGGGAATAACCACCTGAAAGCGCTACTACACGTACTACTCTTGGGTGATCTACCAAAGGCTTATAGAAGTCAGCTACGGTAGGAAGGGTAAGCTTAAGCATCACATCCGAGGTGGCAGGGAGCTTATCCAAGTGTTTGAGAATCTCCTCACGAAGAATAGCTTCTGCTTCTGCCTTGTCAGGAATATTGATATCCACTTCTGGCTCTATGATAGGAACGAGACCAGCGGCGATGATTTGTGCAGCTATTTCGAATTGTTGGTCTACGATTCTAGCAATACCCGCTTTAGAGGCTTTCTTGACTACCGAACGCATCTTAGTGCCGAACACATGGTGTTCATTAGCTCTTTTGAGAAGGTCAGCGAGATTGGAAATGGGTTTCATCAGTTGTACTCCATCAGCATCCAAGTCAAGTAGTCCTTTATCTACTTTTAGGAAAGGGAGAATATGTTTTTCTTCCCATAGATATTCGGCTGTATATTTGCCATCAATCTTATTATCCATGGTTTGTTCGAAGAGAATAGCTCCAAGAATTTTATTTTCATTGAAAGCTGGACTCTTGATAATGCGGGTACGCATCTGATGGATAAGGTCGAACATTTCAGCATCATTCTTGTAAGCGCTTTCTTCTATTCCATAGAGTTTTAGCGCTTTAGGAGTACTACCCCCACTTTGGTCAAGAGCAGCAATAAATCCCTTGCCACTTCTCATTTTTTCTATTTTTTCTTTCATAACAAGTAAATATTTATGTAACATATTGGAAAATTTCCAATAAACTTTTTTACGATGAGACAAAGATACGAATTAATTGACAATAAATCTACACGAATAAGAGAAATTCTTAGCGAGTCCATTTGATATTGTCAATGACAAACTGTTTGCTACCAACATTTCCTTTGATAGTAATTTCTACGTTGCCTGTTTTATTAAGGGTCTTGGTATAGGTTTGTTTGTTTGCCTCTACAGATACAATATCACTTATTCCCCCTCCAGATACAAGAATTTCACGCTTTTTATTACCTGCAAGAAATGCCTTGTAGTCGAAAGAGATAGTCTTGACTCCCTCAGGGAAAGTGATGGTTATGAGTCCTCTTCTTCCATCGAGCACCAAACCTTTTCCTTGGATAGCATAGTCTTGATTTTGTTCTTTCGTATCAGTACGTGCTGTTGCGTCCAATGTTACTCCATTGAGAGTCTTTGTGACATGGTTGGCATAACCATTATTAGCTTTCTCAATCCATTCAAAATCAAATACACCAGAAGAGGGCTGTGGTTGTGGATTTGGTTTAGGATCAGGATTTGGTTTAGGATCCGGTTGTGGTTTGGGCTGAGGCTTAGGATCTGGTTGAGGTTGTGGATTTGGTTGTGGATTTGGCTTGGTCTCAGGTGTTTTACCAAAGATTAAGTCAGCTTCTGTTTCATATACAATTTCCCTGATAGACTTTCCATCCTTAGTAGTATGGTTTTTGAAAATACCCGTTACAGTAAGCTCTTGATCTGCAATCTTGAGTTTTTTCTTCACTTCTTCAGGAAGGTTTGCATAATTCTTTCCATAGATTTGTATCTCTGTACCATCCTTGAAGATAAAGTAAGAGAAATTTCCTTTGATGGTAACCTTACCATGTATCTTAGCCTTCTTTCCTTCTTGATAGTCAGCAATAGTGGCATTGCTTGCCTCAAGATTCACAATCTCATTAGGATCAGGAGATGGTTTAGGATCTGGTTGTGGATTGGGCTGAGGCTTAGGATCTGGTTGAGGTTGTGGATTTGGTTGTGGATTTGGCTTGGTCTCAGGTGTTTTACCAAAGATTAGATCCGCTTCTGTCTCATACACGATTTCCCTAATAGACTTTCCATCCTTAGTAGTATGGTTTTTGAAAACACCCGTTACAGTAAGCTCTTGATCTGTAATCTTGAGTTTATCTTTTATTTCATTAGGAAGATTCTTATAATTTTTTCCATAGATTTGTATCTCTGTACCATCCTTGAAGATAAAGTAAGAGAAATTTCCTTTGATGGTGATCTTCCCATGTATCTTAGCCTTTTTCCCTTCTTGGTAGTCAGCGATAGTAGCATTGCTTGCCTCAAGATTCACAATCTCATTAGGATCAGGAGATGGTTTGGGTTGCGGTTTAGGATCCGGTTGTGGATTGGGCTGAGGCTTAGGATCGGGTTGAGGTTGAGGATTGGGTTGAGGCTGAGGATCAGGCTGTGGTGTAGGAGCTGCTCCAAAGGTCAAATCTTTTTCTTCTTCATAGACAATCTGATGGTATTTTTTCTGTGTCTTCTTGTCGGTATAGTCAGAGAATTTTCCTATTACAGTCACTTCTTGTCCTATCTCTTTGAGTTTTTTAGAGGTTTCCTCGGAAAGTTCTTTAAACTTATGTGTAAAGACTTGTACTAAAGTGCCATCAGAGAGTTTGATAAAGGATCTGTTTCCCTCTATTTCGGCAATAGAGCCATGTAGTTTTACTTTTTTGTCAAAGTAAGCGGTGAAGTCGGTCATGGAGATCTGTGAGGCTTCCAATGAAGGGATTTCTTCAGGGGTAGGAGTGCCCTCACCAAAGACTAAGTCAGTCTCATTCTGGTAGACAATCTCCTTCACTACGTCACCCTTTGGTAGGGTATAGTCCGTAAAAGTACCAGTGACACTCACTTCTTGTCCTTCTTTTTGCAATTTCTTAGAAGTTTCCTCAGAAAGTTCCTTGAACTTAGGGGTGAAGATTTGTACTAAAGTACCATCGGAGAACTTGAAGTAAGCACGTTTGTTTTTCACGGTAATAAATCCGTGTACGATGAGCTTTTTCCCTACTACATAATCCGAAGCCTTGGCTGTAGCTGCTTCCAAAGTAAAGAGAACGGGAGGCGTAGGTGTGGGGTTCGGGGTAGGTTTTTCTTTGGGATCTACGGGAGGAATTTCCGTCTGATCCTCTCTTACACAGGCACCCCATACAAAGAGTCCTGCAAAGAGAAGTAGAAATAATCTTTTCATGATAGTAATGATTTTTTTGTTTACAAATTGGAATCGAAATCCTGCAAAATAGGCGAGAGGATTCACTCCACAAAATTAACACTTTTATCAATAATTTCCAAATAAAAAAGCTATTTTTTTCTTGAAAAAAGTTAAAAAAAGAGGCGCCTTTTTAGGCGCCTCTTTGTAAGGTATTATGAGTAAAAAATTAATTTGTCCATTTGATATTGTCTATGACAAATTGTTTGCTTGTTGCACCTCCCTTGATGGTGATTTCTACTTGTCCTGTTTTATTAAGAGCCTTGGTGTAAGTTCCTTGTGCATCTTTTGCTACAGATACCTTGTCTATTTCAGTATTCCCTTCGCGGATTACGATCTCACGCGCTTTGGTGTTGGTATGGAATGCTTTATAATCAAAAGAAAAGTTTTTCACTCCATTAGGGAAAGTAATTTTGATATGCCCTTTGTCATATCCATTAAGCACTAATCCTTTACCATTGATGGCATAATCTATGTTTCCTTCTGTTGTGTTGGTACGTCCAATAGCTTCTAGCGAAACTCCATCTATTGTTTTTTGAACAGCTGTCCCATAGCCAGTGCTATTATCTGTAATCCATTCAAAGTCAAAAACTCCTCCTTGAGAAGGTTGTGGCTGAGGTTGTGGCTGCGGCTGAGGTTGTGGTTGCGGATTATTAGGAGTAGCTCCAAATACTAAGTCATCTTTAGAGGTACACTCAATTTCCTTAATTACATTGGTGCTGTTTTTAGGTTTGAAATCCTTGAATTTCCCTGTTACAGTGACTTCTTGTCCAGAAGTAGCGAATTTGGTTTTATCTTCTTGAGAGAGGAGGTCAAATACAGATTTCACTACATAGATTTGAACCATAGTATTATCAGAGAATTTGAAATAAGAATGATTTCCATCTCTAACGATAGTTCCGTGAATCTTTACATCTTTCCCAGCCACATAATCATTTGCAGTGGCCGTAGCCGCTTCTAAGACATCTGTAGGTTGCTGAGGCTGAGGATTATTAGAAACAGCTCCAAATACCAAATCGCTTTCGCTTTCGTAAACAATCTCTTTAACAGTAACTCCATTTTTAGTAAAATCGGTGAAAGTACCTGTTACAGTGATTTCTTGACCTACTGTTTTGAGTTTGTTATTTGTCTCTTGCGAAAGTTCTTTGAACTTAGGAGTAAAGATCTGTACCAAAGTACCATCAGAGAATTTAAAGAAAGATTTGTTTCCTTGTACTTCTGCAACTGTACCATGTAGTTTTACTTTTTTTCCTACTACATAGTCACTTGCAGTAGCTGTAGCCGCTTCCAAGGTAGTAATTTCTCCTGGAGTAGTACTGCCTGCTTGTCCAAATACCAAATCGCTTTCGCTTTCGTATACGATTTGCTTTACAGCACTGGTACTGTTTTTAGGGGTAAAATCTTTAAGAGTCCCTGTCACAGTGATTTCTTGTCCTGCGGTAGAGAGTTTTGTCTTTTTCTCCTGTGGAAGGGCATCATATACAGAAGTTGCTGCATATATAAGCACCATAGTATTATCGGAGAATTTGAAATAGGAACGATTTCCATCTCGCACGATATTTCCGTGGATTTTTACTTTCTTTCCATTTACATAATCAGAGGCTTTAGCAGTGGAAGCCTCAAGGATAGAGAGGTCTTTCTGCTGAGGTGTTTGTCCTTGGTTTACCGGAGGAATCCCCGCATTGTCTTCCTTAGCACAGGAGATAAATAGTGAAAGTGCGATTCCTAAAATGAATAACTTTTTCATGGTATGAGGGTTTTTAGTTTATTTTTTGAATATCATTGACAGAATTGATATAGAACTGAGGACTACTTCCATATCGGGTTAGTACTCCCGTGATACGCAATCTTCCTGAAGGAACTATATCCTTGATATAAGCAGCAAAGCTACTGGTGAGGAAAGGAAGCGTACCTCCTGCTCCATCGGTGAGGTTGTAGGTAGTATTGTACTGGTTGGTGGAGACGTGGAAAGTCTTTCCTACCGCAGTGTTTTCGAAAGATACTCCATTGAGTATCAAGAGCTTGTTGTTTTGTGCTTGTTTGTCAAAACTCAAGTTGTCAAAGGTAGTAGCTATTTGGTCAATGCCTATCTTCTCTCCAGTAGAGACCAATACCTCTTGGTACATAGCCGAGGGGAGGTTGCTTATTTTGGTATTGCCCCCTGCGGTTTTTCCGTGTCCATACCCTACCTCAAGAGTAGAATAGCGGCCGCTATACCATACAGTAGTCCCCTTGAGCCTTACTTGTACTTTGGTTCCTACAGGGTATTCGCCATAGAGTCCTTTTTTGTCAATAGCCACAGCGATAGTTCCAGACTTGTCAGGGGCTTGCACATATACTTTTTTGTAGAAGTTTCCCGCCTCATCACTGGAGATCACATAGCCCTCGAAGGCATCGTTGTCTGTATATTGAGTAAAGGAAGGGGTTACCTTAGCCCTAAGCTGGGCATAGGTGATACGTGTACCATTGAAGGCATTGGCTTTTTCCTGTTGTTGTTTTTCGAGTTGTTGTACATCAGGAGTGTCGAATCCACTTACCTTACTACAAGAAGAGAGTAAGGTAAGAGATAGTGCGAAGTATACTATTTTTTTCATGTTCGTTCAGATTAGAGACTTAAGGTTACATTTAGGTAATAAGTAGTGCCATACCCGAGGAAATACTTGTTCCCAAAGGTAGGATAGCCGCTCTTGCGATCCTTGAGCATGGATTGGTAATCTCCCTTGCGTGCTTGCTCGAATCCGTTGGTTTTGTACTGGGTATTGAGCAGGTTGTTTACACTGGCAAATACATTGAGGAAGTGCCCTTTGATACGGAAAGATTTTCCAGCAGAGGCATTCATGAGGAAGAGTATAGGGAGTTTTTCCTGCTTGAGCAGACCACGTACAGCATTCTCATCTATATTGGTATAGCGGCTACCTGTGTTGGGGTCAAGGTAGATATTCTCGGTGCGAAGGCTTGGAGCAATACCTATGTAGTTATTGTTGAATAGGTTCCCTGTAAGGCTTACCCACCAGTAGTGTTGGCTCTGGTATTCTAATCCTAAGGAATATACTTGCTCAGGTGCTTGCCCAGCATGGTAGTTCTTCAAGTGAGAAACGATAGGTTCGCTCACCAATCGCTTGTCGGAGGATTGGAAGAGGATAGGGTCGTTGGTATAAGTATATTGGTTTAGAGAAACTACAGCAGAAGCCTTCCAAGAAGGGTGAAGCTGTACTTCTACACCGAGTTCTCCTCCGAAGTGGAGTTTTTCTACATCCATCATGGTTTGGGTAAGGAATCCAGCAGACTCGTCGCCCAAACGAGATTGGGTGAAGAAGTAACTTTTCTCAGTAGCATTCTCAAACTTAGTGACATATCCGGTAAGGCGTGCCTTTACATAAGGCATACGTACGATATAGCTTCCATCGGCAGTGATTTGAGTTTCTGGAGAAAGCTTGCTAGGGAGCAAGGAGTTGGAATTGCGAATATTGACAAAGATATTGTTCAGTGGTTGAGCTTCCTCGAAATATCCTGTGTTGAACTGTAGGATATGGCGACCATTGATGCTATAGGTAAGTCCTGCTTTGGTGCTAAGGGTATTGAAGTACTTCATACCACTTTTACCTTTGGCATCGTTGTATACAGCATTGTTAGCAAAGAGACCTTCTCTCTCATAGTCTGTATGTTGAAAGCGTCCGGCTACATAGAAGAGTGCACGACCATACTTGAAGCGCAATTGACCAAATACATTGGCTCTTTGTACAAGCGCTTTGTAGTGGTATTGGTATTTGTCTCCTTCTCCTAGGCGTAGGTTCTCAGGGGTATCATAATTTTCTCCAGAGTAGTAACTCTTGTTTAGGAAGTATTGTCCTCCTAATAGGTCGTTGATCTGTTGGAAATTTTCGGTACCTATACGCTGGAAAGAAGCACCGGCGTTGAGGGTGATATTTGGATCAATTTTGGTAGTGGCCAAGAGATTCCCTGTAAGGGTTTTAGTGTCGATAATATCCTCATTGAGAGAGAACATACTTTCGCCACCAGTATGGCTATTGGTCTGGTAGAGCGCATCCCAATTGAGCTGTTTGTTAGCTTTGAAATAATCAATCTGTCGGGCAGCCTTATCCCAAGCAAAAGGATCTCCTTCGCCAGTCTCCTGGTCATACATATTGTAGAAGTAGGTAGGCATATTGGTATAGTACGAAGGATCAGGATTCTGAGACTTTACATATTGAATACGGGTATCACCTACTTGCCCAAACTGATAGCCCAAGTGTAGAGCTATTTTAGTATCTCCCTTGTGATAGGTATTGGAGAGAACAAAGAGCGGTTCGGAGATACGCTTCATCTTGGAGTTGCGTATATGATCTCCCTGAAAGCCCCAGTTAGGGTTGTAGTTGCGTCCGCCTAAGGAAATAGCCTCTTGGGTAAGAGGGGCAGATTTTCCACGGTTGTTATAGGAGAAAATACCCATTAGGTTGGTTGTAAAGTAAGGGCTTGCCTTGTACTCTACAGCGGCAGAGATTCCGTAGGACTGATAGACCATTCCTTCTACAGAAGGAACAAGCCAAGTACGACCATTGCCTCCACGATAGGAGCCTGATACCATATAGCCCCATCCGCTGGGTAGGGTCCCTGTGTTGTAGGTTACCATAGCACGTCCGAAGTAGTTACGGTTGGTCGTAGTTCCAGAGATACGCAATCCGTTGCGCAATTCAGAAGGGGCAATAGTCATCACATTGCTACCGAATACCCCTCCGAAATCGTCCTCACTGGCACCTACTCCGGTGGTAATCACATTGCTACGAGTGGCATCGTTCAGTCCTCCCCAGTTGCTCCATTGGGGGCGACCAGTCTCTACCTTGTTCATCAGTACCCCATTGACAAGTACAGTGGCCGCATTGCTCTGATAGCCACGAGGGCGATAGAATACAGGACTGAAGTCAAAGGAAGAACGACGGAAATAGAGATCTTGTGAGGACTGTAGAAAGCCAGAGATCATCTCAGGGCTACCTTCTTCGTCATCGAGCTCCTCATCAGAGAGATTGATTGTATTTCCGACAGTATGTTCACCCTGAGCCATAAGTTCTTTTTGAAGGGTTATGGTAGGCAAGGTAAGATTGTTAGTGAGCTCTATGTTCATTCTCTGGGAACGGTATCCCTTAGCATGGATGTCCAAGATATAAAATCCTTTAGGCAAGGAGAACTGAAAATTCCCTGCCTCATCACTTGTAGCATGAACCTCTTGTCCTTCTACAGAGAGCGTGGCCTCAGGCAATGGAGACTTACCATCACCAACACTTCCTTTTAACAATACATTCTGGGCGAAGATCAAAGAGCCTCCCAGAAAGAAAAATAAGGATAAAAAGAATGTTTTCATCGTGTTTTTATATTTAAAATGAATAAGTTAAGCAATATAAAATTCCTTGTGCAAATTTACTCATTTTTTCGTTAAAAAACACGCTATAAAAGTTAAAAAAACGTTTTATTCCCGTTATAAATTTAAGAAAGTAAAACCTACTCCCAATACTGTCTGTTTGTAGTTATAATCAATGAGTGAATCGCCATACCCATGGGAAGCCTGTAACATGATGCGTAAGTCACGGCTTAGGGGGTATATCCAAGAGAGTTCAGCATGTCCTCTGTTATGGTTGAAGTTTAGATTGTTCCGTACAGTGAGCGTGAAAACATTTTTTCTAAACGGAATAGCGGCAGTTACTTCACTCCTACCAATATACTCCTCTATCTGAGGATTGTCGTCTTCTATAGATTTTTCTGAAAATCGTCTCCATACCCGAGCCGTAATGATACTATTTTTCCAAGAGGCCACTCCCATAAGGATAATACGGTTCCAGCTGCGAGAGTGGGCAGCTTCCTTGCCATTGGACTGGTGGTTGATGGATAGTCCCAGCATCTTGAACTTGAAGTTTCCCGCCGAGAGGTTCATAGGATAGGTAAAGATAAGCTCCGGCTCATAGTTGATTTCCCTAAAAGGGCGAGATAGTTTTCCATTATACATTTGCCAATAGGCTTGCTGGGTGAAGGCTACCCATACATCACCTTTACCAAAAGCATCTTGCATAATTTTGGCCTTGAGGCTTACTTGGAACTTCATTTCTACATGTTGGTAGTCACGATGCTCAGGTACAGGGCGGTTGGGGTTCAGGCTCACAGGCTGCTCTATAGGTTTGTCCGTTAGCCTAAAAGGCATGGCGTACATGGGTTTGTACTCCAAGAAGCGAAAGGTACCTCGCTGATCCTCTTTGTCTAATTCCCATATCTTTGAGATGGTTTTGTCCAGGTCGGCTGGCTCACTTCTTTTTACCTCGGGTAAGGGGTCTCCTGTGATCGAAAGAGAGTCTGTCTGTGCTGCACTCACCAAGGGGAAACAAGACAAAAAGATAAGAAAAAATTTTCATAAAAGGATTGTAAAAGTCAGACAAAGGTACAAAAATAATTGTATATTTGCACTTTCAATCTTTTTTTATTCATGAAGAAAATAGTTTTATTAGCCTTGGGTTTACTTTCCTCTGGCTATAGTATTGCACAAACCGATGCTTCTGGTAGAGGGCTCTATCGTGCTACCCCTGAGAAGAAAACCGCTCTAAAGCATACAAAGCTAAAGGTGGATTTCAATTTTTCTAACCAGACCATGGGTGGGGAAGAATGGCTCACTGCCGCTCCCTTCTTCTATCCTACCGATAGCCTTGTCCTCGATGCTAAGGCTATGCTTATTCACAAGGTCGCCCTTGAGGAGAAAGGCAAACAGCAACCCCTTGCCTATAGCTATAAGGATGATTTCTTGCGTATCAAGCTCCCTAAGAAATACCAAAAGGGAGAATCCTATACTGTGTATATAAAGTATACTGCACAGCCTGAAAAAGTGGCCAATAAGGGGAACCTCTCTATTTCTGATACCAAAGGGCTCTACTTCATCAACCCTGAGGGTAAGCCAGAAGGGTATCCTCGCCAGATATGGACACAAGGAGAGGCAGAGAGCTCCTCTTGCTGGTTTCCTACCATTGATAAGCCCAATCAGAAGACCACTCAAGAGATTGAGATGACTGTCCCTGATAGTTTTGTTACCCTTTCCAATGGACTTTTGAAAAGTTCTGAGAAAAAAGGTAACCTACGTACAGACTATTGGGTGATGGATAAGCCTCATGCTCCTTATCTCTTCTTCATGGGAGCAGGTGAATTTGCTGTGGTGAAGGATACACCTTGGCACGGTAAAGTACCTGTGGAATATTATGTAGAGAAGGACTATGCACCCCTTGCCAAGAAACTCTTTGGCAATACTTCAGAAATGATATCCTTCTTCTCTGAGCGCTTTGGCTATGACTATCCTTGGGATAAGTATGCGCAAATTATTGTGCGTGACTTTGTTACAGGTGCTATGGAGAATACCACTGCGGTGAGCCACTCCGAAAGTGCTTACCAAAGCGAAGAAGCGCTTAATGACCAGAACTATTGGGAGTATATCATCGCTCATGAGCTGGCACACCACTGGTTTGGTGACCTCGCTACAGCTGAGAGCTGGGCAAACCTTACAGTCAATGAGTCCTTTGCCAACTATAGCGAATATCTTTGGATTGCTCACAAATATGGCAAAGATGCTGCCGACTACCACCTGCGCAACAATACCCAACAGTACCACCAGCGTCCTGATGATTTTAAGAAAGACTTGGTGCGTTTTAGCTATATTTCCACCGATGATATGTTCGATATGGTCTCCTATAACAAAGGAGGAGCTATCCTACATATGCTTCGTCGCTATCTCGGGGATGAGGCTTTCTTTCAGGGGGTTACAGACTATCTCAAGACTCATGCCTATGGCAATGGAGAAGCCCATCAGCTACGCCTATCCTTTGAGAAGATAAGTGGAAAAGACCTTAGCTGGTTCTTTAACCAATGGTACTTTGGCTATGGAAACCCTACTGTAAAGGTAGAAAAACACTATGATGCTACTAAGAAACTACTTACTGTAAAAATCACTCAGCTCCAAAGTGAAGACCTGTATTTTCAGTTTCCTTTGGATATTGATATCTACCAAGATAACAAGCCTATTCGCCATACAGTATGGGTGAATGCTCGTCAGGAAAATGCCTTTACCTTTGCAGTGAGCAAAGCCCCTGCCTTGGTAAATATCAACCCAGAAGGGGTGGAGGTGATGCAGGAACAATACCCTAAAACAACTAAGGAATACCTCTTCCAGATACAACATGCTCCTGAGCTTAAGAGCCGCTTAGAAGCTATTTCCTCCTTGGAAACAGGCAAGGGTAAAGAGGTGGTTTTAGCAGCCCTACAAGATCCTTATTTCAAAATACGCAAAGCTGCTTTGGAACTTCTGGAAGGTTATCAACTTACCAAAAAGGACTTAGCTCTGGTAGAGAAAATTGCAACCAAAGACCCTGAGAACCTCGCCCGTGCTGCTGCTATCTGGGTCTTGAACGACCAAGAAGATAAGCGCTACACTCCTCTGTATGAAAAAGCACTTACCGTCCCTTCAGCAGCTATTAAAAATGCCGCTCTTAACGGAATTGCACGAACTAACCCGAGCAGGGCTAAACAATTCTTAGAAAAGGCAAACCCTGCAGACCTGGAGGGTGATCAACTCTTAGGCTTAGTCAGTGTCATTACCAATCATAAGATGGAGAAATACCTCCCATCCCTGATGCCTTACCTTGTGAATTATCCCTTCTTTGAGGAAGATGAACCCCAAAGATCTTCCGATTTCAAAAAAGCCTATCTCTGGGCAATGAGCTTGGATAATACCCCTCTCACAGAGCAAGTTCAGCAAGCCTTTAAGGATTTTACCCAAGAGGAAAATGATTCCAAAACCAAACAAACCCTTTGGAAAGTTATAGACTTAGGTATTGACCAAAAGAAAAAACTCTCTAATACAGCTTCTGTAAAGGAACAAATTCAAATGTTGGAAGAACTTAAGAGTAAGATAAAGTAATTTTTACTCATTAGTGATCAGTGGTCAGTTTTTGGTCACTGGTCACTAATTAGTAATATATAGATCATTATAGCAATGAAAAAAGTATTTCTTTTATATGGGATCTGTCTATGTT
>ERZ772827.1030-NODE-1030-length-14493-cov-4.503740_pt1 | contig 14493 bp, 9 predicted proteins | sample MGYA00580850_ERZ772827 | MGnify/ENA primary metagenome ERZ772827 (study PRJEB29015, sample SAMEA2737950) | human oral metagenome | biome: human oral; feature: human-associated habitat; material: dental | place: China | collected 2145 ...
GGCGCCGTCGGCTACGTCGAGCGCTGCAACCCCGCCCTGCGGGCGCTGCGGGAGCGGCTCGACGCCGGCGAGCTCGGGCAGGTCTACCAGGTCCTCACCCGCCGTCAGGGCCCCTTCCCGGCCCGCATCAGCGACGTCGGCGTCGTCAAGGACCTCGCCACCCACGACGTCGACCTCACCGCCTGGGTCGCCGGCTCGCCCTACGCGGCGGTCAGCGCGCAGGTCGCCCACCGCTCGGGCCGCGACCACGAGGACATGGTCGTCGCCAGCGGCGTGCTCGCCAGCGGCGTCATCGTCTCCCACGTGGTCAACTGGCTCACCCCCTTCAAGGAGCGGGTCACGGTCGTCACCGGTGAGAAGGGCGCCTTCGTCGCGGACACCCTCACCGGGGACCTCACCTTCCACGCCAACGGCACCGTGGAGTCCACCTGGGACCAGGTCGCCAACTTCCGCGGCGTCAGCGAGGGCGACGTCATCCGCTACGCCATCGCCAAGCGCGAGCCGCTGGCCCTGGAGCAGGAGCACTTCCGCGACGCCGTCCTCGCCGGAGCCGGTTCCGGCCACGAGACCGTCACCATGGACGAGGGCGTGCACACGCTGCGCGTCGTCGAGGCCGTGCTGCGGGCCGCGGCAGAGAACCGGACGGTCACGCTCTGACCGGGGTGCTGGCGCGCCTGCGCCACCGCGTGCAGGCCCTGACAAGGTCCTCACCGGCCCTGGGCCACGTGCTCACCCTCGTGACGGGCACGGCCGTCGCGCAGGCGGTCTCCCTGCTCATGACGCTGGTGCTGGCGCGCCAGTACACCCCCGAGGACTTCGGCCAGCTGGCGACCTACACCTCGGTGGCGGGCGTCGTCGTCGCCGTCGCCGCCCTGCGCTACGACATGGCCGTCATGCTGCCCAAACGGGACGCCGAGGCCCTGGCCCTCACCCGCCTGGCCATGTGGTGCGTGCTCGTGGCCAGCGTCCTCGTCACCGTCCTCGCCGTGCCGCTGCGGGGCGCGGTGACCCGGCTGTGGGGCGAGGAGGTGGCGCTGTGGATGCCGCTGGTGGGCCTGACGACCTTCCTTATGAGCGGTATCGAGGTCCTCAAGTACTGGTTCAACCGTCACAGCCGCTACCGGGTTATCGCCGTCAACCAGGCCGAGCAGCAGGTCGGGCTCACCGGCGGCCAGCTCCTCCTGGCCCTGGCGGGGCTGGGCGGGCTCGCCGGCCTCGTCCTGGGCCATACCCTGGGCCAGCTCTTCGCCTTCCTCAACCTCGGCAGGCAGGCCCCCGAGGTCGCCAGAGCACTGCCCGCTGACGCCCCGAGCCTGCGCCAGGTCGCCCGCCGCCACCGGCGCATGCCGCTGCTCAATGCCCCCAACGCGCTCGTCGACGCCGTGCGGCTGTCGGGCATCCAGCTGCTCATCGCCGGCTACTCGGCCGCCGCCCTGGGCCAGTTCCAGATGGCGTGGAGGGTCCTGGACGCCCCCCTCATCCTCATCAACGGCGCGGTCTCACGCGTCTTCTTCCAGCGCCTGTCGGTGGTCGAGCCGGGGCAGATGCGTCCGCTGGTGCACGCCGTGGTCAAGCGCGCCCTCATGGTGGGGGTCGCCCCCTTCGCGGCCGTGTACCTGCTCTCCCCGTGGCTGTTCCCCTTCCTCTTCGGCCAGCGGTGGGAGGGGGCCGGTGACTTCGCCCGGGCCCTGACGCCCTGGCTGTTCATGCTGCTCATCACCTCCCCGGTGTCCAACCTCTTCGTCGTCACCGGCAACCAGGGGTGGATGCTCGCCTTCGCCGTCGTCTACGCGGTCGTGCCGCTGACGTGGCTGGCCCTCTCGCCCCTGGGGCTGCTGGCGACCTCCTACGTGTTGGGCGCGCTCATGGCCCTGCTGCTCGTGCTCATGACGCTCATGGCCTACGAGGCCGCCGGCCGCTTCGACGCGCGAGGGCCCACGGCCGGGGCGGCGGACGGGCAGGGGACGCCGTCGGCGGGGGAGCACGAGGGCGAGACGGCGGACGAGCCGCAGAGCCCGCCGGAGGGTGAGCCGCGCACGGAGCCCGCGGGGGACAATGGGCGGGCCGAGGCACAGGGCCCGCAGGCGCCGAGCACCGAGGAGGACGCATGAGCATCGCCACGACACCGTCCGAGCGGCTCGGCCGGGACCCGGGCGGCACCGGCCGTGACGTCCTGCTGCTGCTCACCGACTTCTACCCCTACGAGGTCGGCGAGGAGTTCCTGGAGCAGGAGATCGAGATCCTGTGCGAGGCCTACGACGAGGTCCTTGTCGTGCCCGTGCGCCTGGCGCAGGGGGCCCGCCGCACCCGGCCGCTGCCCGCCAACGCCCGCAGCGCGCTCATGCCCGCCTCCCGGCTGCCCGGCGGCTGGCGCTCACAGGCGCTCGTGCGAGCCGCCCAGATCCTCCTGGGACGCGAGAGGATGGTCGAGACCCCGCCGTGGCGCAGCCTCGGCCGTTTCGGGATGGACGTGCGCTTCGCCGCCATCGCCCTGGGAGCCCGCGCGCGGCTGCGGCGCCTGCTGCCCGCGCTGGGCCTCAGGCCCGGGGACCGGGTGACGGTCTACTCCTACTGGTTCTTCACCGGGGCGGCCCTGGGCGGGATGCTGCGGCGCCGCGAGCTGGCTGGCCACGAGGTGCGGGTGGTGGCGCGCGCCCACGCCTACGACGTCGACGAGGCCGACGCGCCGCGCGGCTACGTGCCCTCACGGCGCTACGTCATGGAGGCGGTCGACCGGGTCTACCCCATCTCCGAGTACGCGGCGGGCTTCCTGCACCGCCGCTTCCCGCAGGCGGGTGCGCGCGTGCAGGTGGCCCGGCTGGGCGTGCCGGCGTCGTCGGCCCCCCTGCGGAGCCTGCCGCAGGACGGTGAGCCCTTCGCCATCGTCTCCTGCTCGCACACGGCCCCCTACAAGCGCGTGGGCCTGGTCCTGGAGACCGTGGCCGAGCTCGCCCGGCGCGGCCGTCGCGTGACGTGGACGCACGTGGGCGAGTCGGACCCGCAGCGTCTTGAGGCGCTGCGGTGCCAGGCGGCCGAGCTCGCCCCGGGGGTGGACGTCACCCTCACCGGGCACATGCCCAACGAGCAGGTGCGCCGCCTGTACGCGACCAGCGCCCTGTCCTGCTTCCTCAACTGCTCCGACGGCGAGGGGGTGCCGGTCTCCGTCATGGAGGCCCAGGCGGCCGCCCTGCCCGTGGTGGCGACGGCCGCCGGAGGCACGGGGGAGATCGTCCACGACGGCGTCAACGGCCGTCTCGTGCCCGTCGAGGTCACTGCCGCCCAGGTCGCCGACGCTGTGGAGTCCGTCATGGACCTGTCGGCCGAGGACTACGCGCAGATGAGCCGTGAGGCGCGGGCCACCTGGGCCTCCATGAGCGACGCTTCCGCCCAGTACCGGCGCTTCGTGGCGGGCCTGCGCGAGCTCATGCCGCGGCCCTGAGCCCCGGGGCGCGTGCGTGCGCGCCCCCCTCAGGCCCGGGACAGCAGCTCGGCCGCGACGCGCTCGGCGGCCCGGCCATCGCCGTAGGGGTGGGCGTCGCGCTCCGCGGGCTCGGCCGGGCGCGCCCGTGAGGCCGCCGCCACCAGGGCCGCACCCGGCTCCACGAGCACGTTCCAGCCCAGGTCGACCGTCTCCACCCACTCGGTCACCGGGCGCACGGTCGTGCACGGCACCCGCAGCAGGAAGGCCTCCTTCTGCAGGCCGCCGGAGTCCGTCACCACGCCCCGTGCCGCGAGCATCGAGGCGACGAGGTCCGGGTAGGCCAGGGGGGCGTGCACCCGCAGGCTGCCGCGGTCCGCCAGCTCCAGGCCGTGGGCGGCGCAGGCCGCCACCAGCCGCGGGTGGGCCAGCAGCACCACCGGGTGGTCCACTCCCGCCAGGCTGTCCAGGACCAGGGCCAGACGCCGGGCGTCGTCGGTGTTCTGGGGCCGGTGGATCGTCGCCAGGGTGTAAGAGCCCTCCTCGAGCCCCAGCTCGGCGCCCACGGGCGAGGGCATGCCCGTCAGGGCGTCGCGCTGTGCCAGGAGCACGTCGGTCATGACGTCGCCGACGACGACGGTGCGCTCGGCCAGGCCCTCGGCGGCCAGGTGGGAGGCACCCACCGACGTCGGCGCCAGCAGCAGGTCCGCGGCGTGGTCGGTCAGGACCCGGTTGACCTCCTCGGGCATGTCCCGGTCGAAGGAACGCAGCCCCGCCTCCAGGTGCGCGACTGGCACGTGCTTCTTGACCGCGCTCAGCGCCCCGGCGAGCGTGGAGTTCGTGTCCCCGTACACGAGCACCCAGTCCGGGACCAGCTCGTCGAGCACCCCGTCCATGGCGGCGAGCATCGCACCCGTCTGCACGCCGTGGCTGCCGGAGCCGACCCCCAGGTGCACGTCGGGGGAGGAGATGCCCAGGTCGGTGAAGAAGACGTCGGAGAGCATCGGGTCGTAGTGCTGGCCGGTGTGGACGATGCGGTGGTCGATCCCGGCGGCCCTGAAGGCGGCGTCGACGGGGGCGAGCTTGACGAACTGGGGCCGGGCCCCGACGACGGAGAGGACGCGCATACGACTCACCCTACCCAGGCCCGCCGTCGGCGGCGCCTGTAGTCTCCACGCATGCGCGTCACCGTCGTCACCACGTGGCTCCCCACCGCCGTCGCCCCCTCCTCCGGCAGCTTCGTCGTGCGTGACTGCCTGGCCATGGCTCAGGCCGGCCAGGACCTGCGCATCATCCACCTCGTGCCTCCCCACCAGGACGACGGCACCCGCCACGTCACCATTGAGGGCCTGCGGGTGCTGCGCGTGCCGATGCGCCCCGCCGACCCGCTCTCCGTCGCCCGGGCGGCCCGGCGCCTGCCCGCCCTGCTGGAGGGCGCCGACGTCCTGCACTCCATGGCCATGAGCTCCCTGCTTCCCCTGGGGCTGCTGGACGCGGTGCACGCCCTGGACCTGCCGTGGGTGCACACCGAGCACTGGTCGGGGCTGACGAACCCGGGCACGCTATCGGCCGCGCTGCGGGCGGGGCGGGTGCTCGTCACCCACGAGCTCACCCGGCCCGACGTCGTGACCGCCGTGTGCGAGTACCTTGCCGAGCCGGTGCGCCGCGCCCGCGCCGAGGCGCCGACCGTCGTCGTGCCCTGCATCGTCGAGCCCGCCGGTGAGGTCGCCGCACGCCCCAGCGGCCCGGGCCCGCGGCTCGTGAGCGTCGGGGGCCTCGTCGAGCGCAAGGACCCCCTCATGTGCGTCGAGGTCCTCGCCGAGCTCGTCGGCAGGGGACAGCAGGCGAGCCTGACCCTCGTCGGTGACGGACCCCTGCGCGGGCAGGTCGAGGAGCACGCGGCCGCACGGGGCGTGGCCGACCGGCTGCGCCTGACGGGCACGCTGGACGCCGACGGCGTCCAGCGCGAGCTGGCGGCCGCCGACCTGTTCCTCGGACCGACCCGCGGCGACAACTTCTTCGTCTCCGCCGCGGAGGCGATCGTGGCCGGGCGCCCCGTCGTCGTCTCCGACGCCGGCGGGCAGGTCGAGTACGTCGAGGCGGGTAACGGCTGTATCGTCCCGGCGGGCTCCAGTGCGCCGGAGTGGGCCGACGCCGTCGTCGACACCCTCGGGCGCCTGGAGGGGGTCAGTGCCCAGGACGTGGCCGCGACGATCGGCCGACGCTTCTGTGCGCAGCAGGTCGGGGCGGCCTACCGCGGGGTCCACGAGCAGGCGGCCGGCCTGGGCGTGTGAGCCCCGGGCCGCGACCCTAGGCGTCCACCACGGGCAGGTCGCGGAAGAGGACGGCGCTGCGGCACCACGTGTCTCGCAGGAAGGAGCGGGTCCACAGCCCCAGGGTCTTGCGGCCCGACAACAGCGCCGCCGCCGCCCGCGGGCGCGAGACGTCCGTGAACAGGGCGTCGAAGGCCGTCTCGGAGTGCAGGGAGGACCACGTGGAGAAGACCCTCTCGGCCACGGGCAGCAGGTGCGTGGCCGCCAGCGCCCCCTTGAGGCCCGCACGCGTGCGCGGGTTGACCCGGGTCACCTCGTAGTAGGCCGACTCCGGTGACTGGGCTCCCGTGGCCCGCGCCCACAGACGGTCGATGATGCTGCGGTAGAGGTCACGGGTGACCGTGGCCTCGGCCGAGCCGCGCAGCCAGGTACGGCAGACCTCGGCGTCGAGCATGGGCAGCGCCCAGTCCATGCCGAGGTGCTCGTAGGCGCGTACGGAGTTGTTGATGTACTTCGTCTGGCGCTCGCGCAGGTTGTAGCCCTCGAGCAGGGAGCGCAGGCTGCGTCCCGAGCCGTCGAAGCCCGCCAGGCTCATGGCCTCGCGCACCGGTGCGGCCACCCACGGGTCGGCACCGGCCCGCTGCGGGCGGCCCTGCAGGTCGTGGTGGTGGTACACGATGGCGCGTGCCGCCGTCGCCCTGCTCACCGGCAGCGCGTCCAGCAGGTGCTCGTCGTGCATGTTGCCCACGATCGTGTGGCCGGGCACGACGACGTCGCCCTCACAGGCCTCACCCTGCTCACGCATGACGGACAGGGCGTACCAGTCCTGCACGTGCGGCAGGGCGGACCAGGCGTGGGAGGCAGCCAGGAAGGCCGCGGTGGCGGGGGAGTGCCAGTGCTCCAGCAGGGCGCGACGCTCATAGGGCACACCGGTCCACGTGACCCCGACCTCCTGGGCGATGGAGCGGGAGACCTCGACCTCGCGCGCCCCGGGCACCCCGTAGGTGAAGGTCGCCACGCGACCGATCTCGCCGTTGAGCGCGAGCCAGCCCAGCAGGAGACGCGAGTCGAGGCCGCCCGACAGCGGCAGCAGGAGGCGCCGGCCGTCGGTGCGCTCCAGCAGGCGCGTCATCGTCGTGTCGAGGGCGCCGAGGAAGGCGTCGGTGAAGTCCCCGGGGTCGCTGATCTCCTCGGCGTCGAAGGTGCTGAAGGCGTAGTCGCTCTGGTGGGCCTCGCCGGTGCGCCGGTCGATGGTGACGACGGCGCCCTGCGGGACCTGGTGGACCCCGCGCAGCAGGGTGCGTGCCCCGGTGACGAATCCGGCGTCCTCCAGCTCGGCCAGGGCCGGGCGCACCAGCGCCGGGTCCGTGAGCCCCGACAGGAGGGCGGTGGGGTCGTCGCTGACGAGCAGGCGTGCGCCGGCGTCCTCCACGGCCCAGAACAGGGGCCAGGAGCGCAGGCGGTCGACGGCCAGGGTCACCTGGTCCTCGGTGACCTCGACGGCGGCCAGGCGTCCCGGGTGGTCGCGCAGGACCCGGGGGCTGGTGGGGTGGGTGCACGGGTGGTCGCTGCGCAGGTGAAGGCCGGCACCGGCCTGCGTCCACGCCGGGGAGATGAGAGAGAGGTCGGTGTCCACGGGGTCCTCATCCGTCGGGGAAGCGTGGCTGCTAGTGTGGCACACCGTGACACGGCGTCCTGATGCGCACGGGGACGCCGAACCGCGTGCCGCCCCGGCCGCGGCCCCTGGCGTGCGTCAGCCCCAGGAGGGAGAGCGCGTCATGACTCGTCTGTCCGGTGCACGCGGTGAGCCCGGCGCACCCGCCGAGCGCGCGCGACCGCTCATGGTCTTCCACGCCCCCTACCCGCTCTCCGAGCGGACGGCCGCCTCACGGCTGCGTCCCGTGCGCATGCGCCGGGCCTTCGCCGAGCTGGGCTACGAGGTCGTCGAGGTCACCGGCTACGCCTCGGCGCGTCGGCGCGCCATGGCCCGCGCCGAGCGGCGCCTGGAGTCCTACGAGCACCAGCGCCGCACCGACCCCGCCCTGCCCCCGGCCTTCATCTACTCGGAGAACGCGACGATCCCCAACGCGCTCACCGAGCCGCGCCACCTGCCCCTGCACCCGCGCCTGGACGCCGCCTTCTTCGCCCGGGCCCGCCGACGCGGCGTGGAGGTGGGCGTCTTCTACCGCGACCTGTACTGGCGCTTCCCGCGCTTCCGCCAGGCCATCCACCCGGCCGTGGACCTGGCGCTGCGGGGCGCCTACCTCAGTGAGCTGGCCCAGTGGCGCCGGGCCGGCCTGCACGTGTACCTGCCCAGCGAGGCCATGGGGGCGCACCTGCCCGTCATCGACCCGGCCCGCACAAGCGCACTGCCGCCGGGCGCGGACCCCGCCGCCGTGAGCCGCCCCTCCCGCCCCGACCTGCAGGGCGCTCCCCTCGACCTGCTCTTCGTCGGCGTCCTGGGAGGCAACTACCGCATCGAGGCCGTCTGCCGTGCGGTGGCGGCCGTGGAGGGCACGCACCTGACGCTGTGCACCCGCCAGGAGGAGTGGGAGCAGGCGCGCGGCGACTACGAGCCGCTGCTCGTGCCCGCACGCCACGAGGTCCTCCACGCCTCGGGTGCGGACCTGGAGCCGCTGTACGGGCGGGCCGCCCTGGGCGTGCTGCTCGTCGAGCCGCACGAGTACTGGGACTTCGCCGTCCCCTACAAGCTCTACGAGTACCTCGCCCACGAGCTGCCGGTGGTAGCCACCGCCGGCACCGAGACCGCCCGGATCGTCGAGGCGCTCGGCGCCGGGTGGGTGCTGCCCTACGACGAGGCCGCGCTCGCCGGGCTCCTGCGTGAGCTGGGCGCCCACCCCGAGCGGCTGGCAGCCGTCCGCCAGAGCATGCGTGACGCCCTGCCGGGCCAGACGTGGCAGGCTCGAGCCCGGCGCGTCGCCCTCGACCTGTCCGGGTGGGCGCCGCCCGCCCAGACCCCCACCATCCCGGACCCACAGAACGCGGAAGGCAGTCTGCTGTGACCCCGTCCCGACGTGCGCGCGGTGGCGCGCTGCTGGCCACCCGCATCCACCTGCCCGAGGCCGCCGCCGCCTCCTTGCGCCTGGACGGGGTCGAACGCGCCCTGGCCGGACACCGTGTGCCGGTGCGCGTGCTGACCACCACCCCGCCACCGGGCGCCGCCCCGGCCACGGACCCTCAGGGCGTGAGCGTCTCGCGCTGGCCGGCGCTGCGCGACGCCAGCGGCTACCTGCGCGGCTACCTGCCCTACATGTCCTTCGACATCCCCCTCCTGGGCCGCTTCCTCGCCCAGCCGCGCCCCGACGCCGTGCTCGTCGAGCCCCCGCCGACCACCGGCGTCGTCATGCGCCTGGCCTGCGCGCTGCGACGCGTGCCCTACGTCTGGTACGCCCCCGACGTGTGGTCCACCGCCGCCGAGTCCACCGGCGCCCCGCGCTTCGTCCTGGAGGCGGTGCGCCGCATGGAGTCCTTCGCGGTCAGCGGCGCCGCACGCGTCGTCGCCATCAACGAGGACGTCGCCGAGCACGTGCGCGCCCTGGGCGCCCACGAGGTGCGGGTCGTGCCCAACGGGGTCGACACCACCGTCTTCGACCCCGGCGGCCCCGTTCCCGACGACGCTCGCCGACGCGAGCTCGGTCTCACCGGCCCCTACGCGGTCTACGCGGGCACCGTCTCCGAGTGGCAGGGCGCGGGCGTCTTCGTGCAGGCTCTCGCCCGCCTGCGCGCCACCCACCCCGGAACCCAGCTGCTCTTCCTCGGGCAGGGCTCGGACTGGGAGGCGGTCCGCGCGACCGCCGCCGAGCTGGCCCCTGGACCCGACGGCGCCCCCGCCGTCGTCATGCACCCGCCGGTGCCGCCCGCCGAGGCGGCCGCCTGGCAGCGCGGCGCCGTGTGCGCCCTCGTGTCCATCACGCCCGGCCAGGGCTACGACTTCGCCTACCCGACGAAGGTGCTGGCGGCCCTGGGCTGCGGCACCCCGGTGCTCTACGCCGGGTGCGGCCCCGTCGTCGAGGACGTTGAGGACCACGACCTGGGGTGGGTGAGCGCCCACGACCCGGAGGCCGTGGCCCACGCCCTCCAGGCGGCCTTCGACGCCCACGAGGCGCTCACACCCGACCAGCGCCGCCAGCGCGGTCAGCGCCTGCACGCCTGGGTGAGGCAGCACCGCTCCGTCGAGGCGACGGGGCAGTCCGTCGCCCGGCTGCTGCGGGAGGTCGTCCTCGAGCGCAGGGGCGCGGCCCGGTCCTCGGCACCGGGGGGCGGGCGGTGATCGCCTGGGTCGGTGCCGTCCCGGTCCTGGCCGCGCTCGCGGTCGTCACCTTCCTCCCGGGCCTGCTGGTCCTGCTGGCCTCGGGCGCACGCAGCCGCCTGGCCGCCCTGGCCTGCGCCCCCGCCCTGACCTTCGCCCTGCTGGGCACCGCCGGGGTCGTCTACGAGCGGATAGGGGTGCGCTGGCACCTGCCGACCGTCATCGCCTGGGTGCTGGGCTGGGCCCTGGTGGTCGCCGTCGGACGCTGGTGCGTGCTGGCCTGCAGGGGCCGGTTCCTCACGCTCTCGACCTGGACGAGCGTGCCTCTGGACCCCTCGGGCGTGCCCGAGGGCGGCTCTGCGGGGGGCGCCCCGGGTGAACCCACCGGCCAGGTGCCAGCCCTGGAGGGGCCCCGGTGGCTGCCGGTGGTTGCTGTGCTCACCACCTGGCTGGCGATGCTGGCACCGGTGCTGCCCGGCAGCGGGCCGCGCGTGCCGATCCAGTCCGCGGACTCGATCTACCACTACAACCAGGCCTGGCTCATCGAGCACACCGGCAACGCCTCGATGCTCACCGGCAACGCCGGCATGTTCGGCATGGACGGCACCGCGAGCTTCTACCCGATGGTGTGGCACGAGATCACCACTCTCGTGTCCCTCGGCTGGGACGACGTCGTGCCCGCCACGAACACGATGATCCTGCTCGTGCCGCTCGTCTACCTCATCGGCGTGCTCTACCTCGTGCGCGTCGTCCTGCCCGAGCTGCGCGGGGGCGCCTGGGTGGCCCTGGGGGCCTGCGCCTTCATCCCGATCTTCCCCATGCGCCTGCTCATGGACACGGCCGTGTGGCCCTACGCCCTGGCGCTGGCGGGCTGCCCGGCGGTCACCGCCTGGGCCGTGGGACAGGTGCGCCGCTGCCGGTGGCTGTGGGCCAGGCGTCGGCGCCTGCGGGCGGCCACCTCCGTGCTGGCGATCGTGCCCGCCGCGGGCGGCCTGCTCCTCACCCACCCGGCGGCCCTCGTCATCGTCGGCTGGCCGCTGGCGGCCCTGGCCTGGACGGGGCTGGTCCTGGCCTCCTGGCGGCTCCTGCGCTCCGAGGACCGCCACGACCGTGTCGTGGGCGCCTGGATGGCGGCCGTGGCCGTCGCCGTCGTCCTCCTCGTCGTCGCGGTGGTCATGCTGCCCGGGCCGCTGCAGGCGCACTTCGGTCGTCGGCCCGTGCGCACGTGGACCCACGCGTGGAAGAAGGTCGTCTCCGCCCTCGTCCTGTTCTACGGGGGCGGTGGCTGGACGATGCGCGCCACCCAGATCGCCATGGGACTGGCCTGCCTCACGGGCGCGGCGACGGCGCTGCTGCGCTGCCGCCACCGCGGGGTGGTCGTCGCCTGGGTCGCCTGCCTGCCGCTCATCGTCTCCGCCATGGCGCCGGTGCCGGTACTGTCGGCCCTCACCGGCGTGTTCTACAACAACCCGCACCGGATCAAGGCGATGACGGCGGCGCCCGCCGTCCTGCTCGTCACCCTGGGGCTGACCGCCGTCGCGCCGGTGCTCGCCCGGGAGGTCCGACGCCGTGAGATCGGCGCGTACCTGCACCGTCTCGTGCCGTGGCGCCTGGAGGGGCTCCTGCAGCGCTGGCGCGCGACCCTGCCGGCGCAGGCCAGCGCGGGCCTCGCCCTGCTGCTCGTGGGCACCCTCGCCACGTCGCCGGCGCTGCGCCACGACGTCGTCGGCGCCTTCTCCCCCTACCACGGCCACCAGCGGCTCGTCGCCTCCACGGAGGAGCTCGACATGATGCGGCGCCTGGCCCTGCTGCTGCCGGAGGACGCCTACGTCGTCGGCGACCCGGTGGCGGGCACCGCGATGCTGCCCTTCATGGCGGGGCTGCGTCCCGTGTGGATGTTCGCCGGGCAGGCGCAGTCCGACGAGGACGGTCTCTACCTGCGCGAGCACTTCCGTGACCTGCACGAGGACCCACACGTGTGCGAGATCCTCCAGGACCACGGCATCCGCTACTTCTACGAGGACTCCAGCCAGTTCTTCAACGGCACGTGGCTGGCGGACCTGCGCCCCGGCCTGTACGACGTCGACACCTCCACCGGCTTCACCCTCCTGGACACCGGCGGCACGGCCCGCGTGTGGGAGATCACCGCCTGCGACGTGTGGGTGGTGGAGTGAGACGGACGGCGCCCCGTCGGCCCGTGGTGGGAAGGCGGGGCGCCGTCGGTACCGGGGCGTGCGGAGCCGTGCCGCAGCCCGCGGGGGGCGAAGGCGTTCCCCGGGGCTGCCGGTCACTTCACCTTGCGGATGAACATGGTGGCGACACCGCCGAGGATGGCGCAGGTGCCCGCCATGTAGCACAGGGCCGGGTAGTTGGTCTTGTCCGCGGAGCCGATCGCCAGGAAGAAGGGTGCCACGTAGGGGGCGAGCGACTGCGGCAGGGCGTTGGCGATGTTGAACACCCCGAGGTCCTTGCCGGCGTGCTCCGGGTCCGGCAGGACGTCGACGACGAGTGCGAGGTCGACGGCGACGTACACGCCGTAGGCCAGCCCCATAAGGAGCTCGGCGAGGTAGAACATGCTGACCGTCGTCGTGTGGGCGAGCACAACGGTCCCGACGCCGAACAGCGCCGAGGCCACGGCCACGAAGATCTTGCGGCGGTGGTACCTGTCCGACAGCCAGCCCCCGACGAAGCTCGCTGCCATGAGGGCGATGGTGTAGATGAGGACCGAGACCGTCACGACCTTACCGGCCTCCGCCTCGCTCAGGTCCACCCGGTGCATGAGGTACATGAGGCGGTAGGTGGTGAAGGAGAAGGAGGTCAGGGTGATGAGGAAGCGTCCCAGCCAGGCGAGGGCGTAGTCCGGGTGCTTGACCGGGCTGACCCAGAAGGTCTTGAGCAGGTCGATGAGGGTGAAGCGCGGGGGCGCCACCGGCAGCTGCTTGTCCGGCAGGACGAAGGCGAACCAGACCATGAAGATGATGGCCGGCACCGCCGGGCCGATGAACAGCAGGGGGAGCTGCTTCGCCAAAGCCTGGGCGAGGTAGGTCGCCACGAGGACGGCCAGGTTCTGGGCGATGGAGATCCACGAGGAGATACGGGCGCGCTGGAGCTCGGGGACCTGGTCGCTGAGCACGGCGACGAAGGGGGCGAGGGTGGCGTTGGCGCCGATCTGCGCGATGAGCCAGCCTGCGGCGACCCAGGGGACCGTGTTGAGCAGTCCCATCATTGCCAGGCCGACCGTCATGAGGAGGATGCCGAAGACGAGCCAGGGGCGACGCCGCCCCCACGCCCACGTGGTGCGGTCGGAGATCTGACCGAAGACGACGTTGGCGACGACGGCGCCGAGGGCCCCCAGCCCCGCGATCATGGCGATGGCATCCACCTGGGCGGCGGAGTCGTCGGGGAACATCGCGAGGGCCTTGTACTGGATGGCGACGATCGCCGGGCCCAGGAGCGCGATGAAGAAGAAGAGCTGGGCGGTCAGGTAGGCGACGACGAAGAGCGGGGTGACCGGCTTGGTCACGGGTGCGAAGAAGTCCTTGACCGGGTCGCTCACCGGGGGCGAGGAGGACGGGGCGGGCAATGACTGTGATGGGGACATGTCAGGCTCCTGAGGGTGGCAGACGAGCGGGCGCCGCTGCCCGCCGACCTGCCCAAGGTACAGCAGCGGGGGTCGGCGTGTGATGCCACCGGCGCCTGCCACCGGCGCCTGCCACCGGCGCCTGCCGCCTGCCACCGGCGCCGTCGCGCGCGTCAGGGCCCCCGTCGAGGGCCGGGGCGATCCTCGCTATCCTGGGCCCACTGAGCCGGAGCCGTCCGGCGTGAGGAGAGCCCCCGTATGCGCATCGCCGTCGTCGCCCTTGGAAAGATCGGGCTGCCGCTGGCCGTCCAGTACGCCGAGAAGGGGCACGAGGTCATCGGCGTCGACGTCAACCCGACGACCGTCGAGATGGTCAACCGCGGCCAGGAGCCCTTCCCCGGTGAGGCCCACCTGGCGGAGCGGCTCGCCCGGCTCGTGCCCGCCGGCGCCCTGCGCGCCACCACCGACTACGCCGAGGCCGTCCCCGGGGCCGACGCCGTCGTCCTCGTCGTACCCCTCTTCGTCGACGACGCCACCTGGGAGCCGGACTTCACCCTCATGGACGCGGCCACCCGCTCCCTGGCCGAGCACCTGACCCCCGGCACCCTCGTCTCCTACGAGACGACCCTGCCGGTGGGCACCACTCGTGGCCGCTGGAAGCCCCTCATCGAGGAGGTGAGCGGGCTGGTCGAGGGCCGCGACTTCCACCTCGTCTTCTCTCCCGAGCGGGTCCTCACCGGCCGGGTCTTCGCGGACCTGCGCCGTTACCCCAAGCTCGTCGGCGGCCTGAGCGAGCAGGGCACCGCCCGGGGCGTGGACTTCTACACCCAGGTCCTCGACTTCGACGAGCGCCCCGACCTGCCGCGCCCCAACGGCGTGTGGGACCTGGGCACGGCGGAGGCCGCCGAGATGGCCAAGCTCGCCGAGACCACCTACCGCGACGTCAACATCG
>ERZ772827.1032-NODE-1032-length-14470-cov-4.786889_pt1 | contig 14470 bp, 14 predicted proteins | sample MGYA00580850_ERZ772827 | MGnify/ENA primary metagenome ERZ772827 (study PRJEB29015, sample SAMEA2737950) | human oral metagenome | biome: human oral; feature: human-associated habitat; material: dental | place: China | collected 2145 ...
GTGGATAAGTTTTTCATGCCATAGTCTCATATTGTTCTCCTGTTAACAAAGTTGACGTTTCTAAGGAATCACTGATAAATTCAGTTCCATCATCTTGACGCATCTTTTTTGCCCGCACTTCGGCGGAAAATCTTCCACAGAGCATTACTCTGCGTCCGGTTTTCTGCCTTGTTCGGACGAAAAAATCTACGCCAATCTGACGGACTTCATTTTATCAGTGATTCCCTTATCGCGCATAAATCTCAATTCCCGTCTGTTTGATTTCCTCGGCAATTCTCGACCGTGGCTCGATATGTTTGATGTCGAACACATCGATATCTTTATCGTCCAGAGCCTCCCACAGCTCCTCCACGAACCCCATGAATTTCAGACCACGCAGATTGCTGTCCACGAGCAAATCCACGTCGCTCGTTTTCGTTGCAGTCCCTTTGCCATAAGAGCCAAAGAGAATCGCCTGGCGAATCTGATGCTCTGCAAAAATTGGCTGCAGTCGCCGTTTTATTTCGTCAAAATTTCAGGACGCTGTCCAAGCGACAGCGCACGGTAAAGGGCAATATGACATCGCCGTATTCGCTCTGCTTGTAGTCGCCCCGCAGAAGATCGGCGATTTTCCATATAAAGTCGGATGTCTTTATACTTATCCAACATATACCATAACATATTCTGAAATAAACGGCAAATCCTCTGGAATCGCTGCAGGAAAACTCGTGTAGATTTGTCGTTCGATGGAGGAAGTATAGCAGTCTATACGATATTGTTTCAAGATTCATAACGCAAAAACTCCCGAGGCTGCCCTCGGGAGTTTCGTATCTGTCGTTCTTGCCGATCAGCGCACAAACACGACGTTTCCGTTCATGAGCATCTGGCTCTGTGCGTTTGCCGCAAGGATGCGGTCGCCATCATCGACGCTGACGACGACATTGACGGGGTTCGTGGAGTTATTGCCGCCGCGCACCTGCACCGCCTTTATGACGAGCGGGCTGCCGCCAGCACGCGGGAGAGACTGTGCAGCGGAGACGCTGGCAGAGTAGCCGACCATGCCCTGCGAGATTGCCTGATCGTAGTTGATGTTGCTGACACCGTAAATGGCACGGCCGCTTGTGTCATAGATGACGGGGGAGAAGCTGGGCTTGAGCCCCATGCCGCCCGCATCGACGATGACGCCCGTATAGCCGACGCCTCTCGTCTGGACCTGCGTTGTAATCTCAGCCGTAATGGTGGCGGAGATGACCGGCGGGGGCGGCGCGGGCGGCGTGTTCTCGCGGATGGCGGGAAGGATTGCCGTTGCAAGACCCTGTGTGCCGTACATCGGCATGGACATGACGACACGATAACTGCCGTCCATCATCGCTTGCTCTTCGACGACAACGGCACCCTTGATGAGTGCGCTGACTTTCGACTTGATGATGTCGCTCGTCGTGACGAAGTTCATGACGGTCGTCTCCGCATCCACCTGCACGCCATTGATCTGCTCGGCAAGGTTGCGCTGCGCATCTACGATTGCGGCACGGCGCGCCATGATGCTCGCCTTGGATCCGTAGCTGCCCGCCGGCGGCGTGCCGAAGCCCTCTGCCGTGATCGTGCCCTGCTCCCACTGTGCGGCTGCCTCAGCTGCCTGCATCAGGGTGAGTGCGGGGACAGCGGTATCCGGCGCTGCGTAGAAGCCCGCACCAAATGCAAACACACCTGCCATTGCGCTGACGAGTGCCTTTTTCTTCAGATTTTTCATCGTTGTCGCTCCTTTACATTGTTTCAGCGGAAACAGATCCATCTGTTCATACTGCGGCCTTAGTGCTTCTTACCCTTGGTGTTGACGCCCATCTTCGTAAAGATACCCTCTTTGCCGTTCACGGCGTCCTTGGTCGCTTTTACGACGGCATTGAACGCCATCTCTTCGGAGACGTTCGCGGAGCCGAGCATGAACGCACCGCCCTCTGAGGCCATGCCTCCCGATACGCGGTTCGAGCTGCCCTTGCCCTGTCCGACGAGGACGATGCGTCCTGTCGAGACCTCGACGACGCGGATCGTGACATTTGCAACGACACTTGCCTGGCTGCCGACCAGTCCGCCCGTGAGGCTGCCGAGCCCGAAGGTGTCCTCCTTCGCCGAGAGATTTGTGAGTGCGCCGAAGATCTTATACTCTGCGCCGCTCATGTTGCCGACAGCGACCGCGCTGTCGGCGCTAATAAGGCCGGTCATGCCGAGGCTTTGCTCATCCACAAGCCCTTGAAACTCGATACGCTCGACCACCTGGAACACATCGGGGCGATCACAGATGAGGGCAGTGAGCGCTTCATTTGCGATGCCTGCGCGGTCCCCGAAGCCCTCCCATTTGTCCGGCACCTTGTTCTGGAAGGGCATGATGGCAACGGTGGGATTGTCGTACAGACCTGCCTGACAGACAGAACCCATCATCAGCCCTCCGAGAAGGACAAGCACGCCCATCATTTTCCTAAACATAGAATTCCTCCTTAAAATGATTGTGGACGCTGTGGTTCGCACACTGTCGACGGACGGATAACGAGGACTTAGCAGAAAACAGCAACGCGCTGCCCGCCACGGGTGCGTATTGACATCTCTTATGTCACCTGTATTTTAGCACACATTAAAAAGAATTGATACTGTAGTAAACACCAGGTAAAAAAGTCCTATTATTTGAATTCCTTCAGTTATGACGCGGGGAATTAGGTTTTTTTGAGTGCAATGTACGCTGCGATATGAAAAATTTTTTAGGAAAAAATAAAAGAACTGCCGAACGAAATACGCCGTTCGGCAGTTCTTGTGTGACCTATAGTGAGTGGTGGATCAGCGCAGTGCGATATTGATCTCACTGCCGCTGGTGCTCTCTACGAAGATGGAGAGGCTGGTATTTCGTTGGAGCATCTGGAGAATAGTGAATGGCTGCTGCGCGGAGGCAATGTCGATGGTCGTCTTGCCCGCGTTTGTACCGCGCACGTAGACATCCTGTACGCCGCGCAGTTCTTTCAGCTCCTTTACGAGCTGCTCGACGAGGGAGAAGTTATTCGCACGGACGGTGAGCTGGATGCCGGAGAATGCGCTTGCAGCCGCCTTCAGGAATTGCTGCTCGAGCTTCTCGGCGGCCTTGACCGCTGCTGCCTGGCGCGACTTGCGGCGCGCGAGGTTGGGGCTGTTCTCGACGCCCTGACCCTCGACGGAGTAGGTACCGATGATCGTGCTCGTGCCGAAGGAGATGATCTTCAGATCAAGCTGGGTGCGTGCCGATGCCATCGGTGTCGTGATATAGCCGCCTTGGTTGTTGGGGATCTTGATGTCATAGCCTTCCGCATGACTGCGCCCGATGACGAGGTAGTCGATCGGCCGATCGGCATTGCTGCCGCCGTATGGGAGGCGGGAGTCACCGCGATAGATGGCATTGAGAACGGCCGAGTCCTGGAGCTGCGAGAGGAGGTTCACGTCGACAACGTGCTTGAAGCCGACGGTGAGAAGACGCTCGTTCAGCGCGGTCTCGAGGATCGTATCATGGCCGGGGAGTGCGTAGAAGTCGTGATCAATGTCCGAATCATCCGTGAGGATGACGACACCGATGCGCGGATCGTTCAGGCGCATGACTGCATCCATGCGCTTCATGAACGCGGAGTTCGGGTCGGTGTTGACGTCGACGCTCGCCCGGACACGATACGCACCGTTGGTCATAGATTCACTGATGACCTGGATGTTTTGGACATAGCCCTGCGCGTGGGATAGGATCTCGTCCATTTCCACGGAGGTGTCCTTGACGACTGTGTTGGAGTTGATATACATGCCGGCGATCTGCTCTACTGCGGTGCGTGCCGCATCACGCATGGCAGAGTCCCGGTCAACGCCAACACCGTCGACGATAACGGTCTGAGCGAATGCGCTCTGCGCCATCGCCATACAGAGGCAGAGTGCGATAAATATTTTTTTCATACGAATAGAAGCTCCTTTCTTTTGTATAAAGAAACGCGCTTGTTTTCTGCATATTTATCATACCATAAAAACGGGCAAACGTATATAGGAGAAATTGGACGATATGTAAAAAGTGCCGCAGCATACTGCCGCGGCACCGTCGTCTGGGGAATTATTTCTTCTTGTTATCCAGCTCAGCAAGATCGAGGTTCTGCGAGGAACGCACGAAGTCGTTGAAGTCCTCCACAACCTCGTTGCCGTCTTCCTGACCTGCGACATAGCCGCGGAACGTTCCGATGAAGCGGTTGAGGCTCGATTTGTAGGAGCCGAGCGCGGGTACATCGGGGATCTTTGCTGTGAGTTCGTTGATCTCCGTAATTTTCGCCTCGGCGGCAGCCTTGTCGATGTTCTCGTTGTCGAGCATATCGGCAAGCTCGCGCACCTTCATGTTCAGCTCGAGGAAGGCGGCGGCATTCACACGTCCCTCCTTGCGCATATCTTCGAGGTGGGCAAGCTGCACTTCCTTGAAATGTGTCGTGACAGCGGCGTCGAACTTGTCATACGCAGGCTCGAATGCGTCGTAGAGCGGGAGATACTGCGCGGTCATCTGCGCGGCGGCGGCATAGTTGTCTGCCATGTAGCCCTTGGAGGAGTAGTAGCTCTCCATCTTGTCCGCGAGCGGGGCGAGATCCTTGAGGATCGCAAGCACGGCGTCCGCTTCTGCGTCGATGTCCGGGTAGACGCCCGCAGTCTGCGGATTCGCACGCGCTTCTTCGAGATTCTTCTTCAGATCGGTGAAGTGCGGGAGGGTGACGTTGGTCATACGCTCGCCGCTGCGCATCTCCTCGAGTGAGGGGGTGATGGCATAGTCGAACGTGACAATGAAGCGATTGTAGTCGTTCGTCGCGTCGAGGTAGGGCGAGATCGCATCGATCTTGTCCTCGGTCGTGTTGCCGGCGAGCAGTGCACTCACGCCGGCGGCGGGGGTGTCGCCCTTATCGCTGCCGAAACAGCCCGTGAGGAGTACAGCGGGGGCGCACAGGAGTCCGCCGACGGCGAGGATGGAGAGTGTACGACGCATGGGATGAAACATAAAAAATCCTCCTTTGAAACAGGACACGCAGCGTACGTGTCAATGAAACAGACGAGATACGTGTGGAGGCTCGTCTAACGCTCATAACACTCATAAGTATAACGAAATAAAACACTTGTGTCAAAAATAAGACGATTGTCCTATAACAATTGAGTCAATATACCTGTGCGCATTGGTTATGGAACGACGACAACACCCCAGCTGCGTGCACCACCGTCCCCACGCTCACGGTGACGGCGTTCTTGTTCCGCACGTCGTTCGGCGCGGCGCAGGGTCATCCAGAGGTCATTGTCTGTCTTGTCCGAGGCGTCCCACGCGCTCACAAGGTCGTTTACTGCATCCTCATAGCGTCCTGCATCGTAGGAAATCATGCCTCTGTACTGGTAGAGGCGCCAGATGGGGTAGGAGCTGTTCGTATGAGGTGTGCGCTCTGCCGCTGTAAAATCTGCCTGTGCGAGGGCGTTTGCGTGTCGTTCATAGTAGGCACGGCCTCGCAGGACATAGGCATAGGCACGCGCGTCGCCCGTGATGCTCGGATCCTCCAGGAGAAGGGAGCTGTCGGCAATGGCGTGTTCGTTCTCGCCGCGCAGGATCATTGCCTCCACGTCCGCAAATATGGTTTCGATGGGCGTGGGAGCACGGGAGCGCGACGCCTCTCCATAGACGGGCACGGGCGGGATGAGAATTGCGCCGTGCGGCATTGCGGGGCGGCTGCGCAGGTTGTCGTTCTCACGCTGCAGGGCGTCGCGCTCCTGCGTGAGGCGCCTGAGCTCTGCCTTGTTTTCAGCGAGCGCCTTTAGATCGATCCCCTCGGTGTCCACAGAGCAGACGAGGTGGACACGGTAGCGCCAGGCATCGCCGACAAGTTCTGGGGTCACATCCTCATGCAGGACGCGCAGAACAGCGGCGGCGACTGTGCGAATCTCGTCACGAGTCAGGGTGTAGTCCTGCGTCTCGCTGCAGCTCTCGATGTAGACGCCTGCCTGCTCCGTTGCGGAGCGCATTGCCTCGCTTCGTGCTGCATCGCGGGCACTCTTCGGCGTATCGTTGTCGCCCATCATATAGACCCCGTCTGCTTCGATGATCTCGGGGGAGGCGACGGCAGCATTGGCCGCCCCGAAAAGAATCAGCGCGCATAGGATCATGCGCAGGATTTGTTTTACCATGATATTCACTCCCATTTGTATTGTTCCAAAATGTGATTAAAGGACGGTAAAAGAGAGATGAGACAGACGTTGATTAAAAATTTTTCTTGGCGGGGTTGACAGGAACACGGCCCTCGGGTATAATTCCACTATCGCCTGTGAGGCGGTATGCTGATTTAGCTCAGTTGGTAGAGCAGCTCATTCGTAATGAGCAGGTCGTAGGTTCAAGTCCTATAATCAGCTCCATTTGAACAGCGAAGGCTTCCGAGAGATCGGAAGCCTTTTTATCATATGAGAGGAGCTTTGCGATGCAGGGACAGGGGCGCGTCTATTTTTACGCCATCAGTGCTGTAGTGATCTGGTCAACGCTCGCGGCGGTAGCAAAGAGTATTCTCACCGTGATTCCGACATTTGAGGCGCTTTTTCTGAGTAGCCTCATCGCATCGATCTTCCTGCTTGTCCAGCAGGGCGTACGCGGGGGGCTACAGGGATTCCGCGCGTATGACGGACGCAGCTACCTCGCGATGGCGGGGCTGGGATTTGTCGGGCTCTTTGTCTACTCGGGACTCTATTTCTACGGGCTGACGCAGTTGACTTCGCAGGAGGCGTGCATTCTCAACTATCTCTGGCCGATGATGATCATCCTCTTTGCGGCACTGCTCCTCGGGGAACAGATCACCCTGCGTACTGCCGCCGCGCTGCTTCTCTCGTTCTCGGGTGTACTGGTGCTGACGCTCGGCAAAGAGGGGCGTGCGGATGGAAATGCCGTCCTCGGCGCGCTCGCCTGCGTGCTGGCGGCAGTCTGCTACGGGCTGTTCTGTGTGCTGAACCGAAAGCGGAATGCGGATCCGACGGTGCTGATGACGGTCGCGTGGGGCGTGACCGCGCTCTGCGCCCTGCCGGTGATGCTCATGACAGAGACGTGGGTTCCGCTCTCGTGGTCGCAGTGGGGCGGGATGCTCTGGCTCGGCATCTTTGTCAACGCCGTGGGCTATCTCTGGTGGGCGATGGCGCTGCAGGAGGCGCAGAACGCAGCAATGGTGGCGAACCTCGCCTACTTCGTGCCACTCCTCTCGCTCGTCGTCTCTGCCGTCATGCTCGGGGAGGAGATGTCGCGCGCCGCGCTCCTCGCGCTATTCCTCATCATGGGCGGGATCCTGCTGCAAAATGTGCGCCGTCAAGAGAGATGAGGATGAGACGATGAAAGTCCCTGCGCTTTACCTTGACGAGCCCGGAGCTCTGAAGATAGAGACACTTCCGGGCGAAGCGGATGTGAGGATAGTATCGATGCTCTCATCGAGTTCTTTCATGCTCGGTACGGATGTGTAGACTGCCTCGATGTTCCATTCGCCGCGCTCCGTGAGAATGATCAGCGTGTCGTAGATTGTCTGCCCTGCATCGCCTTCGATGCGGCTTTGGGTCAAGCGTTTTGCCAAGCGGCTGTCGATGGTGATGGTTTCGTCGCGTGTGGTCTGCGTGCCACTCGGACGTCGATGCGCCTTAGTGTAGCGGGCAACACTCTTTTTCAGCTGTTTGGGGCTCGTCGGATCATAGTGAGCAGTGCCGGTTGGGGTGGCGAAGGGAATGTGCGTGACACGCAGCATCAGGGGGTGATCCTTGTATGCACCTTCAAAACTCTCGCAGGAAAAGACCTGCGGGCCAGTCTTTTCCTGCACTGCTTTGAACTCGCCGGGCGGGAGTAGGATCTCCAGCGCATCACCGCGATCCGTGAACGTTGACGCGCGCAGCTCAAGCAGCAGCGGATGAACCGCGATCTCTGCATGTGCGGTTCCTGCAAGCAGCAAGAATGTAAGCATCAGAATGGGGACAAGAAATTTTCGGCTGGACATGGGAATAACCTCCTTTGGATGTACCGCGCTGTATCCGATTGGAACAGCGCCCAGATGTATATATTACTTCTCCTCCGGCAGAGCTGCATGCAGCGTCGCACCGATGGGCTCGCGGATGACGAGCTCGGCATGGCGGTCTGCACTCGTCTCACTCTTGTTGATGAGTATGAGATGCGCGCCGCGGAAGTAGTCGATCAGTCCCGCCGCAGGGTAGACGATGAGTGACGTGCCGCCGATGATGAGCGTGTCCGCTGCGCGGATGGCGGCGACCGCACCGGCGATGGTGTCATTGTCCAGACTCTCCTCATAGAGCACAACATCGGGGCGGACAATGCCGCCGCAGCTGCAGTGCGGGATGGGGCGGTGGTGGAGGATGTAGTCGAGTTCGTAATGCGCCCCGCAGTCCATGCAGTGCGCACGGCGGATCGAGCCGTGCAGCTCGTAGACGGTCTGTGAGCCTGCCGCCTGATGGAGTCCATCGATGTTCTGTGTTACGATCGCCGCGAGAATGCCGCGCCGCTCCAGCTCCGCGAGCGCGTAGTGCCCGGGATTCGGCTCCGCTGCGAGGTAGACAAAGCGCTGCCGATAGAAATCGAAAAACTCCTCCGGATGCGCCATGAGGAAGCTGTGCGATGCCATCTGCTCAGGTGCGAACTCCTGATGCAGCGTCTCGCTGTAGATGCCGCCCGCGCTGCGAAAGTCCGGAATGCCCGATTCCGTCGACATGCCCGCCCCGCCGAAGAATACCGCGCGGCGGCTTTCTGCTAGGATTTCTTTGAGTCTTGCGATCTTGTCCATCGTATACCTCCTTGCTTGACATTTTATAGGGGGGTGGATATAATGGGAATACAAAAGGACGACTGGTGATTGGAACCGCCGGTCTCTCCCTGAAGATTTTAGGTCTTTGAAGAAAGAGCCGACGTGAACCGCGCGTACGGTTCTTTTTTCTGTTTACCTAGTAATCAGAAACATGATGTTGACTGCGAGCGTTGCCGCCGCAATCAGAAGCGATAGCTTTTCAAAAAGCGTCACGCACACCACCCCCACAAAGGGAGTAAACCGACATTCACCAGTCGCTGGATTCATTATAGCACATAGATTCGTTATAATAAAGTATAAAACGGAGCAGACGACCGTCTGCTCCGTTTTTGTACGCGATGGGGGAAATCAGAAATTGTACGTTCCGCCGAAGATGAAGTGGCGACTCGGCATGGCGTAGGCTCCCATGCTTGTCCATGCGGAGGGTGTGACACCGATGGACTCGTAGCTCTCATCTGTGAGATTGATGCCCTTGAGGTAGACCTTGAACTCCGGCGAGATATGATAGTTCACGCCGAGGTCGAGCGTCAGGTAGCGGGAATTCGTAAAGCGCGCCGTGCTGCGCCCCGTTACATAGTTCAGATCAAGGTCTGCATCCCACTTGCCCTGCGTGTAGGAGATGCCGAGGTTGTAGCCGTTCGGGCGCGTATTCGAGGAGAGGAAGCCCTTGTCAGGATCGGTGGAGTCAATGTGTGCAAAGCTGTATGCTGCGCGAATCGTCCAGCGATCATCGGCGCGATAACGCGTCGAGAGTTCGAGTCCCCGCCGATCCTCGGTCTGGACGTTTTTATAGTAGCCGCGTACATAGACTAGGGTCATCGGATCGGTATAGCCGTTCACCCAACTGAGGGCATCCTTTACCTTACTCCAATAGAGGCTGCCGGAGACGTTCCACTTGCGCGTGATCTGACTATCCGTACCGATGGTAAAGGTGTGTGAGCGCTCCTGCTTCAGATCTTCTCTGCCCACCCAGTAGGGAGAGTCGGCATAGCGCATCTTGAGCGATGGATTGTTGACTGCCTGCCCGAAGGAAATGTAGGCATGCGTCCTGCGGTCAAATTTTTTGTTTAGGCTGATGTGCGAGGTGACATCCGTCCCAAAGTCGTTGTGATGTTCGAGGCGTGAACCGAGTTTCAGCGCATAGCCGCGCCCGAGCTGCCAGTCGTCCTCCAGGAAGAGTGCCTTTGTGATGGCGGACGCATCCATCGGGATATAGCCGCTCATCTCGTGGATTTTCTCCTGCGACCAGAGGAAGCCGCCGATCAGCATATTCTTGTCGCCGAGCATCCAGAGTTTTTGTCCCTCAAACGCGTTGCGCCGCAGGTGGTGATCGTACTGGGAATTAAAACCGCCGTCTGATTTTGCCTCGTTCCGATAGAAGCGCAGGAATGTGCCCTCGCCCTCTTTCTCCGAGCCGAACATATAGGTGACACCATAGCCCGTATCGACAATGTTTTTACGTCCCTGATACGAGGATACGCCTGTCCTTGGATTTTTCAGGCTCACACCGTAGCCATCATCTCCCTCATGACGGCTGAACTCAAAACGGAGGCGATCATTTCCAAGGATACGGTCAAATCCGACGTTGTAGTCCGTGCGGTTGATGTCGCTGTTCTCGAAGGTGCGCTTTTCGCCGTAGGCGTTCTTATACTGGAAATCCTTACGGCGCTCATGTGCGACACCGACCTTGATGCTGTTCTTGCCGTCGCCGCCGCTGACGTTCACCCCCGCACGCTTCTCGCCCCACGAGCCGAGCTGCAGATTGATGGAGCCGGAGGGCTTTCCTGCCGTCGGGCGCTTTGTGATGATGTTGATGACGCCCGAGACGGCACGCTCACCGTAAAGGGAGGAGTTCGGCCCACGCACGATCTCAATGCGCTCCACGTCGCCGATTGCAATCTGATCCACATCGACGGCGTTCGTGTCCCCACTGACGACGAGGTGATCCCAGTTGACCTTCTTGCCGTCCACCATAATGAGGACACGCGAGTCACCGTTGATGATCGGATAGGCGGCAAACCCCTTCTGCACGACGTTGATGTTCGCGCCCTTCAGCGCATCGGAGACGCTCTTGTAGTTGCCGCGCTCGATCTGCTCCTCCGAGATCAGTGTGACATCCGCCGGCACGTCGCTGATCGCCGTCTCGCTGCGGCTCGCCGTGACGACGATATCGTCCAGCACATAGGTCTGCACCGCATCATCCGTTGCCTCTGCAGCGCTCACAGGGAGCGCATAGCCCGTTCCGACGGTCAGTGCAGTCGCGACGAGTCCACTCAAAATCTTTTTCTTCATCCCATTACCCTTTCTTTTCATCCATGAGGGCATCCAGTCCCTCAGCTATATTCTCAAGCGCCGTGATACAGCGCCCGTTTCCGTTGTTGACATCGGAAAAATTCACGATGATGATGCGATTCTCCCGTACGGCTTTCATATTTTGGAGATTTGGATCGCCGCGCAGTTCCGCGCGTGCCTCCTCTGCCGTTATATCCTTCGGATTCACATAGATGATGACATCGGGTGCAAATCCAAGGACGCGCTCGGGACCGACGGAGCGCATCTGGCGGTCGACGATGTTGTCCGCACCCGCCTTGTGTGCGATGTCGTCGATGATGTAGGCGGGGCCGTACATGCTGTAGAGACTGCTGCCGTGCGCCTGTAAGATCATCGCAGAGAAGCGCCGCCCGCGCGCCTCGGTGCGATGCTCGACAGCGGCAACACGTGCCTCAAGCCCCGCAGTATAGTCCTTTGCACGTTCTTCCACGCCGAAGATATGCCCCATATCTCTGATAAACGGATAGACGGTTTCCTCTAGGCTCGGGTGTCCCTTGCGCACGGTGGCGGGGACAATGTACGCACCGATGCTGCGGTCGAAATAGGAATAGACATCGCCAAGCGCCTCGGGGGTGAAGTGATGTGACCACCCGATGATGAGATCGGGGCGGAGCGCCACAACCTCCTCACGGCTCGGCACGTACGGAGCTGCGAGAATCGGGAGTGCCGCGTATGCGTCTGCGTAGGCGGGCGGCTCTGCACCGTAGGGGGCAATCGTTCCGATGATGCGATCCGAAAGGCCAAGGTCGATGAGCAGCTCCGTCGCGCCGGGGTAGGAGACGAGCACGCGCTCCGGTGTATGGGCGAGTGTGAACGCCGCAGGACGTCCCTCGCTGTCCGATGTTGTGTATGCGATGCCGTCCGACACCGTGTCCCTCGCGTACGAGCCGCGCCCATCGGTCGCCGCGAGCGATAGGATGAGGGCGCTGAACGCGAGCAGGGGGAGGAGGCGCAGTATATTAATGATGCGGCGGAGTGTCCTGCCCGTTGTCTGCGCCGCATTCATGGCATCTGCTCCGTGCGGTAGTCGACGAGCGGCAGCCCCTCTGCATCGTATGTAACGTTTGCGCGTACGCCGTAGATGTGTGCGAGCATTTCCTCCGTGATAATTTCGCGCGGCGTGCCAATCCGTTCGATGCGCCCCGCCTTCATAACGACGAGGAGATCGGCGTACATCGCCGCAAGGTTGAGGTCGTGGAGCGCGGCAATCACGCCGATACCGAGGCTTTTGACCAGCTCAAGTATATGCAGCTGATACTTGATGTCGAGATGGTTTGTCGGTTCATCGAGGATGAGCAGCTGCGGCTCCTGTACGAGACAACGCGCGAGCATGACGCGCTGCTGCTCGCCGCCCGAGAGTTCATTGAAGGAGCGCTCGGCCGCATCCGTCATGCCGACGCGCGCAAGCGCCGCAGAGACGAGTGCGCGATCCTCCTCTGTGTCCTCCTCGAAGCTCTCCTTGTACGGAGCGCGTCCCATGAGTGCAATTTCCTCCACGCTGAAATCAAAGTCGACGGCGTGGAACTGCCCCATGACACCGATCTCCTGTGCGGCGGCACGCAGGGGAATCTCTGCGATCGGCGTGCCGTCCATCGTAATCTTTCCCGTCTGTACGCGGTGGACGCGGTAGAGGTGCTTCAGCAGGGTGGACTTGCCGCAGCCATTTGGTCCAAGGAGTGCGACGAAGCGATCCGCGGGGAGATCGGCGGTAATGCCGTGCAGGATCTCCTTTGCACCGATGCGGAATTTCAGACCTTCGATGTGAATATTTTTCATCGTCCGCCTCCGAAGTTTCCGCTGCTGCCGAAGAGCAGCTTCATGAAGAGCGGTGCGCCGATGAGTGCGGTGATGATGCCGATGGGCAGATCGCCCGCAGGGAGCAGCGTGCGCGCGAGGAGATCCGCGACGACGAGGAAGATCGCACCGACGAGCAGTGCAGCGGGCAGCAGCCGACGATGGGACGCACCCGTAAATGCACGTACGAGATGCGGGACGACCAGCCCGACAAAGCCGATGATGCCGCAGGTCGCAACGAGGACACCCGTCAGCAGCGCGAGAAGCCCCATGTAGAGACGGCGCTTTGCACTTGCGTCGATGCCGAGCGTCACGGCAAGCTCCTCGCCGAGCAGGAGCACGTCGAGCGTGCGCAGCTGGGAGAGAAAGTAGACGGCGAGTGCGGTGACGATGAGAACGGGCAGGAAGAGGCTGTGCCATTTCGCATCGGCAAGGCTGCCCATCGTCCAGAACGCCGCCGATTGCATCCCCTCCGCGTCCGCCGCCATATAGACGATAAAATTGGTCGCCGCGACGCAGAGCGCACTGATCGCCGCACCCGCGAGCACGAGCTTCACGGTCGAGACGCGCCGATGAATCCCCGCGAGCATGAGGACGGCGAGCGTCGCAAGGATTGCCCCGAGGAAGGCCGCGCCCGGCACACCAAAGGGGATTGCCGCCGTCCCAATGAGGATCGCGAGTGTCGCGCCGACGGATGCACCCGAGGCAATGCCGAGGATGAACGGCTCCGCAAGCGGATTCTGCACACTCGCCTGCATGACGACACCCGCAAGCGCCAGTCCCGCTCCCGCTGTCATTGCGAGCAGGACGCGCGGCACACGCAGCGACCATATAATGTCCGTGAGCGCAGGATCAACGGCGGGGATGCGCCCCGCGAGCTTTGCCGTAATGATGGCGAGCGTATCGGCGAGCGGCACGGAGACACTGCCTGCCGATATTGCACAGACAGCTGCGAGGACGAGAAATATGGTGAGCGCGAAGGGCGAGGAGAGTAGTTGGCGGATAGGCAACGCAGGCTCCTTTCTGAGAGTACATTGAAACGTTCTTAAAAGCGAATGATATTCATGTTGAGAATACGGCATTTTATAGTCACTGTCAATGAAAATCTTTCGCAAAATAAAATCCGCCTGCACCGCGCGGGTACAGACGGGAAATGGGAGGTTTGGGAAGTGTCATGCGTCGAGGTCGATGTCGAGGACACCCGCCGCATAGGAGGCGGCCTCATAGCGCTGAATGAGTACGTGGATGTGGCCGTCGGCATCCATGTAGATGTCCTTGGGCGCCATCTCAAGCGCCTTATATCCCTCGGGAGCGCCGTTCTTCGGCTCCGTGAGGCGGTGGTTCAGCGCGTCCAGCGTATAGCGGCCGGCACGATCCTTTCGATCCGACATCTGCTGCACGTCGTCAAGGGTGAGAGCCTTGCCGTCGGACAGGCGGAAGAGATAGCCGCGCGTGTAGGACATCGGATGTGCTGCGCCCTCTTCGGAGATGAATTGCTCCGTTTTCAGGCTGAGCAGGTCGCCGCTGCT
>ERZ772827.1035-NODE-1035-length-14451-cov-4.882815_pt1 | contig 14451 bp, 17 predicted proteins | sample MGYA00580850_ERZ772827 | MGnify/ENA primary metagenome ERZ772827 (study PRJEB29015, sample SAMEA2737950) | human oral metagenome | biome: human oral; feature: human-associated habitat; material: dental | place: China | collected 2145 ...
ATAACCAGCGAGCAGAATGTAAAGATTGTGTAAAACCAACAACCAATAAACAAGGGTTGCAGGAATTTATCACTCATGCAAGCACAAGAGGCGGAACGGCAACGACGATCAACTCAGGATTTAAAGCATGGACGACAACAGGATATAGTGAATATTCATGTAATTTTCATTGTGATGAAAGATTCGCATATCAACATGATACGAATACTACAGGCTCTTGTACTTTTTGTCAGCCTGGAACTTATTCATCAGGAGGTGTTGCACAATGTGCATCATGTAGTGCAATAACTGGTGCAGCATCATGGGCTACGAACGGAACGAAAAACCGAAAAGATGCAGGAGCAACACGTCTTGATTGTGACTTTAACTGTAAGTGAGGTTATGTATACAAGAATAATGGTGGGACAGATAGATCGTGTACAGCATGTTATTTTGATCAGGGAACATGAACTCGATCTCCATGAGGGCAAACGACCGAATGTAAACCATGTAATCCAAAGCCAGCAAACTCACATTATACAGGAGGACCATTCACGACCCAGCAGTGTAACTGGGAGTGTGACGCTGGATATTATCCAAGAGGTTGAGCGTGTGTAAAAGCTCGACGAACAACGAAAAGCAGCACAAGTTGTGTGACGTATCCATGACATTGGTGAGCAGCAAGGACGGATACCTTGGGATTCTGTACTATTGATGGATATAATTCAATTGAGGACCGTTATTGTCACCGTCGATGATCTAAGCCAGCATCAAGCAGTCATCCTGCTTATGATTCGAACTGTAATACTCCACGTTGGGTGTCATGAGGATGTGATGTTTTGGATTGTAGTGGAAAATGTTGAGTAATTGCAGGTTCCTGTTACGAGAGTTATGAGGATCCCGCAGGAACTCAACATCCTCCATATTCTAGAGGAGTATCTACGCTGACTAAAAATTGTGGATCTTGTGCCCCTGTTTGTGCAAGATCTGGAGAAATTTGTTCTGAACATTTTCATTGTTGTGATACGTCTGAAGGATGTGATTTTTGGGAGTGACAATACACAGGTCGCTGCAAAAGAAATCCAACTCATCCAACTCCATGGACTTCAAATCCATCTCCGTCTCCATCTTGTATACCTGATGATGGTCGGTGTGAGCCAGGAATAACATCTTGTTGTAATAATTTGAAGTGCCTAGAAGTGGATTATAGTAATGGTATGAAGCGAAAAAACGCAGGATCAGGTTGAGGTTGTTGTCATCCAAGTTCTTGGATATGAACAACTAAAAGGCCTTAAAAGATAGCAATAACTGAGTTTATATTTATAGTACGATTTACAATGGGGAAAATAATTACTTCAACTTTACTCTGTGTTTTGTTAATACTTTATGGTTGTGGTATTCGTGAAATAGGTAAGATTTCTCTAAAATCTTCCTGAGATGACATGAAAGTACCTATAAATAACTGGAAAATAACCAAAATTTGAGTTATAAGTGGTATAAATAGTGCTATAACAGAACCCACTATACAAAAAATTGATTTAGATACTAGAGATAAGATTTTAATAACAAGAAAGATTACAACAGATTCTCATCAAATGGCAAATTATTTCGGGTTTTATGATGCTTTTGGAAGTCACTTAGATTATCCATGAAAGAAACAAAATTTATTCAGTTGTTTAACAAACAATAATAAGGTAGAAGCAGATTGTCAATGGTATACTGTTAAGTATCCCCCTTTTAACTTTACTTTTAAGGCGACAAATCAACTTCCTATAGTCGAAGCGGAAAGTGGTAGTCTTATTATTAAAACACAGGCATTAAATTTTTATTTGGAAAAATATCATTATTCTAGCTTAGAGTCTTTGTATACAGATATTGAAAAGTATTTTAATGCATACCAAGATGTATGTTTCCGTGGGAAACAGAAACAAAAGTTTTACGGAATGAAAGATAAAACAACCTATCCTGTAGCTTTAAAAAAAGATGGAGATAATTATTACCAAATCTTTGACCATAATCACGACTCAGAAAATTTTAATTTAATAGATGACACGCCTTTTTCTGGGGAGAAAATTGTGGGATGGACAGCTGGGCTTGGAGTTAAACTTAATAAGATGTTTTCAGAAGGCAAAATAGAGATAGTTCCCTTTAATGTAAAATGGGAAAATGAGTGCTTAAACAGTAAATGGGGAATATGACTGGTATTTAAGGATGAAAATATATTATATGTAATAACTTCTGATATAAAGGGGCGATTATTTTTCTATACTGGTATATATGAAACTGCATTTTCCGTCGATATTGAATAAGTAATTACTAAAAAAATAAAAAGATGCCCTCAAATCCGAGAGCATCTTTTTGCGTTCTTCTAAATCTACCCCTTACAAATCACCTTCCTTGCGACCAAAAACGAATTATTCGCTTTATGCCAGTCTTCAACCTTTTTGCCTCCCTTATCAAGAAAATAGCACCTCTCTAGCCAAAATCCCGCCATCTCCGCAAGCTTCTTCAGCTCTTCGAGTCCAAAGAGATGATAATACCTGTGATATACTTGCTTCTTCGCTTTCCAGGGGATCATTACATCTCTCCAGTCGGCATTCCCTAGGGTAAAAACAGCCTTCAAACCAGACTGAAGCACGACCTTCCAATGCTTTTTCAGAAACCACTCCGAAAATGCTCGATTCGTCATCACGAGTAGCCCCTCATAACGGAGTGCTCTATAGGCATTCTTCATCACCGCTAATCTTGCTTTTGCTGACGGGATATGCTGAAAGCTCGCACACGCTGCTACTGCATCAAACGACTCCTGCTTACATCCTTCAAGGAAACTCGTCATCTCGCTACAGACAAACTTACGTCCAGGATTGGCTTCCCTCGCATACTTCAACAGCCCAGAAGAAAGATCGATGCCCGTATAGCTAAACTTCCTTCCCCATGCTTGGTCAAGATAGGAAACTAGTCTTCCACTCCCGCAGCCAAGCTCTAATATTTTCGGACTCCTCATTTCCAAGCTGTCCAAAGCCTCCAATAAACGCTCTCCATCAGGTCGATGCTTTCTTCTCGTCTGTGCGTATTTCTGAGCCTCAGCAGTATAAAATTGCTCCAGTTCATCCATGATCTTCATCCTTCTTTCGCCACAAGTAAACGAGCTAACTCTATTATTTTCGCTCCCGATTGCAAGGACTTTCTCCCTCAGCAGAGTCAGATTTCTTTTTGATTTTCTCGATCAATTCCGTATGATAAAGCTGTTTTAGCTTTTTCGCGCCAAGATGCAGCTCATTACGAGAAATAAAAGAGCCACTTTCGATTATCAAATAGAAAAAACCTACGAAGCCTGAATCGTCCTCAAAGGTCATGAAGTGAAATCAATCAAGACTTCGCATATCAATATTCAGGATGCAGTAGTGAGGATCGATAATCGTGAATGCCGACTCTACAATATGGATATTCCGCTCTATGAAAAGACCTCTTCCATCCTCGTCCCGCATTACCAAGCAAAAGCCAAGAGGAAGCTTCTTCTCAACAAGAGAGAAATCGCGAGAATCGCTTCAGCGCTTGATAAGCCAGGGATGGTGCTCCTTGCATTAGAAGTCATAGTTACCAAAGGTGGTTTCATCAAAATCAAACTCGGACTAGGAAAGCTTTACAAAAAAGTAGAAAAAAAGCAGATCCTCAAGGAAAAAGACATCAAAAAACAAATGGATAGAGAGATAAGTGCTTACCACTACTAATCCTCTCCCGCTGTTATTGCAAGCGAAACATGGCAATCCAGAAGCTTCAAACCCGTCATTGCGAGCAAAGCGTGGCAATCCAGAAGCTTCAAACCCATCATTGCAAGCGAAGCGTGGTAATCCAGCGACTTCAAATCTGTCATTGCGAGTGAAGCGTGGCAATCCAGTAACCTCACACCCGTCATTGCGAGCGGATCTTGGCAATCCAGAAGCTTCAAACCTGTCATTGCGAGCGAAGCGTGGCAATCCAGAGACCTCAAACCCGTCATTGCGAACAAAGTGAAGCAATCTAGAGACTTCAAACCTGTCATTGCGAGCGAAGCGTCGCAATCCAGAGATCTCAAACCCATCATTGTGAGCGGATCTTGGCAATCCAGAAGCTTCAAACCTGTCATTGCGAGCGAAACATGGCAATCCAGAGACTTCAAACCCGTCATTGCGAACAAAGTGAAGCAATCCAGAGACCTCAAACCCGTCATTGCGAGCGAAGCGTGGCAATCCAGAAGCTTCAAATCTGTCATTGCGAGCAAAGCGTGGCAATCCAGAGACCTCATACCTGTCATTGCAAGCGAAGCGTGGCAATTCAGCAACTTCAAACCCGTCATTGTGAGCGAAGCGTGGCAATCCAGAGACCTGTTCCCCGGTCATCCTGAGGAGATGCCGAACAGACCTAAGAACAAGCAAAAGAATAATCCTTCCTTAGTTTATTTCTTACAACGCATGAAAATCATCTACAAAAAGGGTATTCGCAACGGCTATGCCAAGCTTGAAGAGGGGAGCGTGTGCCTGATTATTCCGTCTATTATGCAGGGCGATCAAGCCTTCCTTCAGAAAATGCAAACTCTAGGCGAAAAACTCCAGCAAAAAGCCGACCAAAAGCAAAAAAATCAGATTTTTTCTCCTGAGGGTGTCTTGCTCTTTGGCGAGAGAATCCCGTTAACGGACCTCTCCCCGATGAAGGACCAAAAACAGCGGACCGCTTTCTTCAAACAAGAACTCTTTGATTACGCAAATCCGCTCCTGCAACGCTTTGCCAGTGAGCTTGGCTTCCCGCCGATTCCGCTCACGATCAAAAAAGTGCAGTCCAAACGAGGATCCTGCACCTATGATAACCGTATTATGCTCAATCTTTCCCTCGTGCATCTCCCGACGAGGCTTACGCAGTATGTTGTTGCCCATGAGGCGTGCCACCTGCTAGCCAAGCACCATCAGCCGAGTTTCCGAGCTCTTGTAGCCAAGTTTTGTCCTCATTATAAAGCATTGAGGAAAGAGTTAAAAAATCAGATTTTTATTTCCTAGTTAAGCTTCTCTTGAAGGGATTTCCACCTCTTGAATGCTAATCATCAAGTTTTTTCATCATCGTAGAGCTTCGTTTGTCTCGCCAAGTCTGATAGTTATCATTAGTCCAGACCGAATAAAGATTCCCAAGTAAGATGATTAAGTAGAGGAGTGCTACTATCGCTGTAGCAATACTTGAAAGCATTTCAATTCCCGTTGTTTGTGCCACTCCAGAAAGAATCGCTCCCAAGAGTGCCGGCATAATCAAAAGCCCCCACTTAAAGAAAACCCTCTTTATGAGCTGTTTTTTATTTAAAGCAGTGCCTTGCTGATTAGTAAGTTGGAGCTTCATCAGTTTTTCAACGACTCATGGGGTTCACTGAAGATTGCACTGCACTCCGTATCGGTTGAGCATCAAAAATCCCGCAATCAAAAACGCTAACGAAAACGGCATAGCAAACGCTCCCGTAAAGAGTGGCGTTCCAAACATCGTGGACAGTCCCCATACGATACCGAGTCCTGTAGTAGGGAGCATCAGTTTTACCAATGGTTTCAGAATCACTCTCGCAATGAGGTATCTAATTTTTCCTTCATCTTCATAGAGTGCTGGGATGACAAAGAGCGTCATCATGGTTGCTACGCTCAATCCGAAGATAATCGTCCACGCAAGCGGAGCAAACATTCCGTCTCCTGTCAGGGTAACCATTCCGATTACCGTAGTCAGTGTCGTGCTGAGGATTGGTTTGAGTCTTGATTTTGCGCTTTCCTTGATGGCTTGGGGTCTTGAGTAGCCGAGTTTCTGGTTCTCATTTGCACTATCAATGAGAATAATCGCATTATTTACTACGATTCCCGTCAAAGCAATAAATCAGATCAAGAACATCATTCCATAGGGAATCCCAACGATCCAGAGTCCATACGTTGCCCCCAAAAATCCCATAACCACACTATAGAGGATAATCCCCGGCTGAGTATAGCTATCAAATTGCAGCACCAAGATAGCAAAAATCCCGATAATTGAAATCAAAAACGCCATAAGCATCGCATTCAAGAGATCAGCATTATCTTCTGTTTCTCCTCCTTTTGCATAAGTGACTCCTTTAGGGAATTTGTAGGCCTGTGCAAATTGTGTGAGAGCAGCATTTACGTTTTCAGCCTTTGCCCCTTGCTCAAGGTTTGATTGCACAGAAATCGTGATCGTGCCATTATCTCTTGAAATCTTGCTAATCGCAGGAGCAAAACTGTAGGACCCGACACTCGCGAGGGCAACCTTCCCTTGTTGGGTCGAGAAAAAGCTTCCCATCAGATTATCAGGACTGACCTCTTTTGTAAAGTCTGCATATTTAATCTTGAGATCATGGGTTTCAACATTATCCGTGAAAGAGCCAGCTTTGATACCATTCAGTGAAAAATAAAGTTCGGGAGCAAAATTCCTTGGCGTCAAATTCAGCAATGCTAACTTTTGTCTATCAAGGGTAAAGACGAACTCTCCAGGACTTTCTTCAGCAGTGCTCTTTACATTCTTAGTTCACGGCACACCTTTGAGAAAAGTTTTGAAGTCCTCGACTACACGTATGAGTTCAGTCAGCTCATCAATACTACTGGCAGTAAGTTTGATTCCGATCTCAGAGCCATCACTTGGACCATTGCTCTGCACTTTGGATTCCACGGTAATTCCCTCTTGTTTCAAGAAAGCAAGCTGCTCTTCAATCTCCTTTTCAATAGCAAAGCTGTCTCTTTCTCTCTCTTCTTTTGGCACAATACGGATACTCAAAGTTGCCGTATTATCTGTTAGCTTCCAACTGTAGTTACTTAGCTCAGGAAGCTTCCCAATGATGGATTCAGTTTGTTGAGTCTTTGCATAGAGCGTCTCTGTAGTAGTCCCTTCCTTCGCAGACAAAACAATCGTAAGATACTCGTTATCCGTTTTTGGCATCATCAAAAATCCTACCCTCGGACTGACAAAAACAACCGTGATGATCAGGAGAATAATCGGAATCAGAATCAGGGTAATCCTCGTCTTAGCACTTTTCAAGAGGGGAGTCAGCGTCCTCTCATATCGAGAGATCACCGCAGAAAAGATACGTTCACGAACCCCAGAGGCTTGAGTGTTCTCAAGCAGAGTTTTGTCTGATCTATCGTCTGCAAGCAGCGCTTGTTCTTCAGGATTGAGGAGATTTTCATCCTCTGAGCTTGAGGTGTAGCTGGTTCTATTCTTAGTAAACTTTGAAAAAAGTGCTGGTGTCAGCGTAAGTGAGATAAAGAGTGAAGCCAGAAGCGTAATAAAGATCGTGATCGGGATAAAAGACAAAAACTTCCCCATAATCCCTGGCAAAGTCAGCATCGGCACGAAAACAATAACCGTCGTAGCTGTCCCGGAAATCAGCGAATTTTTATACGTTCTCACAGAGAGCAATGCCGCATGCATTGGAGAGAATCAGAGTTTTATATTTTCACTTGCCCCTTGAATGATTACCGTTGCCGTATCAATAGCAATTCCTAGACAGATAATCAGTGAGAAATTAGTCAAAAAATTCAGACTCAATCCGAGATAGTTCAGCACAAAGAACGTCACGAAAAATGCCAAAGGAATAGAAACCGTAGCCACAAAAGACTCCATCGCCCCGACAAAAAATCCCACAATCAAAAAGACGATCAGCATCGTGCTAAGCATATTGACTGCTAGATTGTTGTAGTCTTTGGAGAGTTCTGCACCAAGATCTAAGGTATAAAAAGAGCTCAGCTCCGCATATTCAGCATCTTTAAGAGCAGCTGCTATACTTTCTTTCGCCTGCTTACTACTAGAGAGAATACTGGCTCCTGCCTTTTTATTAAACGTTAGGCTAACTGCAGCTTTTCCAATCCCTTTCTCTTTGGTCCCGACACGGAGAATACTATCTTTATCGTCATAGACTTTCTTGATCTCCGCGAGCTGACCAAGCGGAATACTCTTCCCCCCACCCAATAAAATCGGCAACGCCTGTAGTTCTTCCTCAGACTTAAGTTCTCCATCAATCCTAAAATCATAGTTCATCGTTCAGAGTTGATGATTTCCTAGCGGTTGATTGCTCGTAAAGGATTGAAGCTGCCCAGCAATCTGAGTAAGTGAAAGCCCAAGACTCTCGATTCTCTGCTTATCTACCAGAAGCTCAAGAGTATACTTATTCCCTCCTTCGATCTCTATAGTATCAATAGCACCTTTTCCTTCCAGTTCTGCTTTGAGTTGATTAGCTTTGGTCTTGAGGTAGTGCTGATCCATCGCAGGATTTTCAGCATAGAGGAGCAGCGTAAAAAGCCTATCTTTAGGAGTGTCAATCTCAGTAACCGTCGGAGATTCCACATTCTCAGGAAAAGAAAGCTGACTCACAGCATCTTTAATCTTCGAACTCATATCGGTTGCCTTGACTTTGTCCGTTAGTTCCACGAGGATAGAAGAAACATTCTTGCGAGAGGTCGAGGTAAGCTTCTTCACTCCATCCATATTCTTGATCTTCTTCTCAATCTTCTGTGTGATAAGCTGATCAATCTCACGAGGATTCCCTCCAGGATACACGGTCGCAATAGAAACCATTCCGAGTTGCACTTCAGGGTAGGACTCTTTTGGGAGACTCATCAGTGCAGTTAACCCCAACATCACGATCAATCCCAGCACCAGAAATGTTGCTCTCCACTGCTTAATCCAAAATCAAAAAAAGCCTCCTTGGAGCTTCGCCTTAAAAGATGCCGTATCTTTCGTCATTCCAAAAACCTAAAGCTAAAAATCCAAGCCATTACAACGAATTCCTTTCAAAAAGCAAGAGGGATTTGGAGGAAAAGCAGGGGAGTCTATCCTTCTTTTAAAGAGAAAAACCTGAGTTTAGACCCAGATTTTTTTCTATTTTTAATATTGAGACTTATGACATCAAATTCCTAATGCCCATCAATCATTCCTTTCAGGACCTTGTAGTCAATCTTCCCTGTTCAGAGGAGCGGGATCGCTCCAATTTTCTTGATATGATTAACCTGAATCAGATTGGAAACTCCTTTCGATCTCAGGTAGCTATTTACTTCTTTCAAGCTAATCTTCAGATCAACCACAAAGAGCGTTATTTCGATGCCATGTTCATGCTCTTTCCCCTCAAGTGCAAGATTCGCTTCTTCGCTATTTCCTCGTTGCTCCAAGAGAAGCCCTTCTAGAAACGGCAGAGAAATCATCTCTCCTCACAGCTTCAAAAACCTTTTCTTCCTTCCGGTAATGTAGAGATACCCATCCTTGTCGCGATAGCCCAAATCTCCCGTCCTATACCAAACCTTTCAATCCTGCTCCCAGAATGGGCTTTCAATGCTCTGGTCGGGATAGCCGGAGAACACATTCGGACCGCAGTAATAAATCATCCCTTCTTGATTCTGCTCCAATGCTTCTTGTGTGCTGAGGTCTAGAATGCAAAGCTCACCATTTCCTACAGCAATCCCTACCGATTGAGCTTTCTGCTTTTCAATCGGATTGATCGCAATGATCGGGCTACACTCAGTAATTCCATAGCCTTCAAGAATCACCCCATGCGGCACCGCTTGCCTAAACCTCTTAAATAAACTCTCCGAACACTTCTCTCCTCCCGTAATCACATAACGCAGTGATGCAAGCTGCTCACTTTTCGCAACATTCAAAAGATTCCTCAAGAAGGTCGGAGTCGTCGCAAGCAACGTAGGTTTGCTATGAGCAATCAATTGTGCAACCGTCAACGAATCATTAGGATCAGGTGTGCTGACACTCCTAAACCCTGCCACCAACGGAAACACCGTATTGACCGTAAACCCAAAACTATGAAACGGTGGTAAATAACAGAAGAATCTCTCATCTTGCTTGATATGCATAATGCTCAATGCTCCTATCAGATTAGAAATCAGATTCTTGTGGGTGAGTGGCACCGCTTTTGGTAGTGCCTCACTTCCTGAGGTGTAAAGCACGACCGCAGGATCCTCACTAGACTGAGGAGGCAATGGGAATACCCAGCTCTTCACCAAAGCCTTGAGCTTGCGATAAAGCGGAATCTTCTTCAATAAATCCTCCAAAAAGATAAACTCATACTCTTTCAGCCGTTCAATATTGAGCTTGTTGAAAAACGCTTTTGAGGTCAGAATCTTTTTCGTCTTTGAAAACTTCACACAGTGCGCAAACGCACTTTGAGGATGCGTCCAGTTCATCATTACCGGCACTTTTTCAGCCAAATATGCTGCCAAGAGCAATACATTCATACTTCCGACCGCTGGCAACATAATCCCAATCTGCTTCCCAGGGATCGCTTTCAGATAGTCGCTAATCAAAAACGCTTTCAATACAATGTCTTTCCTCTTCTGCATCCCATACATCACATCATAGCTCTGCGTTGCATTCGGATCAGCCTTCCATTGCTTCCTAAACAGCTCCAAAATCGTCATATCTTCATCAAACTCCTTCTGAGGCTCGCCATACTCCTTGTTCTCTAGCCTCCATTCACAAGGAGGGAAATCAGATTTTTCATTCGCGGTTTTTCCCATCGCCATCGCTACCAAATCCGCAACCGTTTTCAGTTCTAGAAGGGGAGTGTTTGATGCTCCTGCATAGCGAGTCAGGATGAAATTCTTGATCTCCGCCATATCAAGCGAATCTAAATACAGATCCAAAATGAGATTACTTTCTAGTGTAATCTCTGCTTGCTGAGGTAAGTCCCTAATCCTCCTTAGCTCCGCACAAACCGTCGCTACAACCTCCTCAGCAAATTCAAATCCTTCATAGCCATTCACTGCTTGGAGATCCTCTATAGAATTTCTCACGTGTGCAGGCAACACTTTCCCTTCGACATCGTTGTAGTAGAAAAAGTGAGGAATGTATTTTACCTTCTCTTCCCCTTTTCCGTTATAAAACGCTTCTAAAGTCTGATTGAAAACCTCTAATCCTTCTTTGCTCGCTTGTTTGACTTCTTCCGTCATATCACAAAACTCCAGCTCAACCTTCCTCCTTGGTGAGAAAACAAACCCATTTGCTAGCAGATAGAAAAGCCCTTTCACGATCCCCCCGATCAAACTCGGTGTCTCTCCTGTCCAAGCATTCGACCAAATGCTTCCCCAGAGCCCTCTGGTTCTTACAAGCAAAACTCTTGTCTTTTTTCCTAATCCTTGCACTGTCTGATACGCAGCTCTCTTCCCTCACAGCGATTCAAACCCTTGCCCTGCTAGTTGCCCAGACGGATACAGCAATACCGAATCCCCCTGTGCCAACGCTTCTTGTAAGGCTTCCATAGCCGAGTTGAGCTTCTCTTCTCTCGGTGCTAATCCCTTCTTCTCTCTTGCCATCTCGACGATACTGATCGTCCCAATCCAACGAAATAGCCACCTCAAAAAGAAATTCTCCGCAAACCTCGAAGTCGCTACCGGTCTCAGCTTCCTCTCCGGATAAAACATCGCCCACAATAGCACGGGATCCAAATACGCGATATGATTCGGCAGGATGAAATAGTTGTATTCTAGATCGAGCTTTGGAAAATGCTTCACACTAATTGTGTAGCGCGCTTTCATCATCCAGAGAAAAAGCTTGGTAATTCGTTGCATAGCAAAAGGGGAAGATAAAACTTACCTTCTAGTATAGAAACTTTTCTTATTTTAGCAAGTTTTCTTTCCCTTTTTTATATCTTATCGTGTTAAAAAAACAGAAAAATCTGATCTTCTCCAAAGGGTGACCTCCGTCCTCCAGTAAACCTCCTCTTCGCCTCCCTCGCACAGACGGGAAGATTCAAAGAATGATCGTTGCAACCCTCGCACATACCAGTAGCATCAAATTTTCCTCTATGCTCGCCCTCCTGTCCTCCTATAAATCCAAAAAAAAGTGGAGTGTCTCGCTATCCAAGCGATCCACCCCACCAAAAAGATCAGATTTCTCCTTGTTTTACAGAAGACAAAGAGGGGCTATTTTATTTTTTATCCAATCCATTTGTTCTGACCTCATTTTTAGATACGAAAAAGTTTACTTTTAAGACAGGCCTGCCTATACCTTCATAAATACTAAAGAATTTCTTTAAGGGGATATTATGGTATTTAGTAGGACAATCACATGGTTGCTTATGCCCTTTCTTGCAGGGATCTTTCCCAGTAAAAGGATCCTCTATACGCCATCCAATAGTTTCGTCTACATCAAGGTAGCCTGTCGCTACATGATTATAAACAAAAATCTGAATTCCATTGATTTTTTCTCCCTTCTTTCTAAAATTATCTACAGCTTTTAAGAACTCATCATATGTTAAATGTCTTTTTTTGCTTGTTCTTCCATCAATATTTCATTTGTATTGTGGAATATGTCTATAATCATAATTAATTAGCTTAACGGCATCATCAACAGGAAGGGTTATGTCAAGTAAGATCTTTGCTTGTTCAGAAGTAATCCTCCCACATAACGTAGAGCTTGAACGTAAATAGGGAGGCGTTTGTATGAGGCGTCCATTGACGCTAACTGATATCTTGTCTTGCTCTTCAGTATAATTCCTAGGCACAGTGTATCTCACTGGATCATGAGAGAAAACCTTACGTGCAGCAGAATTTTTATCTTTAAGGTAAGCAATTAATCCCTTTTTATTAATATAGATAGTTGCTCCTTTTTTCCAAAGTTGTGCCCATTTATCATTATCATAAATACTTAGCTTATCTGAGGGATGGTAATATTGCCCATCTACTTTTACTACACAGAAATTCCTCAATATATGCTCATAGACACCAATATTCCTATCTGTTATACTATCTTGTTTTGGCCTATACTGAATTCCTTTTCTCCCTAAAAGATCATTAACCAAAAATCCTATTGGACCAGTATTATTAATCTTATAGGCGTAACTAAACTTTTCACTATCCTTCTGAGCGACAGGGCTTCAGAGTAGAGATTTCCTTGTTGCAATCATTTCTCTTATACTATCTCCCGTAGCTGGCATCCTTATCTTGATGATATCTCCAGGATTAAGTTTAGACTGTAGGTCAGGAAAAGACGCAGTAGATGTTCCTTTTTTTACCTGTTTGATAAGCTTAATCTGCGGGTTCTTTGCAAGAGTGGAGAATACTGCTTTTTTTGCAAAATCATCATTTTTAAGACTTGAAAGTCAAACATTCTCCATGAGGATATTTGACCGAGTATCTCCCTCTTTTACAGTATAGAGGACTTCCTCAGCAGTTAAGATTTCCTCAATTTCCTTCATACTTTCGTCCGTGGTAGTTTGTCTGTCATTTGGTTCACTTTCGATCCGTTTAGTAATAGATTCCTCATTGTCTCCTCCCTTTCTATGGTCAGAAGGAGTACGAACACTAGTGGATGTATCACGGTAGCCCGTGTAGTCCACTTCCTCTGTTGAGGGACGCTTAGATTCATCATCATCATCACTACTCAAGAAGCCATCTATTGATCACGCCAAAACGAACATCAAAAAAGCAGTAGTAGAAGCGATAATGGTAGCAGTCTTGGGTCTTTCCTTATAAAAGTTAACGATACGATTTCCCATATTAGGAGTGTTTGATTCTTTCATAGAATTTTCATCAATCATATAAAAAGTAAGACGTTCTTTATTTAAAGAGATCTCGATCCCAATTTATTGTCGGTGTAAGTCTTCAAATTCTTTTATTTTTATGACTATGACATCTCCAGGACTTAAGTCTCTTGGATCAAATTTCCCTTTTGTAGTTTGCCCTTCCTTTATTTTCATAATAAATCCCTTCTCACATGCCACACGAATAATATCCTCTCTTACACTAGAGATCCCGTTTAGTGTTCAGCTGCTTTTGAGATTCGTTACAATGGAATACATACTTTCACCTTCCTTTACAAAATGAGAGAGTTCTCCTGTAGCTGATACTTTGTCGATAGTCTCTGATTCTGAGTCTCTCTTGATAGAGTCTTTTTGTTCAGTAGCAACTTTTTTATTATCCTTTACTAATGAACTTGACCTGTTACATACTGAGGGTCAGAGCGAAAGAGTTAAGAGGGCTATAAGAGCAGGTACTATATGACTTTTATTTCTTTGTAATTTCTGCTTAATGTTCTCTCCCAGAGTAGTTATGGAATTGGTATTCACTGTTGTGTCTGTGTTCTGATGAGGAGTTCTGTTGTTTTCTGTTAGTCTATTTTCCCCACTTCTCTCTCCTTGGCTATTTTCTCTTGGGAGAGTAGCTTGAGAGTCTCTGTTCTTTTTTCATTTTCCCTGGTTTTTATTGTGGTTATTTTCCCCACTTCTCTCTCCTTGGCTATTTTCTCTTGGGAGAGTAGCTTGAGAGTCTCTGTTCTTTTTTCATTTTCCCTGGTTTTTATTGTGGTTATTTTCCCCATTTCTCTCTCCTTGGCTATTTTCTCTTGGGAGAGTAGCTTGAGAGTCTCTGTTCTTTTTTCATTTTCCCTGGTTTTTATTGTGGTTATTTTCCCCATTTCTCTCTCCTTGGCTATTTTCTCTTGGGAGAGTAGCTTGAGAGTCTCTGT
>ERZ772827.1037-NODE-1037-length-14431-cov-23.798692_pt1 | contig 14431 bp, 11 predicted proteins | sample MGYA00580850_ERZ772827 | MGnify/ENA primary metagenome ERZ772827 (study PRJEB29015, sample SAMEA2737950) | human oral metagenome | biome: human oral; feature: human-associated habitat; material: dental | place: China | collected 2145 ...
TCCCGGTGCCTTCGGCTGAGTTTATTGAGCGTGTAAATAGTCTAGGTGGGCACCTATACTTTGAAAATGATAGTGCAAAGCTAGGTCTTGACCTTGCTGACAGTGATTTACAAACGAACTACGGATTTAACGATAGTGACGTACGTCAACTTCGGAAAATCATAGAAGAGACTGCGCGAGCGGATGAGAGCGTCTTATCTCAAGAGGCCGTTCCTGTTGATGATTCTGGAAACCGTTTCTATATCTCAAACTTTGATCTTATGTCGGGGACCTTCGCGATTCTAGCTACGGCAGCAGCTAGTAGTCCTGAGGCTCTTGCGGCTGCTTGGGTCGGAGTTTCGTCGATGATTGGAGGACCGGTTGGTACCATCATAGCTGGTGGAGTCAGCTTACTTGGACTGGGATTCTTTGCGGATCTGGCTTTAAAGATAACGGGCGCCATCGCTCAAGGGAAAGGTATCGCCCTTTACACCAAGTGGGGATTCCCTCCATTGAGGGCAGAGATAGAATAGTTACGACCGATTTTAGTTGTTCTAGCGGTAAGTTCTCCGCAGTATATGATCCCATGGAAGGAGTGCTCTAAAAAGATCGGCTGGCGGAGGCTTTAGCGTGTTGCCTTTGCCGGCCGACTTGTCTATATGTGTAAGTATACATTTTGATGCATACATTATGATTTGAGTATGAATCATTTTCGTGATTTTGTTCTTTTATCCTTGGAGGTGGAATTTTTGTGAATCCGAAAAGGGGTATTGCCCAGATAATTGCGGGTGGGGGTGCCTTGGCTGCAGCCTACGAGATTCACGAGGGATTTTTCGAAGAACATCTATTTATATTCGCTGTAGGGCACACGGTGATGGTGGTTGTATCCATACTCATGTTCCTGCGCGCATGGCGAGAGATTGAGGAATCTGATGGCCCTCTACGCTTCGCCAGAATATGGTATGTGCTTTCGGATATCGTCGTCATCGTTGGCCTCTATGGAATAGCATTCAGTCGCGGCAAGTATTCGGTGCTCCTTGTTATAGGTATTTTTTGTTATTGGGTGGGGGTGCGGGTCGCGCAACATGTCCGTAAATATGGATGGAAAAAACGGTGATAATATGCGGAAGCAATGGTAATCGGAGTATGTGCAGGCCTGATCGGGATGATGCTGACCAAAAAGGTGAGAGCGCCGATCAAGGAAATTTGAAGGAGAAGACGAGGAAATTCTTCGGGGACTATCGACGGCATGGTCACTGTATTGTCTTGTCTGCGATCATGATCGGTGTACCCATTCCATTTCATCCGCAGATTCCGTGGCCTTTGTGGCTGATAGTGTTTGTTTGCTTCGTGTTGGAGGCCGAGATCTTGTTTATGATGATTTGGTGATCGGCTCGATTGATGGTGGTAACCGAAGAGCGCTGTCCCTTGGCCGATGGTCATCGCGGCTAGAATCGTGCGGCCTTTCTTATGATTCCGCTGTGTCAGTAATGTTGCAGATGGGCTGTTTTGCGTGATGATATTTTATGTGCTTCTGGCTAGTGAAGCAGCCATAAGCTCCTCTCGAGATGAATATCCTAGACGATGTAGGAGATCGGATACGTAGATCCGCGTAGTATTCTCGGAGATACCGCTCCGCCTGGCTATCTGGCGATTAGTGAGACCTTTCAGTAAAAAATCGTGCACGTTTCGAAGCCTGGGAGGCAAGTTCATAATTTTACGCCGCGCCTGAGCGGCTTCGTGTTGGCGGCGCTGTTCCGACTGGTAGGCGCTCACAAGAAGCTCAATGGGGTGTGCGGACATGGTAGGCATGTCCTTTGTAGCGCGAATGAGTGCAGTCGCGACGTCCTCAACACTTTCGTCTTTTGTAATAAAACCTTTCACTCCCTCAGTAAGCGCTTCGGAGAGTGTTTTTTCATCGTTAAAAGCGGTGAACATGACAATAGGAAGGTCTGGTAGCTTCCTGTGTATGGCGCGAGCGGTCTGGATACCATTGAGGCCGGGCATGCTGATGTCGAGAAGAATGACGTCGATATGATGCCTTCTCCACGACAGGGTCTCCAGTGCCTGCTCGCCTCCTGCTGCTGTAGCGCATACGGAGACGGTTGGCTGCGCATCAAGCTCTTTGGTGAAAACGGTGAGGATGAGCGGATCGTCATCGACTATCATGACTCTTACGGGAACGATGGGACCATCAGTCATGCGTGCATCTTTCCTGATGTCTCGGGGACGGCGGCCTCGTCATCAGATAGTGCCGCGCGGGCGCTCTCAGTCGGGGTCGTGCACACGCATTCTCGGATAGGAGAACCCATCAGAGTGACGACTCGCTGTCGGTGCGGGCGGCGGTGTGAGGAGCGGATCATCGGATCTCATCCCCCTGCCTCTGCTCCTTGTCCTGCTTCTTGGAAGTGGAGTATACTTGCGCAGCCTTATCCGAGTGAAGCAGTGACGCTTCCCGTATCATGATATGGACCATGCATGCCCTGTCACGACATCGCTCTCGGTGCGAGCGCCTCGCCACGCGCTGATTAGCAAACCTGATGCAACAATGGTCGCTTCCGTGGTCCTCGGTTGGAGGGCGCGAGCGCTCGTGTAACAGGCTTTTTTCAGGATCACCTTCGCTGCCCGGTCTCGTGGCGCCGCCGACCTCCACGAGCGAGCCTCACGGGCGGACGGTGTTCGCACCCTGACGAAGATCAACTGTGCACGGAGGAAGCCGTTGCATAGAATTGAACTGCATTAACGGTTCGACGTGACTATTGATGGAGGATTCCAATGAAGAGACTCATGATGGCGATCGCTTCTGTCCTTGTGTCTGCCCTCGCTTTCTACGGCTTCACCGCGCCGGCAAGCGCTCAGGAACTGGGAAGTGCTCCGCCTTCGTCGACTCAGGAGAGCGGGCAGAGTGGGCGGGAGGATCCCGATCTTGCTGGGAAGGTGTCGGCGGCGCGGTCCTCGGTCTCTCCGGGGGAGAGTGTTTTTGTCGACACGGTCAATGGATATGATCTGTATCTGAAGGAAGACGCGGAGGGTGGTTTTAGGATTGTAGCGGCCGATGCTGGTGCCGAGGGTGATGCCGCTGCTGCGGGTGGAGCGTGCACGTCCCTGGTGGCCGCCGGCGTGTATGCTTTGGGCGCCGGTGCTCTCGCTGCGGCCGCAGCATCTGGGGGCCTCGAGATCGCTGGAGTATTTCTTGCGCCGGAGATGCTCTACATGTTGTCTGGCGTGGCCACCTCCTGGTCGGCTGTGCAGGGTATCGTGGCAGCCTATGGTTGTTGAGAGGCGGCGGATCCGTCGTTCAGTATTGTAGTTAATGTGTTTGTCGAATTTGCCGACAGAAGGTGAGGCGGAATGGCTGCGTCGAAGATCTTGCTGCTGCTTGCCGTGGGGCTGCTGATAGGTGGGGCTGTTGCGTCTTTTGGGGCGTTCAAGGAATTTCGACGGACCTCCTCGCAGGGGCAAGGTGGTGGAAGAACGGAGTGGGCGCTCCCCGTAGTGCTTCTCGATTTTGTCGCTGCGGTGCTGATCATCATTTCTCAGTTGTCGGATGGCAGAGGCGGCGCGGGGTTCTTATGGTATGTCATGATGGCGTGCTCCGTGTTGATGGCGCTGGCGGTGGCGTCGACTATTGCGGTGATGTGGTTCTCGAAGTCGGAGTCCAAGAAGAGAAGGGTGGCGCGGTGGGTGCTGCTGCTGGTTCTGTCGGGAGGAGCCATAGTTATTGTCATTAGCCAGGTTCTTGGGGGATGAGGACCTCATCTTCCGCATGCGCACGCATATGATGCTGAGGGGCGGAGGTCGAGGTGCAGCGGACTGCATGAAGAAACCTCAGCGCCTGGTGGATGGCGGGGCGCCGCTTGTGGGGCGGTTATCCGCTGCTTGACCGGCTCGCGGTGTCCGGGCGGGACGCAACGCGAACGTACCTTCCCAGCACCAACGTACCTTTCTCCCATCCTACTGAGCTTTACTCCCAGTAGGATGGGAGAAAGGTACGTTCACGTTGGAAGAGTACGTTCACGTCGTTGACCGCAGTCGACGCCCGGGGCGAGTCGGGGAGTCGGATGAGGGCGGGAGAGGCGGTGGTGGCCGGGGCGCGCCGCGGACGGTTATCCTGAGTTGTGCCCAACCCGAACGCGCTGTCCGCCTCGCCGCTCCATGCGCGCGGCGAGCTCGATCTGCGCGCCCTGAGGGCCCAGGACTCCTCCGGGCTCCTCGACGGCATCGATCGCGCCGTCGTGTGGGACATCAAGATGACCACCCGCTTCCGCGGCATCGCGCGCCGCGACGGCGTCCTGCTGCACGGCCGGGCCGGCTGGGGAGAGGTCGCCCCCTTCTGGAACTACGGCCTGGACGACTCCGCCCCCTGGCTCGCCTCCGGGCTCGAGTGGGCCCTGGTGGGCGCGAAGGGCCTGCCCCAGACCAGGCACTCGGTCCCCGTCAACGTCACCGTCCCCGAGGTGGCCCCGGCGGCGGCCCGCACCCTGGTGAGACGGTCCCGGGCCGACACCGCCAAGGTGAAGGTCGCGGGCGCGCGCACGTCCGCATCCTCCGGCCTGGACGCCGATCTTCATCGTCTTGCGGCCGTCCGCGAGGTCCTCGGCCCCCAGGGCCGGATCCGCGTCGACGCCAACGGGGCCTGGGACCCGGCGACCGCGGCCCGCCTCCTGCCGCTGCTGGACAAGGCCGCCGGGGGCCTGGAGTACGTCGAGCAGCCCTGCCCCGACCTGGCGGACCTCGTCGCCCTGCGCCGCCTGGTCGACATCCCCATCGCCGCCGACGAGTCCGTCCGCCTGTCCTCCGACCCCCTGGCCGTGGCCCGCAGCGGCGCCGTCGACGTCGCCGTCCTCAAGGCCGCTCCGCTGGGCGGCGTGCGCCGCGTTTTCGCCCTGGCCCAGCGCCTCGGCCTGCCCGTCGTCGTCTCCTCCGCGCTTGACACCTCGGTGGGGATCAGCGCCGGGGTGGCGCTGGCCGCCGCGCTGCCCGAACTCGCCGGCGCCTGCGGGCTGGGCACCGTCCGGCTGCTGGACCGCGACGTCGCCGCGCCCTCCTTCGTGCCCGCGTCCGGCGGCCTGCCCGTCAGGTCCGTCCACGTCTCGCGCAGGCTGCTGGCGAGCGTCAGCGCCGACGACGACCTGACCTCCCGCTGGCAGGTGCGGCTCGGCCACATCCTGGTCGCCCTGCGCACCCGGCGCGAGCGCGAGCGGCGCGACCCCGCCTGCGCGATCGCGGGGCTTCCCCTGTGAACGGAGCCTCCGGGGGCGGAGACCCTGTGAGCGGGCCTGCCCAGGGGCCGGCGGGCGCCGAGGCCAGCCCCGGTGCCCCCGCGCCGCAGCCGGCCGCCACCACCGCGCAGGCGGTCCTGTCGGCACTGGTCGGTGCCGGCGTGCACCACGTCGTCCTCGCCCCCGGCTCCCGCAGCGCCCCCTTCGTGCCCGTCCTGGCCGACGCCGAGGACGCCAGCCTCATCGCCGTGCGCGTCGTCCTGGACGAGCGCAGCGCCGGATTCATCGCCCTGGGACTGGCCCGCGCCGAGCTGCGGCGGGGCCGCGCCGCCCCCGCCGCCGTCATCACCACCTCCGGCACCGCCGTGGCCAACCTCCACCCCGCCGTCGTCGAGGCCGACGCGGCCGGCGTCCCCCTCCTCCTGGTCACCGCCGACCGCCCCCACGAGCTGGTCGGCACCGGCGCCAACCAGACCACCGAGCAGACGGGCCTGTTCGCCGCCGCGGCGCGCGCCGTCGTCGATCTGCCCGCCGACCTGCCGCGCGACCTCGGCCTTGAGACCGCGGCCATGGCCATTGGCGGCCAGGTCCGCCGCGCCGTCGAGGCCGCCCGGGGCCGGCTCAGCCGGGACCCCGGGCCCGCCCAGGTCAACGTCCGCTTCCGCCCGCCGCTGGCCTTCACGCACGACGAGGCCGCCGTGGCCCGTTGCGCCGTCCCGCCGGCCGCGGTCCCGGCGCCGGCCGCTCCAGCGCCCTCGTCCGGAGGGCCCGCTCCTGTGCCGCGGCCCTCCCGAGGCGGGGCGCGCGGCCTGGTCGTCGTCGGCGACACCACCGACGACCTCGGTCGCCTGGGACGCGCGCTCGCCGAGCACCTGGACTGGCCGCTGCTGGCCGAGCCCACCTCCGGGGCGCGCGGCGGCCCCCAGGCTCTCATCCGCTACGCCGAGCTCCTGGGCACGCCGACCGGCGCCGAGCTGAGCGGCCGCGCTCAGCGCGTCCTCGTCCTGGGGCGCCCCAGCCTCACCCGCTCCGTGACCGCGCTGCTGGCCCGCAGCGACCTGCCCATCGACGTGGTGACCGCCACGGCGCGCTGGACCGACGTCGCAGGCACGGCCGCGGCCGTCCACGCCGTCGGGCCCGGGGACCGGGACGCGCCCAGGCTCGCGGCGGCCCTCGGCCTGGAGCCGGCGCCGCCGTCGTGGACCGCCGCCTGGCACCGGGCCGTCGACGGGCTCCCGGACCTGCCGGAGGAGGGAGAGGCCCTGACCCCGGACGGCGTGGCCCTGGCGGTCTACGCCTCCTGTGATCCGGCACGCGCCGAGCGCGCCCCGGACCTGGTGCTCGGCTCGTCCATGACGATCCGCCGTCTCGACCGGCTCGCCCCGCCCGCCCGCGGGCCCGCCCCTGCGCCGATCGCCAACCGGGGCCTGGCGGGCATCGACGGGACCCTGGCCACGGCCCTGGGGGCGGCGCTGGCGCAGGAGGGCGGCACGGGCGTGCGGGCCGTCGTCGGCGACCTCACCTTCCTCCACGACGCCATGAGCCTGGGGCGGGGGCGGCACGAGGCGGAGCCCGACCTGCAGGTCGTCGTCGTCGACGACGCCGGTGGGGCGATCTTCTCGACCCTGGAGTATCCCGCCGTCACGGCGCCGCGGGTCTTCGAGAGGTACTTCACCGCCCCCCAGGGCGCCGACGTCGCGGGGCTCGCCCGGGCCCTGGGCGCGCGGGTCGACCGGCCGCGCACCATGAGTGAATTGCGCCATGTGCTGGCCGAGCCGGTGCGGGGGCTCAGCGTCGTGCACGTGTGTGCAGATGGTTGCGGCTGAGCGGCACCAACCGTTGAGATGGCTCCTGTAACCGTTGCGCTCGCCCGGGGCGCTGTCCCGGCCGGAGCGGATGGGGAGTACAACCACTGGTGTAGGCGCCGGGCTTCGCGCACTATAGACTCGTATTTCACAGGAAAGTCTCAGATGAAGGTCGGTTGTGGCCCAGACCGGCCGTGTTGGGTGAGAGCCGTTTGAAGAAGGGGCCACGGCCCAGGGAGGACCTATATGAGCACATACGACGAGCAGTCCGGCGCCACGCCCCCGCGGGCGGGCGGCGGTCCGCAGGCTCAGCCCGGTGCGGAGGCGGCGCAGACCGCGCGCTTCTCCAGGCCCGGTGCTGCGGGCTCCGCAGGGGCGACGCAGTGGGGCGCGGGTGACTCGTCCTCCGCCGACTGGGCCGGCTCATCCGACTCCCGGTTCGCCCCGCCGTCGACCGGCTCATCCGACTCGCGCTACGCCCCGCCGTCGACCGGCTCATCCGACTCCCGGTACGCCCCGCCGTCGACCGGCTCATCCGACTCGCGCTACGCCCCGCCGTCGACCGGCTCATCCGACTCGCGCTACGCCCCGCCGTCAACCGGCTCGTCGTACCGCGCGGGTGGGACCGGCTCCCCCTACACCTCCGCCCCTGAGGTTCCGGCGGGCTACAGCTTCGCGCGGTCCTCCTCGGCCCCGGGCTCTGGCTCTGCGCTGCCCGGGGACACCCCGGGCGGGCTCGGCGCCGAGGGCCGGCTCTCGTACGGGTCCGTGCCGTCGACGACGGCGCCTGCGGACGAAGGCGGCGGCAGGCGCCGCGGTCCGGGCTGGGGCGGTGTGGTCGCCACCTCCGTGGTGGTGGCGCTGCTCGCCTGCGGCGGCACGGCCGCGAGTCTTCACTACCTCGACAAGGGCGCCTCCACGGCCTCCCCGTCCGCGGCCTCGACGGCCATCGCCACCGGTTCCACCACGCAGACCGTCTCCTCCACGGGCACCGCCCCCGACTGGGAGGCCGTCACGACCGCGGTCTCCAACGCCGTGGTGTCCATCACCGTGCAGCAGGGGCAGAACACGGCGGCGGGCTCCGGGGTCATCTACGACTCCTCCGGTCACATCGTGACCAACAACCACGTCGTCGGCGGGGCCAGCCGGATTCAGGTCACTCTGGCCGACGGCCGCATCTACGAGGCGAAGCTGACCGGCACCGACCCGGCCACCGACCTGGCGGTCATTGCGCTGGAGAACGCGCCCTCGGACCTGACGGTGGCGCAGATCGGGGACTCCAACAACCTCGTCACAGGGCAGGACGTCATGGCCATCGGAAACCCGCTGGGCCTGTCCTCAACTGCCACCACGGGCATTATCTCGGCTCTTAACCGCCCTGTCGTTACCACCCAGGAGGGTGACTCCTCCGATGACGACTCGTCCGGCAACAGGCGCGGCGACCAGGGCGGGCGGCTGAGCCAGGGCGACAAGAAGTCCTCCCAGGTGGTGACCAACGCCGTCCAGATCGATGCCGCGATCAATCCCGGCAACTCGGGCGGCCCGCTCTTCGACGAGACGGGCATGGTCATCGGCATCACCAGCTCGATCGCCTCGACGGGCGCGACCTCCTCCGACCAGCCGTCCGGCTCGATCGGCATCGGCTTCGCGATCCCGTCGAACCTGGCTAAGAAGGTGGCCGACCAGCTCATCGCGACCGGTACGGCGACCCATGCCTACCTGGGCGTGGCTATCGGCAACGGCGGCGGCACCGCCAACGGGGTGACTCGTGCCGGGGCCGAGGTCGGCACGGTCGAGTCCGGCTCGCCCGCGGAGGCGGCGGGACTGAAGGAGGGTGATGTCATCACCGCCATCGACGGCAAGTCGACGCCCGAGGGGCCTGCCCTCATCGGTTACGTGCGGCAGTACTCCGCCGGCGACCAGGTAACCCTGACGGTGATCCGCGACAACAATGAGACCGAGGTGACGGCGACGCTCTCCGAGCGCAAGGACTCCTGAGGAGGCGTCCCGGCGTTCTCGATTTCATCGAGATCGGTCGCATTCCGCGCCGAGATCGGTCCGACGGACCGGTCTCGGCGCGTATGCGGTGCGCGCTCACGGCGCGGCGGGGCGGATGAGCGGCGGGGAGAGCACCGTCGCCGTGGGATGCACGCCGGGCGCGGCCCGGTACAGGGACGCGGGACGCCCCGCCCCCGCCTGCGACACGCCCCCGGTCGGCTCGAGGAACCCCTCGGTGCGGGTGGCCTTGCGGTGGAAGTTGCGCGGGTCGAGCCGCACCCCCCAGATCGCCTCGTAGACCGAGCGCAGCTGCGAGATCGTGAACTCCGGCGGGCAGAAGGCCGTGGCCAGGGGCGTGTACTCGATCTTGGAGCGGGCCCGCTCCACGCCGTCGGCGAGGATCCGCCCGTGGTCGAAGGCCAGGTGCGAGGTGCCGGCGCCGACCTCGCACCAGCGGACGCCGCCGGCGTCCCCGCCCGCCCGGGGCGTGGCGAAGCGGGGCGCCATGAGCAGGTGGGCGACCGACAGCACCGGCCCGCGCGGGTCGCGCCCCTGGGGGCCGTAGGTGGCGATCTGCTCCAGATGACCCGGCGGGGCGATGCCCGTCTCCTCGACCAGCTCGCGCCGGGCGGCGTCCATCGTCTGCTCGCCGGCCAGCAGGAAGCCGCCCGGCAGGGCGGCCCGGCCCTCGAAGGGCGCCAGGGCCCGGTCCACCAGGAGGACGTTGAGCCGGCCCCCCATGATCGTCAGGGCGACGACGTCGACGGCGACCGGCACCAGCAGCGCCGTGGGCGGCAGGGCCGGGGCGGGGGATTCTGCGGGTTGTGATGAGGGGTGCATGCCCGAAGCCTATCGCGTCATATTGACGAGAAGGGGTCGATGCGATTATCGTCAGAGAGACGAAAACACGTGAGCAAGGAGCCGACATGGGCATCATCCGCACCATCCCGTTCATCCGCCACTACCAGGGCTCGCCGACCGAGCACGTCGTCCGCCTGCGGCGCGGGCGCGTCGTGCACAGCGGCGTCGGCCGAGCCTTCTGGTTCCTCCCCGCGACCACGGCGCTGTCCGAGCTGCGCGTGGTCGACCGCGAGCGCGCCGTCCTGTTCCACGTGGTCACCGCCGACCAGCAGGATGTCACCGTCCAGGCGACCCTTACCTACCGCATCGCCGACCCCGGGCTGGCGGCCTCCCGCTTCGACTTCGACATCTACCCCCGCTCGGTGGACGGGCCGCCCCGCGGCGAGGAGGAGATCGGCGAGCTGGTCGCCGGCATCGCCCAGTCCCTGACCGTCGACGTCGTCGGCGGGCTCACGATGGCCGAGGCGCTGCACGACGGCCTGGAGCGCGTCGGGGAGGCCCTGGCCGCGGGCCTGCCTGGCCAGGAGCGCCTGAGCGGCTCGGGCGTGGAGGTCTGCGACGTGCGGGTCCTGTCGTTGCGGCCCGAGGGCGACATCGAGAAGGCCCTGCAGACCCCGCTGCGCGAGCAGCTCCAGGCCGAGGCGGACCGGGCGCTGTACGAGCGCCGCGCCCTGGCCGTCGAGCGCGAGCAGCAGATCTCCGTCAACGAGCTCGCCAGCAGGCTCGACCTCGCCCGCCGCCGCGAGGAGCTCGTCGCCCAGGAGGGCGCCAATGCCAGGCGCGAGGCCGAGGAGAAGGCCGCCGCGGCCCTGGTGGACACCAGCGCCGCCGCCGAGCGCCGGCGGATCCGCTCCGAGGCCGAGGCGGCCGAGACCGAGCGTGTCGGCCGGGCCGCCAACGAGGTCGAGGCCGCCCGCCTGAGCGCGCTGGCCGGGATCGGCGCCGAGGTCCTGCGCGCCATGGCGCTCCAGGAGGCCGCCAAGCACCTGCCGCAGGTCGGCCAGATCAACCTCACCCCCGACATCCTCCAGGGCCTGCTCGCCGGTCTGCTGCCGGGAGCCGGGGCGGGGGAGGGGCGCGCGTGACGGCGACGGCACCCGCAGCGCCGGCAGTACCGGCAGTACCGGCGACCCTGCGGCGCCGGGCGGTCCTGGTCCACCGCCGCACCGAGCTCGACGAGCTGGTCGACCGTCACTCCACGCGCGGGCAGGCCGAGTTCTTCCTGCGCACGCGCGGGCGCTCCCTGGCCGAGGTGCAGCGCTCCCACGATCGGGTGCAGGAGGCCCTGGCCGCCCTCGCCGCCCGGCTTCCCGAGGAGTGGGCGCGCACGAGCGTCGAGCGCCGTGACCTGCCGTCCTTCCTCTTCGCGCCCGAGGACGTCGTCATCGTCGTCGGCCCCGACGGGCTGGTCGCCAACGCCGCCAAGTACCTGCGCGACCAGGTCGTCATCGGCATCGACCCGCGCCCCGGGGCCGACCACGGCCCCCTGGCGCGCTGCGACGTGGAGGCGGGCGGAGAGCTGATCGACCTCATTGCCCGCGGCCGGGCCCCGGCCGTCTCCCGGCGGACCATGGTGCGCGCCCGGCTCGACGACGGCCAGGAGCTCACCGCCCTCAACGAGGTCTACCTCGGGCACGCCTCCCACCAGTCGGCCCGCTACCGCCTGGAGTGGCGGGGCCGCCAGGAGGCCCAGTCCTCCTCCGGCCTGATCGTCTCGACCGGGACCGGCGCCACCGGCTGGGTCGCCTCCCTGGCGCACGACCGGGGCGGGCGCGACCTGCCCGCCCCCACCGCGCGCGCCCTCGCCTGGTTCGTCCGCGAGGCCTGGCCCTCGCCCGCCACGGGCGCCTCCATGACCGAGGGGCTGCTGGCCGAGGGCGAGGAGCTAGGGCTCGTGGTGTCCTGCGAGCGGCTGGTCGTCTTCGGCGACGGGATCGAGGCCGACCGCTGCGAGGCCGCCTGGGGCCAGCGGGTGCGGGTCTCGGCGGCCGAGCGCACCCTGGCCCTGGCCGAGCCGCCGCGGGCCTGAGGGCGGCGGCGCACCACCGGCCCGGCACTCGGACCCGCTCACACGGGAGCGCCCAGCGCACCCAGCATGGGACGCATCTTCGCCTCGGTCTCCGCCAGCTCGTCGGCGGGCACGGAGTCCGGCATGATGCCGCCGCCGCCGAAGACCCGCGCCGGCGCGCCCGGCCCGGGGCCGCCGTCGGGAAGAGCGGCGCTGCGCAGGGCGATGCACCACTCGCCCTCCCCGTGCCAGTCGACCCACCCGACCGGCCCGGCGTAGCGGCCGCGGTCCATGCCCTCGACCTCCTCGATGATCCGGGCTGCCGCCGGAGTCGGCGTCCCGCACACGGCGGCCGTGGGGTGCAGCGCCCCCACCAGCGAAAGCGCGCCGGTGTCCCCGGCGACCACCCCGGTGATGTCGCTGGCCAGGTGCAGCACGTTGGGCAGGGTCACCACGAAGCGCTCCGGCGCCTCGACCACCGAGCACAGGGGCTCCAGCGCCGTCAGCGCGGAGGCGCGCGCCAGCTCGTGCTCGCGGTTGTTCTTGCCCGAGGCCTCCAGCCACTCTGCCAGCCCAGCCGGGTCTGCCGGCCCGCGGGCCCCTTCGCCGGTGCGGCGGCGGGCCGTCCCCGCCAGCACGCGGCAGGCCAGGCGCCGCCCCTCCAGGCGCACCAGCAGCTCGGGGGACGCGCCGACCATCCCGTCGGCGGCGAAGGTCCAGCACGAGGGGTAGCCGCGGGCGAGCCGCGCCAGGATCTGCGGGACGGGAAGCGGGGCCGACGGCGTGACCATGACGTCGCGGGCGAGCACGACCTTGCGGGCCTCGCCCGCCGCCATGCGCCGCTGCGTGGTCGCGACCGCCGCCAGGTAGGCGTCGTCGGCGAGGGCCCCGCGGCGGACCGAGGCGCGTGGCCGGACCGGTTCCGATGCGGGTTGCGGCCGGTTCCGGCGCGGAGGCGGACCGGTCCCGACGCGTGCCGGGGCCGGGGGCGACTGGGACGGCCGGTCCGCCAGGGACGCGGTGGTGACCCAGGCGCCGGAGGCGTCGGCGCCCACGATCACCTCGGGCACCACCAGCACCGAGCGCTCCCGGGAGGACGCCGAGAAGGCGATGGCCCCCAGGGCCACCGGCCCGGTCCCCGGCCGCACCAGCGGGTCCGTCCACCAGGAGGCGTAGACGACGGCGCGCCAGGCGGCCCGCAGCTCCTCGATCCGCCCGGCGCCCTCCGCCTCCAGCGTCAGGACCCGGCCCCAGCCGACCAGGCCGCGGCCGTGACGGACCCATGCCACCACGTCCCGGCGGCCGTGCAGCAGGGCGAGCAGGTCCGCCGCCCGGTCCGCCGGAAGCGCCTCGGTGGCCACGCGGAGCCGGGGCGGACAGGCGGCGAGGTCGCGGGCCCCCGCCCGCAGAGCGCCGGTCATCTCAGGGCCTGGTGGCGCGGTGGACGGCGACGATGCCGCCCGACAGGTTCTTGTAGCCCACGCCCCGCCAACCGGCCTGCTGCATGAGCGCGGCCAGTCCCTCCTGGTCGGGCCAGGCCAGGATCGTCTCGGCCAGGTAGTCGTAGGCCTCGGTGTCGGACGACACGAGCCGCGCGGCCGCCGGCAGCGCCGTGCCCAGGTAGAAGCGGTAGACGCTGCGGAGGGGGCGGCGGGCGGGCGTGGAGAACTCGGCGACGACGAGGCGCCCGCCCGGGCGCGTCACGCGCGCCATCTCCTTGAGGGCGCCGACGGTGTCCTGCACGTTGCGCAGCCCGTAGGAGATGGTGACCGCGTCGAAGCTGCTGTCGGCGAAGGGCAGGGCGGTGGCGTCCCCGGCGACGAAGGCGATGCCCGGGTGGCGGCGCCGGCCCTCGGCGACCATGCCGGTGGAGAAGTCGCAGGCGACGACGTCGGCGCCGTCGGCGGCGTACTCGGCGGCGGAGGTCCCGGTGCCGGCCGCCAGGTCGAGCACCCGGGCGCCGGGCCGGGCGGCGACGGCGGAGCGGGCGACGGCGCGCCACACGCGCACCTGCCACAGGCTCATGACGTCGTTCGTCAGGTCGTAGCGGCGCGCGACGGCGTCGAACATGCCCGCGACCTCGCGGGGGTCCTTGGCTAGGGTGGCTCGGCTCATGCGCCCCATGATCTCAGGTGAGGAGCGTCGTGCGCGGCGGCCCACGGCACGCAGCCAGCGCCGGTCCCGCGCGCCGCACCGGTGCCGCGTCCGCGCGTCCGAGTGGAGCCACCCGGGTGCGACCGGATGGCGCCCCTGGCAGGAGAGCCGGCTGAACCACCTGTCGAGGGCATACGCAAGAGCACCGACGGCTCGGACCAGGCGAGCGATGCTGACCAGCACAGCGCTCACCCTCCGGGCCGTGTCTCGTTTTTACGGATGTCCTCGCGGACCTTGGCGTGTCGGCCTCTCGGCTTGGACCCGGCCACCACTTCCTTACTGACTCCCTACGATCACTAACCACGCCCCTGGAACCAATCATCTAGATGCGTGGGTCCGGCGGGGTGCGAGCCGGGCCGGGCGGGCGGCGGGTCCAACGTCAACGGAGCTTCGTCGCGTGAACG
>ERZ772827.1039-NODE-1039-length-14420-cov-4.547720_pt1 | contig 14420 bp, 19 predicted proteins | sample MGYA00580850_ERZ772827 | MGnify/ENA primary metagenome ERZ772827 (study PRJEB29015, sample SAMEA2737950) | human oral metagenome | biome: human oral; feature: human-associated habitat; material: dental | place: China | collected 2145 ...
GCGGGCTGAAAACGCTGCTGCTGGAGGCGCATGACTTTGCCAAGGGCACCTCATCGCGCGCGACCAAGCTGGTGCATGGCGGCGTGCGCTATCTGGCCCAGGGCAATGTGGCGCTGGTGCGCGAGGCGCTGCGCGAGCGCGCGCACATCCTGACCGCTGCCCCGCATCTGGCGCAGCCGCTGGCTTTTGTGATGCCCGCCTATCAATGGTGGGAAAAGCCCTGGTATGGCCTGGGCCTGAAAGCCTATGACCTGCTGGCCGGCCGGCAAAGCCTGGGCCGCACCGAGCTGCTCGACGCCGCCGCCACGCTGGCGCGCCTGCCCGGTGCGCAGCCGCAGGGCCTCAAAGGCGGCGTGCAGTATTGGGACGGCCAGTTCGACGATGCCCGCCTGGCGCTGGCGCTGGCGCGCACGGCTGCAAGGCACGGAGCGCTGCTCGTCAACTACTGCCGCGTTATCGGCCTGCATCACGCCGATGGCCGCGTGGCCGGCGTGCAAGCGCAGGATGTGGAAACGGGTCGCACCTTCGAGATCGAAGCTGCCTGCGTCATCAACGCCACTGGCGTGTGGGTGGACGCTCTGCGCCAGCAAGACGCCGCCCTTGCGCAGCAGACCGCCAGGACGCTGGTTGCGCCCAGTCAGGGCGTGCATGTGGTGGTGGACGGCGACTTTCTGCCCGGCCCGCATGCCCTGCTGGTGCCGAGTACGGCCGACGGGCGCGTGCTGTTTGCCGTGCCGTGGCTGGGCAAGCTCATCCTGGGCACCACGGACAGTTCGCGCCAGGACCTGCCACTGGAGCCGCAAGCCAGGGAGGATGAAGTGGATTTCATCCTGCGTGAAGCAGCGCGCTATCTGCGTCGCGCGCCCACCCGCGCCGATGTGCGCAGCCAGTGGGCGGGCCTGCGTCCCCTGGTCAAACCACAAGGCGAAGGCGCAACCAAAACCATCAGCCGCGAACACACCATTGAAATTTCCGACAGTCGCTTGGTCACCGTAACGGGCGGCAAATGGACGACTTACCGCAGCATGGCTGCCGATGTGTTGGCCCAGTGCGCAGACGCCGGATTGCTGCCGCGTGGCCCTTCGCAAACAGTAGGGTTGCCCTTGGTGGGCGCACCGACAGAACGGGGCGCGGTTTTCGTGCCCCTGTGCGATCAGCCGGGGTTGCACCTGTATGGAAGTGAAGGGGGGCTCGTTGAGGAATTGGCGGGCGCTCAACGCTGGCTTGCGCCCGGTTTGTGCGAAGCCATGGTGCGCTTTGCCGCCCGGTATGAATACGCGCGAACGGTGGAAGACGTGCTGGCGCGCCGCTCGCGCCTGCTGTTTTTGGACGCCGCCGCCGCCGTGGCTGCGGCCCCGGCCGTGGCGCAAGTGCTGGAAAGTGAAATCGCTGCCCCCGTTCATCTGCAAGAGTTTGTGACGCTTGCGCCACGGTATCAGGCGCAGAAAGATGTTCAGGCTGCTTGACATGGGTAGCAAACGCTGACATAATCCACCGCTTCACCTGTTTTGCGTTCGGTTTTTCAGGCTGCGGCGCGGCAGGTGGTCAAGCAAGTTCTGCCCACTCTTGGGCCCAAGACTGTTTCTGGCGGCATGTGCCGAGCAGAAGGCAAGTTGGGAAATTTGAAATGATCCAAACCGAATCTCGACTCGAGGTTGCCGACAACACTGGCGCTAAGTCTGTCCTGTGCATCAAGGTGCTGGGCGGATCCAAACGCCGCTATGCAAGCGTTGGCGACATTATCAAAGTGAGCGTGAAAGAAGCCGCTCCGCGTGGCCGTGTCAAAAAAGGCGATGTGTATAGCGCTGTGGTGGTTCGCACTGCCAAAGGTATTCGCCGTCCTGATGGCTCGCTGATCAAGTTCGACGGCAATGCGGCCGTTTTGCTCAACAGCAAGCTGGAGCCGATTGGCACACGCATCTTTGGCCCGGTTACGCGCGAATTGCGTTCCGAGCGATTCATGAAGATCGTGTCTCTGGCGCCTGAAGTTATTTGAAAGGGCTGATGTCATGAACAAGATTCGCAAGGGCGATCAGGTTATCGTCATTGCCGGGCGCGATAAAGGAAAACGTGGCACGGTGCTTTCTCGTGTGAGCGAAGAGCGTGTTTTGGTTGAGGGTGTAAACGTGGTTAAGAAGCACGTTAAACCCAATCCCATGTTGGGCATTCCTGGTGGTGTGGTTGAAAAGGTTATGCCGATTCATCAATCCAATGTCGCCATTTTCAATGAAGCGACGGGCAGGGCTGATCGGGTTGGTGTCAAGGTTGAAAGCAAGATTTTGGCCAACGGGAAAACCAAAGCTGTTCGCCTGCGCGTTTTCAAGTCCAGTGGCGAAGAAATCAAGGTGGCGTAAATGGCGCGTTTGCAAAAACACTATCGTGAAAAAATCGTGCCCGAGCTCGTTGAAAGGTTTGGGTATAAGTCCGTAATGCAGGTTCCGCGCCTCAGTAAAATCACGCTGAATATGGGTGTGAGTGAGGCGGTTGCGGATAAGAAGGTTATGGATCATGCTGTAGCTGATCTGACCAAAATTGCTGGTCAAAAACCTGTCGTTACGAAGGCGCGCAAGGCTATCGCTGGTTTCAAGATTCGCGAAGGTCAGGCTATTGGGTGTATGGTGACCTTGCGTGGCGTACGCATGTATGAGTTTTTGGATCGCTTTGTGACGATCGCATTGCCTCGTGTGCGTGATTTTCGCGGTATTTCGGGTCGTTCTTTTGATGGTCGCGGAAATTACAATGTTGGCGTTAAAGAGCAGATCATTTTCCCTGAAATCGAATATGACAAGGTGGATGCCTTGCGTGGTTTGAATATCAGTATTACGACCACGGCCAAGTCGGACGAAGAGTGCAAGGCTCTGCTTTCGGCTTTCCGTTTTCCGTTCAAGAATTAAGGGTGACGTTATGGCAAAAACCGCTTTGATTGAGCGCGAGCTCAAGCGCAAGAAACTGGCAGCCAAATACGCTGCCAAATATACGGAGCTGAAGGCAATTGCAGGAGATTTTCAACGCACTGATGAAGAGCGTGCGCAGGCTCGTCTGGTTTTGCAAAAGTTGCCTCGTAACGCAAATCCTACTCGCCAACGCAATCGTTGCGAGATTACGGGTCGTCCCCGCGGTAACTTCCGTCAGTTTGGCTTGGGTCGCGCCAAGGTTCGTGAAATGGCTTTTGCTGGCGATATTCCTGGTGTCACCAAGGCTAGCTGGTAATAGAGCAGGAGAAACAAAATGAGCATGAGCGATCCTATTGCCGACCTGCTCACGCGCATTCGTAATGCGCAGATGGTCGCAAGAAGCAAGGTTGTTGTGCCTTCTTCTAAAGTTAAGGTGGCGATTACCCAAGTCCTGAAGGATGAGGGTTATATCGATGATTTTCAAGTCAAGAGTGTTGATGGGAAATCTGAGCTTGAAATCACTTTGAAGTATTACGCTGGGCGTCCTGTGATTGAACGGATTGAGCGTGTCAGTCGTCCCGGTCTTCGGGTTTATCGTGGGTGCAATGGCCTTCCTCAGGTGATGAATGGATTGGGTGTGGCCATTGTGACAACACCAAAAGGTGTTATGACTGATCGTAAGGCGCGAGCTGCCGGTGTTGGTGGTGAAGTGCTTTGCTATGTAGCTTGATTGGCTGACGCTCGGAAGGGAAATTTGAAATGTCTCGTGTGGCGAAAATGCCTGTGGTTATTCCTGCTGGTGTCAAGGTATCGCTGGATGAATCTAACATTGTTGTTCAGAGTTCTTCTGGAGAGTTGAAATTACCGCAAAATCAGCTGGTGAAAATTTCGGTAAATAACAACGCGTTGTCTTTTGTTCCTGTAAATGAAACGCGAGAAGCCAATGCCATGAGCGGCACCATGCGTCAGCTGGTCAACAATATGGTTGTTGGTTTAAGCAAGGGGTTTGAGAAGAAACTGACTCTTGTTGGTGTGGGTTATCGTGCCCAAGCTCAGGGTTCAAAATTGAATTTGTCAGTCGGCTTCTCTCATCCCGTGATTTTTGAAATGCCTGAAGGTATTTCGGTTGCTACGCCAGCTCCGACTGAAATCATTGTCAAGGGTGCTGATCGTCAGCGTGTTGGTCAGATTGCTTCTGAAATTCGTGCAGTTCGTCCTCCTGAGCCTTATAAGGGTAAAGGTGTTCGTTACGCGGACGAAAAAGTTGTCATCAAAGAGACCAAGAAAAAGTAAAGGGTCTTTGTCATGTTCAATAAAAAAGAACAGCGTTTGCGTCGCGCTCGCCAAACGCGTATTCGAATTCTTCAGCAAGGTGCTGTGCGTCTGGCTGTCAATCGTACGAATTTGCACATTTATGCCAATCTGATTTCAAGTGATGGTTCGCGCATTATTGCGAGCGCCTCGACTCTTGATAAAGATGTGCGGAAGCAGCTGGGTGAGGCTGGTAAAAGCAGCAATATTGCGGCGGCTGAAATCGTAGGTAAACATATTGCCGAGCGTGCAAAGGTGGCTGGTGTGGAAAAAGTTGCTTTTGATCGTTCTGGGTTCGCCTATCACGGTCGTGTCAAGGCATTGGCTGATGCTGCGCGCGAAGCCGGATTGAAATTCTAATTCGCATAAGGAATATCAAAATGGCTAAATTCCAAGCAAAAGTTCAGGGTGATGGCCCAGAGGATGGTCTGCGCGAAAAAATGATTTCGGTCAATCGCGTAACCAAAGTGGTTAAAGGTGGTCGAATTCTTGGTTTTGCTGCTTTGACGGTTGTTGGTGATGGCGATGGTCGCGTTGGCATGGGCAAAGGGAAATCCAAAGAAGTTCCCGCCGCCGTGCAAAAAGCAATGGAAGAGGCTCGTCGTAATTTGATGAAGGTCTCTCTGCGTGACGGAACCATTCATCATAATGTGACGGGTGTTCATGGTGCGGCTGTTGTTATGATGGCACCTGCTCCGAAAGGGACCGGAATTATTGCCGGTGGTCCCATGCGCGCTGTTTTTGAGGTGATGGGGATTACGGATATCGTTGCCAAGAGCCATGGTTCTTCCAATCCCTATAACATGGTTCGCGCAACGTTAAATGCTCTGCGTAAGTGCACCACGCCAGCTGAGGTTGCTGCAAAACGTGGCAAATCTGTTGAAGAGTTGTTTGCGTAAGGGTGGTATTGTGGATAAAAGAGAAAAATCACTAAAAATTCAGCTTGTTCGTAGTCCTATTGGTTGCAAGGAATCCCACCGCGCAACTCTGCGTGGGTTGGGTTTACGCAAGCTTAATAGCGTTAGCGAATTGGAAGATACGCCTGCGGTTCGCGGCATGATCAATAAAGTTGACTATTTGGTGAAGCTGATCTAAGAGGTGGGTATGGATCTCAATACTATTCGTCCAGCAGACGGTGCCAAGCGTTCGCGTCGTCGTGTCGGCCGCGGAATTGGTTCTGGCTTGGGTAAAACAGCCGGTCGGGGGCATAAAGGTCAAAAGTCTCGTTCTGGTGGATACCATAAGGTGGGTTTTGAGGGTGGGCAAATGCCTTTGCAGCGTCGTTTGCCCAAGCGGGGATTTAAATCACGCACCCTGAAATTCAATTCGGAAATCACTTTGTCTGACCTGACTAGACTTGATGTTCCCGAGGTGGATCTTTTTGTTCTTAAGCAGGCTGGTTTGGTGGCATCTCATGTCAGGAATGTCAAACTCATTAAATCTGGTGAATTGAGTAAGGCTGTTGTGCTGAAGGGTGTTTTGGTGACCTCTGGTGCAAAAGTTGCTTTGGAAGCGGCTGGCGGTTCCATTTCTTAAATCAAGAGCAGTGTTGTGGCCACAAAACCGACGTCAGTCGTTAAGACAGGAAAATACGGTGATCTTAGGCGTCGCCTTGTTTTCCTTCTTCTGGCATTGATTGTTTATAGGATCGGCGCTCATATACCAGTCCCGGGTATAAACCCGGATCAATTGCGTCAGCTCTTTGAAGGACAAGGCGGGGGAATTCTGAACCTGTTTAACATGTTCTCTGGAGGGGCTCTTTCACGGTTGACAGTTTTTGCATTGGGAATTATGCCGTATATTTCGGCATCAATTATCATGCAGTTGATGTCATATGTTTTGCCTTTCTTTGAGCAGTTGAAAAAGGAGGGTGAGGCTGGTCGTAGGAAAATTACGCAATATACCCGTTATGGAACTTTGGCCTTAGGTGTTTTCCAGTCTTGGGGAATTGCTATCGCATTGCAATCTTCCCCCGGTCTTGTGGTTAATCCAGGTTTGGGATTTCAGCTAACAACAGTTGTCAGCCTTACGACGGGTACTCTTTTCCTCATGTGGTTGGGTGAGCAGATTACCGAAAGGGGGCTTGGTAACGGCATATCGATAATAATCTTTGCTGGTATCGCGGCCGGTTTGCCAAGTGCGGTCGGGGGGATGCTGGAGCTCGTTCGTTCAGGGGCGATGAGTGAAATTGTTGCGTTGTTTATCTGTGCTCTGGTTCTTTTGGTGACCTATTTTGTTGTTTTCATTGAGCGCGGGCAGCGTAAAATTTTAGTTAATTATGCTCGTCGTCAAGTTGGCAACAAGGTTTATGGGGGGCAGGCGTCTCATCTTCCATTAAAGCTGAATATGGCAGGTGTAATTCCACCGATTTTTGCATCCTCCATTATTTTGTTGCCTGGAACAGTGGCTGGTTGGTTTGGAGCTGGAAACTCTGTTAATTGGCTGAGTGATGTTGCAGCAGCTCTGTCACCGGGGCAGCCGATTTACATTTTGCTTTACGCAACAGCAATCATTGGATTCTGCTTTTTCTATACAGCACTGGTTTTTAATAGCAGGGAAACGGCGGAAAATCTGAAAAAAAGCGGGGCTTTCATTCCTGGTGTTAGACCGGGTGAGAACACAGCAAAGGCTATTGACAAGATTTTAGGTAGGTTGACTTTTGTTGGGGCACTGTATATAACTTTTGTTTGTTTGTTGCCCGAAATATTAATTCTAAAATACAATGTACCGTTTTATTTTGGCGGAACATCTTTGTTGATTTTAGTCGTGGTAACGATGGATTTTATGGCACAGGTTCAAACGTATATGTTGAGCCAGCAGTATGATTCGTTGTTGAAAAAAGCAAGCTTTAAAACTTCCTTGTAAGTAGGGTTAAGGAGATTGATATGAGAGTTTCTGCGTCGGTAAAAAAGATCTGCCGTAATTGTAAAGTAATTCGTCGCAAAAATGTGGTGCGTGTGATTTGCTCGGATCCGCGTCACAAGCAACGTCAAGGTTAATGGATTTTAGAGGGCTGAAATGGCACGTATTGCTGGCATTAATATTCCCCCACATCAACATGTGGAAATTGGTTTGACTGCTATCTATGGCATTGGTCGAACCCGTGCTCGTAAAATTTGTGATGCATGTGGTATCGTGTATTCGAAAAAGGTCAAGGAATTGACGGATTCCGATCTTGAACAAATTCGTGAGCAAATTGCCCAGTTTGTTATTGAGGGGGATCTGCGTCGCGAAACCACAATGAACATTAAGAGGCTGATCGATATCGGTTGTTATCGTGGTTTCCGTCATCGTCGAGGTCTTCCTTTGCGTGGGCAGCGCACGCGTACCAATGCGCGCACGCGAAAAGGGCCGCGCAAAGCTGCTCAATCTCTGAAGAAATAATTTCCAAGGATAGGATATGGCAAAGTCTCCTTCTAATAATGCAGCGCAGCGTGTCAGGAAAAAGGTTCGTAAGAATATTGCTGATGGCATTGCTCACGTTCACGCTTCTTTTAATAATACGATCATTACGATTACTGATCGACAAGGAAACGCGTTGTCTTGGGCTTCTTCTGGCGGACAAGGGTTTAAGGGATCGCGTAAATCAACACCCTTTGCAGCTCAAGTTGCTTCTGAGGTAGCTGGTCGTGCTGCTCAGGAACAAGGCATTAAGAATCTGGAAGTGGAAATTAAAGGTCCAGGTCCGGGGCGTGAATCCTCCGTTCGCGCATTGGCTGCGTTGGGAATTCGGATTTCTTCCATTTCGGATGTGACTCCCATTCCTCACAACGGCTGCCGGCCTCAGAAGCGCAGACGCGTTTGATTTTTATTGGTTTATTTTAAGACCACGGCTATTATTTATCGAGTTTAATAGCTCCCCATTCGATTGGGTAGATAGTAAAGGAAAAACAAGTGGCACGTTATCTGGGCCCCAAGGCTAAACTTTCTCGTCGCGAGGGTACTGATCTCTTTTTGAAGAGTGCTCGTCGTTCCCTTAGCGACAAGGCTAAATTCGACACCAAACCGGGACAACACGGTCGTATTTCTGGTGCTCGTACATCCGACTATGGCTTGCAACTGCGTGAAAAGCAGAAAGTCAAGCGCATGTACGGCGTTTTGGAAAAACAATTTCGCCGATATTTTGCAGAAGCCGAACGCCGTCAGGGTAATACCGGTGTGAATTTGCTGTCTCTTCTTGAGTCGCGTCTTGATAACGTTGTTTATCGCATGGGGTTTGGATCTACGAGAGCGGAAGCTAGGCAGCTGGTTTCGCATTGCGCAGTGCTGGTGGATGGCCAACCTGTGAATATTCCTTCGTTTTTGGTGAAGTCGGGCAGCGTGGTTTCTATCCGTGAGCAATCGAAAAAACAAGTGCGGGTACAAGAAGCTTTACAGCTGGCTGCTCAAGTGGGCTTCCCATCTTGGGTGGATGTGAACGCAGATAAGGTTGAAGGTGTCTTCAAGAATGCACCGGATCGCGATGAGTTTGGCGCAGATATTAATGAGTCGCTGATTGTCGAATTGTATTCTCGCTAATTTTGGGTCTCACCCCGTCACTCCATGCCCGCCTCATTGGCGGGTTTGGTGCTTCACCAGCCTTACCGGTGTAACGAGCCGGGGGTATTGAGAGGAAGTTTAAGCATGCAAACGAATTTGCTGAAACCCAAAAATATTACTGTTAAATCGCTTGGAAGTCATCGCGCCGAAGTTACTTTGGAGCCTTTTGAGCGCGGTTATGGCCATACACTAGGAAATGCGCTGCGTCGTGTGTTGCTGTCCTCCATGATTGGTCATGCTCCGACCGAGGTGACAATTGCAGGTGTGGTGCATGAATATTCCACTTTGGATGGTGTTCAGGAAGATATTGTGCATATCTTGTTGAACCTGAAAGGCGTTGTTTTCAAGCTGCATAACCGTGATGAAGTGACTCTTACTCTTCGGAAGGATGGGGAAGGTGTCATTAAGGCGGGTGATATTCAGGTTCCTCACGACGTGGAAATAATTAATCCTGAGCATATCATTGCGACGCTTTCGCATGGTGGAAAAATGGATATGCAGATTCGCGTTGAAAAAGGACGCGGCTATGTTCCAGGTACGATGCGACGTTATGGTGATGATGCGTCCAAACCTATTGGAAAGATAGTGTTGGATGCATCGTTTTCTCCGATTCGTCGCGTAAGCTATTCGGTTGAAAGCGCTCGCGTGGAGCAGCGGACGGACTTGGATAAGCTGATTTTGGATGTTGAAACGAACGGCTCTATTAGTGCAGAAGAGGCGGTTCGTGCATCAGCAAAAATTTTGGTTGAACAGTTGATGGTGTTCGCGCAACTCGATGGAGAAAACGAGATGCCGAACTTTGGAGAACCGTCACCGCGTTCGGCAGGTGAGCGTTTTGACCCGATTCTGCTGCGTCCTGTAGATGAGTTGGAATTGACGGTTCGTTCGGCCAATTGCTTGAAAGCAGAAAATATCTATTACATTGGTGACTTGATTCAGCGAACAGAAAATGAATTGCTGAAAACCCCGAACTTGGGACGCAAGTCGCTGAATGAAATCAAGGAAGTCTTGGCCTCGCGCGGACTGACCTTGGGGATGAAGTTGGAAAATTGGCCTGCCACTGGGTTGGAAAAGCGTTGATCTGGTTTTGTGGCCTGATAATCGCTCTGACTTGGGATGTGATTTGAAGGCGGTATTGATGCGCTAGTTTTGCGCAAAGTGACAGGGCCGTACCTGGTACGGCGGCCCTTTGTAAATAAGGAAAGGAAAAGCACTATGCGTCACCGTCACGGTTTGAGAAAGTTGAATCGCACCAGCGCCCATCGGCAAGCCATGTTGCGTAACATGATGAACTCGCTGATTGAGCATGAGGCGATCAAAACGACTTTGCCAAAAGCAAAAGAGTTGCGCAAGGTAATTGAGCCCATGATTACGCTGGCGAAAAAAGACACGCTGGCAAACAAAAGGTTGGCTTTCGATCGTCTGCGCAATCGCGGCAGCGTGGTGAAATTGTTTGGTGTTTTGGGCCCTCGCTATAGCGCCCGTCCGGGTGGCTATACGCGGATTTTGAAAATGGGTTTTCGTGTTGGCGACAATGCGCCGATGGCTTTTGTTGAGCTGGTTGATCGCCCGGAAGAAGCGCCTCAAGCCGAGGGCTTGCAAGAAAAAAACGATTGATTTATAATTCCCGAATTCGTCGCGCGGTGGAGCAGTCTGGTAGCTCGTTGGGCTCATAACCCAAAGGTCGGAGGTTCAAATCCTTCCCGCGCAACCAAAATTTGAAAAGCCCTTCAATGTGATTGAAGGGCTTTTTTATTGGTAAATCAGGGACTTATCTCTCGCCTTCATTCGATGGCATGCATTGAAAACAGCCAAACCAAAGAGGCATCTGGGGGATGCAGATTCACTCGTTTGGAGAGTTTTTGACGATCTGTTTCCTGTCTTTTTGTCAATGTTTCAAGGCGTTCTTGGTGGAAGTATGCAGCCATGCATCTTTTTTGCCAGACAAGAAGAAGGCTTGTTTACCGGCTCTCGAGGGCTGAAGTCTGTCCATCCAGACTAAAAACTGCTTCATGGAGGCTTGCCAAGGCAATAAAGCGCCGTGCTCTTGGTAACGCCTAGCCGTTAGCCTTTCCCAAGCCCGCGACGATGCGGCCAAGTTACAAGCCCCCCAAGCAGACTCCAATAGAAGCGCGCAAGATAGCCCGCTTCTACGTGGGCGCATCCCTTGAAGATGTCTTCGAGGCCGTGGCCCTTGAGTGGCTGACAAGCAAGTCATCGAATGGAGCGCAGCTCATATCTGTCGCATTAAGCAGCAAATGGGGCGCAATCTTTTTTCGTGATCGGGCAGCCGCTTCATAGCATCCACATGCCAGTCCGAGCTACTGGTCGCGCCGAGCTTTGAAAACTGCCCAGCGCGAATGGCGTTATTGCGTGGCTATCAGTCTTCTTAGCACCCTACCCCCCAGCCGGGAGCACACTCTGCTGCCATCACCACCCCCAAAGAATTTCGGGTAATTCATCCTGGCTCTGCGCGTCCATCGCGGCGGCCTAGGGGCCAGAACCGCCTTGCCGTCGGATCGTTTCGTCCTCGTTGAGGCTGCGCTGCGGGGTTTTTGCAGGGGATCGTCAAGCGATTTTCAGGCGGGCAAAACGTGCTTCGCACGCTTGCAACGGACTTGAATCGCGCCGCAACGCCCGTGGATACTGCGCCAGCAGCTACAAAAACAGGAGCGATTACCAGGTCGCCGCCTGATCAGCCTGCCGGGTGGAAGGGTTTGCCCAGGGAGGCGGGCATGTTGGCGCGGATCCATGCGGGCTGGCGGGAGATGAGGGTCAGCACGGCGATGGTGGCCAGATACGGCAGCATGCTCATGAGCTGGCTGGGCCATTGCACGCCCTGTCCTTGCAGGTGAAGCTGGAGCATGGTGACGCCGCCAAACAAATAGGCGCCCAGCAGCACGCGGGCAGGGCGCCAGGTAGCGAAGGTGGTCAGGGCCAGGGCGATCCAGCCCTTGCCGGCCACCATGCCTTCGGCCCACAGGGGGGTGTAGGAAAGCGAGAGATAGGCGCCCGCCAGCCCGCACAGCGCGCCCCCGGCGGCCACGGCGGCCAGGCGAATCCAGCGCACGCGGTAGCCCAGCGCGTGCGCGGAATGCGGGGATTCGCCCACGGCGCGCAGCACCAGCCCGGCGCGGGTGCGCCACAAAAGCCAGGCCAGGGCTGCGGCCAGCAAGGCGGTGAGATAAACCAGCGGGTGATGGCGCATCAGGGCCGCGCCGATGAAGGGGATGTCGCCCAGGCCCAGCCAGTCAAACTGCGAGCGATCGGGCAGGCGCGCTTGCACATAGCCGGCTCCGGCGAAGGCCGAAAGGCCCGCGCCAAACAGGCTGAGCGCCAGCCCGGCGGCGTATTGATTGGCTCCCAGCCAGATCACCAGCACGCCCAGCAGTGCGGCCAGCAGCGCGCCCGCGCCCATGCCGGCGGCAAAACCCAGCCAGTCGCTGCCGGTGTGAATCACGCAGGCAAATCCGGCCAGCGCCGCGCACAGCATGATGCCTTCGGCCCCCAGATTGACGACGCCAGCCTTTTCGTTGATGAGCAGGCCCAGCGCCGCCAGCGCGAGCACGGTGCCCGCGTTGAGCGTGGAGGCCAGCAGCAATGCCCAGCTTTCCATCACGCTAGCGCCCTTCGGCCTGCGCGCAGGCGGTAGTTCACCAGCGTGTCGCAGGCCAGCAGCACGAACAGCAGCAGGCCCTGAAACACGCCGGTGATGGATTTGGGCAGCCCCAGGCGAGATTGCGCCAGCTCGCCGCCGATGTAGAACATGCTCATTAGCAGCGCCGCCAGCACCATGCCCAGCGGGTGCAGCCGCCCCACGAAGGCGACGATGATGGCCGCAAAGCCATAGCCCGCAGGCACGTGCGGGGTGAGCTGGCGCAGCGGCCCGGCCACTTCCAGCGCCCCGGCCAGTCCGGCCGCGCCGCCGGAGGCGAGCATGGCCGTCCACAGGGCGCGGCGCGCCGAAAAGCCCGCGTAGCGCGCTGCCGCCGGGGCCAATCCGCACACCTGCTGGGCAAAGCCGGCGCGGGTGCGAAACAGCCAGGCCCACAGCAGCGCGCTGCCTGCCAGCGCCAGCAGCGCGCCCACGTGCAGGCGCGTGCCGGCCCACAGCGTCGGCACCTGGGTGGGCGCATCGAACATGCGCGTTTGCGGGAAGTTGAAGCCCTGCGGGTCTTTCCAGGGGCCGTAAACCAGATAGCCCAGCACCTGAATGGCGACGTAAACCAGCATCAGGCTGACCAGGATTTCGCTGGCGTTGCACTTGTCGCGCAGCAGCGCGGCGATGGCGGCCCAAGCCATGCCGCCGATCACGCCGGCCAGTAGCAGGGCCGGGAAAATCCAGCGCCCGGTGTCGGGGCCGGCCAGCAGGGCCACGCCGCCGGCGCAGACCGCGCCGAGGATGAACTGGCCTTCGGCGCCGATGTTCCACACGTTGGAGCGAAAGGCCAGCGCCAGCCCCAGGGCGATGAGCAGCAGCGGGGTGGCTTTCACGCCCAGCTCGCCCAGCGCGTAGGCGCTGCGTATGGGTTCCCAGAAAAACACTTGCAGGCCGCGCAGGGGGTCTTTGCCCAGCGCGGCAAACAGCAGCGCGCCCAGCAGTGCCGTTAGCGCCAGCGCCAGCAGGGGCGAGGCCCACACCCACACGCGCGAAGGGGCGGTGCGCGCTTCAAGCTTGAGCATGGCGGATGAAAAGGAAAGGCATGCGCTTATTCATGGCTGGGGGCGGCCGCGTCGTTGCCTGCCTCGGTGGCGGCATTGGCCGCAGGCGGCGTGAGCGGCTCTGTAGCGGCGGGGCGGGCCGATAGCAGCGCGGCCACCTGGCGGCGCGGCTTGATGTTGGCCGACAGGCCCGCGCGGCCCGTGCGCTGCGGCGCGCTGCGGGTGGTCTTTTCCCAGGCGGGCGGCTCTTGTTCGGCGGCGGCCTCGTAGGGGCGGTCGAAGAAAGGGTCTTGCGGCTGGCCGGGCAACGGGCGCGGGGCGTAGGCGCGCGCTTCGCGCGGCGAACGGCGGTCTTCGCTGCGGCGGGGGCTGTTGCGTGCTTCGCGTGAGTCGCGTGCGGGGTGTGAGTCACGCGGGGCGCGCCAGGCATCTTCCCAGGGCTGGAGCTGCACTTTTTTCTTCAGCAGTTTTTCCAGCTCGGCCACCAGGCGCTTGTCGGATTCGGTCACGAAGCTGATGGCCAGGCCCGATGCGCCCGCGCGCCCGGTGCGGCCGATGCGGTGCACATAGTCCTCGGGGTTGAAGGGCAGATCGTGGTTGAACACGGCGGGCACGTCCTTGATGTCCAGCCCGCGCGCGGCCACGTCGGTGCACACCAGCAAATCCACCTCGCCGGCCTTGAAGGCTTCCAGCGCCTTCAGCCGCTCGTCCTGGCTTTTGTCGCCGTGCAGCGCGGCGCAGCGCAGGCCGTCGCGCTCCAGCGCGCGCGCCAGGCGGGCGCAGCCGAGTTTGCTGTTGGTAAAGACAAATGCCTGGCGCAGGCCGCGCTCCTTGAGCATTTGCCCGATGGCGCGGCGCTTGCCCTCGCCTTCCACGCTGAAAAAAAGCTGCTCCACAGTGGCCGCCGTTTCATTGGGGCGGGCCACTTCGATCAGCACGGGCTGGTGCAGGTAGCTTTCGGCCAGGCGCTTGATTTCAGGCGAAAAAGTGGCCGAAAAAAGCAGCGTGGTGCGG
>ERZ772827.1041-NODE-1041-length-14400-cov-4.243499_pt1 | contig 14400 bp, 13 predicted proteins | sample MGYA00580850_ERZ772827 | MGnify/ENA primary metagenome ERZ772827 (study PRJEB29015, sample SAMEA2737950) | human oral metagenome | biome: human oral; feature: human-associated habitat; material: dental | place: China | collected 2145 ...
TGGTCACCGAATTTGCCCGCCAGCAGGGGGCCGGACTCATCGTGCGCGGCCTGCGCGGCGCTGCCGATCTGGACTTTGAAATGCCCATGGCCGGCATGAACGCCGAACTGGCCCCGACCGTGCAAACCATCTTCCTGCCCACCGACACCCGCTGGCGCAACGTCAGCAGCACGCTGGTGCGCGAAATCGCCCTGCTCGGCGGCGACGCCGCCCCCTTCGTGGCCCCGCACATCTGGCAAGCCCTGCAGGACAAGCGCCTAGCCTGATTGCGCCAGCCCGAACGCCCCGCGCCCCGCAAGCCCGGCGAAGGCGGCTTCGTTTTGCTTGCAATTCGTCACATAATTTTGCTTATGAATTAAGCAAAAGGCCCGCAGCGCCCGTCAATACTGCGAAGGGCGCTATACTTTTTCAAGTAATCTGTGGATAACTTGCCTTCCGCAAGGCTCTTTTGGGCCTTTCTCGGGCTTTTTTGAAGGGGAATGCAAGAGCAGGCGTGGTCGGCGGGCAGTGATCGCGGCAAGGCTGGATTTCGCCTGCACGTCAAGGGTTTCGCGCCCTCCGCCGCGCCCGGGTCTGGCGCATGGGGCGCGAGGCGTTTCGGGGCGGGGCTTGCCGGTTTTTGAGGGATGGGCAGGGGGGTGGGGGCCGGGTGGCTCAAACGCCGCGGGCGCGGTCGGCGTGAAAGCGCTGCACGAAGGCGCTGAAGGCGTGGGCGTCCAGTGCGTCGCGCATCTCCTGCATCAGTTGCAGGTAGTAGTGCAGGTTGTGGATGGTGGCGAGCATGGGCGCGAGCATTTCGCCGCAGCGCTCCAGGTGGTGCAGGTAGGCGCGGGAAAAGCCTTCGCGCCCGCCTTGCGCCCAGGGCACGCCGCTTTCGCCGGCGCAGGCGTAGCAGGCGCAGCTTTCGTCCAGCGGGCGGGGGTCGGCCTTGTGGCGGGCGTTGCGGATTTTCAGATCGCCAAAGCGGGTGAAGCAGTGGCCGTTGCGCGCGTTGCGCGTGGGCATGACGCAGTCGAACATGTCCACGCCGTGCTGCACGCCATAGACCAGGTCTTCGGGCGTGCCCACGCCCATCATGTAGCGCGGCTTGTGCGCGGGCAGACGCTGCGGGGTGTGGGCGGTGATGCGCTGCATGTCTTCCTTGGGCTCGCCCACGCTGACGCCGCCGATGGCGTAGCCGGGAAAGTCCATTTCGATGAGCTGCTCCAGCGACTCTTGCCGCAGGTGTTCGTACATGCCGCCTTGCACGATGCCGAACAGGGCGTTGGGGTTTTGCAGCCGCGCAAATTCGGCCTGGCAGCGCCTGGCCCAGCGCAGCGACAGCTCCATGCTGGCGCGCGCCTGACGCTCGGTGGTGATTTGGCCGGCGGTTTCATAGGGCGTGCATTCGTCAAATTGCATGACGATGTCGCTATTGAGCACGGTCTGAATCTGCATGCTGATTTCGGGCGTGAGAAAGAGCCGGTCGCCGTTGACGGGGCTGGCAAATTTCACGCCTTCTTCGCTGATCTTGCGCATGGCGCCCAGGCTCCAGACCTGAAAGCCGCCGGAGTCGGTGAGGATGGGCTTGCGCCAGTTTTCAAAGCCGTGCAGGCCGCCGAACTGCTGCATGACGTCCAGGCCCGGGCGCATCCACAAATGAAAGGTGTTGCCCAGGATGATTTGCGCGCCCATTTCGTGCAGGCTGCGCGGCATGACGCCCTTGACCGCGCCGTAGGTGCCCACGGGCATGAAGACGGGCGTTTGCACCACGCCGTGTTGGAGGGTGAGGCGGGCGCGCCGGGCGGCGCTGGCCGTGTCTTGCGCGAGCAGCTCGAAGTGCAGCATGGGCGTGCGGGGGTTCAGGCGGCCGCGGCGGCCGGTTTGCGGGCGATGACGAGAAAGCCGGGCAGGTCTTTGCCGCCTTCGCTGCGCAGGCGCGGCATGTGTTCGATGCGCACGTCGTCAAAGCCCGCTTCGCGGCAGATGCGCTCGGCTGCGCTGGCTTTGTGGGCAAAGCGGTTGCTGCCCGGGCGCAGGATGAGGTCGGCTTCTTCGTCTTCGGCGGCGGTTTCGCAGGTGAAGATGAAGTGGCCGCCGGCCTTGAGGATGCGAAAGGCGTTGGGCGCGATGGGGGCCAGATCGCCCGCGTAAACGAGCGCGTCCAGGCAGGTGATGACTTCGTAGAGGTCAGACGGCGTTTCGCGCAGCGCATCCAGCATGTTCACGCGGTGAAAGCGCGAGTAAACGCCGTGGCGCGCGGCCTGCTGGATCATTTTTTCGGACAAGTCCACGCCGATGAGGTGGCCGTTGACCGGGCCCAGATACACGCCCAAAAGGCCCGTGCCGCAGCCCAGATCGAGCACGTTGAAGCGCCGGTCGGGGTGGATTTCAAGCAGCAGCCGGGCCACGCGCTCGGGCGCCTTGTATTGCAGCCCGCCCACCAGGTGCAGGTCAAAACGCTGGGCGTAGTCGTCAAACAGGCTGGAGATCACATCGTTGGGCTGCGAAGGCGGGGTTTGACCGTGCGCAATGGCGTGCCAGTAACGGGTGTTTTCATCGTCGGGCATGCGGATGATCAGGATGTCGATCAGGCGGCGGGCTTCGTCTTTGTCATCGCCTGTCAGGGCGCAGGAAAACAGGCCCCAGAGCGCATCGGTGCTTTCGGGGTCGGCTTGCAGCACTTGCTGAAACTGCTCGCGCGCCTTGTCGACTTGCTTGTTGGTTTTGAGCAGATAGGCGTACCGCATGCGCAAATTGTTGTCATCTGGAAAGTGCTGAAGCAAGTTGCCCGTCCAGGGAAGGGCGTAGTCGGGATGACCGGTTTGCCGCGCCACTTGCACGGCGCGGCGCAGCACCTCGGGGTTGTTCGCATCCAGCGCCACGGCCAGGCGGGCCTGCTCCATGGCTTCTGTGTTTTCGCCTGCGCGCATCAGGGCCAGGGCCAGCTCCATCACGGCCACATGCCAGCCCGGCTCCAGCGCTACGGCGCGGCGGGCGGCCTGCACGGCGCCGGGCAAGTTGCCGGCGCGCTCGGCCAGGCGAACGCCCACCAGGGCCACGCGGGCGTCTTTGGGGTACTGCTTTTGCGCTTCGTTGAGCGCCAGGGCGGCTTGCTGCAACTGGCCCTGATCAATGAGCTGGCCTATGGCTTGCAGCTGCTGGGTGAAGTCGGCCGTTTGAAATTGCTGGGCGGAATCGGCTGTTTGCGACTGGAAGGAGAGGGGATCGAAAGAGGGGACAAAGCTCATGGTGAAGACGGCGAGGGTCAAGGCGGCGGGGGACTGGGCCATGCCGCAGAGGAGACTAGAAGGGGCGGATGCAGCAGCGCCCGGGCGAAAGCGGCGGATTATCCGCGCCGCGTCAGGCAGCGGCGGCTTGGCCCCGGGCGGGGGTGTGGGCACGGGCGCGCCGGGTTGGAAAAGTCAGCCCAATTTGCGCAAAAAACAGGCAAACCGCCCGCAGCGCCCGTAAATACTGCGAAGCGCGCTATCAAAATCATAATTTTCTGTGGATAACTTTGCCTTTTCCGGCCCTTTATCGGCTCTGAATGGCGCGGATGAGGGCCTGGGTGTTGTGGCGCATCATGGCGATGTAGGTGGGGGCGGGGCCGTCGGGCGGGGAGAGGGTGTCCGAGTACAGCGCGCCGGCTGGGCGCACGCCGGTTTCGCGGGCGATTTGCTCGATCAGGCGGGGGCTGGAGAGCGGGTCGACGAACAGGGCGCGGATGTTTTCGGCGCGAATCTGGCGGATGAGCGCGGCGATGTTCTGGGCCGATGGCTCGCTGTCGGTGCTCACGCCCTGGGCAGCCAGAAATTGCACGCCGTAGGCGCGGGCGTAGTAGCCGAAGGCAGCGTGCGAGGTGATGACCTTGCGCCGGGCCTGGGGCACGGTCTGCCAGGCGGCGCGGATGTCGGCGTGCAGTTGCGCAAGCTCTTGCTGATAGCGCTGCTCGCGCTCGCGCCAGACGGGGCAGCGGGCGGGGCGGGCGGCGCACAGGCCCTCGGCAATGCGGCGGGCGTAGTGGCGGGCGTTGGCCACGTCCTGCCAGGCGTGGGGGTCTTGCGGGCCGTGGGCATGCGCGTGCTCGTGCAGGGGTTCGCCTTCACCCTCGTCTTCGTGCTCGTGCGGCTCGTTTTCGATGAGCGATGCGCCCTGGCTGGCCACCACGCGCGGGCCAAGGTAGCCGGCGGCGGTGATGAGGCGATCGAGCCAGCCCTCAAAGCCCAGGCCGTTGACGATGGCCAGCTCCGCGCGGGCGAGCTTGCGCACGTCTTGCGGATTGGGCTGATACACGTGGGCGTCGCCGCCGGCGGGCACCAGCGATTGCACGCTGACTTCATCGCCGCCGATCTGGCGGGCCATGTCGGCCAGGATGCTGAAGCTGGCCACCACGCGCAGCGGGGCGGCAGGGGGGGCCGTTTCAGCGGCCCGGGCAGCGCCCAGCAAGGCCAGGGCCAGGGTGAAACAAGTGAGCAGGTTTTTCATGGATTGAATAGAAATGTGCAGAAATCAATGCGCCCGGGCCTGGCCGCGCCACAGGCCCTGCGGGCCCAGCGCCAGCGAGGCGATGTAGCCCGCGCCCAGGCACAGCACGATGACGGAGCTGGCGGGCCAGCCCAGGTGATACGACAGCAGCAGACCGGCAACGCAGGCGGCCAGCGCCATGCCCGTGGCCAGCGCCAGCATGCCGCCCAGGCTGCGCGCCCACAGCCGGGCGCTGGCGGCGGGCAGCACCATGATGCCCACGGCCATGAGCGTGCCCAGCGCGTGAAAGCCCGCCACCAGGTTGAGCACGAGCAGCGCCAGAAAGCCGTAGTGCGCAGCGGCGCTCCAGCGCGGCGCCACGCTGCGCAAAAAGCCCGGGTCCATGCACTCGGCCGCCAGCGGGCGCAGCAGCAGCGCCAGCGCCGCCAGCGTGAAGGCGGCAATGCCGGCGATGAGCCACAGCGCCGCGTCATCCAGCGCCAGCACGGTGCCAAACAGCACATGCAGCAAATCCACATTGCTGCCGCGCGTGGAGACGATGAGCACGCCCAGCGCGAGCGAAAGCAGATAGAAGGCGGCCATGCTGGCGTCCTCGCGCAGCACCGTGGCGCGGGCCACCGCGCCCGAGGCTGCCGCCACCAGCAGGCCCGCAAGCGCGCCGCCCAGCGTCATGGCCGGCAGCGACAAGCCCGCCAGCAGGTAGCCGATGGCCGCGCCGGGCAAGATGGCGTGCGCCATGGCATCGCCCGTCAGGCTCATGCGGCGCAGCAGCAGAAACACGCCCACCGGCGCGCAGCCCAGCGACAGCGCCACGCACCCGGCCAGCGCGCGGCGCATGAAGCCAAATTCAATGAAGGGGCCGGCCAGCAGCGCCCACAGGCCGGCATCGGCAGCGGCGGCGCTCATGGAACTCATGGAATTCATGTGATGGCCTCTTGCGGCGCGCCCGCCGGCGAGTTTTCTGCGCGCATGTGGCGCAGGTTTTCTGCGGTCAGCACCGCCTGCGTTGGCCCATAGGCCAGCACGCGGCCGGCCAGCATCAGCGTTTGCGGGAAGGCGCGGCGCACCTGCGCCATGTCGTGCAGCACGGCCAGCACGGTCTTGCCCTGCTGTTGCCAGTTGCGCATCAGCGCCAGCAAATCCAGACAGGTGCGCTCGTCCATCGCGGCAAACGGCTCGTCCAGCAGCAGCACCGGCGCGTCTTGCAGCGCCAGCCGCGCAAACAGCGCGCGCTGCAACTGCCCGCCCGAAAGCTCGTGCAAACCCCGCTGCGCCAGCGCTTGCAAGCCCACTTGCGCCAGCGCCGCATGGCAGCGCGCGCGCTGCGCGGCCGACAGCCCGCCCAGCGCGCCCGCCTCGTGCCACAGCCCCAGCGCGGCCAGCTCGAACACCGTGGCCGGAAAGCTGCGCTCCAGCGTGCCTTGCTGGGGCATGTAGGCCACCCGCAGCCCCGCCAGTCCTTCGATGCGCCCGCGCAGCGGCCGAACCAGCCCCGCCAGCGCCTTCACCAGCGTGGATTTGCCCGCGCCATTGGGGCCCACCACCGCCACCATCGCGCCCGGCTCCAGGCGCAAGTTCACATCGCGCAGCACGGCCTGCCGGCCATAGCCCAGCGCTACGTCGCGCAGCTCAATGCCCGTCATGGTCTCAGCGCCCCGGCCCCACGGCCCAGACCAGCAGCGCCGCCAGCGCCGCGCAGGCCGCGCCCGCCCACAGCAGCCGCCAGGCGGCAGAGCGCAAAAGCAGAGATGGGCGGGAAATTTCAGACATGGCGCAGGCAGCGGGGAAAAAAGGGGCGCGATGATAGCGCCCGGCGTTATTGAATAACGCCAATCGGCCCGGCCATCAGGCCGCCGCCGCAGGCAGCCCGAAAAGGCGATCGAACGCCCAGGTGAAAACATAGGTGTAGGCCAGAAAAAACAGCAGCAGGCCCATGTCCAGCGCCAGCGCATGCCACCAGCTCACCTGCAACCACCAGGCCATGAAGGGCACCAAAAGCAGCGCCAGCCCGCCCTCAAAGCCCAGCGCATGCGCCACCCGCCGCGCCCGGCTGCGCCCGCGCACGGTTTGGCGCGCTTCCCAGCGCTCGAACAGGGCGTTGAACACCAGATTCCACAGCACGGCAATGGCCGAGCACGAAGCCGCCAGCGCGCCCGATCGGCCCGCGCCCTGCTCGGTCAGCAGCCAAAACGCCAGCGTGACCACGGCAATGGCAATGCCCTCATACAGCGTCACGTAAATCACGCGGCGGCGCGCGCCTTGCAGGGAAAACCAAAGGGGTTTGGACATGAAAATCCGTCAAATGCAAAAAAGCCGCGCATTTTGCCGCAAGGATTTTGTGATACGCCCCGTCCGTCGTGAAAAAACAGCGCAGATATTCAGGCTTGATTATGAAAATCATATTCATGACCGGCATATTCAAAACGACCTGATTTACACCCCATGATTTGCACCACGCCGGCGCTGCGGGGAAAGTCGCAGAAAAACAGAGGGGCGAAAAAAGATAATAGGCCCCATGTTTCGTTTTTCACTTTCCCTGATTTCCCTGGCCGCCGCCACCACGGCTGCCGCCGCCCTGCCTGAAGCCGCGCAGGGCCACATTCAACAAGCCAATGCCTGGCAAGCCTGCACCCGCCTGGCCGATGAGGCCCGGTTGGCCTGCTTTGACCAATGGGCCGCGCAGCAAAGCAAGCTGGTGCAGGCTGTGCACTCGCGCATGGATGAAGCGGCGCAAGCCAGCGCGGCAGACGCGGCCCTGCCCCGGCAGGGCGCGGCGGCATCGGCCCTGCGCACCGATGTGGCGCGGGCGCTGGCAACGGTGCAGCCTGCCCCCGGCACTGCCGCCGCCGGCCAGGCGGGCCAGGGCGCGGCAGAGGACGGGGCTTCGCTGACGGCCTCGGTGGGCATCGTGGGCGTGGGGCTGGAGCAGGGGTGCAGGGACAGGCAGTTTTCCGCCCTCTCGCGCTTTTGGGAGCTGGAGTCGGGCAGCAGTTGTCCCACCTTCAGCCTGCGCAGCTACGGGCCAACGGGGTTTTCGGTGGTGACGGCCGATGGCATGAACCAGCAGCCCACATCGGCCAATGCGGCCAACACAGTGCCCACTGCCAGCACGTGGCGCAGGCAGGAAACGCGTTTGCAGGTTTCGGTGCGCACCAAGCTGGCCAGCGGGCTGCTCAAAGGGCGCGACTCGCCCCGGCGCGATTCGCTCTGGTTTGGCTACACGCAGCAGTCCTACTGGCAGCTTTTCAGCCCCGAGCATTCGCGCCCTTTTCGCTCCAACGACTACGCGCCGGAGCTCATTTACATCTACCCCGCCACGGCCAGCCTGCCGCTGGGCTGGCGCTGGCGCTACAGCGGCCTGGGGCTGGTGCATCAATCCAACGGCCAGTCCGACCCCCATTCGCGCAGCTGGAACCGGGTGTATGCAATGGCCGGTTTCGAGCACGACCGCCTGGGCCTGAGCCTGCAAGCGCGGGTGTGGCACCGCCTGAAGGAAACGGCCATCAATGACAACAACCCGGACATCGCCCACTACCTGGGCCGCGGCGAGGTGACGGCAGGCTGGCAGATCAACCCGCGCCACTTGCTCAAGGCCACGCTCGCCGGCCGCGTGGGCACGGGCCGGGGCAGCGCGCGGCTGGAGTGGCTGCGCGCGCTGGGCAGCGGCGCGGGCAACAGCTTCAGCGGCCTGCATCTGCACGCGCAAATCTTTCACGGCTATGGCGACAGCCTGCTGGACTACAACTTCAAGCGCACCGTTTTCAGTCTGGGGCTGACGCTGCTGGAGTTTTGAGCGCAGCCATGCCTGCAAAAAGGCCCATGCGGCTGAAAGGCCCGTGGTTACTGCGATCAGTGCTACATTTTTTGTAGTGAAGCCCGATATGGAGGCCGCGCATCAGGCATGAAAAAGCCCGCCATGAAGGCGGGCTTTTCACTGGGCGCGGGCGTTTTCAGAACTTGGGCAAATTCAGCTTCACGGGCACGCCCATGCGGGTGTTGATGAACCACTGCTGGACGATGGTCAGGATGTTGTTGGTGATCCAGTAGAGCACCAGCCCGGAGGGGAAGAAGAAGAACATGACGCTGAACACCAGCGGCATCAGCCACATCATCTTGGCCTGCACGGGATCGGGCGGCAGCGGGTTGAGCGCCGTTTGCAGCACGGTGGTGAGCGTCATCACGATGGGCAGGATGTAGTAGGGGTCCTTCACCGACAGATCGCTGATCCACAGCACCCAGGGCGCGTTGCGGATTTCCACGCTGGACAGCAGCACCCAGTACAGCGCGATGAACACCGGAATCTGAATCAGGATGGGCAGGCAGCCGCCCATGGGATTGACTTTTTCCTCGCGGTAGATGCGCATCATCTCGCGCTGCATCTCCTGCGGCTTGTCCTTGTAGCGCTCGCGCAGGGCCATGATGCGCGGGTTGATGGCTTTCATCTTGGCCATGCTGGCGTAAGCCTTGGCGTTGAGCCAGTAGAAGGCAATTTTCAGCAGCACCACCAGCGCCACGATGGACCAGCCCCAGTTGCCCAGCAGGCTGTGCAGCCAGTTCAGCAGGCTGTAAAGCGGCTTGGCCAGCACGGTGAACCAGCCGTAGTCCTTGACCAGCTCCAGCCCGGGGGCTACTTTTTCCATCATGGATTCGATCTGCGGCCCCACGAACAGGCGCGCTTGCAGCGTTTCGCTGGCGCCGGCGGCCAGGGGCCGGGGCTCGGTAAGCATGGTGGCGGCGTAGAGATTGGGCGCGATCTGGCGGGCCGAGTTTTGCAGCGCCGTTTGCTCATCAAAAATCCAGGCGCTGGCGAAATAGTGCTGCACCATGCCCACGTAGCCGCCGTTGGGCGAGCTTTTCTGGAACCTAGCATCGCCGCCTGCGATGTCCTTGAAGGGCACTTTCTGGAATTTCTTCTCGGGTGTGTAGAACACCGGCCCGGTGAAGGTGGAATAAAAGTTCGACTCGCCCGGCAGCGCGCCGCCATCGCGCACCAGTTGCACATAAAGCTGGGGCGTGACGGGCTGGGCGCCGGTGTTGATGATTTCGTGCGCGCTGCGAATGACGTAGGAGCCGCGTTCGAGCACATAGGTCTTGACCAGCTTGACGCCGCCCACCTCGGGCGATTCAAAGCGCAGGGTCAGCTCGTTCTGGCCGTCTGCCAATTGGCGCTCGCCGGTGAATTGCATGGGCGTTTCATGCGTGGGCATGGGCAGGCCCTGGGCATTGGTCAGGCCCGATTGCGCCTGGTAGGTGCGCTCGGCGCTGTCATCGAACAGCACCACGGGTTTGGCTTCCTGGCCGGCTTCGTGATAGGCCCGCAGCTCGCCATGAATGAGCGAGCCGCCGCGGCTGTCAAACACCAGCTTGAGCACGTCGGTGCTCACTTCAATGCGCTCGCGCGCAGGTTGCAGGGCCGCGCTCTGGCCTGCGCCGGGCAGCGCCGCCGCGTCTGGGGTGGCGCTGCTGGCCGTCGGCACGGACGAGGGCACGGCGGCAGGGGCATCCGCTGCGGGCGAGGCCCCGTGCGTTCCTTCCGCCCGGGGGAAAAACGTGGCCGGCCGGCCCTGGTGCAACTGCCACTGATCCCACAGCATGATGCTGGAGAGGGCAAAGACCACCCACAAAATGGTGCGGCGTATGTCGTTCATGGAGATGTATCGGTGGTGGGCGCAGAAGGGGTTTGTTCTTGCGCTTGCAGGGAAGTGAAGGGGCGCAGGCGTAAGGGCGGCGCGTCAGGCACGGGATCGTGCCCGCCTGCACACCAGGGGCCGCAGCGCGCCAGCCGCCGCAAGGTGAGATAGCTGCCTGCCAGGGCTCCGTGCCGCTCCAGCGCGGCAATGGCGTAAAGCGAGCAGGTGGGCTCGAAACGGCACGAGGAACCGATCCAGGGCGACAGCAGCAGGCGGTAGCCGCGAACCAGGGCGATCAGCAAGGCGCGCATGACGGGCCGGCGGCTTTCACAAGGCCAGCGCCTGCGCGCGCAGTTGATCCAGCTCTTGTCGCACCGCCTGCCTGAGCGCGGGGGATGCGGCGCTGGGAAACTGCCTGCGGTCAAACTCGCTGCGCAGCCGCACCAGCCAGGCGCCCGGCGGCCAGCCGGCCTGGCCCGCGCCATACACCTGCCGGCGCACGAGATTGCGCGTAACGGCGCGCCTGGCCTGGCGCTTTGGGGTGATCACGCCCATCCACAGGCTGCCGGCCGGGGCAAACAGCGCCGAGCGATCGGTTTCCTGGTGATTTGCCAGCCCGTGCAGCGCGAAATGCAGGGTGCGCGCCAGTGGCCGGGTTTGCAGCAGAGCCTGAAACTGCGCGCGTGCGCTCAAATGCAGCAAGCGCACGGCCTGGGAGCTGCGTGCGCTTGCGGGCGGTTCAGGCTGGCATGGCGTCATGCGTCAGCGGCGTGAGGGGCGATGGGGAAGATCGGGAAGATCAATGGGCGCTGCGAAGTGCGATCTGGGCTCAGACGGCCAGACGCTTGCGGCCCTTGGCGCGGCGGGCATTGATGACGGCGCGGCCGCCGCGCGTTTTCATGCGAACCAAAAAGCCATGCGTGCGGGCGCGGCGGGTTTTGGAAGGCTGGTAGGTGCGTTTCATGGCCATGATGAATGAACTCCTCTTTGGGGATTGGGGGTGAAGGGCAACTGCATCAGGGTGCAGGCAAACGGGCGATTATCACAAATTCTGATTTTTGTGCGCAGACGCGGCAAGTCACCACGGAGCTGCACGTCATCAAGTTCGGGGCGGCTGCCGCCTCCGGGCTGTGGATAAAATTCTCGTTTGGCATCGTCCGGCACGATGTTTTTCAGGCTTCAAAAAGCGGTTTTTTCCTTGTTTTCTTAAGGTTTTGTCTGGTTTCGGACTGACCGCAAGGCACAAGGCCCGGCTTTCCCGAGCCCCGCCCGGCCCACGCGAAGCCCATCGGCGCCCGCCTCATGGATGCCCTCTCAAACTGGATGAGTTTGCGCAATGCCTGCTGCCCTTCCGCTCTCATCACGACTTGTCTTTCCCACATGCCCCGCGCCGCTTCCACGTCATCTGTTTCTCCCGTGTTTCCGCCCGCCTTGTGGGCCGATTGCGTCCAGGCGCTGTCACGGAAGATTGACCGCAAGCTGTTTGATTTGTGGATCAAACCCCTGACCGCGCAGGTGGATGAGCAAACAGCCAGCGTGACCGTTTTTGCGCCCAGCCGATTCAAGCTGGATTTCATCCGCGATCGCTATTTCGGCTCCATACAGACCACGCTGGAGACGCTGTGCGGCGCGCCCGTCAATGTGCGCATGGCCGTGGCCGCGCAACCGGCCGGCAGACCCAAACCCGCGCCATCGCCCAAATCCCGGCCCGCGCCGCAGCAGGCGCGCGCCGAGGCGACCGTGGCGGATAACGCTGAGGCGGATGATTCGACTGCCGCCGCGGCCGAGCGCCCGCGCCACCAGCTCAAGCCCGATTTCACCTTCGATACCCTGGTTCCCGGCTCGGCCAACCGCATGGCCTATTCGGCGGCGCAGCACGTCATCGGCTGCCTCACGGGCGTGCATGCCGACGCCTATCTCAAGGCCAAGTGCAACCCCCTGTTCATCTATGGCGGCGTGGGCCTGGGCAAGACGCACCTCATGCACGCCATGGGTAACCGCCTGCTGCAACTCAGGCCGCAAGCGCGAGTGCTCTACATTCACGCCGAGCAGTTCGTCACGGATGTGGTGCATGCATCCATGAACAAGAGCTTCGAGTCCATGCGCGACAAATATCACTCGCTGGACTTGCTCCTGATCGATGACGTTCAATTTTTCACGGGCAACAAAGAAAAAACGCAAGAAGAGTTCTACAACACCTTTGAAGCCCTGCTAGCCAAAGAAAGCCAAGTAGTGATGACCAGTGATACCTACCCGAAAGGGCTGACCAATATTCCCGAACGACTCGTTTCCCGTTTTGACTCGGGCCTGTCGGTTTTGCTGGAGCCGCCCGAATTTGAAATGCGCGTGGCCATCCTGATGAACAAGGCCGCCGCCATGGACGAAAAGCTGCCCGAGGACGTGGCCTTTTTCATCGCCCGCACGGTGCACTCCAACGTGCGCGAGCTTGAAGGCGCGCTCACCAAGGTGCTGGCCTATTCGCGTTTCAACGGCGAGCCGCTGTCCATCCCCATGGCCAAGGAAGCCCTGCGCGATCTGCTTTCCATCAAAAACCGCCAGATCAGCGTGGAAAACATCCAGAAAGCCGTGGCCGATTTCTATCGGATCAAGGTGGCCGACATGTACAGCAAGCGGCGGCCCGTGGCCATCGCCCGTCCGCGCCAGATCGCCATGTATCTGGCCAAGGAGCTGACGCAAAAAAGCCTGCCCGAAATTGGCGAGCTTTTCGGCGGACGCGATCACACCACGGTGCTGCACGCCGTCAAGAAAATCAGCGCCGACCGCCAGCAAGACACCGAGCTGAACCAGCAGCTTCACGTGCTGGAGCAGACCATCAAGGGTTGAGCAAGACCGCCCGCACAATACGCCCCCCCCTCTTTGACCTGTTTCCTGTTGTAAAACGGCCATGATCATTCTGAAAACCGCGCAAGAGCAGCTTCTGTCCACCCTGCAATCGGTGGCTGGCATCGTGGAGCGCCGCCACACCATGCCCGTGCTGGCCAATGTGCTGCTGAAAAAAGAAGGCGACACCGTCCAGCTGACCACCAGCGATCTGGAAATCCAGATTCGCACGCATGCCGATCTGGGCGGCGATACGGGCGCGTTTCGCATCACCGTGGGCGTGCGCAAGCTCATCGACATCCTGCGCAACATGCCTGCCGATCAAACCGTGAGTCTGGAAGCGCAGCAAAACCGCATCATCCTCAAGGGCGGCAAAAGCCGCTTCACCCTGCAAACCCTGCCGGCCGAAGACTTCCCGCTGGTGCAGGAAGCGCCTGGCTTCGGCCCGGCCTTTTGCGTGCCGCAAAAAACGCTGAAAGACCTGCTCGCCCAGGTTTCGTTTTCCATGGCCGTGCAGGACATCCGCTATTACCTCAACGGCATCCTGTTCGAGACGGAAGGCAACAAGCTCAGCCTGGTTGCCACCGACGGCCACCGCCTGGCCTTCACCTGCGCCACGCTGGATGCGGAAATGCCCAAGCAGCAAGTCATCCTGCCGCGCAAAACCGTCATCGAGCTGGAGCGCCTGCTCTCGGACGCCGCCGCGCCCGAAGGCGGCGAGCCGCCCATGATCGAGATGCAGTTCGCGCCCAATCAGGCCAAGTTCAGCTTTGGCGGCATGGAGTTCGTCACCAAACTGGTGGAAGGCAAGTTTCCTGACTACAGCCGCGTGATTCCCGGCAGCCCGAAAAATCAGGTCAGCCTGGGCCGCGCCACCTTGCTGGCCTGCCTGCAACGCACGGCCATCATGACCAGCGACAAATTCAAGGGCGTGCGCCTGAATCTGGAGCCGGGCTTGCTGCGCATTGCCTCCAGCAACGCCGAACAGGAAGAAGCCGTGGAAGAGCTGGACATTGATTACAGCGGCGACAACATCGAAATCGGTTTCAACGTCACCTATCTGATGGACGTGCTCTCCACCCTCAAGCACCAGGACATGATCAGCCTGGGCCTGCAAGACGCCAACAGCTCGGCGCTCATTACCCTGCCGGGCGATGACAACTTCAAATACGTTGTCATGCCCATGCGTATCTGAACCGCGCCAGTCGCCACCCGCGCCAAAACCCGCCGCCGGCGGGTTTTGGTCTTTGAAAACGCCAGAAAGCAGCCATGACCGACGACACCAGCAAGCCCCGCAACCCCGACGCCCATGACGCGCAAGCGCCCGCAGACCTGCCGCCCGAAGGCAGCTATGGCGAAGGCGCGATCCAGATACTCGAAGGGCTGGAAGCCGTGCGCAAGCGCCCGGGCATGTACATCGGCGACACCAGCGACGGCACGGGCCTGCACCACCTCGTGTTTG
>ERZ772827.1044-NODE-1044-length-14388-cov-3.892556_pt1 | contig 14388 bp, 6 predicted proteins | sample MGYA00580850_ERZ772827 | MGnify/ENA primary metagenome ERZ772827 (study PRJEB29015, sample SAMEA2737950) | human oral metagenome | biome: human oral; feature: human-associated habitat; material: dental | place: China | collected 2145 ...
TTAGGACATTATTAATTTCAAACGGCAAAGTTACAACTTTTTTTTATATCGTAAAGTTGATGTCTATTATTCCTAAGTTGTTAAGGAAAAGCAGATGGTATATAGCAATATTTCTTATCGACTTATTCCACATTTATATGGAACTCATCCATATCGTTGAGTACGGGGAATCTCTCCCTTATTTTTCTCTGAAAAGCCAAGTCGAGTTCTACCGTTTTCGCTGCTATTTGGTCGTCGTCGAAGTTTAGGATAAGCTCTCCTCTGACGTCTCTTACACACGAATGCCCATTGTGATAGACCTTGTATGCATCTCTTCCGATTGCATTAGCTGCACATACAAACGCCTGATTTTCAATGGCACGTGCTTTGAGCAGTGTGTCCCAGACGTCGATTCTGTCTTTAGGCCAGTTGGCTGTATACACAAGCAGTTCGAACGGATTCTCCTCTGTATATCGATTCCATATCGGGAAGCGCAAATCGTAACAAACCAAGACTCTGATATTTACATCTTTATAGTTGGCTGTGAGAATTTTATTACCTGCGGAGAAATAACGTTTTTCGTCTCCGATAAAGAGGTGTCGTTTATCGGCAGTGAGCATAGTACCGTCGGGATAGCAGAAAAAGCTGCGATTGAAGTACTTATCGCTATCTTTTGTCATAATCGAACCGACAACGGCAAAATTACCTTCGTTAGCCCATTGCTTTACTTTCGAGTAGGCTTCTCCCCCCTCATTTTCAGATAGTTGGGGATCGTTTACGGCAAATCCTGTCGAAAACATCTCGGGCAATACCACCAAGTCTGTATTGTGGTATAATGTCTTTACCAAGGCGTCGAACGAAGCTATATTATCGGCCTTATAACCCCATTTTATCTCGTTTTGTACTATCGATACTCTCATAAATACGTCTAAAACAATGTTTTTTGTGTGTTGTATATACTATAAAAAGTAATGTTTATATCGTAGAGAGAAGTTGTATGGATAAGCCTCTTTTATTTCGCTGTATTTCAGACGATTGGTCTGTTTCGGTAATCAGCGGTGTAGCATTTTTGTACAGTATTTCTTTCGATTGCATTTTTACTACTATCGCTAACTGCAATCACAACGGCTCTCTTTTGATGAGCACAAAAGTATAGAAAAACGTACAAACGACCAAATATTCGTATGTAGAGGATTGCTATTGCGGCAGTGTCGTAATAACTCCTCAACTTTATCGATTAAAAATCAAGACATACTCAGCGATTATATCTGCTTTCTTTAAATGATACTATACATTTTGATTCTATCGATGCCCAAGCATATCTATCAGATATTGTGGTTGTAATGAAGGACAGATACATTCACTATAAAAAGAAGAATCGAAAAAAACAAGGGGCGAAAAATGAGCAATTTGGAACACATAAGTGAGGACAGAAAAAATGAGGTATAAAGAGAAAATATGTGTTCAGGATAATTTTCATGGAAGTTTTTTTCTTTAATCCAGCGTAAAACTTGTATCTTTGCAGTCCGTATAAGTCTGATTGTAATGTTGCAATTATCATACGGTTGTAATAAATATAGTAGGTAGTGTCGGCATAGAGACAATTGAATATTAAATGATTTGTCGAGGGATTAGAACAATCCGAAAATACGGGCTCCAAGTGGTGTTCCAATCGGGTGTAGCCTTTTTTGAAAGACCTTGTTGAAATAGCAAAGATACTTGACCTCGATGTTCGAGAGTTAATTGTGCCAACCAAAGAGCCTCGATAGAATACACTAAAAATAGAACACGCATGAAGCAACCCAAAATATCTTGGCCTCAAGCTAAATATATCGCCACAGACCTTGTTCGTCGGAGGGCAAGCTCAGACCCTGATTCATTCACTCAGACCCTGCAAGATGCTCGTGTAGACCTTAATCCGCACCAAGTGGAGAGTGCTCTGTTTGCTTTTCGCTCGCCACTCTCCGGAGGGGCAATTCTTGCCGACGAGGTGGGGCTGGGTAAGACGATTGAGGCAGGCATCATTTTGTCGCAGAAATGGGCGGAGCGTAAGAGGCGCTTGGTCATCATTGCTCCTGCCAACCTACGCAAGCAGTGGGTGGAAGAGCTCGAAGAAAAGTTTTATCTCCCAGCATTCATCTTAGACAAAAAGGTGATGAACCTGTGTTTGTCAAATAATGAGGGAGTCAATCCGTTTGAGACAGATCGGATAGTGGTTTGCTCCTATGATTTTGCTCGTCGTCAAGAGCGCTATTTGCGATTAGCTCAATTGGATCTTGTTGTGTTGGATGAAGCGCATCGACTACGTAACGTTTACCGCCCCGACAATCAGACGGGTAATATCTTAAGGAACGCACTTATCGGTAAAAAGAAAATTCTTCTTACCGCAACACCGCTCCAGAATAGTTTGCTCGAACTCTATGGTCTTACGAGTTTTATAGATGAATATGCTTTTGGTGATTTGAAGAGTTTCAAGTCTCGCTACAATGGCAATCTCTCAGAGAGAGATTTTACACAACTCAAGAATCGACTTGCTCCTCTTTGTCATCGCACCTTGCGTCGTCAAGTATTGGAGTATATCAGATATACTTCTCGTATTCCCATGCTTCACGAGTTCTTTCCCAGTCCTGAAGAAACAGAATTGTACAATCTTGTCACAGAGTTTCTTCAAAGAGAACGCCTTGTTTCCATACGTAGTAGCCAACGCACACTAACTACCCTTGTCCTACGAAAGCTCCTAGCTTCTTCTTCCTATGCTATTGGAGGGACTCTGCAAACCATCATACAACGCATAGATGCACAAGTGGCTGCCGAAGACAACTCTTCGGAATTTGCCGACTATGAGAATTGGGATACCATGATGGATGAAATACCCGAGATAGAAGAGGCTTGGGAAAAAGGAGAAGATTCTATCAGCACTGCCGACTTAGAGCTATTGGGCGAGGAAAGAGCGTGGTTACAACGCTGTCTGGATTTGGCAGAGCGCATCTGTAGCAACAGCAAAGCCGAACAGCTACTCGTTGCCCTGGAGAGTGGTTTCACAAAGCTCTCTGAGCTGGGAGCCAATCGCAAGGCTCTCATCTTCACCGAGAGCCGTCGCACACAAGAGTTTCTCTTTCGCCTGCTGAGCGAGCGGGGATACGAAGGCCAAGTGATGACCTTTAGTGGGACGAACAATGATGCTCGAAGCACAAAAATACTCCGCAGGTGGAGAGAGGCAAACAAAGATACAGGGCTGGTAACAGGGGTCAAAGAGGCTGATATGCGAGCAGCTTTGGTCGATGAGTTTCGTCATCGTGCCACGATCATGATTGCCACCGAAGCAGCTGCCGAAGGTATCAATCTTCAGTTCTGCTCCTTAGTGGTCAATTACGATCTACCATGGAATCCACAACGAGTCGAGCAGCGCATTGGGCGTTGCCATCGTTATGGTCAGCGGCACGACGTGGTTGTTATCAACTTCCTAAATAAGAGCAACGCCGCCGACCGCCGTGTCTACGAACTCTTGGACGAGAAATTTCGTCTCTTCGATGGCGTCTTCGGTGCGAGCGACGAGGTATTGGGGAGCATCAGTTCGGGGACCGACTTTGAGCAACGCATCGCCAATATTTACCAAACCTGTCGTAGCGAAGACGAGATACAAGCGGCTTTCGACCAACTCAAAGCCGAGCTGAGCCCCGAAATCGATGAACGTATGCAACAAACACGTACGACGCTTTTAGAAAACTTCGATGACGAAGTGCGTGCTCGTTTACGCGACAGCGAAAACAAAAGTCGAAGATTATTAAAACGTTACGAAGAGAGACTATGGATGCTCACCCAATATATCCTACGCAAAAAGGCTACATTTTCTTCGTCTGATTATAGCTTCATACTGCAAGAGCCCATTAGTGGCATATCTCATACAGGTCCCTATTACATGCTTGATACTTCGATAGAGGACAAGAAAAGTGAGAGTAAGCAACAGGGAGGAGAGCTTTATCGAGCCAATCATCCTTTGGCACAATACATTATTTCTCAAGCCGGAAATATCGAAGCAACGCAGAACGACACGCTTATCTTGGATTATAGTAATTCGGGAAAACGAATAACACCTTTGGCTAAGCTCGTGGGGCAAGAGGGATATCTTTCGGTTGATTTACTTTCGGTAGAAACTGCCGAAACCATCGATCATTGGGCAGTGGCTATGATAACGGAGCAGGGCGAAGAGATTGCTCCCGACCTCGTCGAACATATTTGGTCGATACCAGGCAGTGTAGAACTCACAGACACAACCATCCCAGCTAAGTTTATAGACCAACTGGAGCAAATCAAAAGCATTCAAATCAATGAAACCACCGAGCAGGCCAAAAAGGAGGCGTTGCGTCTTTTTGACGAGCAAGTAGAAAAACTCGATACTTGGGCTGAAGATATGAAGCTGGGCTTGGAGCGAGAGATACAAGATCTCAGTCAAACCATTCGACTGATGAAGAACGAAGCCAGAAAAGCCGATACCATCGAGGCTCGTCTCGCTGCACAACGAGAGATTAAGAGCAACGAAGCTCTGCTCAAACGCAAGCGGGCAGACCTCTTTGCTGAGCACGACCGCATAGAAGAGCAAAAAGACCGCCTCACCGACAATCTCGAGCAGTTGCTCTCGTTGCGTTCGGAGAAACAAAGCCTCTTTACCTTGAAGTGGAGAATGATTTAAAAAACAGATAACAATATGGCACTACCAATCAATATAGAAGACTTGCTCAATAAGCGGCGAATAGAAAGTAACCGCATAGAGTTTAAGAAAGGCTGGAATCCTGCCAAAATTTACCAAACCATTTGTGCCTTTGCCAATGATTTCGACAACATTGGCGGAGGATATATCCTAGTGGGCGTAGAGGAGGAGAATGGTATAGCCAAGCGACCTGTACAAGGCCTTGCTGAGGGAGAGCTTGACAGCATTCAAAAAGCGATAATTGGATACGACAACAAGATAAAACCTTACTATTGCGCTCGCACTTCAGTAGAGGAGGTCGATGGCAAGTCTGTTTTGGTTATTTGGGTTCCCTCTGGTCTCGACCGCCCCTATGATGTGATGGACGATGTGACCAAACGAGATGCTCGTTCACGCTATTATGTACGCAGAGGAACAAGCACGATTGAGGCCAAGGGAGAGGTGCTTGACGAATTGAGGGAGATGGCCAATCGAACACCTTTTGACGACAGAGGTAATAGTGAAATTTCCCTTGAAGACCTATCACCTGTACTCATTATGGACTATTTGAGGAAGGTCAAGAGCCGTTTGTTACAAAACTTCCCGACAACTCCCCTGTCGAAAAGCTTGGAGCAAATGGAGCTGTGGGTAGGACCTCCCGAGAGGCACTATCTAAAGAATGTAGCGGCAATGATGTTTTGCGAAACCCCTGAGAAGTTCTTCCCTTACACACAAGTGGAGATAGTTCACTTCCCTGGAGGAGCTGTGCAAGAACCCAACAACATGATAGAAGTTCCACCCTTCAAAGGCTCTGTGCCTACCATCATTCAAGCCACATTGGATTACCTGCGCACCAACATCATCAGGGAGCAAATTATCAAACCTAAGGATAGGGCAGAATCTATCCGTTTCTTCAATTATCCCTATCAGGCATTGGAAGAAGCCGTGGTCAATGCCCTCTATCATCGAGACTATCAAGTGCGAGAACCAGTAGAGATTACCATAGAGCCTCATGCCATATCTATTCTTAGCCACTCGGGACCGGATCGCTCCATTAGTGAGGAGAGTATCCGTGCAGGCAGACGTTTGCAGACACGTCGCTATCGCAACCGTAGATTGGGCGAGTTTCTCAAAGAATTAGACCTCTCGGAAGGTCGAGCAACAGGTATTCCTACCATCCAAGAGGAACTCAAGCGCAATGGATCGCCTTTGGCTACATTTGATACTGACTCTCACCGTACTTACTTCCTTATCACTATCCCTTGTCATCCCGACTTTGTGAACAAGAAGACGTCTCTATCAAATGATGCTGATACGATAATTGATAGTATAAGTGATAAGAAGCGTCGTGAGAGATTGCAAACTTTGATTCATCTGATACAGCAAGGCCAAGTTGCATCTGCCAAAGAGATGGCAATGGCATTGTCGGTATCCGAACCGACTATTTGGCGTGATCTCAAAACCCTCCAAGAGTTAGGCGTTAAGGTAAACACAAGGGATAAATGGACGTTCGATGATAGAGTAGATGATACAGTAAATGATACAGTGGATGATAGAGTAGATGATAGAGTAGATGATACAGTGGATGATAGAGTAGATGATACAGTGGAACGATAATTAAAAAGAAACAGCAATAATACAATATGAAGCAAAGACTCGAACTCACGTGGATAGGCAAGGGCGAAGAGGATGTCCTCGAGCCACGCATCCTGATAGAGAACCCCAAATATAGCTACGGAGACCCTGATACAGGCAACCTCCTCATACACGGCGACAACCTCCTCGCCCTCCGTTCGCTCGTTGCCTCGGGCTATGCAGGCAAGGTCAAGTGCATCTACATCGACCCGCCCTACAATACGGGTTCGGCATTTACGCACTATGATGATATGCAGGAGCATTCTATTTGGCTATCGCTAATGAAGCAACGATTGGAGTTGCTCCGAGAACTACTCGCTCCAGATGGTAGCATTTGGATAAGTATAGACGATCATGAAGGGCATTATCTCAAAGTGCTTTGTGATGAAGTCTTTTGTAGACAAAATTTTGTGTCGAATCTTATATGGCAAAAGAAAACATCTCCTCAAGCACATGCTCAATGGTTCTCTGATAATCACGATCATATTCTCGTTTATGCTAAACAAAAAGAGATATGGCACCCTAACCTTTTACTACGTACAGAAGAGCAGAATGCCCGATACAATCGTACGGATGATCCTCGAGGTCTGTATACACCAGATAATTTTACTATTAGTCTTACAGGAGGTGCGCGAGGTGCACAGTATGCAAGAACGGGTATTTGTGAGAATATCTATGAGATAACATTGCCATCAGGAAGAACCGTTCTTCCTCCCAAGGGCAGATGCTGGCTTGTAAAAGAGGAAAGGTATCTTGAGCTACTTAATAATAATCTAATCGTCTTCGGCAAAGAAGGTGATGGCGTTCCTATGATTAAAAGATTTTTGAAAGATGTTAAACAAGGAACAGTTCCTCTAACTATTATGCTACATAGTGATGTCGGAGGCAATACTGAAGCTAAAAGGGAAGTTAGAGAGTTTAATTCCGAGGCCGTCTTCTCTACCCCCAAGCCCGAGCGTTTAATAGAACGAGTCTTAACACTTGCGTCTAACGAGGGCGACCTTGTGCTGGATAGCTTCCTCGGTAGCGGTACGACGGCGGCAGTGGCACACAAGATGGGTCGTCGCTACATCGGTATTGAGCTGGGCGATCATGCTTATACGCATTGCGTGCCTCGCCTGAAGAAAGTGATCGATGGCACAGACCAGGGAGGCATCACCGCCTCCACAGGCTGGGCAGGTGGCGGAGGGTTCCGCTTTTGCGAACTTGCCCCAACGCTCCTCAACGAAGACAAAAACGGAGTGATGGTCATCAGCCCCGAATACAATGCCGAGATGTTGGCTGCCGCCATGGCGCTCCATGAGGGCTTCCGTTATGCTCCCGATGCCGAAGTCTTCTGTAAGCAGGGACACAGCACCGAGAGCGACTACATCTATACCACCACGCAGCACCTGACGATAGAGACACTGCAGTATATCGATTCTTTGCTCGGGGAGGGCGAGACGCTGCTCATCTGTTGCACCTCGCACGGGGCAGGTTTGGGTAGTCGCTTCCCTCGCATCACGGTGAAGCGCATCCCACGCATGCTCCTCGGTCGCTGTGCCTTCGACCCTGCCAAGAGCTATGACCTCAACATCATTACCCTGCCCGAAGTAGAACCTCAAGACGAAGAAGACGATGAGTAAGAAAGACAAAAACGAAACGCTGAAAGAGGTCAAGAGTCGCCTCTCTATGCGTGAGCCTCTGGCGCAGTGCCTGGGGGTGATTGCCGATATTACGGATAGGCTCAGCCTCGACAAACGCCCCACAGACCAAGAGGAGCAAAAGGCGTTCTTGGCAGACGAACTGGCAAAAGCCCGCGAGGTGGCACCCTCGATCAAGAGCTTCGGGCGCAACTTCCCCTCGCTGACCTGCTCCATCGCCACCGGCATTGGGAAGACGCGCCTGATGGCTGCCACCATCTACTACCTGCATCAGGTACATGGCATCAAGCATTTCTTCGTCCTCGCTCCCAACCTTACGCTCTACAATAAGCTGCTGCGCGACTTTGGCGACCCAGGTTACGACAAGTACGTATTCAAAGGCTTGGCAGAATACGTCGCCAATCCACCTGTGGTGATTACGGGCGAGAACTATCTTTCTGTTCGTCCGAACATTGACGGCCGACAGCTCTTCCAATTCGACAATATCGAAATCAACATCTTCAATATCGCCAAGTTTAATTCCGACAACAAGACCTCTAAGAAAGATGGCGTAGTGTCGGCTCCTCGTATGAAGCGGCTCTCGGAGTATCTCGGTACAAGCTATTACGACTATCTGGCCTCGCTGCCCGACCTTGTCGTGCTGATGGACGAAGCGCACCGCTACTATGCCGATGCCTCTCGCTTGGCTATCGACGACCTCTCCCCCGTCTTAGGGATAGAGATGACGGCTACCCCGCTCAGAGACAATAAGCCCGTGGGCAACATCATCTATGAGTACAATCTCGCCGAAGCCCTTCGAGAGGGATTGTATGTCAAGATTCCCACTATTGCCAAGCGAGCAGACTTCCGTAGCGAAGGACTGACGCCTGCCGAAGTGGAGCGCATCAAGCTAGAGGACGGACTCTCGGTGCATCAACACACCATGGCGAGTCTGGAGATCTATGCACGGACTTACTCCAAGCCCCATGTCAAGCCCTTCGTATTGGTGGCTTGCCGAGACCTCGAGCATGCTCGCCAAACGGCCGAATACTTAGAGAGCGACAGCTTCTACTCGGGACGCTACAAGGGCAAGGTGCTACAGATAGATAGCTCCACCAAAGGGGAGGACGACCTCGCACAACTCTTCCTTACCATCGAGGAGGAGGGCAATCCCATTGAGATTGTCGTTCATGTCAACATGCTTGGCGAGGGCTGGGATGTTCGCAATCTTTACACCATCATTCCGCTCCGTGCGGCTAATGCGCATACACTCATCGAGCAAACCATCGGCAGAGGCTTGCGTCTTCCCTTTGGTGGTAAGCGCACAGGAGTGGATCATATCGACAAACTTACGATCATCGCTCACGACAACTTCCAGAGGATTGTAGATGCAGCCAACGAAGAGGACAGCATCCTGCATCGCTGTAGTTATGTAGAGTTAGATGCCGATGACCTCGATGCCGAACAGGTGAATATCGTAACCATCCAGCCCAAACTGAGCGAACCTATGGCTCAATACCAAGCTCAGGTTGCTACAGCCCAAACACCCCAAGAGAAAGAAAAAGCTCAAGCGTTGTGTGATGCTACCGAAGCGATACAAGCGGTACTGAGTGAGGTAGCCATAGAGACACAGTCGGCATCGATAGAGGAGATTGCTCGTAATGAAGACAAACTGGAAGTGCTCGTAACCAAAGCTAAAGCGGCTGTGGCTAAGACAAACTCTATATTTACACCTTTGGTACAAGAGGAACTTAGCACCGCTTTTGTGAAAGAAACGATTACACGCTTCAAACGTAACCTCATCGAAATCCCTCGCATTAGCATCTTGCCTCAGGAGATGCGCTACGAATTAGAGCCGTTTAAGGTAGATTTCACAAAGGGACAGTTTGATTTTACGGAACGCAAAGAGCGCATTGTACGACAAGACCTCGTTGATAATAAGCAGGAACTGATTGATGTGGTCGAAAGTGGTCGTACACAAAACGTCAAGAGTAAACTATTGATGCACCTGTTGGATGAGCCAGAGATAGATTACTCTGAGATGAGAGAAGAATTGGTCGATGCACTCAACCAAGTGCTGGAGTACGTTCGCAACCATAGTACAGATGAGCAGGCAGCCATTCGCACGCTTGACCAAAACAGCGGGCTCATTGCCTCGCGTCTATATGAGCAAATACGAGAGCACTTTGTGCAGGAAGTAATAAGCTATGGGGAGGCAAAGGTTTTACCTTTTGTTAAGATTGAGCCTGTTCATCTTGGAGAACGTATAGGGTATCCTCGCAAAACGCTACATGAGGCAATCCCTTCGCTTCATCAGATTCGCCGCTTCATCTTTCATGGCTTCACTAAAGCTTGCCACGAGTGCTACGGCTTCGATAGTGGCACCGAACGCAACTTCGCTCAAATCTTGGAGCAGGATAGCGAGGTGCTGACTTGGTTGCGTCCGGCAGCAACGCAGTTCAATATCCACTGGGGCAGAGATAGTCGTCGCTACGAACCAGATTTCGTCGTTGAAACCACCGACGGTATCTACCTTGTAGAAACGAAAGCGAGCAAAGAATTGAGCCATGAAGAGGTGCAAGCCAAAGCCGATGCCGCACGGCAATACTGCTCTCTGGCAACAGGCTACACCACACAACATGGTGGCAAGCCCTGGACTTACCTTCTCGTTTCTCACCTCGACATAGAGCCAACGTTTAGCTTAAAGTATGTCTGTGAGTTGAGTAAGAAAAACTAAAAATATATTTGTGCAATGATGACGCATTATAACTATATTTCGAAGGCTCCTTGTGGGCAAGACCTTTTTGCTGGAAAGGTTCATGAGAAAACAGCAGAGCTGGTAGCAACGCAACTGTTGCAGACAAAAGACTCCTTGATGATCGGAATAGATGGAGGTTGGGGTACAGGTAAATCAAATCTTATTCGGATGATTGAGGAACAAGTATCTGAGAGGAAAAGTGATGCAGTTTTCTTTACTTTTGACGCTTGGGGACACCAAAATGATATGCCTCGTCGCTCCATACTAGAGGAGCTTACTAGTAAAATTACACTTTCTAAAGCCCTTGAGGAAAAAGACAAGAAAGAATGGCGAGATAAACTAAAAACACTGATGTCTCAGAAGCGAGAAGTTAGTATAAAAAGTGTTCCCAAGGTGAGTACGGGTATCTTAGTGCTATCTTTGGTAATAGTCTTAACACCAGCATTCTCTATTATTGGGGAAATGTTCCCAGAAGAATGGTCTCTGTGGTGGAAGTTTATCATTACAACATTGCCCTTTATTTTTGGACTAATTTATGCTATATATAAATTATGTCATCTGGACAACAAGAGCTTGAAATCTTTCTTAAATGAATTTATCTCTTTATATCAAGAAAGAACAAAGGAAGAAAAATCTTATGAGGAAGTATTTTCGGATGAACCGACCTCTACTCAGTTTAGACAATGGATGAAAGAGCTTGATAATCATCTCCGAGCTCCCCTTATTCTTGTCTTTGATAATATGGATAGATTGCCAGCATCTAAGGTGCAAGAGTTTTGGGCTGCTATTCACGCTTTCTTTGCGGAAGAGTCCTATAAGAATATTCAGGTAATTGTTCCCTTTGATAGAAGTCATATTATTTCGGCATTCAAGGGGGAAAATTGTAATAATGATTATTGTTATGGCAATGATTTTATTGATAAAACATTTGATATTGTATATCGTGTAGCACCTCCAACCTTGTCTAATTGGAAAGGTTATTTGTACACTCAATGGGAAAAAGCCTTTGGAGAACAATTGTCTCCAGAGCACTCTATCACACAGATCTATGATTTGCTAACTAAAAGTAAAACTCCAAGGGAGATTGTTTCCTTCATAAATGAATGTATCACTACAAAGGAAGCCTCATCGGAGGTGATCCCGAATGAGTATATTGCATTATTTGTCGTAGGCAAACATAAAATTCACGAAAATCCACAGGGAGAATTATTGGAGCTTTCGTTTTTATCTCCCTTGTCTTACAAATATAAAAATGAAGAGACCTCTAAATACTTATCAGCCTTATACTATCAGCTTTCTCCGGATGAAGCTCTAGATATAGTTTATGCAGACCAACTTCGACGAGAACTAGAAAGTGGAAAATCCACTTTACTACAAAGCCTTGTATCTCAGTCTATTTTCTCTGAAATTTTAGAACATGCTATTGCAGAAGTGTCTCAAGTTGAAAATGCTACTCTCGCATTTGCTAAAGTAGAAGAAGTGTCCTCAATTGCTACACGTTTTTGGGATCAATTAGTTCTGAAAGCTCCAGATGAAAACAAATCCCCCAAGACATATCAGATTGATTTACTTAAACATGCTAGTGAGAATTCCGCAAAACAGTATTTAGAGGGTATTGTGAAATCTATTTATATTCAATGTAAGGAGTATACTAACAAGGATGGAGATAGAACAGAGATCTTTGATGCACATCAATTCTATCTATCTATCAATAGTCTTGAGAGTAAACTTGCAGAATATGATTATCTCACACCTTCGCTTTTTTTGTCTAAGAAGGAAACAACTCCAGAAGTATTTGTTCGCTTTGTAAGTGCAGCAAAAGAGTCGTATGTTAATTATCAGATTCATTGTCCAATAGGAGATATTGATTCTTATATTGCAAAGTTGCCTGTTGAGGACTTGAAGGATATGCAGGTCGTAAAATATATTCCTTCAGATACTAAGAGGGAACTTTTAAAATACAAAACAGCTCTTAAATCGGCTATCAACAATTCTAATAGGGTGACAGAAGCTGAGACTTTAATGAGTCGATGGGTAGAATTAGATATTTACGAAAAAGATTTAATGCCTGACAGTGCCATAGAGAATCTATTTAATAGCGTCAAAGAAGACTCTCTTTTATACTATTGCCTTATTTGTATGCGTTTGGCTAGAGGAAGCTCATACCCATATTCTTCAATAAACAGTATATTACAAAAGGAGAATAATACGTTAATTGTAGAACTATCTAAGTATCTTCATCTATTTGTCACCTATGGAGACCTACTCTTAATGCATCAAGAAATGAATAATTATCCCCTTTATGGAAATTTGGTTCGTCATCTTGTCTCAAAGAAAATGGGTAAACTTTTGTCCATAGAAAAAGTGCTTCCTCAATATAAAAAGATTTCCTCTTCCTTAGATATTAAAACAATAGATTTGTTAACAGACTGGAATAGGTGTAGTAATCACTTTGAGAAGTCTATTACATATGAAATAATACTTTCTATACCCATAGAATTCTTTGAAGAAACCAAAGAGTTAAAGCATTTACAGATAGTATCTCACTGTCGAGAAGTTGGGAAGAAATATCTACAATCTGCGGCGTCTGATGAATGGGAAACTCATTTCAGCAACAGGAGCTATGAATACCAACTTTTAATCTCTTTAGGGTGTGATTGTCCAAACGCTTATGAAGCTTTTAAACAGACTATTAAGACAGAATTGGAGGAACAGATGTTGAAGTTGTCTAGTGACACCTATCAGAATTTATTATCTTTATTTGAAGGCCAAAAAAAGAAATGGGGCTCTGTATTCCAAAAGGCAAGAGATCGTTATGGAGAAATGGGGCTGGATATAACAGTCGATTTATTCAAGCGTTATGGCGTATCCCTGATTCATAGCGGAAAGCTATCTGAAAATCGAAATGCAATTCGAGCCATATTGCCAACAACTCTCTTAACGAATGCCGAGACACTAAGCATTTTAGTTGAGAGAAGCAATGAAGTCGCTCAAATACTGAATTCTGCAGAGGATGAATATAGACAAGAGTTCCTCGATATGGTTTTATCTGTCTATAAATCAAATGCTAATTTAAGAGAGAACATGAAGATGTTGGCATCTGCATTAAAGATCAAGGTTCTTTCAGAAGATAACAAAGATTAGTATCTGCCTTAATCGGTTAGATCTCAGTCTTTACAAGGCTTAGTATCTCTTTTTTACGCGCTTATAGTTGGCTTCGATGGCCTCTTTGAGATTGTCGGAGCCATCTTCATTTGTAAAGTCCGCCATTGTATGGATTAGTTGGTAGGCTTTCATTTCAGCAGATACTTTGCTTCTATCCACCACAATCTCAGCGTGGAAAATTTTCTGGTCGATACGTTCGTAAAAGTTGTTGGACACAGCCTCTGCTTCGTGATGCGAGAAGCCTCGTACCACTGTATCGCAGTAGGCAGTCAAGACTTCATCCGACCTGGCAGTAATGAATGATTGGTATTTATAAACTCGTCACTGCTACACATAACCGAAAGATGATTGTCAAAGGTAGGTTATGCTCTATGGCAATAGGACTTATACGCAAAGAAAAAATCGTTGCAAGACCTGATCTTACAACGATTAGCTATTTTTTGAAGGTTAAACGGTAGTGCCTTCACTTACGACGACACTCGAAAACCTTCTCTGCGGTGAGAGGGGGATTCGAACCCCCGGTACGGTTACCCGCACGACAG
>ERZ772827.1045-NODE-1045-length-14378-cov-5.837604_pt1 | contig 14378 bp, 14 predicted proteins | sample MGYA00580850_ERZ772827 | MGnify/ENA primary metagenome ERZ772827 (study PRJEB29015, sample SAMEA2737950) | human oral metagenome | biome: human oral; feature: human-associated habitat; material: dental | place: China | collected 2145 ...
CCGTTAATACCAACTTTAATCATCTTACTTATTCTTATCGTTAGAAACTCTGATTGCTTATGCTGTCTGAGCCAGTGAGGTGGCTGGTCGGCCTTTCGTCACAAGTTAGGGTCTTATACATGACACTTGGACTAGTATAGGAGCTGAAGGCCACCTCATTGCACTACAAAATTACAGAAATTAATCCATATGGTAGAGACCTTCATGAAAAATATAGTGGAAGTCCTACCCCCTTCTCTCTATCTACGCTACAACACACTCTGGTAGAGCCGTGTGAAGAGCCTTTGTTTGAGCCCTCGTTGGGCTGTGGCTGAGGGTGAAGAAGGTGCCTCGGAAGGGGGGCTAAAGCTTGTCGATATGTCGCCCTCGTCGTGCGTCCATCCCGATCAAGATAAAGAGCAGGAAGGTGAAGCCCCAGAGCGATGAGCCCCCATAGCTGAAGAAGGGGAGCGGGATGCCGATCACGGGGACAAGCCCCAGCACCATCCCTACATTGATAAAGAGGTGAAAGAGCAGAATCGAGGCCACACAATACCCGTAGACCCGACCGAAGCGAGATACTTGTCGCTCGGCTAGAGCGACGATCCTTAGGATGAAGATCCCGTAGAAGATCACAAGCGAAGCTGAGCCTACGAAGCCCGACTCCTCGCCTACGGTGCAGAAGATGAAGTCCGTCTCCTGCTCGGGGACATAGTTCAGCTTTGTCTGAGTGCCCTTGAGGAAGCCCTTGCCCGTGAGTCCCCCTGAGCCAATGGCGATCTTGGACTGGTCTACGTTGTAGCCCTTACCTCTGAGGTCGCTCTCGATCCCTAGGGCTACCTTGATACGTACCTGCTGGTGGGGCTGTAGGATGTCATTGAAGACATAGCTCACCGAGTAGAAGAAGCCCAGAGAACTCAGAGCAAAGACGGCCATCAGCGCATAGCGGAAGAGGTATTCTCTGATGGCTAGGATAATCAATACCACCACCAGTATGGCGACCAAGGCTAGGGCAATATACGACCAGTCAAAGGTCATGAAGAAGCTCAGCCCTGCAGCTAAGGCATACACTCCGAGCGTGGTGAAGATGATGTAGCGCAGTACCTGTGCTCGCTCTCTCGGATCAGGGCTATAGGTCCCATAGAGGACAGTGGTGAAGACGAGGATACTATTACACACAAAGAAGAGGTCTGCATCCGTCTCTCCCCACCATAGGGTATCCTCTAGGATCAAAGCTCCGATGAAGTACACTGCGACGGCGAAGCTTAGCCCCATAAAGATCCCCGAGAAGCCTTCCCTGAAGAGGGCTAGGAAGAGGGCAAGGAAGACCAGTGCCGAGCCCGTCTCCTGCTGTAGGAGGATAAGACCTACGGGTAGGAGAATGATCCCGAAGATCTTGAGGTAGCTCGCATTGTCCTTGAACTGGAAGTCGTACTGATTACACATCCAAGCGATCGTCAGCGAAGTCGCCACCTTGGCAAACTCTGCCGGCTGTAGGCGTACTGGTCCGAGTACGAGCCAGGAACGGGAACCCTTGATGTCGGGAGCGATGAAGATCGTCACGGCCAAAAGCGCCATCATCGCTACATAGAAGAACGGAGCACCGACCTCATAGGTGTCCGAGTCGAAGGCTAGCACGACGACCCCAATGAAGAGCCCGAGCCCGATCCACAGTAGCTGCATCAACGGACGGCCACCGGGGGTGAAGAGTGAGGCGGTCTCGAAGTTGTACGAAGCTCCACAGATGGTGAGCCATCCGAAGAGTACGAGGATGAGGTACATCGTGATGGTCACCCAGTCAATGGAGCGGAAGAGGCTCGAAGAGGGATTATGTCTGCGCATCATGGGGCTAGATGTCGTTGAGATAGTTGAGGCTCTTCTGCTCCATCTGGTTCGCCACGGCTTCTCCTGTGGTGGAGAGCTTGCCATTGCGCAGATAGTACTCCATCATCACACGTCCGATAGGTACCCCAAACTGCGCACCGAAGCCCCCATTCTCCACATACACAGAGATGGCGATACGTGGAGCAGAACGTGGTGCAAAGCCGATGAAGGCCGAGTGGTCCTTACCATGTGGGTTCTCGGCTGTCCCCGTCTTGCCACAGACCTCGATCTCGCCTGGTGCAAAGTTCGCTGCACGGCACGTACCTCCCGTCACAGCCCCAGCCATACCCTGTACGATGTACTCCCAGTCGGAGGTGGAGATGCCCGTATGCTGTCGGGTGGTGTAGAGGGTGTCCAGAGGGGTGTCCGTGATGCTACGTACGACATGGGGGCGGAAGTAAGAGCCACGATTGGCGATGATCACCGCTAGGTTGGCTATCTGTAGTGGGGTAGCCAGGATCTCTCCCTGCCCGATGGCGATGGAGATGATGGTGCTCGAGCTCCAGTTGCTGCCATAGGCCTTGTCGTAGACCTGACTGTTGGGGATGTAGCCTCTCTTCTCCCCGGGTAGGTCGATGCCTAGGCGGTAACCATAGCCGAGGGAGATGATGCGTGACTTCCAGTGCTCAAAGGCTTCCTGCGTCGAAGGATAGAGCTTCCTATTGTCCAGCAGGTAGTGTAGCCCCCAGCAGAAGTAGGAATTACACGAGGTGGCAAGGGCGGGGATAAGGGAGAGCGGGGAGCCGTGGCTGTGACACTTCGGGCGGTTGCCCAGACGTGGGTAGCCATGGAAGCAGGAGAAGGGAGTCTCAGGAGTGATGGCTCCCTCGGCGAGGTAGATCGCCCCTTGAGCGGGCTTGAAGGTTGAGCCCGGGGGATAGTTCCCCTGAATAGCACGGTTGAGTAGAGGCTTACCGAAGGTCTCCTCTAGGGCTCGGTGGTTGAGTCCCTTGTTCCTCCCTGAGAGCAGGGTAGGGTCGTAGCCGGGAGCTGTGACTAGAGCGAGTACCTCACCCGTAGAGGGTTCGATAGCGACGATTGCTCCTCGCTTACCCCTCATTAGTCGTTCCCCGAGGGCTTGGAGCCCAGAGTCGATGGAGAGTGTGATGTCCTTGCCCTTGATGGGGGCACGATCATGAGCACCGCCGTCGAGACGCCCCTGGATACGTCCACGTGAGTCTCGGTAGAAGATCTCCTGCCCCTTCACGCCACGTAGAGCCTCCTCATAGGTGCGCTCCACACCGCTACGCCCCACGAAGTCTCCACGGATAATAGTACTGTCCCGCTCTAGGTCACTCGGGCTGGCCTCGGAGAGGTAGCCGAGTAGGTGAGCGGCATGGCGGTAGTCGTACTGGCGGATGGTACGGGAGCGTATGGAGAGCCCGCTGAACTTGTAGAGCTGCTCTTGGAAGCGACCCACATCCTCAGTCTCCAGCTGTGAGACCAGCACCTGAGGGGTATAGGGAGAGTAGCCCCTATTGACCGTGCGGTCACGTAGGAGTCTAAGGCGAGCTACGATATCCTCTCGTGGGATGCGGAGGATCTCGGCTAGGAGGGTGGTGTCGAGCTTGCCCTTGACATCCTTATTGACGATCATGAGGTCATAGATCGGACGGTTGGCGACGAGGAGTGCGCCGTTGCGATCATAGATGACCCCACGGGATGGGATGGTCGAGAGGATATAGTAGGCGTTATTCTCGGCTCGCTGCTTGTAGTCTCCGCTGAGGAGCTGTAGGAAGGCCAGGCGAGCGACGAAGGTCACGACGACGATGAAGGTCAGGCTGATCAAGAGCCAGCGTCGTCGGAAGAGATCTTCATTCATCTGTGCTTAGCTGTCGTGTCCCTCTCCGAATGATCCGATGAAGGCCAGTGTGATCAAGCAGAGTAGGAGCGAGAGCCCATAGCCAGCCCCGAAGCTGATGACTACGTGTAGGTCACGCACCAGCGTCCCTGCCTCTAGAGCATAAAGGATGACGTGATGGATCAGTAGCAGTAGGCTCATCAGGATAGCTGCTCCGGTGCGTAGGGTGCCGTAGAGCGGGAGAGCCTGCTCGGGGGTCTTCTTGTCCTCGAGTAGACCCAGGAGCATCGGGCGGGCAAAGGCTGATGCTGTCAGAGACGCTGCATGCAGCCCAGGTGTAAGACCTAGGATGTCGATCACTGTGCCGATCACGAAGGCATGGACTAGGAGGGAGACCTTCCCTGTGTTGATCGGTAGTAGGAGTAGTAGGACGGGGTATAGATAGGGAGTGGCGACCCTGAAGAGGGCCACGGGGCTGAGGAGCCAGACCTGCAGTGCCACGATGAGGACGCAGACGACGAGGAAGCGTAGGTAGGTCTTATTCATCGCGCTGGAGTGAGTCTTCGAGGGCACGAGCCTCCACTACGGGCTTCTCGAGTAATATATATACGTAGCGTAGCGACTGGAAGTCCGTGGCTAGACGTACGGGGAAGTTGGCAAAGACCCCTGCGCTACCCTTGACTGTCGAGGGGACGGAGTCCGCCACTGTACCCACCATCATCCCTTCGGGGAAGAGGTAGGAGTAGCCACTGGTCACGATCGTATCCCCGAGGTGCGGGTGTGCATGGGGGGGGACATTGCTCAGGACGGCCACATTGGAGTTTGGGTTCACGGGGGCAAGAAGTGTCCCACTGACCCCTTGGCTGGAGAGGGAGCAGGAGAGGCGCATGTTTTGGTTGAGGATTGGGATGACCAGCGAGTAATGTCTCGAGGTCGAGTACACTGCCCCGACGACCCCAGTGGCACTCATTACGCCCATATCCTTGCGGATGCCATCGGCCTCCCCCTTGTCTATGGTGAAGAAGACCTCTCCGATACGAGAGGCCCTATTCAGCACTCGTGCGATGACGAACGACCCCTCCCGCAGGCTCACGCTGTCGGTGGCATGCAGGCGGGGTAGTTCTCTGTAGGCTTGTATCTCCTGCATCTGGCGCATCAGACGGATATTCGTCTGCCTGAGCCGTGCATTCTCCGCTAGTAGTGTCTTGTTCTCTGGGCGGAGATCGATGTAGTCCCAGAACTCCGTCATCAGCTCATTGACCCGCCCTAGTAGGGCATTCGTAGCATACCAGCTCACACTCCTCGAGTAGAGGGTGCTGCTGAAGACCATGCTTAGGGCTATCGCCTCTAGAAGGAGGAAGACAAACCAATGCTTGGATCTACGGAGGAACTCAAGGAGCTTGTTCACAAGGGCAACTACCTGGAGGGCTTAGCGGAAGAGGAAGTTGAAGTTGTGGATATTACGTAGGGCAATCCCTGTACCGATAGCGACGGAGTGCAGAGGGTTCTCTGCGATCTTGAACTCAAGGCCGAATCGCTTCGAGAGGCGCTTGTCTAGCCCACGCAGTAGGGCACCACCACCTGTCAGTACGACACCATTAGCCACGATGTCGGCGAAGAGCTCGGGGGGAGTAGCCTCTAGGGTACGGAGGATGGCGCTCTCGATCTTACCGATAGAGTTATCGAGGCACTCGTTGATCTCCTGATAGTTCACTGCTACCTTGCGGGGTAGGGTATCCATCATGTTGGCACCCCAGACGATGTAGTCCTCGGGGACTTCGTCGAGCTCGGAGAAGACTGCACCGACCTTGATCTTGATCTGCTCGGCAGTACGCTCCCCGACCTTGATCTGGTGGCGGTCACGCATGTGGTCCATGATGTCCTGCGTGAGCTCATCCCCAGCAGTGTCGATGGACTGATCCTCTACGATACCTCCGAGGGAGATCACGGCGATCTCTGTCGTACCACCACCTATATCGACGATCATGTGCCCTTCAGGCGCCAGGACGTCTATGCCGACACCGATAGCTGCTGCCATAGGCTCATAGATCATATATACGTCACGTCCTCCTGCGTGTTCGCTCGAGTCACGTACGGCACGTATCTCTACCTCTGTGCTTCCGGAGGGGATACAGACCACCATGCGTAGCGATGGGGTGAACCAGCTGTTGCGGCGGCTGATCATACGTATCATACCTCGGATCATGTGCTCGGCGGCATCGAAGTCTGCGATCACGCCCTCACGCAGAGGACGTATCGTGCGGGTGTTGGCATTGCCCTTTTCGTACATCTCTCGAGCCTTCGTTCCGACTGCGATCATCTCGCCCGTGCGGTTGTCAAAGGCTACGACCGAGGGCTCATCGAGGACGATCTTGTCGTCCTTGATGATGATGGTATTGGCAGTGCCGAGGTCCATGGCTAGCTCTTGCCTGAAGGAAAATAGTCCCATGCTTGTCTCTATACTTGGTTGGTGAGTCTTATTTGCTGTTTGTTTAGTGCTTGAAGTGGCGGATGCCTGTCATGACCATCGCTACACCATACTTGTCTGCCGCTGCTATACTGTCAGCGTCTCGTACTGATCCCCCTGGTTGCGCTAGTGCCGTGATACCAGCCTCTGCGGCTAGTGTCACGCAGTCGTCGAAGGGGAAGAAGGCATCGCTCGAGAGCACCGCTCCCCTGAGGTCAAAGCCAAAGTGACGAGCCTTCTCGATCGCCTGTCTGAGAGCGTCCACACGTGAGGTCTGCCCGACCCCAGAGGCGATGAGCTGTCCGCCCTTAGCTAGGACGATCGCATTGCTCTTGCTGTGCTTGACGAGCTTCGTCGCGAAGACCAGGTCTGCCTGTTCGCTCTCCGTGGGCGCCACCTTAGTAACGCACCGTAGGTCGGCTATAGTCTCTGTGGCGTGGTCGGTCTGCTGGGCGAGTACCCCTCCTAGCATCGTGCGGTAGCTCCAGTCTGCGGTGACGGGTGCTGTCTGGCGCAGGAGGATGCGGTTCTTCTTGCTCTGTAGGACCTCGAGCGCCTCGGGCGCAAAGTCCGGAGCGATGAGTACCTCTACGAAGAGCTTGTCGATCTCACGAGCTGTCTCGGGATCGATCGGGCGATTGGTGATGAGCACCCCACCGAAGGCCGACACGGGGTCACCCGCTAGGGCATCCTGCCAAGCCTCTAGGAGGGTGGGGCGGGAGGCGCAGCCACAGGCATTGTTGTGCTTGAGGATGGCGAAGGTGGGCTCATCGAAGTCCTGGATGAGGCTGACGGCAGCCTCGATGTCCTGGAGGTTGTTGTAGGAGAGTTCCTTGCCGTGTAGCTGGGTGAAGTACCGAGAGAGGTCTCCGTAGAATACCCCGCTCTGGTGTGGATTCTCCCCATAGCGCAGGGGCTGTGCTGTGTCAGCGCTGAGACGTAGGGCGGAGGCATCGGCTCCGTCGAACCAGCGGAAGATGGCTGAGTCGTAGCCGGAGCTCACGGCGAAGGCACGACGTGCTAGGTGGCGACGCTGCTCTAGGGTGGTGCGTGCGCCCTGACTCTGCAGATAGCCAAGTAGCGTAGCATAGTCTGCCTGCGAAGGGATGATCACGACATCCTCATAGTTCTTCGCTGCTCCTCGGATAAGGCTGATCCCGCCGATGTCGATCTTCTCGATGATCTCCTCATCGCTCGCTCCAGAGGCTACTGTCGCCTCGAAGGGATAGAGGTCTACGATGACGAGGTCGATGAGTGAGAGCCCGTACCGAGCGACTTCCTCCTGATCTGTCGCATGTGAGCGGCGAGCCAAGATACCTCCCTGGATGGCTGGGTGTAGGGTCTTGACCCGCCCGCCGAGCATAGAGGGATACTGCGTTAGGTCCTCTACCTCGGTGGTCTCGTAGCCGAGACTCTTGATGAAGGTACTTGTACCACCTGTCGATACAAACTCTACTCCCTGCTGGTGTAGGAGGGCTAGGATCTCTGCCAAGCCTTCCTTGTGGAACACAGAGATCAGTGCTCTGTGTATTGCCTTCTCCATTTCTTGTATGTCTGCGCTATGTAGCTATGTTGTAATGAGTTCAAGGGGGTGGCTCGTCTCCTGTCCTATACTTGGACGGAAGACCCACCTAAGCCCCTAGCCTACACAAAAATAAGTATTTTCTATATACTTAATCAAATTCTCGTATATATTTATGGAGTAGGGTGCGTGCTAGAGGAGGTGACTTCTCCATGAAAGTTCCACTAAACATGAGGTTCAAGAGTGAAAATATCATCAAATGCCACCTAGAGGTAAAGGTCTGTAAACTCAGAATGTACCCTACCTTGCATCCCAAAATATCCCCATTTTCGCCGAGTAGTGTACTCCGCCTCTCCTCGCTTTAAGCGAGTACTGCATACCTGCCCAATACCCTCTTTAGCAATAGCTTTGCTCCCCATCGTTCGTTTGCCTCGTCTCGGCTTCCTCTGCCCATCTTCGGCCTCCCCTTTCCTGCTCTCTTATTGGCTCCTTTGTGCCCTCTCTGCCCCTTCCGCCTCTTGCCTCTTCTTCCTTGCTCTTCTCTCTAGTGCTGGGCTCGATCTCCTTCTCTTTTCGACCTTGTACGTATCCAGCGCTTGCCTTTGAGCTCCTTTCTGCCCTCTCGTGGTCTCCTTCTGAGTGTCCAAAGAGTCCTTGGAAAATAGGCGTCATGCTCCCTCTCTAACGTGCTCTGTATCATGCGTTCCGAGAGGGCTCTTGCGAACATACCGAGAGCGCAATTGGGTACATTACGTGTGCGCAGTAGGGCACTCAAGATACTCGTAGAAGAGCCCTAGTTGGCGGGGGCGTTTCTCTCTGATACTCTTTATCTTGCGATCTCCCGTGAAGGGTGGTGTGGAGAAAATATGCAGGTGGCAGGAGAGAGGGTGGATTGATTGGCGGGGTGATGGTGTGCTCGTTGGTTGTGCAGGCGGTGGGCTAATGGGTTGTGAAGTAGTAGGGTTAGCAGGAGTTCAGGCGGTGTGAAGCAGCTGGGGATGGTGGTGGAGAGGAGTGTGCGGAGGTGTGTCTTCGGAGGGGATGGTCGTGATTTTTTGTGGGGAAAGGGGCAAATTGTTTGGTGTTTTCAAAAGTTTAGACTACCTTTGCAGACGATTTGTGAAGGGAACCCCATCGCTTAGGCACTTGGGGATATGCACCAACCAATTATTGACTCTGTAGCTCAGTTGGTAGAGCAAGTGACTCTTAATCACTGGGTCGTGAGTTCGAGCCTCACCGGGGTCACTACTCCTAGAACAAATCAATGACTCTGTAGCTCAGTTGGTAGAGCAAGTGACTCTTAATCACTGGGTCGTGAGTTCGAGCCTCACCGGGGTCACTAGAAGGGGAAAGGTATCACGGATACCTTTCCCCTTTCTCTTTATTATCCCGAGGGGAAGGTATCCTGCGATACCTTCCCCTCGTTCGTTCTCTCCCACACTCGTGGTATCCCTCCACCCTTAGTCAAAGAGCTCGGCGATGATCCCATCCGAGACGAAGATCCCGCTCCGTGTGAGGTGGAGCTTATCCCCTTGGAGGGCAAGTGTCCCCGCCTCGATGAAGGGCTGGGCTAGCTGGCGAAGGCGACTCGTGGCGTCGTCCCCAAACCGCTCTCTGTATGCCATGATAGATATTCCCCACTGTGTCCTTAGACGTGTCATGATGTATTCGTGCTGTAGCTCCTCGGGACTTAGGTGCTCCTCGGTATAGAGCCGCTCTCCACGCAGTAGGGATTGGGTGTAGCCAGAGAGCGAAGGATTATTGTACGAGCGAGACCTCTTCCCATCATAGCTGTGCGCCGAGGGCCCAAAGCCGAGATAGGGGTCACCCTGCCAATAGCCCGTGTTGTGTCGGGCATAGCACTCGGGTAGGGCAAAGTTCGAGATCTCGTAATGTTCGTATCCAGCTCCCTGCATTCGGTCGATGAGTAGCTCGAAGAAGGCTAGGCTGTCCTCTTCGCTTACGGGCTTGACCCGACCAAGCTCTACGAGCCGTGTGAGGGCTGTCCCCTCCTCGTAGATGAGGTGGTAGGCTGAGAGATGGGGTGTGCCAATTGCGAGGAAGTGATCGACGTTCTCTGCCCAGCGGGATAGAGTCTGTCCAGGTAGTCCGTAGATAAGGTCTAGGCTTAGGTTCGTGATCCCTACGGCTCGTAGGGCGGAGACGGCTTCGTGTACCTGCTCGGGGGAATGCCGTCGCTGCAGGAAGGCTAGGTCATCAGCGTGGAAGCTCTGCACGCCCATGCTTACCCTATTGATGGGTAGGGCAGCCAAGCCCTCGGCATAGAGAGGGGTGACATCATCAGGGTTGCACTCGATCGTGACCTCTCCACCCGAGGCTCGGGGATAGAGCCGATCGATCTGCTCAAAGATGCGCCCTAGCTCCTCGATGGTAAGCTGGGAGGGGGTACCGCCACCTAGGTAGATGTGCTGTACCTCCTCCCCCTCTGGTAGTTCGCCCCGCCGTAGAGCTAGCTCTGCAAGTAGGGCTGTGACGAAGTCTACCCTAAGCCGACTGCTCGTCTGGGTATAGAAGTCACAGTACGAGCAGCGGCTAGCGCAGAAGGGTATGTGTAGATAGAGGTTCATCCCTGAGGTCTATCGCCGAGAGTGGCGTATCTCCTCACGTAGGGCAGCGAGGTTTAGCTCCAGCCCTTCGGTACAGGGCGTGGAGACCCCGAAGGTATTGACTGCCTCTACACCTAGCTCGATACAGTCGTAGTCGATGAGATCACTCATCACGAGCAGGCAGTGTGGGTCACGTAGAGTGGAGGAGAGTAGCGAAGCCTCACGGCGACCGCGTGCGTCTGTCGTTACTGCCCACAGACGATAGGTCGTACCATCGGCACTGGCCTCTCGGGGCATAGACCAGCGCACGAGGATCGTCCCATCCTGCCCGACAGCGGCATCGAGGTGCTGAGGGACAGCGGGCTTGTGTGCTAGTCCCCGGGGGTAGGCTACGGGTAGTGCTGGGTGCTTGAAAGCCTCCTGTATGATCCTACGTACGGCGGGGAAACGACCGCCCGTATGTGTCTCTCTGAAGAAGCATACACCCGCTAGCTCCTCCTCACGGGCTAGGTCTATCTGTTCCTCGATGACTTCGCTTGGCCAGCCGGTCTCCTCGATACGGTAGGGAGCTAGGCCTGGGACTACGGGGATATAGGGAGCGACGAGCTCCTTCCAGTCTCGCAGGAAGGGCTCGAAGAGCACATCACGGTAGTACATCATCGGCACGACGAAGTCTACAAGCCCCTCCTTGCCCCAAGTGACGGGATCCTGGTAGACGGACTCGTAGGCTGTCCAGCCATGGGGACGGCCGAGGTCAGGGATCTTCTGTAGCTTACCGAGGGGGGCAACACTCACCAAGGCTTGGGAGTGGATGCTCCTCAGCGAGTCTTGTACCTCACGGAGCTGTCGGGTGAGGTTGTCTCGGCGCCAAGCCTCCCGATCGGGGTGGCGTAGCCCGTGAGCGATGAAGCTCGACTTGTCATTGAACCGCTCAGCTTCCTCGGGATACCTGAAGTAGTCAAAGTGGATCCCATCGACAGCATAGCGACGCAGGAAGTCCGTGACCAGGTGAGCGACATAGCTTCTTACCTCGGGGTTCCCGGGGTCTAGGTGATAGGAGCCCTTGTGGTGAATGGCCCAGCTGGGGTGATCTCGCAGTATGGGGTGGGGGCTACGCTTCGAGGAGGCCAAGGGGTAGGTTACGAACCATGCGTGCATGCTCAGACCCCGACGACGGCACTCCGTAAGGGCAAATCGTACGGGATCGTAATCCCCGAAGTACCCCTCGCCCGCTAGACGACTGGAGAGGGGCTCATAGTCTGTAGGGTAGATGGTCGTCCCGCTGTGACGCACCTGTAGGAAGACCGTATTGTAGCCGTCCTGCTTCAGTCGGTCTAGGATACGGACGAGGGACTCCTTCTGCCTACGTACCCCGTCGGGTGTGTCGGCACGGTCCTTAGGCCAGTCGAGTCCATAGACAGTAGTGAGCCAGACGGCACGCATCTCCTCACGGATGGAGTCTCCGGTGGGGCGTACCCAGGGCTTGCGTTCCTCCTTAGAGTCCTTGTTCTCGGGGTGTTGAGGACTCACGGGGTGGGGCTTCGTGGGAAGGGGCTCCTCGGGCACGCTCCGCCTAGCTCCACACCCCGTGAGAGCGAGGGCGAGCGTGAGGGAGGCTACGAGGGCAAGGTGCTTGGGATGCAACATGCCACTCACTAGTAGTAAGGGATGTTGTCGATGAGACGTACCTCTCCGCAGTAGACCGTGATACAGCCATGGGGCTTCGGGCTGTCACTCCACTGGGTGATGGGCTGTAGGCTGTCGGTATCCACGATCTCGAAGTACTCCACACGGAGCTCGGGGAGGGCATTGATCTCTCTCGTGACTCGCTCGATTACCTGCTGTGGGGTGTGGTCTTGTCTCCAGCTACGGCTCTCCGCTAGGATGCGGTAGATGTTGGGTGCTACGGCTCGTCCCTCCTTGGTGAGTAGGAGGTTGCGGCTGCTTAGGGCGAGCCCATCCGCCTCACGGACGATCGGGCAAGCGATGATCTCCACAGGGCTCTTGATGAGGTGACTCATAGCACGTAGGACAGCGATCTGCTGGAAGTCTTTCTCGCCGAAGTAGGCGCAGTCGGGGCGTACAATCTCGAAGAGGCGAGAGACGACCTGCATGACTCCATTGAAGTGTCCAGGGCGATATTTCCCCTCCATGACCTCAGCTACTGCGCCGACGTCGAAGTGGCGGGTGTCGGGCTCGGGATAGATCGTCGAGACCTCGGGGGCAAAGAGTGCCGAGGTACCTACGGAGCTAAGTAGGTCGCTGTCGGCCTCTAGGGTACGTGGGTAGGTCTCTAGGTCACGAGGATTGTTGAACTGTGTGGGATTGACGAAGACGCTCACGATGCAGCAGTCGTTCTCCTGTAGAGCCCGCTTGACGAGGCTGAGGTGTCCTGCATGTAGCGCTCCCATGGTGGGGACGAAGGCGATGCGGTGTCCAGCGGCACGCTCTGCCGCTACGAAGGCTTGTAGGCCCTCGATGTGCTGATATATATTCATTATCGGTATAGTAATATAATAATGAGTAGTAGGTTACTTAGTTTGCTTAGTGTCGCTTGCCGATCACTCCCTCGGCGACGAGGTACTCGGCGATCTGTACAGCATTCAGTGCCGCACCCTTCTTGATCTGGTCAGCGACGCACCAGAAGGCCAGCCCACGAGGGTTGGCTAGGTCACGGCGTAGGCGACCCACGTAGACGGGATCCTTCTCCGCTATGAAGAGAGGCATGGGGTAGACCTGATCCTCGGGCTCATCCTGCAGGACGATGCCGGGGGCACGGCGGAAGGCCTCACGCACACGATCCAGCTCCAGAGCCTCCTCGGTCTCTACCCAGATAGCCTCGGAGTGTGCACGGGTCACGGGGACACGTACGCAGGTAGCGCTCACCGAGAGGGAGCTGTGCATGATCTTGCGAGTCTCGTGGTACATCTTGAGTTCCTCCTTGGTGTAGTCTTCATCGGCGAAGACGTCGATCTGAGGAATGAGGTTGTAGGCAAGCTGGTAGGCAAACTTCTTGACCTCGGGCTCCTTGTCCTCGGCTATGGCACGGATCTGCTCATCCAGCTCAGCCATACCCCGAGCGCCTGCCCCGCTGGCTGCCTGATAGGTCGCCACATGGACACGTGTGATGGGGGAGAGCTGGTGGATGACGTTGAGGGCGACGACCATTTGGATGGTCGTACAGTTGGGGTTAGCGATGATCCCACGTGGGCGGACGAGGGCATCGGCTGCATTGACCTCAGGGACGACGAGGGGGACGTCCTCCTGCATGCGGAAGGCGCTGGAGTTGTCGATCATGATCGCCCCATGGCGTGTGATCGTCTCGGCATACTCGAGGGAGACACTACCCCCAGCGGAGACGAAGGCTACGTCAATATCACGGAAGTCATCGTTGTGCTGGAGCTCACGGATGGTGTACTCCTTGCCACGGAAGGTGACCTTGCTCCCTGCACTACGAGCCGAGGCAAAGAGCTCTAGGCGATCTATCTTGAGGCTGCGCTCGCTGAGCACTCGTAGGAACTCCTGGCCGACGGCTCCACTTACACCGACGATTGCTATGTTCATTCTTTTCTCTTGGGCTTATCTTTAGTTGATGCTACTTTAGGCGACAAAGGTACGAAGAAACGTACAGAGCCTCTTCCCCTTTTGCCTATCTCCTCTGGGCTAGGGTAGGTGCTCCATTGTCAGAGCGGGGGATGAGGACGAGAGCCTACATTATATATAGGTAGCGCATGGGGTCTAATATAAGTATGATGTAGGGTGTTTATATTGATGCAGAGGAGACAATATAATATAGGTATAGTAGGGTGGGACTGTAATGTAGGGTGTTTGTGTCGATGCAGAGGAGACAATATATATAGGTATAGTAGGAAGGGACTGTATGGGGAAAAGTAGGGGCGAATGTGCGCAAGGTCGTTCGTCTTAGGTAGGCTGTCGGGAGAGGGGCGCGCAAGCCAGGTGCTGAGGCTGGTGTCGTTTGGCGTGTTTATGTCGCTGTCGTATAGTGTGTTTTGTTCGTTGTTGTGCCGTGCCTTTGAGGTTCATTCCGAGGGGGTGTCTACACACTACTTGAGAGCCCTTGAGAGGACTCGGTATGATCGCACCAATCACCTTACATAGGTGACGAGGACGCTCTTACCGAGAGCGCAAGTGCGCTCT
>ERZ772827.1047-NODE-1047-length-14369-cov-13.642588_pt1 | contig 14369 bp, 15 predicted proteins | sample MGYA00580850_ERZ772827 | MGnify/ENA primary metagenome ERZ772827 (study PRJEB29015, sample SAMEA2737950) | human oral metagenome | biome: human oral; feature: human-associated habitat; material: dental | place: China | collected 2145 ...
TCTTTCTATTCCATTACTTACATTAGCTATTTCCTTGCGAATATAATTACTATATATTTTATAAAAAGTCTTTCAAGTTTTTTTTACTTTAATTGACTATATTTCCTTTTTTCTATTAAACCATGTTTAGCATCATCAACGGTATATATTACATCAAAATCCAAAATATTTATAATTTAATCAGTGATCCTAATATCTCTTTCTCTTCGTTCGTTAATGTTAATCCTATTTCATTTTTATATCTACATACTTCACTTTTTGAATAATTTTTACAATAAAGCTAAATGTAGCATATATTTACCCATCAAAAAAATATTTTATTTTATTTCAGTATTGGTTGCAAAATGATTCAATAAGTTTTTACAATTATCTCCACTAAATAATTACCATAGCATATTTACTTCTGTTTTAAGCTATTTTTATACCTGGTTTTTGTAGTTTTAAAAGTTTTTAGTATCAGAATAGTATCAAGAGTAATACTGTTATCACAATATTCACATTATAATATTTGAAAATTTATGTTTAAGATTTTTTATCTTTTACACTAATCTTCCAGAAAAAATAGTCTTTAACGGCTTAATTCCATCTAATTGCTTATTATTTTGTTGGGGATTTTTACCCTTGTAAAGCTCAATATAATACTTATTAGCATTTTGCATTTTATTTAATGTATAGAAAGCCCCTAATTCCCAAGAACACCAGCCGCGTATATTTCCACTACCACGAATAGAAAACTCACTATTAACGGTTCTCAAAAATAATAACTGCTTTGAGTCTGAAAGATGTTTTGATAAATTCTTTTTTATATCAACTCCGTTTTTGAAACTTGGAGAAAATAACCAGTCAACATATAAAAATATACCTTTTTTTAGCATAAAAATAAATAGCGACAGTGTGTATAGTTTATCGTCAAAAGCATGAGATAAGAAAACTTTATTCCAAGCAAAGTGAGTTATGTTTAGTTTACTACTATGAATATACCTTTCATTAGTTTGAAATCGACTAATGAAGGAATTGTTTATATCGCTTAATAACTTTATTAGTGAATTAAATGCATAATATTCATCTTTTGATTTACCAATAGTCTCCGTAAAACTTTCCAATTTACTGATATTTTTCTCGTTGATAAAATCATTTTCCAATTTGAATCTGTTTAAGTTTTCAATATATACTTCATTGAACTCAAATTTATCAATTACCATATTATATGAATTAATTAAAAATTTTTCTTCAATTCCAGTAAGTATTGCTATGTTTAGTTTTAAAAGTTTAGATAGATTAATCCAAAAAGAGTCCTCAAATTGTTCAAAAATAAAATCATACAAATAATCTTCGTTTTTATCTACTATAATACTTTGTACACTCTGATACAAACTAACTCTATCAATCCCATCCATAAAATATATCTCCTATACTTTCTATAGGAACAATTACCAAGTCGATGGTTTATGTTTAATAGCATGCTCAATTAAATCCTCTATATGGTCTTTTATATCGTTATAAACATTTTCACTTAATGACCAATTGGATTCAAAACATTTAACATATTTAGACATTGATACTCCATTTATATTGTAATAATCAAACGGATTCGCTCCCTTACTATCTTGTTTGCCATATACATTTTTCAACTTATGTATATAGATACCTACAATTCCCTTATTAAGTTCACAAGCTTTTTTTATTTCATAATTTATCCATTTTCTGTTTGCTGTTTTTTCTCCGATTAAAACCACTAAACATGAACGCTTATTTAATTGTTCATCAATCCATTCTTTAATTTTACTCTCACTTTTTTCTTTTACTTCTTCCCAGTCATTATCAGAAAAAGTAGAACTATTATCTACTTTTCCCATGTTGCGAACCTGTCCTGCCCTCCAATTATCATTGTCGTAATGAAAGCTGAAGAATACCTGTCTTTTTGTCATTTAAAAATCCTCTTTATTTAATATTTTAACTGCTTGTATTATGTTTCTAACAGACATATTAATATCTTTTTTATCATGTATTTCATTTGCTTGTTCAATTGCTTTTTTTGTATTTTCATCTGAAATTTCTTTAATTGTTTCATCATATATTTCTTTAGATGAGCCACCAGTATATTCAATAGGTAAGCATACTAATCCATGCTTTTTAGATAACTCATATTCTTCTAAAACTCCATTTGCAATATTTTCTGTTTTTTTGTTCCCAAAAATGAATATTGCTATACCACAATTTTCAATCATCTGCTCTCTATTTTTTTTATACAAGGTCTTTAAATCTAATCCTGATGAACTATTTTGTGGGAAAGGCATAAGTGTTAAAAAATCATTTATTTTAGAATTGTGAGTCAAACAATAATCTGCAACACCATTTAACACAAATTCTCCTATACCTTTTCCATAGCCATTCACAATACGATAACCATTCTTCGATAGTTCAAAAGATAATTTATGAATAAAATTTTTGCCAGTTTTTGGAGTATAAGGCGAATAGGAGTACGCGCTACCAGATATAAATATTGTTTTTCTTCTGTATCTATCTACAAGTATACTTAATATGTCAGTAATTTCATTATAGTCATTTACCAAATAGGTAAAAATACCATACCTATTCAAATCTTCTATTTGCAGCTCTTGTCTTACTTTTTTGTACTCATAATCCTCCTCAGTATCTTGAGCTCTTTTCATAATGCAGTAATGTTTTCTTGTATTTTTTTCATCGAGTAATACCCTTAACCTTCCAATAACATAGTTAAAGTTTGGATCTTCAAAACTAAATCCTAAAAATAGAAATGTTTTGGTAAGCAAATCTCCCTCTAAAACCTCTCTGAATAATTTTCTTTTGTTATATCCAAATTCTTCATAATCGCTTCTTGTAAGTACTGCATCTTCAGGGGATTCTACATCACCATGCAATTTGTATACTATTGCATCAAAATTATAATTTGTCCCCCTTAGTTGTTCATCCTTTGTTTTTACATAAGGCTTTTTCATATTGGTTTCTAAAGCCTTTTCTATTAACTTATCATAATTTGTTGTCCAAAAAGTTGAAATTGGCAGCTGTGATAAAAGTGTATGATTTTCAGTGGGTTTTACTAATTGAGAAAATTGATCTTTGATTAGATCATCTATTGATGTTCTCTTTTTAGAATTAGAATAATACTGTGCCAAATTAACCAAATCATCTTCTTTTTCAACATCTAATCCAATTTCTTCTGCCGGTTCTTTTAAAAGTTCTTTCCAACTACAAAACCCAGCAGGAATTGATAATCCTGCTCCAATAAACGCTCCTAATTCATCACTTTTAATAGCTTTTTCAATTTCTCTAATCAAATCTTTTTTTGATACTTCACCTTTAATGATATGCCTCTCCTCCTTTATTTTCTCGGTCCTAGGAATTTATCCCCATTTAGATGAATCATATAATCTGATATATATACAATCTATATGCAATTTATATGTTCAATGTATTTGTTTGTTGATTCTACTACATATAATTAAGTATTTTCATCATCCATCAATTCCATAACTTCACTTATACTACAATGAAAACTATCATGTCGATAGTAATATTTTCGCCGTTTTTCATCTTATAAAAATAAGTTTCGACTTTCCCGATAATTCAGTATTTTTTATAACTTATTTTTACACTATTATTCCCACTCAAATGTAACAAAATATAATCTTAACTATTGATATTATAGTGTTTTGAAACTAATTTTTTTTGTTTTGGCAGGGGAAATGGCAGGGTATAAAAAGTATAATTATTTAGTAAAAAGTGTTGATATATTAGTATTTATAAATAGTTGATTATGATAATTTAATTTGATATAATCAAAACTGGAGAGAGAAGTTAGGGAGTGTAAAACTTCCGATAAAGATGGTGGCTACTTCAATGTGAAAGGGGATGGTGCTATGCTCGCATACACTAAAATCTGGACGAAAGGAGTAGCGAATTGTCAGCTTATGAAATTGTACAAACGATTATTGGAATAAATCTTTTGATTGTGACAATGATTGGCCTGTGCATTACAGCATTTAAAAATGACAATAAAAAATAACCATCTTTAAACTTTAGCGGGTTAAGATAGTTATTTTTAACTAATATTATCAGAGCTACCGTCTTTAAAACGGCTCTCTCTTTTATATTTTTATTTTAGCATAAATAAAGTAGAAAAGCAACAGATTTCAGTCAAGCACGCTATTGATATTAGGTAAATGTTATATATTGTTTCTAAATGATATATATATAATAGGGTATAACCTTTTTATATCTTTTTTGGGAGAATAGTAAGAAGGTTATTTTATTTTTTTATATAGTGGGGATATCATTTTTTATAGAGGTGCTTTGAATAGGAGTTTTTATTATTTTGTTAGAGATATATTGATTACCTGTAAAGGTAGATTTCGATTCATTACTGAATTTAATTTTAATATTTCCAGTAATCATATCAGCAATACCTCTGTCGTTATTGCCCCACAGATGAGAATAATGTTTTAGTGTTATCTCTGGGCTAGAGTGACCTAATCTTTTTGATATTACTAGTATATCTGCATTATGCTCGTTAATTAAATAGCTAGCATGACTGTGTCTAAGCCCTTTAGCTTGAATTTTATGAACATCAGCTAAATTAGAATGTTTACTAATTATTCTACCAACAATACATCTATGTAAAGGTGTGCTATCATAACTCATTATAAAATGGCTATTTACTAATTTTTGTTGCCGTCTTTTCCACTCCTTTAATATCTTTATAGTATCATCATCTAGTGAGATGATACGTTTGCTATTTTCAGTTTTAAGAGTTAGGCTTCGTGTATATTCTTTTTTAGACTTCATATCAAGATTATGATGAATTCTTAATGTCTTTTTAGTAAAGTCAATATCCGACCAATATAATGCTAAGCCTTCCGAAACACGTATTCCAGTTACATAGTAGAGCCATATCATAACGAAGTGAAGGTGCTCTAGATAATCACTTTTATCAAAGGTAGAAATTACTTTCTCAAACTCATTCTTGGTCCAGTAAGGGATGTTAGATTTACCTTTAGGAATGGCTGCAGTTTTCTTAGATACATTTTCCGAAAGGAATTGCCTAAAAACAGCGTAGTCTAAAGATTTTCTAAATGCCCCGTATAAAAGAGAGCAATATGCTTGAGAATATCCGCTATGATTTAATAAGTAGATTCTAAAATTTTCACAATCGGCAATACTAATGTTACGTAGCTTTTTCCCTTTAAATCTATTTATCAGAATAGGTAATATAGTTTTTCTGTTATGCCATGTATTTTGACTCACTGATGATTTGTAGTGTGGCAAATAAACTGTATTCATGAATTGCTCATAGGTCATATTATAATTGTGAGAACCACCTCGAGTTTCTTTAAATTCTGCTTTTACTTTTATCAGTTCATCATTGCAAGATTTTGCTGATTTGAAAGGTGAGCCGTGAGAATCACGGCTACCTTTCTTCTGAATTCTTTTACCAGTTATCTGGTCCACACCAAGTTCCACGTTGTAGAAAAAGTAACCTGTTTTTTCATTTTTATAAACTCCGGGGAATTTTGTTTTTGTCATTACGCTATATCCTCCTGTATAGGAAATTTCAAACCTAGTATTTCTTCAACGATTTCTTTTGGAACTGTGCCAATGCGGTTGTTTTCATAAATAGTGTAGCCTCTATTAACAAGCTGAACTTTCGCTTGTTTTATCACCGAGCGAGCGGTATGTTTCGGGAATCCTAGATGCATAACATCTTTAAAGTTTACTGTTATCATTTGCTGTTTCCTCCTTTGAATTAACTCTAATATTTTCTAATATAGCTATTGTTAGATTAGGATTTTTGAAATCATCATTTATTCCTTTTGATGAATTCATCTAATACCTCTTTATATTTTTAACTAATGTTATTAAATTATCCAGTTCGTTTTGTGTCATATCACATGTTCTTTTCATCTATTTTTACTTCATAAACTTTCCGTGTTCTTTTATAACTCTATGTCCTCAACTGATTCGTTAGGAAGTGAATTTATTAAATTACTGTTCTTTGTACATGAGTCTAGTAAAGTATTTTCGTTTGGAGCTAAATTATTGATAATCAATCGATAGTCTTCCTCTGCAATCTCAACTCTATAGCAATTTTCACGATTTCCTGCTATATATGGACGGGTTTTGTTACGGTCTTTATCGTTTGTAAGTATAATTTTTTCATCTACAAGCCGCTTTATAACCAGTTTAGTATCTTCAACATTTAATTCATGTCTAAGAAATTTTTCAAAAACTCCAACAAAAATATCAGCATAAACCTTAGAAGAGGTAGACTTTATAAGTCCAATTTTTCCACTTGAACGTACATTAGCTTTATCGTAGTAGAATCTATTGCTGTTACGATGAATAAACTCTGTGATTTTTTCTTTTATATTATGTGGAACGCCTTTTCTATTTTGTATTAATTTTTTTTCCAATTCTACTAAAATAGTAGTTATTTTGTCTATGTTTAATTCAATTTTTAATAAAGTTTTCACGAGTGTGGCACTTGCTAATATAATAGCATAGCTATTACTTACCCTTGACTTGTAGTCAGAATCGGGTAAAATATTAGTTATCTCATTTTTAGAACTGTAAAAATGCTCTAGTATGAGCTTATGTCCTTGTTCTTGAGAGAATAAATTTTCCATAAATTTTTCAGATAGAATTCCATAATTAAGATTTGATAGGTGTTTGATTCTCTCTGAACTTTCTGCATTTTTTGTCCAGGGTTCATCTAAGTCTATTTCTATGAGTCTTACTTTGAGCCCAGGATTGTCATTCAAACGAGAATCAAAACTAATTTCTGACGAACATATCACAGTAGTATTAAACAAGTGCCTTGGTAAAGGTTTAGAACTTGAATTTAATCGTCCTTTTGTTTTACCATTTGATATCTGGTAGACTAGCTGACTCATATCGAAAATATCAGAGCTAGAGAGTTCGTCAATTACTGTAGCTACACCATAATTATTTTGCAACTCACTTAATAAAGCATTAGTTGTTGTGTTGAAGGTTAACATGTTAGAAATAGGGTGACCATAAATGCTTTGAATAAGGTGCAAAGCAGTTGTTTTTCCTGTCGAACTTCTACCCATTAAATTTATCATTAGCGAACCAATATCTGGTAAGTCGCTTTTAGCTAGATATCCTAGTACGATAGGTGTAAAACCAATAGCTAATGCAATTTCCATATTGGTACCTAATACATCATCATTAATCAGTGAAAGAATTTCATCATAACTACCAGAATTCTCTAATTTGAAAGAACTATTAGCATTTAATGTACTCTTTTCTATAGACCCAAAACTATTCATTAAGTTGTATGAAAGAGACTTGTATTTAACCCATCCTACCTTGTTGTGAATATGTTTTATAGGAGTGTTACGTATTTGTTGACTAATATAAGGTTGAATTTTGTATTCGCTAGTAACAAAAACTCCACGTTCTGCAAGTTTATTACCTAAAATTTTAGGATTCAATTCTTTACCGCTTAATGGGAAATTAATAATTTTATTTCCGATACCTATTACTTCAACATTGTAGTAAAAAATTTCAGTATCTATGTTAAACACTGCTTCTTTTACATAAATTGGATTTGAAGAAATTATTTCTTCTCCATCTTTAGTTAATCTAACAACTCCATTTATATTTAGTACATATTTACCAAATTTGAATTTTTTCCCGTTTAAGAGTTTATCTATAGTAGGTAAATCAGATGAATAACTTTCATCCTTTAATAGTAGATACTCAGGACAAGGATATTGTTCATTAAAAGTATTGATGTTTTGATGTTCACAACTTGCGTGATGACAACCAAAGTAACATTTATTCCTATCAACAATAAAGTAGTGCCCTTTGTCATTATTTTTATGCTTTCTCATTGGACAGGATTCAAATTTATACAATTCACCGCTTCCATCAAAAGTTTTATCACTAAAAAATTTCAGACTATATTCTTTAAGCCACTTTATTGGATCTGTAACCAATAAGTAAGGTGTTCTTTTTGTTTCTATACTATACTCATTTTCTTTTTCACCATAGTTTGTTACTATATTTTTTATTAGATTAAAATCATTTTCTTTTTGATTTGCTTTGTCTTCTAAGAACCTAGAATATCTACACTTTTCAGGATTAATGTCAATTCCCTTAATATTTAGAGTTCCGTAGAACCTAGTAATACGAGCTGGATTGTGAACGCTTTTATCGACGTGTGCAGTTTTGGTAGAAAACATACTATCCAATAAATATAGAAATTTTTTTATTATAGTTTGGTTTTCTTTTGAAGGTTCAATATTAACTGGAATCAGTGCATGATATCCATTTCCAGAATCGAAAGTATAGTGGTAGATTATTTCATTTTCACTTAAAAAATTTAAGCATTTTTTAAAAACCTCGCTTGCTTCTTTTTTTTGTTCATCAGTAGAAGTAGTTCCTGATGGTCGTTCTGGATCAATATCAAGTAATATAAATTTTATTTTTTTTATATCTTTATCCGATACAGTATTTTTCTCTACAGTATCAAAGCAGTTAAAAGTAGTGTAGATATTGTAATTTTTCTCTAATCTTTTAATGTATTTTAGTATTTCATCTGCTTCAGTAGTAGAGAAAATTTCATTCTTAGTTTGTGATTTTCCAATGCTACGTATATTAACTTTATTTACTCCATGATTGCTTAAAATGAGTAATGTTCTTTTTATATCAGTTGTATTGTTCATGTCCATTATACCTTTCTTTTTTTTATGTTTAATTTTTTGGGGTTTTTGGGATTTTTGGGATACTAACTATCCCATTTTTCCCAAGTACCCCATGTTTTTTTAAAGACAAGTACTTGCATATAGTTATTATTTTATCGCGATTAATAACTACATTAAGTATACGGTATTTAATTTGTGAAATATATTCCATATCTTCAAAAAAATACTTCAATATATATGAGGGTTTGGAATATACAAAAAAAACCCTATAAAATATAGGGTTTTATAAAATTTATTTTCGAATATGCATGTCATTAAAATATTATTTAATTATATCTTTGATATAAATATATCTTTATAGATATCGAAAGGGTAGTCTATAGAATATTTTTTCTTATAAATTTTAAGTGAATTATCTTCTATTATTTTTTTTAGACTAGATAATGAAGTACTATTTATTATTACTAATACTGAGTCAGCTAATAATTTCTCTATAGTAAAACATAAATTATAATTAATCATTGATTTATTTTGATATAATTCTTCGTATACTTCTTTATAGATATCGATTTCACTCGTCACCACTAATCTATCATGTTCACGTTCTATTTTATGTAAATTTATATTTCCTGTCAGTAAATTTTCTATACTAAGATTTTTTTCTAATAAATTACTATGCTTTTTTATGTAATTTTTTTGAACGACATCTGAAAAATAATTTTTTGAATCAATATAACTAGTTATTTTAGTAAAAAGGTCTTCAATTTCACTAATTTTTCTATCTAAAGAATTTTCAATAACTGATAATTCTCTTATTTTATTAGTGTCATGTTTGTTAATGTTTATACGTGATAAATAACTTTTTCTATTATTTAATTGATCTACAGTGTCATATATTGAATTAAGTAATGTTAATTTATCAATTATTTCAAAATAATTAAGATCTTTTTGCAGTTCCTTAAAAGATTTTAAATATATTTTGAGTTTTTCAGCATTATCTTTCAAACTATTTAAATCTAAATTAATATTATCTTTTTTTATTATGTCTAATTGAGTAAATGTTTCTAATATAAGCTTATTCACTTCGGGAGCTTTATAATAATTCAATAAATTTTTTTGAAAGGAACTAGCATCTTTTGGATGAATAGGAACAGAATATAAATCTAAGATGATATCTATAATTTCCGTTAATATTTGATTTTTATGTTCAGATTTAAATAATTCTATCCAAAATAAAAAAGGATTAATAGTCTTTTCTTGTAAGAGTTCTTGAATTGTTTCATCAGGAATCGTTAAAATAGATCTAAAATCTTTGTATTGTATATTAGAGAAAATTTGACTACTTTTATTATAATTTGATGATTCATAATTATATTCAAATTTATCAGAATAAAATCTTGATGATAAATTGTAATTAATAACTATTTCTTCTAATATTTCAGTAGGGATAGTATTACTTTCAAATTTCAATAAAATTTCTAATGTATTCAATATCATAACTAATAAAAAATCATTAATAAAACGTTCGTGAAATTTAGAAGATAATTTATTTTTTGAATATTTATAGTGAGAAATACTGTTGTTCTTTTTATATTCATAGAAAATTTCTTGTAGTTCTTTATTCAACATATTATTTTTATCAAATAAGTCCAATCCCTCTTCCAGAGAAATATAATTAAAATTATTATGTAAATTGTTGATATTGTGAAAACTAGTCATAATAAAGCAAATATATAATACGGAACAGGGAATATCTGTAGTATACAAACTTTCATTTGTTTTCTTTCTTCCTTTATTAGCAGAAGTAGATAATAATTTTTTAAATTCTGATATATTAATACCATATTTTTTAAAAATTTTTTCACATGTGGGTATAAAAAGTAACGTTCTCAAAGTTTCGTAAAGTCGGTTGTTAAAATCTTTATATTGTATATTCTTAGCAAGAGTAATTGTTCTGTCATTTTTAGCTGAAACATATAAGAAATTTGCTTTATTTATTTTATCAGTTAGCATAGAATTCTCCCTACTATTTTTTTTCTTAAATTATATCACATAAACTCCCATTTTGCTCGTACTTTTGGGGCTAGAGGATGAAAATTTTCTTGTTTGTTGCTATCTGTCAAAAAAAGCAGTTTTTTCTTAAGTTTATTTTTGGAGAATAGTTCAATAACTGAATCTAGTCTATCCTTCACAAGTTTATTAGTTTTAGGTAGTGAACCGCAAGCTATAATTATTTTATCAGACTCTTTGGCACACTCTAGTATGTGCTTTGTATTATTTGTATTCTTCTGATTTTCAAATCTCCGATTTCCCGTTAAAATCTTCGAATATAGATTAACGCTATAAAATCCACCAAAGTTATTTCTGTACACATTATTAGTAATAAATGTAGTTGTAGAATCATTTATAATAAGCTCGCTTGTGCTTGGGTATAATGTTAATATAGTGACCATAGGTTTATTTTCATCCCAGACTTTCTTTAATATAAATCTTTCTTTGCCATCGTCTGACATTAGTAATTCTATTTGAATATTTGCTGATAGTATTTTTGTCATTGTTTTATCCTTTCTATGCTGTTACTTTTTGATATAGTTTAATAATTATTACAGTTATTTCATATATAGCCTTTATCCAGTCTAAGATAGAGGCTTTATTTCTTTTGTTAGATTTTCTCATATTTACTGAACACTAACCTTTCTTGTTTTAGTATGCCTGTTAAAAGTTTTTTTGTCATATCAGGATTATAGAAAATATAAATAATAATATCGTCATAATAAAAAAAGATAACTCGATATGATTTGTGCTTCATTACATCATAAAAGTTAGTAGGTAATAATTGGCTATCTAACTCATCTATAGTAAGGAGATAGCTCTCAGATATTAATTGAGACTTGTCAATATTTAAATTTAGTTTGTTATAAAGTAAATCAGTGATTTGATTGATATCTACCATAAGATACCTCCATATTTTTTACTATCTTTCTTAAGAGATAGAAAGTTAGAATTAGTGACAATAATATGATCTAGTACCTTTATACCAAGTAAATCACCAGCTTCTATTAATGCTTCAGTTATTTTTATATCTTCATTACTTGGTTTTAAATTACTAGATACATGGTTATGAGCAACAATAATAGAATCAGAATTAGCAAGTATAGCTCCTTTAAATATTTCTCTAAAGTGAATAGGGGATTGGTCTAAAATACCTATATGACAAATTTCGCAGTAGGTAGGTTGTTTTTTAACATTTAGACCGACAACAGCAAAAACTTCTCTGTCGTATGCACCAATATAGTTAATAAAAAACTCTCCTGAAACATCAGGAGAGTTAAATTCTTTATTGTTGTTTATTTCTATTTCTTTAAGTATTTCTTGTTTTAGTTGTATAATTTGTATTTTTGTCATTATTAGACTCCTTTTTGTAAAAAAATAAAAAACCTAACTAGTACTAATACTAATTAGGTTTTGAAAATGTGTATTATCGTTTTATAAATATTCCTTTTTCTTTTTTTGTAGTACTTAAATCAATAACAGTGCCTCTTGCTGTTATTAAATACTGTTCTATTTCTTTATCATTTATAGTTAGTTTTAAATCCCATTGCTTAGAAAAATTAGGTTTTTCAAAGGAAACATTGATAGAGGAAGTTCCTTCATATTTTAAATTGAATTTCTTTTTAAATTCAGAAAAATCTTGTTGTTCATTATTAATGTACAGAAAAACTAATCCTCTCTCAGTTTTCAATTCAATAAGAAATTCATTATATTGCTTACTTAATTGAGTCTTCATTTATTGCTCCTCCATCTCCATTATTTAGAGAATCTAAAAAAGTTTTTAAATCTAGTACATCACTATCATAATTAAAGTAATTGTCACCCTCTACTTTTAATAATAAAAGAATTTCATCAGTTTCTAGTTCTGAAATATTGTATAATACAGATTTTTTTGTGAGTTTTGAATTTAATCCTGATTTAAATATTCCTACACCTGCAGCAATTTCAACTAAAGTTGCAGCTAATGTAATTGGACCAGTTATAGGATTTACAAGACCTGCCACAAAGATTCCTGTTCCCAATATTTTTAACCCTCTATTTTTCTTTTTTCTAGAAGTTTCAGATTTAATTTGTTTTCTAATAGCAGAAAATAAATTTTTATTAGTGACTACTATGGCAGACGAATCATTTAAAATATTATCATTTAATTCTTTCAAATTTGTTGCCAATGTTGGTATAATAGTTGCCATATGGACATCTCCTTTTTATTTTTTTGTATTTAATTCTTTTTTTATTTTACTAGACTATTAATGACAATATAAGATAAAAAAACTTAGGACATTTATATCCACAAATGTCCTAAGTTTCTAGGTAATTTTATTTTAAAATTCTACATGTATGTTTCTAGTAGCATTTACCATACGTATTAGATGAGGATTTTCATAAATTATAGCCATACGATTTTCACCTGGGATCGAAACATAATATTTATCTCCTTCTTTAGTAATTACAGCATTAGGATTTCCTCTTTTGATTTCTGCAGACCATTTAGAATAATATGTGTCTAGTGGATTGCCGTTATAAACAGGATTAGTATAAGGATTTTTTTGATTAAATCTAGCAATAGCATCTCTAATTTGTTCATTAGTGAAATTTGCGATATTTCCACCAAGTTCAGATTGTAGAAGTTTTCCAATAACAGTCTCACGAGAACCATCATTATACATTCCTCTTTTTAATTCTCCGTAAGTTATAGGCGCTTGCTGTCCGTTAACTTGCGGAATATTCTCATTATCAGAGATAGATGATACTTTAGGAGAGTTTCTTTCATCGCTCAATTTATCTTTTAGTGCACTATGATGGAACTTATATTTCTCAAGAATCGAGCTAATTTCATCAGATTTAGCTTCACTAATTTCTTTAGAGGCTTTTTCATAGTTGATAATATCTTCTTTTAACCAATCAATTGCTTTATCGAAGGAATTATCAGTAGTAAGCGTATCAACTTTTTCTAATGCTTTTTTCGCAGAATCAATATCTTTACTATCAAGTTTTTCATGAGCGTTTTTTAATTCTTTGGCAATTTTAATTTCAGTTTTTATATTTTTGAATACTTCTTGACCTTTATCATTATTGAGAGTCTCTAGACCTTTGAGACCACCATCAAAATCATGATTATCATTTATTAGTAATAAATACTTAGAGTGTTCCGTTTTTAGATTATTTTTCCCATAATTTTGATAGAAAAAGAATCCACCAACCAGAACAATAATTCCTATAATAACGGATGCTATTAGAATAAGTTTTTTATTCATCTTTGTTCTCCTTTGTTTCTTTTAGTTTATTATCAATTACAATGCGATTGATGTGACGCATAGAGTATCCGTATTTTCTTGCTAATTCTTTTACATTTCCCCCAGTATACTCATTTTTTATTATATTCTCTAAACCATTTTTTGTAAACAATTTCATCGGAAAGTTTATGTTCATTCCCCTAAAATATTTATATATCTTTAATGTATTTTCTTCTCCGACAAGACTTGCTATATCAGCATAAACAGAGTGCCAATTATCAGAGGTGTTATGTAAATCAAGTTTGTCCTTCATATAAAGTTGCTCCTCTCTTCATGATTTTATTATACAGAAAATATTTTGATAAGTTTAGATACA
>ERZ772827.1048-NODE-1048-length-14368-cov-3.428631_pt1 | contig 14368 bp, 12 predicted proteins | sample MGYA00580850_ERZ772827 | MGnify/ENA primary metagenome ERZ772827 (study PRJEB29015, sample SAMEA2737950) | human oral metagenome | biome: human oral; feature: human-associated habitat; material: dental | place: China | collected 2145 ...
AATTTGAGGTTGATTCCTGATTCCGGATCCTTTAGCCGTAGCTTTCGTAGTAAGCTGTTGCTCAAGGTTATGCTGAAACTTTTTGAAATCATTCTCGGCTTCTTGATAGTCCTTGATAGCATTCTTCCTCTCCAAATAGAGTCCGGTTTCACTCCCCTCGTTTGCTGTTCCTAACAGTGTCTTTAGCTCTTGGATTTCCGACTCAATCTGGGCATTACCTCCCAATACCGCAAAAGGTGTCACACCCTCATCAGGATTGCCTATAAAGAGAAGATTCTCCTTCACAAAGTCTTCATTGAAGACACGAACTGGGCATGGGAAGCTTTCTATAGATTGCTTGTCTATAGTATTTCCATCCCTTAACTCTAACTTAAATGAGCTACTCTCGTACTTTTCGAGTCCCCCTTTTAACTCGAAGGAACGAAAAATCCGAGAAAGAGTGGTCTTCCCCGAATAGTTGCGCCCAAAGAAGATGTTTATATCTGCCAGGAGCATTGTTTTCCCTTGACTGTCTATAACATGCTTATTCCATTCAAAATCTTTAAAGACAGCAAAGTCTTTAATTTCAAGTATTTTCTTAATCATACTTCTATCCGTTTTAGATATTCACTGAGGACTTCATACTCCATCACGCGCATAGTTCGCTCCATATATCTATAGTCGGGTGAACCATCTTCTAAGGCTGGTAGCATGATAATCTGTCGCTTCATGCGCTGAGCATTGAACTTGTAGCCATAGGCATATTTACTTCTTTGCTGTGCGATAGCGGTAGAGAGATAAAGGAGAGTGTACTTGTTGTTGGCAGTTTCGTCTTTCCAATGCACACGCTTCACATCATCTGAGAAGAGAGCTTCGTAGGGATGATAAAACGAGAAGCCCACACTTCCATTATAGTTTACTCCTAGAACATTGCTATCTAAGCTGGCATTGCTATTTGCAATAAAAGCTGTAACTCCATTGCTTGCTTCCGAAGCTCCAATAAATGGTCTACTTCCTTCCTGCATATCAGCCTTGGTTAAGCGCACGCCATTAGTAATGAATAAGACGTCTTCAATGAAATAGGGTTGCATTTTGCCCCCCCCAGTTTGCATTTTTTTACACTTCAGCTTGAAGAACTGAAGAGCCTTGCTCAAAGTCTCCTGTTCTACTCGTTGCATAAAGTCAGACATAAATGCCCAATCGGGTGCGCCGTCAGATTGGACAGGGAGCAGCAATCGCTCTCTAGAAATTCTTGCATCGTTGATTTCTCTATTAAAGCTATACTTCTCGGAGAGTCTAGAGATGATGGGTAAAAGGAATAAATAGGCATATCTATTCAAGCCTTCTTTTTTTAGGCTAGTCACGTGATCACTTGCGACAAAATCATATAGCTGAAAGAATGCACTACCTACACTTCCACTATTTGCCAAGCTTATGCAATCTCGGAAGATACGTACTCCTTCAGTATTCCCTACAAAACCATCGACACCATTATTCCCTGCTGTAGATGAAACATAAGGCACCTCTCCTTGTAGATGATCATCTTTCTTTAATCTCTTTCCTCTTCGAATACTCGTGAAGATATCGGAGAAGTAGAATTCCTTCCATTCTCTATCCTCTAGCGCACCGAGAATTATTATATCCTCAAGAAGCTGCTCTTCGAGCTTCTTTCGTGCGGCTGTAATGAGATGTTCTTCTTCCTGCTTCATAAAGGCAGACATAAATGCCCAATCGGGTGTGCCTTCGGATTGGATGGGCAGAAAGAGTTTACCTCGTCTTAACCTTGTTAGAGTTGCGCCATAACTACCCCAGCTAAACTTCTGCACAAGAATCTTGATAGTTCTAATAATGAACAAGGCATTGTACTTATCAAGCTTTTTGTGCCTAACAACTTGTATATTCTGACCTGTATAGAATGAAGACTCTTGATAGAACACAGTTTGAGTATCTAGCCCTATGGTTATCACATTCCCCTCATCTAAGCTTGAAGTTCCTTGAGGCTCAACAAACCCGTCTATTCCATTATTGTTATCAGTGCGTGTCAGATAAGGGACATCACCGACTCCCCCAAAGAGTCTCTTCTTATCAATACCACTACTCGTAGCCTGGATGTCAAACACATCTCCAAAGACAAATTCCTTCCACTCTCTATCCGTCAGCTTCAGCTCCTTACTCATCATTCTTCGTATTATCGAAGAGGTAGCCTCTTCCGTGGGTAATCATATTGAATTGGAAGGTCAGATAGTCCGCCATTGTCTTACGGAAGTCTTCTTCACTCGGGATTTCATCGTTGAAGTAGTAAAACGAATGCAACCATTCATCCTCGGCCTCAATCGTTGTCTCCACGCAGAACTTACTCACACTCTCTGTGCGTCCGTGCCATACATCCAAGAGATGTTGCTTGCGGTCTTCAGCTGTGCCATTGTCCACAAGTCCGACATGCTTAGCTACGACAAAGCCGTCATCCTCGAAGTTGATGAACTTACACTTCTTCTGTTTGGAATGAGGCACACCAGCCGTAAAGACAGCAATGCAAGGATTAGTGCCAACTCCATAAAAGGTATTATTGTTGAGTGTGATTACGCCCTCAAGCGTATGCTTCTTAAGAATACTCTTCTTAACAGCCTGCTTTACTTTCGTCTTGCCTGTCACCGAAGATTGAGGGACAATCACCACGGCACGTGCGTCTTCACACAGAGAATCTAAGAGATGCTCTGTAAAGGCTATCTCGTACTTCTCAGGATCCTCCTTTCCTCCCTGCGAGTAAGGCGGATTCATCATCCCGACGGTGCAAGGCATATCCTTCTGTATTTTAGACGCTGGTTGAGCGAGGAAGTCGAAGTTATGGAGGTTGCTCTTCCCATCGCCACGCAGAATCATGTTTGTGGTAGCGATGGTAAACATATAGTCCTGTAGCTCGATTCCCATAAGACGCTGCTTGCGTATAGCTCGTTGTTCGGTCTCATCATCCGTTTGCTGAAGCATCGCATGCATCGCAGCTATAAGGAAGCCCCCCGTACCACAACAGGGGTCAAGCACCTTATCGGTAGGCTTGAGACTAATCAATTCACAGAACAGTTCTGTAATATGTTTCGGGGTGAGAACAATGCCAAGACTCTGGCCATCTTGCCCCGAGTAGGACATAAACTCGCCATAGAACATTCCCAGATAATCATCTGCTGACTGAGCATAACGAATAGAGTTATGAATACTCGTACGTAGAAACTCGGCATACTCTCTTAATAAGGTTCGTCCACTCTTGGGGTCTTTATCGTTAATCTTTCGATTATCCCGAATAACAGAGAACTGGGCAAGTATTTTATCACGCTTTGTCTCGGGCGAAACATCCGCACGAGTCAAATTAGCCTTGATAGCATCATAGACTTTCTGCCCATCGGACTTAATGTTATCTCCTGTTAGATCTTCTACAGAGAAACCCTTAAAACTCTCCTCACGAAGAGCAAGCAAGATGCCTGATACAACAAGGGGTTTCTCTTGATTGGTTAGTCCACCCTTCCATAGCATTTCGTGGAGTATCTGAGCATCCTTGAGTATCTCAGCTGTTGTTTTCTCTTCTGGACTCGTTTCCCCAAGTATCTCTCGATGATAATAATGGTCGATATTTGCTTCGTTGAAAGAAACAAAAGTTTCTACATCAGGAAGTTCTCTTGGATAAAGACTATCGTCAATAAAGATCGGAGTGATTAGGTGACGTTTCTCATCTCCTGATACCCCAACAGCAATAACCTTCTTATAGCTCGTGTTTTGTATGATATGCCGTGCATAATGCAAGGCTCCATTAAGCGCATAGCCTTGTTTGCTTGTCGTATCTTCCAATAAATTGCCGTCATCACCTCGATGTGCATGCAGAGAGACCTCCGCTTTGTTTTCTACTACTAGCACAAAGTCTTTAACCACTCCTATAAATTCAGGCTTCCCGACCTTACCCGTATCCGCCTTAGAGGCCGTCTTGAGAGCTTTCTCTAGCTCTGGCACATCTGAGCCTTGATAAGTCAGCTGTATCTTAGCGGACTTGAGTAGCTCATGTACCCATATATCTGTTTGCGCTTCCTTTTTCGCCATCAATAAAATCTTTTTACCTACAAAAATACGAACTAATAGGCAGGGAAAAGCATAAAAGGCTGGATATTTTACATATCACGAGGTAACATCTATGAAAATCATACGTTCATGACAGTCTATTTCACTGTTTTTTCTCTCTCAAAATGCTGGAGGACTTCACTATTTATCATTATTCATCACCATTTATCACTAGGTATTGTAAGTCATTAGACTAGCCCATACTTTTGCAGTGTCAGAGCCTTTCAAAAGGGATCTCGAAGGCTCGAAAAACATCATAAAAAACAATGCGACATCAACGCACAAACAACAACTATATGCTATGACACTACATGAGTTACTAGACAAACCTGTGTGGCAGATGACAGGAGAAGAACTTCTATTTCTGGCACAACACGGAAAAACGCACGATGAGGGAGAAATCGCCGTAAAATCTTCCGCCAAAGAACAAAAACACTTTGTCTATGGGCTTGCTGGACTCGCTCGCCTCTTTGGGTGTAGTTTGCCTACAGCTAACCGTATCAAGCAGAGTGGTAAAATCAATCGTGCCATTACACAAGTGGGTCGTAAGATTATTGTTGATGCCGACCTTGCGCTGGAATTGGCAGGGCGAAAGATAGGAGGACGAGGATGAACACGACAGATTATGATAACATTTGGAAATCCTCACTTATCCATGTTACGGATGAGTTCTCGCTTCCGCCTATTGTGTTGCAAGCAGGCGAAGCCATTATTGGCACGCTGGGCAACTTTAGCGTATCGACAGGCAAGGCGAAAGCAAAAAAGACTTTCAATGTGAGTGCCATCGTTGCAGCAGCCCTTGTCAATGGGCAAGTGCTGGAGTATAAGGCTTCATTCCCCGAATCGAAAAGAAATATCCTCTACTTTGACACAGAGCAAAGCCCTTATCACTGCCAACTGGTGATGCAACGCATTCTGCGATTGGCAGGACTGCCGATTGATAGAGAACCCGAGCATTTGAAGTTCAGCCACCTCAGAGCCATTGCCGACCCAAATGAGCGCAGAGAAATCATCCGTTATGCAATCTACAACACGCCTAACGTGGGATTGGTAGTCATTGACGGCATTCGTGATTTGATGCTCGACATCAACAACTCAACGGAGGCGACTAAACTTGTGGGCGACCTGATGCAGTGGACAAGTGAACAGAATATCCACATTCAAACCGTGCTTCATCTCAACAAAGGCGACGACAACGCACGAGGACATATCGGTACCGAACTCAACAACAAGGCAGAAACCGTCCTCCAAATCACGAAGGATAGCACGCTGCCCGAGCGAAGCATTGTTGCCCCTGCCATCATTCGCTCCAAACCCTTTGAAAAATTCGCTTTTCGGCTCAAGGAAATGGAAGATGAGATGTGTGTGCCCGAAATCGATGCGACCTACACGGACAATGAGCGCAAGCCTCACCGCTGCTCCTATCAAGAACTATGCGATACGAAACATCGAAAAGCATTGACACAAGCCTTTTCTTTGCACGAAGTATTGCCTTATGGCGAACTTATCGCAGCACTCAAAAAGGCTTATGCGGAAGTCGTAGGACTATCTTACGGGCAAACCAAACTCAAAGAACTCTTGCAATTTCTGCTCAATAAAGGTATGCTGGTAAAGGAAGAACGAGGGAAATATCAGTTCAACCAAGATTATCAACCCTAAAGCCTTTGGTCGGTCGGACGCAGGCTATATATACCTGAACTAACCCGACCAAAGAGAAACAAGTTTGGTCGGTCGCAAAGTAGTGCCTATAGTGTACGACCATCCGACCAAACAAACAACAACCAGCCTCCAAAAGAAAAAGGCTGACTGTTATTCATTTCAAACATCAAAACAAAATCACAATGGATATACAACATATCAAGCAAATTGCAATTACAGATTATTTGCAACAACAGGGCTATGCGCCTGCACGAGTACATGGAATTCACTATTGGTATTGCTCTTCACTCCGCAACGAGCGCACACCGTCATTCAAAGTCAATACCGAGCGCAATCAGTGGTATGACTTCTGGACAGGTGAGCATGGCGACATCATTGACCTTGTCTGCGCTTTGTTTCGTTGCTCTATCAACGAAGCCATCGACCGACTTAGTGGTGCAAAACAAGTAGCGCATCAAGGATTTTCTTTTGGCGGTGAAAGAAAAAACTTCGAACGCAAATTGGAAATTCTTTCAGCCCAACCACTCTCCAATCCCAATCTGCTTCGTTACCTCGCAGTGCGTGCCATTCCTCTTTCCGTAGCCCAAGCCTATTGCTCGGAAGTTCTATTCCGCAATATGAAACGGACATACTATTCCATTGGATTTGTAAACGATACTGGCGGCTGGGAAATCCGTAATTCCTATTTCAAAGGGTGTATCGCCCCAAAGGCTATTACAACGATTAGAAAAGGAACCAACTGTCTGAAAATCTTTGAGGGTTTCATGGACTTTCTCTCATGGCAAACGCTTAATCCATCTTCAAAGAGCGATGCTATTGTTCTCAACTCTTTGGCACTTTTGCCACGCATCAAAGAGCAGATTGCGGGCTATCAAGAAGTAGAAAGTTTTCAGGATAATGACGATGCAGGGCGTAAATCTTTTGCCGTTTTGAAGCAAATCTTTCCGCAAATCGTTGATGGCGCAGTACGCTACCGAGAGCATAAGGACCTCAACGAATGGCTCGTTGCCCAATCCCAACTCAAATGCAAACAGCCTTTATTACCGACCACTAAGCGTGGCATCAGAAGATAGCGTGTATCTGGGAAGCAAGTTTGTGTTTTGAGTATCTCAAAACCTACTTGCTCCCCAAGTTGGGAGGACAAATCCCGCTGGTCTCATCAACAGAAAGAACGATTATGGAACAGAAGAATAAGGGTGGGCGACCCACCAAGACCTTATCAGAGAAACGAAAATACCAAGTACTTCTACGGCTCAACACCATGGAATACTACACCCTGTTGGGCAAAGCACGAGAAGCCTCTATTACTCGTACTGAGTTTTTACGTCGGCTCATTACAAAAGCCGAGGTTAAGGCGCGCATCACACCCGAAGAAATGCAGCTCATCCGCACAGTCTCGGGTATGGCAAACAATCTCAATCAGATAGCCCATCGACTCAATGCCTTTGGCATTTATGTACTCAATGAAGACTTGAATGCACTCAAAATCCTCATTCATGAACTCATCAAACGCTTGAAACCATGATAGCCAAGATTATCAAAGGAACGAATTTTGGCGGAGTAGTCAATTATATGCTCAACAAGCGCGAGGGCGAAGCCAAAATTTTACAAGCCAATGGGGTGCGCTGTTCTTCGTCAAGCGATATAGCACACGACTTCAACTTGCAAGCCTCTATGCGCCCGAACGTCCAGAAGCCTATGTGCCACACGATACTCTCGTTCTCTGCCAGCGATGCCGAGCGATTGGCAGACGAAATAATGGTAAAGATTGCCAACGAATATTTGGCAAAAATGGGCTATGGCGATACGCAGAGCCTTATCGTAAGGCACAGCGACCGCCAGCATCCACACCTGCATATTTGCATCAACCGTATTGGTAACGATGGCAAAACCATCAGGGACCGCAATGAGAAATACCGCTCTACGAAGATTTGCCGAGAACTGACTGAGTGTTACGGTTTGACACTTGGCGAAGGGAAAAAGGCGGTAAACCGCCAACAACTGAGAGGCGAAGATAAGCTGCGCTATGAGATATTCGACGCCATCAAGACTGCATTGCTACACTCGAAGAATTGGAAAGACTTTGTCGCAGACTTAGAGAGGCAAGGCATTGCCACTCGTTTCAAGACGAAAGGCAATACCGACGTAGTGCAGGGAATCATCTTTGAAAAGAATGGTTGCAGTTTTAGTGGCTCAAAGATAGACCGTTCCTGCTCTTTCTCTCGCCTTAATGCGGAGATAGAGCGGAATTCACAACGGCAAGAGCAAAGCCATCTACAAAAAGAGCCAATGGCACATCCGGTCGATGAAGACAGTTTTACTTCAGACTTTTCCGAAGCAATCAGCGAAGTATTTACGATGCCGATGCCAAGTAGTGGTGTGGATGTAGATGAACTCCGCTTTCAAAAGAAACTCCGCAATAGAGCCAACCGCAAACGTAGAATTTAATCATTTCTAAATGATAAACGTATGAACAACGAAATAGCACCTATTCTTGACATCCTTGAAGAACTCAAACAAGAATGCAAAGTCATCAGTAAAGCACAGATAGAACTGCACACTGCTCTTGCAGAACAGCCTACCAACTCAAAATCAGAGCGCAACACAACGCAAGAAACCGTACAAATTCATCTCTCAAAAGAGACGCAAGCTAAAATCAAGGAACACCAACTTTTTGTTTTGGAGGCACTCTCGCAGTCGAGCAAGAAACTCGACCCGAAGTTTGAAACCTTGCAACTGCTCATCAAAGAGCAACAAAAGCCCGTAGAAAACAAGAACTACTCACTATTCGCAAGCGTTCAATTATCCGAGCGCATACTACTTGGATTGGTTTGCGGACTGGTCATGGTCAGTTGCTGGTTCTTCGCTATGGGAGCCAACAAACTGCAAACAGCCTCAGATTACGACCTGCGCTATCGCTATCTGCGTATGCAAGGAAAAGCCACCGCTTCAGACTTTACACATCTTGACAGCATATTTTTAACACATCGTAATCCCAAAGCCATTCAGCAGATGCAGCAGAAGGTGATCGATTACGAACATGCCTTGGAGAGGCAAGCGGAACTACTTGAACAGCAAGAACGCATCAAGACAGAACAAATTCAACTTAAGAAGTTGTTAGTGAAGTAAACGAAAACCCCAAGGAGGCGATTATTCTTCCTTGGGGCTACGTTTTATTTTAAAAGTTCATTTTGGTCTAAATAAGCAATGAACCCTTTGATAATTGCTTCATTACGATTTAGAATATCGTCATCTGTAAAATCATTTTTCTCGTTTGCCATTGCCAAGAGTTCTGAGATGCACGTCTGTTTCTTTTCGCCCTTACCTCCTTGCAATCCTTTGTAATACTTCACTTTATCAGTAAACCTATAGTCCGAAGCTCTGATATTTATGCGTTGTTCAAGTAAAGACTTGTTTCCTAGAAGTTCTGCATTCCATCCTTCTTTTAAAGGCTCATTTTTCACTCTATTTCTCGCATATATATGCTCTATGTCAAATTTGCTTTCAAGAGGGAGTAATACTTGTTGGTTATGCTGATAAGCCCACCAAGTAATCATTGATCGGGTTATTTGTCTCTGGTTCAGAAATCTATAACTTTTAATTATATTTTCGAGATTATCTCTTTCAAACTTAAAATCAGAAAATGTTACTTCTTTATCATTAATCAGATTAACCATTTCGCGATAAATAGGTGTGCGAAGAGCATTTACGCCTGGATTAGTAAGTGCGTATGCCCAAATAAATCCGATTGTTCGTTCCAAAAATTTTAAGAAAGCATTCTCTTCCAAAGAGCCATCCGACTGCTTATTATGCATAAAATAGACAGATACAAAATAGTACCACATGCCATTAGGTGCATAATTTAATACAAATAGGATTTGTAAAACTTTATCTGAAAACCTATTTAAGTCTTGATTCTTGACATCGTACCAAAACTTTATAAGAATTTCAAGTTCATCTAAAGTTGTTTCATTTTTCAAGGCTTTATATGTATCCTTCTCATAGAACTTACGTAAAGCTTCAGTTGTCGTGTTAGTATTTCCCTGTTTAGCTCGTAAGAAATACATATACAGCGTGAAAAGTTCATCTAAAGGAGAATCCTTTCTCGAGTTAAATGTCAAAGAAGATAAACACTCTAATTCTCTCCAGCGTTCTATAAAATCTTCTTTCTTGCCATTCTTAGAGTAGTATTTATAAAACTCGGCTTTGAAAATATCAGCATCGGAAAGAGGTTTTCCTCTATCGTTTAGTGTGGAAAAGATGCGTAATGCCGTATCTTGGTTTTCTGCTTCAATAGGTAATAAAATGCAATTACCAAGAACTCTAATAGGCAGATATGGGAAAAATGTTGGATAGTTTGCTAAGAAATCATCTATTTTCTTTTGGAAGAAACTTACTTTTTTATTAACCCTTCTTCTCTTGAAGTAACGGTTAGGTTTTCTGAATTATATAATTTTTCTCTGCTGAATTGGGGTTTTGATTCTCTTACTTGTTGAGCAAAATCTCTCATTCCTAATTCGTCTGCTGCTGACGATAGCCAACTATATTCCCAATCATTTAATTGGTTGGTCTCATATTTTTGTTTCCATTTTTCAAAAGCCTTTTCAATCATTTTTCTGCCTTCGGGATTATTCTCTCCTTGAAGTATTCTTCCGTTTTCATAAATTACACAAGGATCAGAAGGATTTAGTTCTAATGCTTCTTTCATAATCTTCTTGTATTTAGCTCTATCTCTATACTTTTGTTCATATGCGTAATTAAATGCGGAAGTAGTGTTTTTATTTGCCTTATAATCTTTTTCATAATACTCCAATGCTTTGTCGTCATAACCTGCACTTGAATACAAAACACCAATTTGATTAAAATTGTAAACGCTTGGATAAAGTTCATTTAAAAGTTCTAATGTTTCTGCTGCTCTAAAATCGTTGCCGACCTTTTCGTAAGCTTTGTAAACTGTTTCCAAACCTTGTTTTGTAGGCTTTCCGCCATTTTGTTCTGCTTCTAGGTTTGCTTGTCGCTCTGCTTTCAAAACAATTCTTTGTTCAGTAGTTAATTCTTTGTTTGCAAATGGATTTATTGGCTCAACCATTACTTGTTTTCCATCTGCTGTTGCTCTTGCAAGAAGAAGTTTATCAGTTGTAATTTCCAATTCCAACTTTACTGGTGTATTGCGTTTGAAACCTAGCGAATTTCCACTTACGATTTTTATGTTGTAGAGAAGTTTATTTACATTTCCCAAACAGATTGGCAATTCAATGGCTTGTTGTCCGTCTTGGCTTGTAACCAAATCATCAATTACGATTAGATCGCAAGGTATATGCGTTCCTGCTTTCAATATCACTTTTGGTGTTTCATCTTTTGTAATTACAAGAAACGGCTCACTTGTGATTGGCTGAATGATATTTTTCCCAAAGCCATTGTAAACAAGTGAGTGAATTGCAGCACCTGATGAAACGTGAGTTTGTAAATCTTGTGGAACTAACAAATCTGATTCTTTGAAATGTTCTTTCAAAGCAGCTTGCACATAAGGATTTTTAGAACTTCCCCCAATAAGCAAAATATAGTCTATCTCGTCTTTGGTTAGTGAAGCCTTTTTTAGTGCGGTTTGAATTGGACTGAAAATAGTCGCAAATTCATCTTCTACAATTTTGGTCTTATATGGAATAATTGAAGAAGATTTTAAAAACGCTTTCATTACTTCATTAAACTCTGTATAAGAAAGTTTAGGTTCGGTCAATGTCAAAAGCCCTTTTCTTGTGTCAATTTCAACACGATTTCCTACTGAAACATAATCTTTACTTGTTGCATTAGTAGGTAAAATCCGATTGTTTGTAAAGCAATATTTTCACAAATCATTATTTTTAGTTGCTCTGCTGGTTTTAGAAGTTGGCTTACAATTCTATTTTTTTCAGACGTTCTAAAATCATCTTTATTCATTCCACTTTCCTTAAGAAGTTGCGGAAACAAATAATTAATAGCAATAAGTCTATCTATATCATCGCCGCCCAATTTTTCAAACTTTGAAATAGAAAGATTTTTAGAGTAAATACCATTTAGATCTTTTCCCAATTCTAGTATGGAAACATCACAAGTTCCTGCACCAAAATCAAAAACTAAAATTTTTGGGTTATCTCCATCTGGAATTTTTATTGGGTTTTGTTCTGATGACGAAACTTGAACATAACTAAGAAAAGCCGCATTCGGCTCGTCTATTAGAGCTTGTTTGTTTATTGAGATTCCGTTTTGTTCAAGTGCATAAATCAATTCTCTCCGTTGGTTTGCTTCAAACGAAGCTGGAATACTTACTGCAAATTGAATATTTGGCGGTAAGTGTAGCGGTCAATCTGTGCTTTCAGATATTGAAAGAAAACTTTTGCAGCGTCTTTTGGGTTCAGAATAGGGAAGTCACTGTTTCGGTCAAGTTCGCTGTTATAGTATTTTGAGCCAAGGTCTTCGCCTAATTCCATTTTGAACGAAAACCAAACATTTACACCTTTTTTCAGTTGATATTTTAAGTCTGCCGCACCTTTTCCAACTAATAGTTGTTGATTGTGCCAAGCAATCACAGTCGGAATTTTTTCTGATGACATTATCGCACCGTCATAAAGTCTTTGATTTAGCCAAATTGGGGTGGTCAAAATTTCTTTTGTTTCTTTATCAATAGTTGCAATTGAAACAACTGTCGTAGAAGTTCCAAAGTCAATACCAATAAAAGTAGTATTAAAAACATCATTAGTTGGTCTTGCAATTTGTGAGTTTCTTAATGCAGGGAATAAACTCTGAATGTTAATATCTGTCACTATACAATATAATTTATTTTGTTTACAAAAATACTAATTATTTAGCAATTATGCATGCTTACCATAATGCTAAGCCCTTGAGAGAGTAAAAAAGAATGGTATGTATGGTTCAGATTTAATAAAAGTCTGAAAATAGTTAAAGATGATATAAATACGATACCAGACTATATTGATCATTTTTATAGTATTTTCCTGATTTAAAAAATAAAAAACACTCAAAATGAGTGCTTTTTATTAAAATTTAAAATCTTAGTAAGCTTTAAATACTTTTAAGATAGGCTTCCCAGCCTGCGATTTTGTATTCTAATGCGGCTTTTTCTGTATCAGGGGCTTTATAAATGCCTCGCCCCACGATGATGAAATCGGTGTGTAGGGAATTAAAAACATAATCGGGGGTGTTGTATTGCTGACCTTTACCATCGCCTTTTGCAGAGAGATTGACGCCAGGCGTGAAGAGGAGGAGGGATTTCCCGATCGATTTCTGAGATACGCCACCGATTACATTGGGATGCGTTTCAGCTACTTTTAGCGCCTCTTGGAAGTAGTTGGCATCGGTCAAACAGCCTTCAGAAGACATACTGAGGATGGCGACCACGCCAGAATTAAGGAAGTAATCCAGCGACCGATACCCGCCGATAACCTGAGAAGTAATGAGGTCTGCCCACGAGGAGATTTTATATAGTCCGTACGAATACTGCATCTCTTGCGTACTCCCGATATCGGCAAATTTCCTGTCCTCCATTAGTAAGAAATTGTGTTTCTCGGCAAGGTCGCGGAGGGGGAGGATGGTTTTATCAAAATCAAAATCGGTAATGATGTCTATATGCGTCTTTAGGGCTGCGATATGTGGGCCGACTTTTTCGGCAAGGTTTAATAGCTCTGCAGTGGTGGTTACATCTGCCGAAGCGATGAGGTTGGTTTTCTTTTTAAGGGCTATTTCTAAGATTTTCCTTGCGCTTGAGTGGCTTGTGAGCTTTAATTTTTCTTCGTAGGGGAGTTTTCTCTCTTTCTCAAAATGGATTTTATTGCCCGCAAGGAAGTCGGTAATTCTTTTGATTTCTTCACTATCGAGCATATTTTCGGTTCGAAGAATTTCGCAAACTTCCATTATATTAAATAAGGTATGTACGCGGAAGCCTTTGCTTTCGAGGAGCTCTTTCCCGCCCTGCTGTCTATCGAGCACGACAACGATGTCGGATACTTTTAAGTCCTCCTGCTCTACTTCGGCTATGGTTTCTATGAGGGATTTCCCAGAGGTGATGACATCTTCTACTAACAGGCAGTTTTGCCCCTTTTTGAATATCCCCTCGATGAGTTTTTTTGTGCCGTAGGTTTTTGCTTCTTTCCTTTTTATGATGAGCGGGATGTAGCTTTCCAAAGACATTGCTGTAGCCATTGGAAGAGCCGCATAAGGCACGCCACAGATGAGGTCAAAATTATCCAAAGGGAGCATTTCCAAGAGATAATCGGCCAAGTGTTTTAGGATTTTTGGGTCTGATGCCAAAGGTCTTAAATCTACATAAAAGGGGCTTTCTATACCGCTTTTTAGCGTAAACCTGCCAAACTTGATAATGCCGAGTTTGTAGCATTCAAGGAAGAATTCGCGTTTTGTTTCCATTACTTTTTTAGATTTATTGTATTAAATTTTTTTATCGGTTAGATGGCTTCCAGAAACCTCATCGTATCTACATTATCGGCATAAGTGCTAAGGCTCGGCTTTTGTGCATTGCCCATATTTATGCTATTGGAAATCCCGAGCTGAGGCTGAGCCACTATACATTGGATGTTTTCTTCGTTTTCTTTGATGAATTGATGGACTTCGTCAGTCT
>ERZ772827.1054-NODE-1054-length-14334-cov-6.622032_pt1 | contig 14334 bp, 9 predicted proteins | sample MGYA00580850_ERZ772827 | MGnify/ENA primary metagenome ERZ772827 (study PRJEB29015, sample SAMEA2737950) | human oral metagenome | biome: human oral; feature: human-associated habitat; material: dental | place: China | collected 2145 ...
TGGTCAGCGCTTTGGTGAGATGGAGGTGTGGGCACTGGAAGCCTACGGCGCCGCCTACACGCTGCAGGAAATGCTGACCGTGAAATCGGACGACGTAACCGGCCGCACGAAGATGTATGAAAACATCGTTAAAGGCGAACACAAAATCGAAGCCGGCATGCCCGAATCGTTTAACGTGTTGGTAAAAGAAATCCGTTCGCTGGGCTTGGATATCGATATGGAGCGGTATTAAACGGAGCTTTTCAGGTAGCCTCTGAGGCTACCTGAAAATAGAAACGGCCACAGTGCCGGCGCGATATATCCGTCGAGCTGCCGTTTGCTGCCGGGCAACAATCCGGCCAAGCTGCCCGCCCATATTTTTCAGGTAGCCTTAAAGGCTGTCTGACACAGAGTGAGCAAAATACAAAATCCTGATTGGGAGCAAAAATGAATCTGTTGAATCTGTTTAACCCCCTGCAAGCTGCCGGCATGGAAGAAGAATTCGATGCCATCAAAATCGGCATCGCTTCGCCCGAAACCATCCGCTCTTGGTCTTACGGCGAAGTGAAGAAGCCGGAAACCATCAACTACCGCACCTTCAAGCCGGAGCGCGACGGCTTGTTCTGTGCCAAAATCTTCGGCCCGGTAAAAGACTACGAATGCTTGTGCGGCAAATATAAGCGTTTGAAATTTAAAGGTGTAACCTGCGAAAAATGCGGTGTGGAAGTTACCCTTTCCAAAGTGCGCCGCGAGCGCATGGGGCATATCGAGTTGGCCGCGCCTGTTGCCCATATTTGGTTCTTGAAATCACTGCCTTCCCGCCTCGGCATGGTATTGGACATGACCCTGCGTGATATTGAGCGTGTGCTGTATTTCGAAGCCTTTGTGGTAACCGACCCCGGCATGACTTCGCTGCAACGCCGCCAGCTGCTGACTGAAGAAGACTACTACGCCAAGCTGGATGAATACGGCGAAGACTTCGATGCCAAAATGGGTGCCGAAGGCATTCGCGAACTGCTGCGTTTGCTGGACGTGCCGGCTGAAATCGAAATCCTGCGCCAGGAATTGGAAAGCACCGGCTCCGAAACCAAAATCAAAAAGCTGGCCAAGCGCCTGAAAGTGCTGGAAGCCTTCCAGCGCAGCGGCATGAAGCTGGAATGGATGATTATGGACGTGCTGCCCGTGCTGCCGCCCGATCTGCGTCCGTTGGTGCCGTTGGACGGCGGCCGTTTCGCCACTTCGGATTTGAACGACCTTTATCGTCGCGTGATCAACCGCAACAACCGTCTCAAACGCCTGCTGGAGCTGCATGCGCCCGACATCATCGTGCGCAACGAAAAACGCATGTTGCAGGAAGCGGTAGACAGCCTGTTGGATAACGGCCGTCGCGGCAAAGCCATGACTGGCGCCAACAAACGCCCGCTCAAATCGCTGGCCGACATGATTAAAGGTAAAGGCGGCCGCTTCCGTCAAAACCTGTTGGGTAAGCGCGTAGACTACTCCGGCCGTTCCGTGATTACCGTAGGCCCCTACCTGCGCCTGCACCAGTGCGGCCTGCCCAAACGCATGGCCTTGGAACTGTTCAAACCGTTCATCTTCCACAAACTGGAAGTGCGCGGTGAAGCGGCTACCGTGAAAGCAGCGAAAAAGCTGGTGGAGCAGGAAGTGCCGGTGGTGTGGGATATTTTGGATGAAGTGATCCGCGAACATCCGATTATGCTCAACCGCGCCCCGACCCTGCACCGCTTGGGTATTCAGGCTTTTGAGCCGATTCTGATTGAAGGCAAGGCCATTCAGCTGCACCCCTTGGTGTGCGCCGCGTTCAACGCCGACTTCGACGGTGACCAAATGGCAGTACACGTGCCGTTGAGCCTGGAAGCGCAAATGGAAGCCCGTACCCTGATGCTGGCCTCCAACAACGTGCTCTCGCCCGCCAACGGCGAGCCGATTATCGTGCCGTCTCAAGACATCGTATTGGGTCTCTACTACATGACCCGCGACAAAATCAACGGCAAAGGCGAAGGCAGCCTGTTCTCCGACGTGAAAGAAGTGCACCGTGCTTACTACACCAAGCAGGTGGAGTTGGGCACCAAAATCACCGTGCGCCTGCAGGAATGGGTGAAAAACGACCAAGACGAATTCGAGCCGGTTACCAAACGCTACGAAACCACGGTTGGCCGCGCCTTATTGTCCGAAATCCTGCCCAAAGGCCTGCCGTTTGAATACATCAACAAGGCGCTGAAGAAAAAAGAAATCTCCCGCCTGATTAACGCCTCGTTCCGCCTATGCGGCTTGCGCGATACGGTTATTTTCGCCGACCACCTGATGTACACCGGCTTCAGCTTTGCAGCCAAAGGCGGCATCTCCATCTGCGTGGACGATATGGAAGTGCCGAAAGAGAAAGCCAAACTTTTGGCCGAAGCCAACGCCGAAGTGAAGGAAATTGAAGACCAATACCGCCAAGGTTTGGTGACTAACGGCGAGCGCTACAACAAAGTGGTGGATATTTGGGGCCGTGCCGGCGATAAAATTGCCAAGGCGATGATGGACAATCTTTCCAAACAGAAAGTAATCGACCGCGAAGGCAAAGAAGTGGATCAGGAGTCGTTCAACTCCATCTACATGATGGCCGACTCCGGTGCGCGTGGTTCTGCCGCCCAGATTAAACAGCTTTCCGGTATGCGCGGTTTGATGGCTAAGCCGGACGGTTCGATTATCGAAACCCCGATTACCTCCAACTTCCGCGAAGGCCTCACCGTATTGCAATACTTTATCGCCACCCACGGTGCGCGCAAAGGTTTGGCCGATACCGCGTTGAAAACCGCCAACTCCGGTTATCTGACCCGCCGCCTGGTGGACGTAACCCAGGACTTGGTTGTGGTGGAAGACGATTGCGGCACCAACGACGGCTTCGTAATGAAAGCCGTGGTACAGGGCGGCGACGTGATTGAAGCCCTGCGTGACCGCATTCTCGGCCGCGTTACCGCGCAAGACGTGGTAGATCCCTCCAGCGGCGCTACTTTGGTGGAAGCCGGCACCCTGCTCAACGAGCAGCTGGTGGATCTGATCGACCGCTCCGGCGTGGACGAAGTGAAAGTCCGCACCCCGATTACCTGTAAAACCCGCTACGGCTTGTGCGCCAAGTGCTACGGTCGCGACTTGGCACGCGGCAAGCTGGTGAACACCGGCGAGGCCGTGGGCGTGATTGCCGCCCAATCCATCGGTGAGCCCGGCACACAGCTGACCATGCGTACCTTCCACATCGGTGGTGCCGCCTCCCGTGCCGCTGCCGCCAGCCAAGTGGAAGCCAAATCCAACGGTACCGTCCGTTTCAGCAGCCAGATGCGCTATGTCGCGAACAACAAAGGCGAATTGGTGGTGATCGGCCGCTCCTGCGAACTGGTGATTCACGACGAAGTGGGTCGCGAGCGCGAACGCCACAAAGTGCCCTATGGTGCCACTTTGCTGGTGCAGGACGGCTCTGCGGTGAAAGCAGGCCAAACCTTGGCTACTTGGGATCCGCATACCCGTCCGATGATTACCGAATACGCCGGTCGCGTGCGCTTTGAAAACGTGGAAGAAGGCGTAACCGTTACCCGTCAAACCGACGAAATCACCGGCCTCTCCACTTTGGTGGTAATCGATGGCAAACGCCGCTCCAGCACCAGCAAGCTGCTGCGCCCCACGGTGAAACTGCTGGATGAAAACGGCGAAGAGGTTACCGTACCCGGCACCGAAACCCCCGTTTCCATGGCCTTCCCCGTGGGCGCGGTGATTACCGTGCGCGAAGATCAGGAAGTGGGCAAGGGCGACGTGCTGGCGCGTATCCCGCAGGCTTCTTCCAAAACCCGCGATATTACCGGCGGTCTGCCGCGCGTGGCCGAGCTGTTTGAAGCCCGTGTGCCCAAAGATGCCGGTATGCTGGCCGAAGTAACCGGTACGGTGTCTTTCGGTAAGGAAACCAAAGGCAAACAGCGCTTGGTGATTACCGATTTGGAAGGCGTGGCGCACGAAACCCTGATTTCCAAAGAGAAACAGATTTTGGTGCACGACGGCCAAGTGGTGAACCGTGGCGAGATTATCGTAGACGGCTCGGTTGATCCGCACGACATCCTGCGCCTGCAAGGCATCGAAGCGCTGGCACGCTACATCGTGCAGGAAGTGCAGGAAGTGTACCGCCTGCAAGGTGTGCGCATTTCCGATAAGCACATTGAGGTCATCATCCGCCAGATGCTGCGCCGCGTAAACATTGCCGACCCCGGCGAAACCGGCTTCATCACCGGCGAGCAGGTGGAGCGCGGCGACGTGATGCAGGCCAACGAACGCGCCATTGCCGAAGGCAAAGAACCGGCACGCTTCGACAACATCCTGCTGGGTATCACCAAAGCTTCGCTCTCTACCGACAGCTTCATTTCTGCCGCCTCCTTCCAGGAAACTACCCGCGTGCTCACCGAAGCCGCCATCATGGGCAAGAAAGACGACCTGCGCGGCCTGAAGGAAAACGTGATTGTCGGCCGCCTGATTCCGGCCGGCACCGGCCTCACTTACCACCGCAGCCGCCGTGCGCAGTGGCAGGCGCATCACGAAGCGCAAGTGAACGACCAGGTGGATGATGTCGAATAAGGCTACCTGAAAAGCAAAAGGCTGAAACCGTAAGGCGCGGTTTCAGCCTTTTTTCGGGTGAAATGGGTAGGAAGCCGATGAAATTCTGTTTTCAGGTAGCCTTTACACGAAATGTCGGATTCAAGAATCCAAGCGACCCCGAAGGGCGAGCGCCCATGATGCCATCCTAGCTGAAGGCTACCTGAAATCCGCAGGCCGGGTTCTCGAATCCGGTATTTGATGTTGCAGCGGTTGGGTCGGGCGCAGGCGTAACCAAACCAAGCAGGTGCGGCTGCCGTTGGGTTACCCAACCCACGTGCCCATGGAGGTTTGAAGCAGAATCGTTTAAAAATGCGTTTTGTGGATGAACAAAAAACGGAGCAAGGCGGCGAGCTGCAGATAGCACAGGGAGTACAGCAAGGCGAGCCAATGCTTTAGCGTTTTTGTTCATCCAATATCCTCGCACAATACGCGGCCAGGAGGGAAAGGCCACCTGAAATTTCAGGTAGCCTTTTTCGTATTGCTCCTCAACGCTTATGCGCTGCCGAAGCGGCCTGCGGCTTGGCTTCGGCGGGTTTGGCCTGCTGAGCCGGGGGTTCGGCAGGCTTGCCCTCGGCAGCTTTTTGTTCGCAGCCCATCTGCTGCACCATTTCTTCAAACTGGCGGCTCACCACTTCGCAGCCTTCGGCATCCAGTTGCGAGAGGTCGCCACGCGTGGCTTCCAGCGATTGCAACAGCGCATCGGCCTGACCGTCGGGGGCTTGGCGGAAGCAGGCGCGGGCGCGTTGGAAATAGGTTTCGCACACGGGGTTCATGTGGTCGGCGGTGGCGGGCGGCAGGGCATGTTCCGGCTCGGGGTTGGCTTCGGCGGCGGTGAGCGGGTCGTCTTCGGCATTGCCGTCCGACACTTCGGGGGTAACCAGCTCCACCGATACGGTGGCCGTTTCAACGCCGGATGCGCTGCCTGAGGCCGGTGCCGAGGCCTGCGAAGCTGCGGTTTCAGCGGCGGGGGCGGGATGTTTGCGGTTGCCGCCGGATAAAAGCCCGAAGGCGAGCAGCAGGCAGCCGGCCACGATGGCGGCTGCGGCCGGCAACTGCGGTTTTGCCCGCAACTGCTGCGGCAGGGTTCGCAGTTTGTCACGCAGTTTCTGCCACAGGGCGCGCAGCTTTGCCGGTGGTTTGGGTTGCGGGGCTTGCGGCTTAACTTGCCGTTTTGGCCGCAGGGCGTGCAGTTTGGCCTGCAGCCGCTGCCGGTATCGTTTCCAGTTTGGTTTGCCTTGCATCATGATGAATATGGGTGTGGGGCGGTTGCCGTTGCGCATCTTACACGCAAGCCGTGCCGCTCGGGAAGGGCGGTGGCAGGGCAGGGTGGTTTTTGCGGCGTTTCAGCCAGTTGCCGGGCAGCCTGTTCAGGTGGCCTGCCGCTTGCTGCAGGCACGCTTTTGCAGTATAACCACCTCCGCGCCACATACAACAACATCATTATTCATCGGCGCGTCAAACCACCTCACCGTTTCCCCCAACTGCCGTCGGCCGCCGCGCATCCGCGTGTGTGGCTGAAATGCCGTCTGTTTTTCAGGTAGCCTTTTGCCCAACCGTTTGCGTGGTAGGATATGCAGTGACCAAAATGAGAATGGGGTCAGGCGAACCAACGCAACAACATTCTTATTTTGAACCTTCTACACGCAAACCCTTGGGCGCGGCAGCCCCGCTCACCGCATCCGCACAGGAGAATCTTATGAAAAAAGACCAAACCGGCCATCATTTCCTCGCCCGCCTGGGCAAAACCCGCCTGCGCCCCGGCGGCCGTTTCGCCACCGAATGGCTGATTAACCAAACCCGCTTCGCCCCCGATACGCAGGTGCTCGAAGTGGCCTGCAATATGGGTACCACCGCCGTGGGGCTGGCGCAGCGCTTCGGCTGCCACATCACCGGCGTGGATTTGGACGAAAACGCGCTGGAGAAAGCCCGGCAAAACATCCGCGCCGCCGGGCTGGAAAGCCTGGTGCAGGTGCAGCACGCCAACGCCACCGAGCTGCCCTTCCCCGACAACAGCTTCGATGTCGTCATCAACGAAGCCATGCTCACCATGCTGCCGCTGGCCAACAAAGAAATGGCCGTGGCCGAATACTTCCGCGTGCTCAAGCCCGGCGGCGTGCTGCTCACACACGATGTGGTGGTGAGCGAGCAGAACACCGAAGAAGCCGTGGAACGCCTGCGCGACACCATCCAAGTGAAAGTTACCCCGCTCACCGAAAGCGCCTGGACCGATCTTTTCCACCGCAGCGGCTTCCGCGACATCACCACCATCAGCGGCGGCATGACCCTGCTCTCGCCCAGAGGCCTGATTTACGACGAAGGCTGGCGGCGCGCCTTCCAAATCGTGAAAAACGCGCTCAAAGCCGAAAACCGCGAAACATTCAAACGCATGTACCGTACCTTCAACGACCCGGCCAAAACCATGGGCTACATCGCCGTGCACAGCCGCAAGGCCTAGCTTGCCAATCAGGCCGGGCATCCGCCCAACTGCCGCCGCCGTTTGAACCGGCTGGTCGGCAAACATGGAAAAAGGCTACCTGAAAATTTCAGGTAGCCTTTATTGGCGGCAGCCGTGCCCCACCCTTGGGAAGTGCGCTTTTCGGCAGGGAAACCGTGCTAAGCAGAGGGTAGATAGCCGTTGGCCGCCGCGGCAAGCAGGGTTAATTTACGCGGCTGCCGGAGAAGCCGACTTCCCGGTTCGCTTTACCGGATGGGGTGGTAAAGCCGTATGCTCTACCGGCGATTTCATCGGCATTCGGGCCGAAAATATTAAGCTGGTAATGACCGCTTCCTCTGAGCTGAGATTCAGCACTGCCGCCAGAAATATTGGAGCCGTGGCGATCTAAATTACCAGTGCGCAGGGTAATATTGCCGAAATCTGGTAGGCCGGTAATTTGGCCGGAGCCTGTGCGACCACCGTAATTGATGCTGTAATCCAACCTGCCGTTGCGCTCATCCGATCCGGCGAAAGCATGACCTTGATAGCGGATAGTGCCGGTGGTGGGCAGTTGGTTTTCCGGAGTAAGCGTGCCCTGGATGCTTCTGATTTGGAATTCGTTTGCTCTTATCTCTGTGCCGTCTGAAGCATAGCGCTGATTAACGTGTGCACCAACGATAGCGCTATAAGAACGTTTGTACACCTCTAACTGGCCAGCTTCCAAATTACGGCCATTGGCTTTCAGGATATATTGAAAATTGGTTAGCTTGTTCTGCCAAAGATGGCCGATATCCAATGTGCTGTTATTTCCATAATCCCGGCCTGCGATATTGATTGTGTCTGCCACATCATTGCCGGTTTGCAACAATCCATTGCCGTTTTGATCGTTAATCGCAAGAGAAGTTTTACCGTGCGGCTTTGGTGTCAACGGATCAGTAATCGCATTGGCCAGCGAGTTGCCGGCGCTGCCGCAGCCGCCTAGGGTAAGGGCGGTGATGGCAATGTAAAGAATGTGATGCTTTTGCATGTCAAATCCTTTCGTTTTGTTGCAGGGAATACTATTTGGATTGGATACAGTATAACACGGCGCTTGGCAGGAAATATGATGAATATCAAAGTGTTTAATATTTATTGGTAGTGAAAAGCTGGGTTGTTGGTTAATTTAGGCAAGAAAATTTACGTTCTCTTTTGAATGTAAAATTTGTAAAAAAGGATATGAATGGTTAAGCCCGAATAGCTAAATCTGCTTGAAAACAGGTGAGAAATTCGCCATTTTGTCCACAAAAGGCGGTGGTGGCCGGGTGGAGTCATTATCATTTCCTGCATTTTACAAATGTTAGTTCAGGTTTGGTGGACATATTGAATCCGCTATAATCCGCCCGTTTATAGATTTTGCCGCAAAGAAAGCGTTGGATGAGCATACAGAACAAGCCTTGGCTGGCCGCATGCCTGCTGCTGTTACCTTTTCAGGTAGCCTTGACTGCACCGGAAGGCAGGCTGGAAACCGAGCCGGATACCGGCTTCGACATCACGCCCGCTGCCGCGCCACAGGCGGAAACCCCATCCGTGCCCAATACCGCGCCGCCCGACAAACGCCTGCAAATGAGCCGCGAAGAGTTGCTCAAGCGCCCCGAGCTGTTGCAACAGGCGCTCAGCTATGCCGTGCTCACCCACAATGCCGAAGGCGCATCGCTGCTGCTGCCGATTTATCTCGAACTGCCCGGGCCGCATGATGCGCTGCTGGTGGCTTTGGCGCAGGCGCTGATTGCCCGCGCCGAGGGCGACTACCAGCGCGCCATCGGCCTCTACCGCGCCGTGCTGGCCGCCGATCCCGATATCCCGCCCGTGCGCCTTTCGCTGGCGCAAAGCCTGTTTGAAAATCGTGCCGACAAAGATGCGCGGCAAGAGTTCGAACATTTCCGCCAAACTCCCAATCTAGCGCCCGAGCTGCAACAGCTTGTCGGGCAATACCTGGAGGCCCTGCGCAAACGCGACCGCTGGAGCTTCGGCGGCAGCGTAAACTTCATCAGCGACAGCAACGTAAACAACGCCGGCCGCGAGCGTGAAATCCGCACCCCGCGCGGCGTATGGACACTGCCCGAGCCCGAATCCGCCCAAGGCTTCGCCTACCGCCTCAACGCCGATCGCGACTGGAACGTACACGGCAACCTCTACTGGCGGCTCAGCCTCGACGACTACGGCAAATTCTATTGGAACAACCACAAATACGACGACCAAATCGCCCGTCTCAGCAGCGGCCCCGCCTACAAAACCGCCCGTGCCGAAGCCGCCGTTACCCCTTATTACGAACGCCGTTGGTATGGCACACACAAATACTCGCGCGAAGTCGGCGTGCGCGCCGAATGGCAATATTGGCTTACTCCGCGCCATAAAATATTGAGCGCGCTCGAAATCGGCGAGCAGCACCACGACCGCCGCCGCTGGCTCGACGGCGACAGCTACACCGCTTCCGGCACCTGGCTTTTCGTGCGCCGCCCCACCCAATATTTCAGCTTCGGCCTCGACTGGTTGCGCAAAACTGCCGCCGACAACAGCGAATCCTACACCCGCAAAGGCCTGCGCCTGGGCTGGACGCAGCAATGGGGCCGGGGGCTCACCACCTCCGCCCAAATCAGCGCCGGCCACCGCAGCTACGACGCCCCCGACCTATTCCGCATCACCCGCCGCGACCACGAGCTGGCCGCCAGCCTGGTGCTCTCCCACCGCAAACTGCAATTCGCCGGCATCACCCCGCAGCTGGTGGCCACCTGGCAGCGCGTAAACAGCAACCACTTCTTCTATCCCTACCGCAAAGGCAATGTGTTTATCCAGTTTGGGCGTTCGTTTTAATGTTGCAGATTGGTAAGGACAAAAGAAAGGCTACCTGAAAATTTCAGGTAGCCTATAATTTGCCTACTCAACTGCCAGAGCAAACCAATTTATAGTGAATTAACAAAAACCAGTACAGCGTTGGCTCGCCTTGCCGTACTATCTGTACTGTCTGCGGCTCGTCGCCTTGTCCTGATTTTTGTTAATTCACTATAGATTCGCCTCGCTTTCATACCGAAAGCGGCCTGCCGCCCGGCGTGAAGCCATATTGGTTTCAGCCGTGCCTGAAGCAAGACTTCAATGAAGCCAAGTTTTCAGGTAGCCTTTCCGCCGTTTGCCATTCCCCAAGAAAGGACTTCCCATGCCTCTCCGCCACCATCTTCCCGCCGCGCGCTATTCCGAAGCCGTAGTAGCCAACGGTTTCGTTTTCCTCTCCGGCCAAGTGCCCGCCAATCCTGAAGCCGATATCGAAGCGCAAACCGCCGATGTGCTCGCGCAAATCGACCGTATTCTCGCCGACTGCGGCTCAGACAAGGCGCATATTTGCGAAGCGGTCATCTACCTGCCCGATATGACCGACTACGCGGGCATGAACCGCGTGTGGGATGCCTGGGTGGCGCCCGGCAAAGCCCCTGCCCGCGCTTGCGTGCAGGCCGCACTGGCGGATGCGGGCTGGAAAGTGGAAATCAAGATTACGGCGCTGCAGCGCACCGCATGACAGCAGCGGCCTTCTGCCGTACAATCCGCGCGGTTTCTTTTTATCTGGCTAGGGGCTGTTGATCGTTACCGGTTTCCGCGTCTTTTTGCTCCCCAAGGCGGCGTCTTCCACGTTGGAAATCCTCACAGGGTGTCACCTTATTGCGTTCCCACCTTGAATCTGCCACCTTGGAGGCAAAAATCCACTGGGAAAAGTGGTTGCCAGCAGCCCCTAAAGCACTTATCCCTTTTTGTAACGGCATCTTGCTTGGTGTGCAAGAGAGGATTCGGCCAACGGTTGCTTCAGGCTACCTGAAACCGGCATAACTACGGAACAATATGGTTTATCAGAGAAAATTTATTAAAGAAGTGTCGCAAACGGCGATGGGCGTATTCGTGCTGCTCTTGGCCACCTTGGTGGCGGTGCAGGCGGTGAAGCTGTTGGGCGGCGCGGCCGGCGGCAAGGTGGCGGCAGACGCGGTGGCCACGCTGGTGGCGTTTTGGACGGTGGCGCTGATGCCCATCGTGCTTATCCTCACGGCCTATATCAGTGCGCTGACGGTGCTTTCCCGCTATTGGCGCGACAGCGAAATGGCGGTGTGGCTCTCGTCCGGCCTGTCGCTGTACGGCTGGATTAAGCCGCTGATGGCGTTTGCCGTGCCTTTCGCCCTGCTCACGGCATTGGTGTCGATGCTGGTGATGCCGTGGGCGGATGCGCGCAGCCGCGAATTTGCTGAAGTGCTGAAGCGGCGGCAGGATACTTCCATGGTTCGCCCGGGCGTGTTTCAAGAGTTCGGCGGCGGCACGCCGCGCGTGTATTTTGTGGAAAAATTCGATGCGGGCAGCGGCGAGGCGGCCAATCTGTTTATTCGCGAGCAAAACGCGCAGGGGCGCGACACGCTGATTACCGCCGAACGCGGCCGCTTTGCCGAGGCCGACAACAAGCGCACGCTGGAATTGTTTAACGGCCGCCGCTACAGCGGCACGCCGGGCATGGCCGATTATGATGAAGTATCGTTTGAGCGCCTGCATTTGGTGGTGGGCACCGCGCCCAAGCTGGTGCAGCGCGATATGCACCGCCGTACCGTGCCCACAGCCCAGCTGTGGGGCAACACCAACCCCGAATTGCGCGGCGAATTGATGTGGCGCATCACCATGCCGGTGAGCGTACTGATTTTGGCGCTGTTGGCGCTGCCGCTTTCCTATATGGACAACCGCAGCGGCCGCAGCTACAGCCTCTTAATCGCCATCGGCATGTTTCTGCTCTATCAGAACGGCCTCACGCTGGTGCGCGACGGCATCAGCAGCGGCAAAATTCCGTTGTGGCCGGGCTTGATTGTGCCGCATCTATTGATGCTGATGCTGGCCGTGTTGCTGTTGCGCGTGCGCAGCCAGCCCTCGCGGCCGTTTTGGCAGGCCTTGCGCCTGGCCTTGGGAGGCAAACCGGCATGAAACTGCTCACCCGTTATCTAATCCGCCGCTTGGGCACGGCCACGTTGTATGCCCTCTTGGCCTTAGTGGCGCTGTTTTCGTTTTTTGAAGTGATTAATGCCGTGGACGACGTGGGCGACGGCAACTATACCGTACTCACCCTGATCTTGTATGTGGGCATGCGCCTGTTCGGGCATATGTATACCCTGCTGCCGCTGGCCGTGCTCATCGGCTGCCTGGCCGCCTTGAGCCAGCTCGCCTCCGCCAGCGAATGGACGGTTATCCGCACCAGCGGCGCCTCGCTCAAGCGCATCATCACCACCGTGGCCTCGGTGGGCTTGCTGGCTGGGTTGATCGGCGTGGCGCTAGGCGAATGGGTTGCCCCCTATATGGAACAACGCGCCGAGCGGCTGCGCCTGCATGCCGTGCAACAAACCGTGAGCCTGGGCGGCAGCGGCCTGTGGTTTCGGCAGGGCAGCGACAACATCAACGTGCGCGAAATGCTGCCCGACGGCCGCCTGCTCGGCATCCGCATCTACCGCTACAACCAACACGCCGCACTGGAATCCGCCTGGCAGGCAGACGAAGGCCGCGTAAACGGCAACGGCACTTGGACGCTCAAACAGGTGGCGCGCACCCATATTGCCGCCGAGCGCACCCAAACCGAACGGCTTGCCAGCGCCGAATGGCCAAGCGATGTGGGCGTGGAGCTGCTTGGCGTGCTTTTGGTGGATACCGACCAAATGTCGGCCCGCAGCCTGAAAATGTATATCGACCACCTGCAAAGCAACGGCCAGCAAACCGCCGCCTATGCCACCGCTTGGTGGCGCAAACTGCTCTACCCGCTGATTTGCACGGTGATGGCCTTGGTGGCGCTCGCCTTCACCCCGCAAAGCTCGCGCCACGGCAACATCGGCGTGCGCCTGTTCCTCGGCATCTGCCTGGGCCTCGCCTTCCACTTCGCCGGGCTGCTCTCCGGCTACATCGCCCAACTCTCCAACATGCCGCCCCTCGGCGCCGCCATCCTGCCCGGCACAGTATTCGCCATCGCCGCCGCCTGGCTGATTAGGCGGCAGGAAGCGCGTTGAGGAAAGGCTACCTGAAAACCGGGCTTGGCGTTTTTCAGGTAGCCTTTATTCCGTTTCAAAATCAATATAATCAAGGAGAAACTATGTTCACAGGAATTGTACAAGGCTTGGGCGAAGTGCTGGCCGTGGATCAGCGCGCACCCGATTTCCGCAGCCACACCGTGCGCCTGCCCGAGGGCGCGGATGCCGATTTGCGCGCGGGCGCATCGGTGGCACACAACGGCTGCTGCCTCACCATCACCCGCGTGCACGAAAACGGCGCGGCGGATTTCGACCTGATGGGCGAAACGCTGGCCAAAACCAATCTGGGCGCATTGCAGCCGGGCGATAAAGTAAATATCGAGCGCGCCGCCCGCTTCGGCGACGAAATCGGCGGCCACAGCATGAGCGGCCACATCACAGCCACCGCCGAAATCAGCCGCATCGAAGCGAACGGGCTGAACCGCACCGTGTGGTTCAGGCTACCTGAAAACCTGAAAGGCTATGTTTTCCCTAAAGGATTCATTGGGCTGGACGGCTGCAGCCTCACCATCGGCACGGTAAGCGACAGCGAATTCAATGTACACCTGATTCCCGAAACCCTGAACCGTACGCTGTTTGGCAGCCGCCAGGCAGGCGAGCGGGTAAATGTGGAAATCGATCCGCAAACACAGGTGATTGTGGACACCGTAGCGCGGATTTTGGCGGAAAAGGACAAGGCATGATGCCGCTGCCGCCGCAAGTGCCGCGCCGGGGCGGCGGAATCAGCCGCCGGGTGGCGGCCGCTTTGCTCCGGCTGTTGGGCTGGCGCGTTGCAGGCAGCGTGCCGGATGTGGCCAAATGCGTGGTGGTGGCCGTGCCGCACACGTCGAATTTCGATGGGCTGTATGTGTTGCCCGCCATGCTGGCTTTGGATTTGAAAATGAGCATCTTCGGCAAGAAAAGCCTGTTTGCCGTGCCCGGCTTGGCGGCATTTTTGCGCTGGGCGGGCGTGATGCCGCTGGATAGGGAACGCGCCGGCGGCGTGGTGGACGAAGCCGTGGCTGCCTTTCACCGCAGCGGGCAGCTGTTTCTCGGCATCTCGCCGGAAGGCACGCGCCACGCCGCGCCCAAATGGAAAAGCGGCTACTGGCGGATTGCCCGCGACGCCGGTGTGCCGGTATTGCCGGTGGCGATCGACTACGGGCGGCGCGAAGTGTGCTTCCTGCCGCTGTTTACCCCCACCGCCGACATGGCCGCCGACCACGCCGCACT
>ERZ772827.1056-NODE-1056-length-14319-cov-8.346607_pt1 | contig 14319 bp, 6 predicted proteins | sample MGYA00580850_ERZ772827 | MGnify/ENA primary metagenome ERZ772827 (study PRJEB29015, sample SAMEA2737950) | human oral metagenome | biome: human oral; feature: human-associated habitat; material: dental | place: China | collected 2145 ...
CGGAGTAGTAGCCGGTGCGCAGCGCCTGCTGCAGCATGCGGATCTGGGCCAGCGGTTCGGACGTCGACCCGACCAGCGTTGTGGCCAGGGTCTGCACCGAGGGGGGCACGTCCTCGACCGGCCCCAGGGCGACGTCGTCAATGCCGAGGTCGGTCAGCTGGGCGTCCGTGGCCGTCTCGGGCGCCTCGACCTGCTCGATCAGGGTATCGCCGCTGGTCAGCCCCGCAGTGGCGATACCGGTGGTCGAGAAGACGTCGTAGTACAGGCTCTGGGAGACGGCCTCCGCACGAGGGCCCGAGACCTCCAGGCCGAGGGTGTCGGCGACGGTGGGCACCCAGGGGAAGGAGTAGTCGTCGATGGTCACGGTGGTCTCGCTGGAGTCCTGCGACTGCGTCGTCCCGTCGCTGGTCAGCGGGGTGTCGTGGCCGATGCGCTGGAAGCGGGCCGCGCCGTTGGCGGATGCACTGATTCGGGCCGACAGTCCATCGTAGGAGTCCAGGGCCGCCAGGCGGATGCGGGTGGACTCATCCGCGCCGGAGACGGCCATGAGGGAGTCGGAGGCCATATCCGTCTCCAGGGTCCGCACCAGTGACAGCGGCGTGGCGTACTCGGTGAGGTCCAGCGGCGGTTCGAACAGGTCGCGCAGCACCGTGCGGTTGTGAGGGGCGGCCGGGATGGCCAGCGCCACCACCGTGCCGGTGACCGTCAGCAGGGCGAGCACCCGTAGAAATCCGCGCCGTGAGCCCCTGCCCACGCCCGCATCCTTGGACTCGAGCACTTCGGCGACCCGCTCGCGCCTGCCGCGCTGCGCGGTCACCGCCCACAGCAGGAGCACGCCCGTCACCAGGACCACTCCCAGCTCCGTGGGCATCAGCGCGGTGCGAACGCCCCAGGCGATGGCCAGGCCCGCCTGGGCCATGACGGTCATCCCGGCGATGAGCACGCGGCCCGACAGGGCCGCCCGCGTGGCGATCACGCCGGCGATCAGGCCCACCAGCCATGGGAGCACCGTCATGGACGGGAAGGCGGTCAGCGGCACCGGAAGGGTCAGGGCGTCGCGCCACACCGTGACCGTGGCGGCCAGCACTGCGCGGACCGCCTTCCAGCCGCTGCCGGTGTCCGGCAGGACCCATGGCCCCGCACCCACGTGGACGAGCGCGGTGAGCGCCAGGGTGGGAGCGGGGCCCAGACGGCCCACGAGGCACACGACGGCGACGACCGCCCCCGCCCCGATCCCGATGGCGGCGGCCCGGGCCCCTACGGGGGAGCCGAAGGGCGGCACGAACAGGATGGAGGCGATCAGTGCCAGGACGATGACGAGCCCCAGGTCGATCCACCGGTACGGCGGTATGCCCCGCAGGCCGCTCGCAGTGCGGAGGCCGTCCTTGCGCAGCGGAGCCGGGACCGACGATGAAGCACTCACGATGCCCTCCTCATGATGCGCGGGAGGGATTCGATCCGATCCAGGTCGTAGGCGGTCACTCCGCCCACGGAGCGGCGTCCCATGGCGTTCGAGCCGCAGCGCAGCGCCAGCACGACCGCGTCCAGGGGCGTCAAGGTGCGCACCCGTGCCAGCGTCTGCTCCTCGCAGCGCTGCCCGGTGACCAGGATGATGACGGATGCCTCGGGATGGCGGGAGGAGGCTTGGCGGGCCAGGTCGTCGCAGCCCTGGATCGCGGTCGATGTCACCAGGCAGGAGGCGTCGAGCAGCCGCAGCCCGGTGGCGGTGGGCAGTTCCTCATCCTGGGTCGCCAGCGTCACCTCGCGGCCGTCGCTGATCGCGTCCAGACTCAGGGAGCAGGCCACCGAGACGGCCGTCTCGAAGTCCTCCTCCACCTCGTAGTCGTCGATGAGGCAGTCCAGGAGGATCAGCAGGCTGGAGCGGTGCGTCTCCTCGAACTGGCGGACCATGAGGCGCCCGGTGTGGGCGGTCGTGCGCCAGTGGATATTGCGGCGGTCATCGCCGGGCACGTAGTCGCGCAGGGCGTGGAAGGAGACGTCGGAACTCGACAGCTCCTGGGTGACCGCTCCCTCGACGTCGCGCATGAGCCCGTGCAGCGAGGATCCCACGCGGACGGTGCGCGGGTGGATGTGGACGAGCTGGGCCTGAGTGCGGGTGCGCTCGCGGCGCAGCAGCCCGACGGGATCGCTCTGGACCGAGACCACGGGGCCGACGGTGACGACGCCGCGTCGCGCGGTCGGCAGCACGAACCCGCGCTCATGGATGGTGGCGGGACGCAGGGTGGGCACGGCGAAGACGGCGGTGCCCGGGCCCACGGGCATCTCCATGCGGGCGGGCAGCAGCGGGCGGCCGGTGGGGTTGAGGACCGTGAGGTGGATGATCGCCTCGTCGCCGACCGTCACCCGCGGCTCGAGCAGCTCGTGGGACACGCGGTGCGCGCCGTGCGGCAGAAGCCATAGCCAGGAGGTGCTCACGACGACGGCCAGGACCGCGGCCGCGCTCCACGCCTCCTGCCAGCCCAGCCGGAATGCGGCCGAGCCGGTGACGATCAGCAGCAGCAGGCAGGCCCAGCCGATGGGGGTGACCAGGCGCAGTGCCCAGTTGGGGGTCGAGACGCCGTCGATGATGCGGCGCAGGGGAACCGACTCGTGCCACGCGGGTGCTGAAGGCGTGGCGCCGCGCCGGCGGGCGCCGTCGCGTCCGGGCCGCGGTTGCGCTGGGGCGGGTTGAGGTGCGGGCATGCTGCTGAGCCGTCGGGACTAGAGGCGGGTCGTGGGCGCGGGCGTCTCCTCCAGGGCGCGCGTGATGACGCCGCGGGCGGTGGCGCCGGAGAACTCGGCGTCGGGGTCCATGACCAGCCGGTGGGCCCAGACGACGTCGGCGAGCTCCTTGATGTCGTCCGGAAGGACGTAGGCGCGTCCCCGGGAGGCCGCCCAGACCCGGGCGACGCGCGTCATGGCGATGGCGCCGCGGGTGGATACGCCCAGACGCGTGTCGGGGGAGTTCCGAGTGGCTTCGACCAGGGCGCCGATGTAGTCCAGGACCGAGCCCTCGACGTGATTGCCCGCGGCCAGATCGGCCATCTGGGCCACCGCCGGGGCGGTGATGACCGTATTGAGGGCCCTGGAGCGGTCGGGGTGGGCGGAGTCGGCGAGAATCCGGGTCAGGGCCTGCCGATCGGGGTAGCCGATGGTGGTCTTGACCAGGAAGCGGTCGAGCTGGGCTTCGGGCAGGCGGTAGGTGCCCGCCTGCTCGATGGGGTTCTGGGTGGCGATGACCATGAAGGGGCGGCCCGTCTCGTGGCGCTCGCCGTCGACGGTGACCGTGGATTCCTCCATGACCTCCAGCAGCGCCGACTGGGTCTTGGGCGAAGCGCGGTTGATCTCATCGGCCAGGACCACGGAGGCGAAGACGGGCCCCGCGTGGAACTCCCACTCATGGGCCTTCTGGTCGAAGATGGTCACGCCCGTGATGTCGCTCGGCAGCAGGTCGGGGGTGAACTGGATGCGCGAGTGCGTGCCCTGAACGGTGGCCGCCAGCGCTCGGGCCAGGGCGGTCTTGCCCGTCCCGGGGGCGTCCTCCAGCAGGAGGTGCCCCTCGGCGAGCATGGTCGTCAGCGCCAGGCGCACCACGTCCTCCTTGCCCAGGAGGGCCTGGCCGACATTGTCGACGATGCGCGTGAAGGTGTCGGCGAACCATGCCGCGTTGTCCTGAGAGAGGGCCATGGACGGGCGACCTCCTGAGAAGTGTGAGTTAAAGACGCTATAGGGACATGCATGCGGAGTCTACTGCTGGGTGCACGTGATCTTGAGATTGGGGTCCTGGCTCCGGTGCGGGAACCGCTTGTGGCCGTTGCCGGAGGAATCCACCGCGATACTGTCCGTGTACGTCTTGAGCTGGCCGTCCACCCTGTCCCGGTAATCGTAGGTGCAGGACGCGGAGCTGTTCGGGCTGAACCCGGACACGTCCAGGACGATCCTCCAGCAGAAGTTCCGCTGGAAGCCGGTCTCGTCGAGATCCTGCTGAGAGCAAGCGGCCTCTTGGGTGTCGGTCGTGATGGTGAAGGTCTTCGAGCCGACGCTCGCCGTGGCCGAGTCGCAGGACCAGTCGGTGGTGCCGGCGCCGTTGGAGGCCCGTACGCACCAGGTGGCGGATTTCCCGGCACCGGGATCGAGCCACTCGACATGGCCCTCCGAGATCGCCCCGGATCCCTTGGTGGAGTAGCCCTCATAGGTGACCGCCTGCCCGCCGGTGTCGCCGGGGGTGAAGCTGCAGCGCACGTAGGACCCGGACGGCGAGCAGGAGACCGAGGGAGCCCCGGGCGGTCCGTAGGGCCTGGCCGAGTTGCCGGTGGTCGAGCCGGAGACCGAACCGTCGGGGGAGACGACGCGGGCCTGCACCGTGTATCCCCTGCCGTTCCACAGGCCGGTGAAGTGCGTGCTCCCGGTCCAGCTGGCGCCTCCGTCGATGGAGTACTCCACATGCAGCTCGCTGGCGGACCAGCCGTTGCCCGCGCTCGCGTAGGCGGGGGTGACGACGTCGATCGTGCCCGAGGCCCCGCTGGCCGCGATGACCGGTGGGGACGGCGGGTTGGGGGCGCCGGTGACTTTGAAGTCCGTGGACGGCGACTCCGCGGAGCTGCCGCCGTGGGTGGCGGTCACGCTGATGCTGTAGCTGCCGGGGGACAGCGGCACGTACGCCCCGGTGCTCGTGCCCGCGTCGACCGAGGTCGAGGTATCCCCGCGGACGTTGACGGTGTAGGAGACTCGTGCGCCCGTTCCGGCCGAGCTCCAGGAGACGTTGACCCCGCCGGCCGCCGGCTGCACCGAGGGCTTGCCCGGGGCGCTCCACGGCCCGGCGGCGTTGGACGTCGCCCACTCCGAGTTGCCGCTGCCGGCGACGACGGCGCGGACCTTGGCCACATAGCTGCCGGAGCCCACGTAGAAGGTGGCCGATGTCCCGCTGGTCGTCTGCCGTTGACCGTCGTCGAGCTGCACCTCGTAGGTGACGGACCAGCCATCGGCGTCCACGGGTGCCCATGAGGCGGTGACCTCGCCCTGGCCGCCGGCGAGCGTGACGCCCGTCGGCCGCGATGGGGTGACTGAAAGCACCTTGGGCGTTGACGCTGCGGAGGGCTCCGAGGAGCCGGCGGCGTTGGTGGCCACCACCTGGAAGGAGTAGGTGCCGCCCGTCTGCAGGCCGTAGGCCTCGCATGGGGAGCCCGTGCAGGTCCAGGTGCCGGCGCCGCCGACCTCGGTGAGCGTGTAGGAGGTGATCGTCGATCCGTGGTCGGATCCCGGCGTCCAGCTCACCGCCATGGAGGAGTCTCCGCGGGGCTCGGCGCTCACCCCGACCGGCGGGTCCGGGACGCCCGAGACCGTCACGGTCACCGTCCCGCTGACGCCGCGCGCCGCGGAGCCGGTGGCGTCCAGCGCCCGGTAGCCCACGACGAGGCGCCCGGTGAAGCCGGCGGCTGGGCTGATGGTCAGCGTCGTGCCCGATGCCGAGACGCTGCCCTGTCCGGAGGTGACCGCCGGCGCGTCCGCCAGCGTGATGGGCTTGCCGGGGAACGGATTGGTCACCAGGGTGGCCACGTCCACCGTCACCGGTGAGCCGTCCGAGGTCAGTGTCGCCGGGGCCGTCGTCATCAGGGGCTTGGTCGAGGCGACCACCTTCAGCGGGAGCTCGGCGCTCACCGACGGATTCGTCCCGTCATCCACCGTGATGGTCACCTCCCCGGTGGTGCCGATGGCGGTGCCCTCCGTCGTGCTGACCGACAGCGTCGATCCGGACAGGCTCACCTCGAAGCCGCTGGGCGCCGAGCCTGCGGTGAAGGAGAGACGGTCGTTGTCGGCGTCCTTGGTCATGGAGGCCAGGTCCGCGGTGGCGGCGCCCTCCCCGGGGGCCGTCAGCACCTGCGTGGGGGTGAACACGGGCGCGGAGTTCGTCGCGGACTCCACGAGGACCGGCAGGGTCAGGGTGGAGCTCAGGGCGTCGTCCCCCGTGCCGTCGGCGACCGTCATGGTCACCGAGGTCAGCCCGAGGAAGCCCGAGGTCGGCGACAGCGACACGGTGTCGCCGCTTCCGCCGACGGTGGCCGAGTCGAGCCCGGTTCCCGTGCGCAGATCAGAGCCGTCGGTGACCGTCAGCGAGGTGCCGGCGCGGGAGCTGATGTAGGTCGACAGGCTCACCTCCGTGGTCCTGCCCGCCGGGATGCGCGCCGGCACCGTGGTTGAGTTCAGACGCGGCCGCAGCTCGGAGCGGGCGGGCACGATGACCACGGCGTTGCCCGTCAGGCCGTCGATGTCCGTGACCGTGTAGAGCACGAAGCGGCGCTCCTCGCCGACCGTGACCCGGATCGACTCTCCATCGACCACTTGAGCGGTCGGGTCGTCGGTGGTCAGCGTCAGGTCCCAGGGGGAGCCGTCCGCGTCGGAGTCGTTGTCCAGGACCGGCACGGTCACCGAGCCGTCCGCCTCCACCTTGTCCACGGTCACGTAATCGTCCACGCCCACCGGGCTGGCCGTGGGCGCGTCGGCGTCCACCTGCACGGTCAGGGTGCCCACATCGGTGCCGCCGCGGGAGTCGGAGACGGTGTAGTGGACCGTGCGCACGCCCTCGGTGGCGGGCAGATTCAGCACGATGCGGTTGGAGCGCACGGACACGCCCAGGGCGTCGTCGTCGGGGACGGGGGTGCCCTCCAGGACGAGGTCGTCGCCGTCGGCGTCGAGGTCGTTGGAGACCACGTCCACGGCCACCGTGCGCCCCGGCTTGGCCACCACCGTGTCGTCGGTGGCCTCCGGCGCGGTATTGGTCGGGGAGGTCGGAGCCACCCCGACGCGCACGGTGGCGCTCGCCTGGGCCCCGAAACGATCCTGGACGGTGTAGGTGAAGGTGTCCGTGCCGGTCGTGCCGTCGGTGGGCGTGTAGGTCATCCAGGAGCTGTCGACCTGGACGGTGCCGCCGGTCGGGGGCTGATTGAGCCCCACCAGGCTCACCGAGTCGCCGTCGGCGTCGATGCCGTCCAGCGGCACGGTGATGTCGACGGGCGCGCCCGCCACCGTGCTCGCCTCCAGGTTCTGCGGGCTGGGGGCGGCGTTGGAGGCGTCGTCGCGGTCGCGCACTTCGATGTCGAGTTGGCCGGTGGCGGTCTGGCCCAGGGTGTCGGTGGCCGTGTAGGTCAGGGTTGTGCGCCCCGGGATGTCGCCGGCCTTCAGACGCACCGAGTCCTCCGAGACCCAGGCGGTGCCCAGGGAGTCCCCGACGGTGCCGAGCTGGTCGGACAGCGTCAGCGCCAGCCCCGAGGGCGAGGTGTCGTTGTCGAGTACCGGGACCGTGACGACGTCGCCCACTCGCACCACCGCGGTGTCGGAGGCCGTGACCGGGACCTGCGCCTCGCCCGAGGTGATGGGGACGACCGTGACGTGCCCGGTCGCCGTCGAGGCGCCGTTGGACACGGTGTACTCGAGGTCCACCTGCTCGGGCACGCTGCCCGAGGAGGTGATCTGCAGCAGGGAGTGGTTGACCACGGTGACGGTCACGCCCGACTCCGGGGGCGCCGAGGCCGACTGGAGCACGAGGATCCCGCCGGAGGGGTCGAAGTCGTTGTCCAGGGGGGAGATGGTCACCGCGCCGCCCTCGCGCAGCAGTGCGGTGTCGTTCTCCGGCACGGGCGGCACCGAGGAGTCGGAGGCGGGCGCGACATCGACGCGGATCACGCCCTTGGCCACTGCCGCGCCGGCCGAGACGTCGTAGGTGAGGTAGTAGGTGCCCGCCGCCTCCGCCTTGAACGTGACGGTGCCCGCCTGCCGGTTGATCTCGGCCGTGGTGCCGGCGGGGGCCTCGTCCAGGCCGGCCAGGCTCAGCGGCTCCCCCGTCGGGGAGGAGTCGTTGTCGAGCGGTGAGATGACCGCCTGGGAGCCGGAAACGACGTGGACGTGGTCCGCGTTGGCGATCGGCGCGGCCGAGTCGGCGGACTGCACGTCCACATCGACCGTGCCCGAGGCCGTCTCGCGGCCATCGGAGACGACCACCGTCAGCGAGCGGGTGCCCGGGGTGCCCGTGAGGTCGCGCACTGTGACCGTGCCCTCGTTCGTCGTGCGCACGTCCAGGCCGTCGCCCTGGGCGGAGACCAGGTAGAGGGTGTCGCCGTCGGGGTCCTGCCAGTTGCCGAGCACGCTGGCGGAGGCGGAGGCGGAGCCCGAGACCACGATCTTCGGGGTCGTGCTCTGCTCGGGAGCGCCGTTGACCTCCCAGGGGTGCACCTCGACGGTGGCCACGGCCGAATCCGACAGACCTCTGCCGTCGTCGGCCGTATAGGGGACCGCGATGATGCCGGCGGCGTCCTCGGCCGTATTCAGACGCAGCGCCAGGCCGTCCTGCGCCTGCGACACCATGCTGCCCGCCGCGTCGCCGGGAGAGGCGGTGAGCACGTCGCCGTCCTGGTCGGAGTCGTTGGCCAGCACCGGCAGAATGGTGGAGCGTCCCGGGCGCACGCCGAAGGAGTCGTCGACGGCCTCGGGCGCGTGGTTCTCCTCGGTGCGCTCGGGCAGGGACTGCGATTCGCTGGTCTGGGCCGAGTCGTCCTTGTTGGTGGCGTCCTCGTCCGTCTGCGAGGTGATGTCGGTCCAGTTCTCGACCAGCACGAGCTCCTCGTCGGGCAGCCACACCGTGCCCTCGGCGATGTCGTTGAGGACGATGGCGTCCCGGTTGACGCGGAAGACGGGGGCGGTGGAGGCGGCGAGCTTCTCGTCGTGCCGGGTCTCGACCTGGCCCGAGCACTGGCGCAGGAACTGGCCCGATCCGGACCATGCGGCGTACACGCAGTAGCCCAGGCGCACCGGGGCGGCGGCCACGCCGTCGGAGGGCTCGCCGTCGTCCGCGGCGGGCAGGGTCGTCGATCCCGAGCCGTCCATGCGCACGTTCAGCAGTCCGGTGCGGGAGGCCACCAGGACGGTGTCGGAGGCCGGGCCCGGCTGCTGAAGAGTCAGGCCCGATTCGCCCAGGTCGAGGGTCTTCCCGCCGGGCAGGTGGAGCACTCCCGTGCCGCGTTCCAGGACGACGGTCTGCTCCCCGACGGCGGTCACGGCGATATCCGTGCCGGCTGTCAGCGCTGCTGATTCCGTCTTGGGCTTGCCCCAGCCGCTGGAGCGCACGGGGACGGTCGTGATCGTGCCGGTCTTGGTGGATGCGGCGTGGACGGAGCCGTCGGTGCCGGCGACCGCCACCACCTCCGGGGAGTTCTCGATGAGCGCCGGAGCCGCCGACAGCGAGCCGACGGCGTTGACCGTGGTCGCGCGCACGGTGCCCTCGACGGGGTTGGCGGAGATGACCCGGTCGGCGCCCTGGGAGACGGTCACGCCCCCGGTCAGCGGCGCTCCTGCGGATAGCGAGACGGTCGTGGGGTCCACTGTGGAGACGGTTGAGGCGGCCGTGTCGGGGACCAGGACATTGTCGGCGTTCTGGGTGACGTCGAAGCTGTCGGAGGCGGTCCGGATGGCGCCGTCGACCTGGCGGGAGGGATAGTTCAGACGCGCCACGAGGTGCTGGGTGGTGCTGGTGACCCACACCCCGCCGTCGTTGAGCTCGACGTCGGCCTGGGAGGCCCCCTCGTGCATCCAGGCCGCGACTGCGAGCGCGGCGAAGGCCAGGATGGCGAGCATGGTGGACAGCCGACGGCGCGTCACACGGAAACCGCGGCGATTGCCGGAGCGCCGCGGGAATGTGATGCGCACGGTCCTCACCGCCCGTCCGGCACGGGGGTGCGCGCGGCGATCTCCTGAGCGAGTACACGGCGCAGCATCGTTGAGGAGGTGGTGGGGGTGTAGGGCAGATAGACCACCCGTGCGCCCACCTCCATGATCTGCGCCTCAAGCGCCTTGCCCTTGTCGGTTCCCTCCCAGTCGGTGCCCTTGAACAGGACGTCGAAGGGGGACCGGCGCCAGGCCAGGCGCTTGTCCTGATCGAGATCCGGTACGACCGCGTCGACCATCCGCAGGGCGCTGACCAGGGCCATGCGCTCGGTATGGGGAACGATGGGCGGACGTCCCTTCATGCGCTCCAGGGACTCGTCGGTGGCGACGCCCACGATGAGGCGGTCGCACCGGGCGGCAGCGGACGTGAGAATGTTGAGATGCCCGATGTGGAGCATATCGAAGCCACCGGGTACGTAGCCGGTGAGCATCAGTAGGCTCCCCGTCCCCCGACAACCGCTTTCAGAGTGTTGGCGAGGATCTCCACGTCGAGCTGCGCGCCGCGGTTCTCGACGTAGTGCCGGTCCAGGGCGACCGTCGAGTCCCAGGACAGGTCGGAGCGTCCCGAGACCTGCCACAGGCCGGTCAGCCCCGGCTTGACGAGGAGACGACGACGGGCCTCGGAGTCGTATTCCGCGACCTCCTGGGGCAGTGCCGGCCGGGGGCCGACCAGGCTCATGTCCCCGCGCACCACGTTGAAGAGCTGGGGAAGCTCATCCAGGGAGGTGCGGCGCAGGACGCGTCCCACCCGCGTGATGCGGGGGTCCTGACGGTCCTTGAAGAGCACCTTGTTGCCGGCGTCCCCGCCCGCGGCGACGACTGCCGCGCGGCGCGCGTCCGCGTCGACGTACATCGAGCGGAGCTTGAACATGGTGAAGTGGCGGCCGCGCTCGCCCACGCGGATCTGGGTGTAGAACGCTGGGCCGGGCGAGTCCAGGCGGATCGCCGCGGCGGCGATGAGAAGAACCGGTCCGGCGAGGGCGAGGAGCAGCGTGGCGGCGACGCGGTCGACGAAGTCCTTGGTGACCAGCCGCACTCTGCGCAGGCGCACATCGATCAGGCCGCTCCAGCCGTGCGTCACCGGCAGGCCGCGCATGCGGCCGGGAACGACGTCCTGAAGGCCGGGGGCGACGACGAGGCGGGCGGAGGTGGCCTCCAGGGCCCGCATGATGGAGACCAGCGAATCCGGGGTCACACCGCCGAGCGTCATGACGACGTCGATGTGCTCGGAGTGGACCGTGTGCCTGATCGAGTCGGCGTCGCCCAGGGGGGTGGCGGAGGGGGAGCGGCTGGTGGTGGCCGACAGGTAGCCGACGACCAGGAAACCGTCGCCCGGGTGGCGGTGCAGCTGGCGCAGGATGACCTCAGCCCCCGTGCCCATGACGATGAGCGTGCGCCGCAGGCCGTGACCGTCCATGCGGCAGCGGCGCAGCCAGGCGCTCTCGATGCTCCGGTTGATGATCGCCAGGGTCGTCTGGGCGGCGAGCAGGAGCAGCAGGACGGAGATGGTCGAGGAGAGCGGCGCCAGAGCCTGCTTGGCGATGATGGCGATCGGCGCAATCACCGCGGCCGCGGTCAGCAGGCGCCCCCAGCCGGAACGGGCCTGATCGACGACGTCGACCCGCAGCGCCCCGAGGGACCAGGCCAGGAGCAGCATGGCTGCACCGGTGGAGGCCGTCATCAGCGCGCCGGTCGGGTTGACCAGGGCGTGCAGCAGCGTGGGGGTTGCCACGGATGCGATGTCGCCCAGGAGGAGCCAGGCGAGGAGGTCGCGGCGCATGACCGGCCAGGAAGTGAAACCGGGCGAGTCCAGCGGGGGGAGGTACCCGCGCGCGCCCGCCCGCAGCGTGCGCCTTGTGGCGGGCCGCTGTGAGGACTGGAGCGGGATGGTGGGCTGCAAGGCTTCTCCGTGAAGGCGTTAGATGCGGGGGGTGGGATGGGTCGATTGGTGTCGATAAGGAGCTTTAAACGATCTCTGGATGTTCGCTGGGCGTTCTTGTATGTGTCGATGTGGCGCGGTCGTCGTCGGGTCCGCTTGTCTGATGATGCTACCGTGACGGCGGCCCCTGGCGGAATGCGCGTGAGGAGAGTCATCCTACGCGTGTTCGTTCCCCATTATCCATCTTCGACCGTCTGCTGGTGAGGAGATCATCCCATGACTTCGACCCGTTCGGCGCCCGCATCGGGTGTATGGGCGCCGATACGCCGTACGGCACTGGCAAAGGTCGTCGTCATGGGGGTGACCGGGGTCTTCGGACTGGTCAACACCCGGCTCATCATCAGCCACTTCGGCACCGACGCCTACGCCCAGTACGGGCTCCTGGCCACCTTCCCGAACCTCATGCCCTTCACCGATCTGGGCATCGGCGCGGTGATCCTCAACTCGGTGGCCGGATCGAGCGATCTTCGTCACGATGCAATCGTGCGGCGGACCCTGACGACGGCGATCCGCGTGCTCCTCGCCTCGGCGCTCATCATCGCCACCACCGGCGTCGTGCTCGGGCTGGCGGGCCTGTGGCCGACCCTCCTGGGCGCCAAGCTGATGGACGGGGGCGGGGTCACCGCCACGCTGTGTCTGGTCGTCTATGCCGCGGCCCTGCCGCTGAGCGTCGGCCAGCGGATCGTCGTGGGGATGGGGCGCTCGGCCACCCAGGTCATCAGTCAGGGCATCGTCTCCCCGGCCCTGACGTGCATGCTGCTTCTGGCCGTCGTCGTCCGTCTGGAGGCGGGCAACGCCGTCTCGGTGATGTCGTACGTGGCCAACACGCTCGTGTCGATCGTGTGCGTCGTCGTGGCCTGGCGGACCACCCGGCCGCTGCTGTCCCAGGCGCTGCGCGACGTGCCGAGGCTGCGCGAGGTGCGCGGAGTCCGGATCGTGGACACCGCGGGTCCCTCGCTGGTCCAGGCCCTCATCATCCCCATCGCCTTCCAGACCGACCGTCTGCTGCTGTCCCACTTGGGGGGCGGGCAGACTTTGGCCCAGTACAACCTGGCCGCGCAGATGTTCAATCTGCTCACGCAGACGGTCTCGGTCACCGGCATGGCCATGTGGCCGCACTTCGCCAAGGCGCGCGCCGATGGGCGGGTGGAGTCCCCCTTCGGGGCGGCGAGGTCCTTCGCCGCGATGGGAGGGGGGCTGAGCCTCGTCCTGGTCCTGGTGGCGCCGTGGATGGCCTCCGTCCTGTCCGATGGGAAGATCGAGCTGCCGGTGACGCTGCTGGCGGCCAATATCGCCAACGTCGTCGTCGAGGCCGCCAAGCAGCCGCTGGGCATGTACATGACCGACCCGCGGGGGCTGCGGGCCCAGATGATCCCCGTGGTCATTCTGGTGCCCATGAATCTTGTGCTGTCCTGGGTGCTCATCGCCCCTCTGGGAGCGGCGGGCCCGATCGCCGGCTCCGTCATCGCGGTGATCGTGTGCCAGTTGGTGCCCTACGCCCTGTGGGTGTCGGCGGATCTGCGCCGTCGCCGCGTCCAGGAGGACGGCGATGACGACGGCTCTGTTGATGTTGCCGGCTCTGCTGGCTCTGCTGACGGTGCTGATGGCGCTGGCGGTGCTGACTGCCCTGCCTACGAGACCGATGGCGATGATCCCGATGCCGCCGGAGCCGCACCGGGCGAGGGCGCCGCCGGGGAGGCGGTTCTGGAGGCCGTCGGAACAGCTGCGGACGGGGGCGGCCCGGCTTCCGCGGCTGCGCGGGCTCAGGGGCGTACTGTCGTCCAGGGCGCTGCGCCCGCTGCAGAGTGCCGGGACCGGGACGCTGCCGGTACTGTCGGCCCCGTCGATCCGGGTGCACCGGAAGGGCGTCCCGCCGCCTCAGACTCCTCAGATGTTGAAGATCCCGATCCGTCCGTCCCGAATCAACCGGAGAGATGATGCCCGCAACCACGCCCGCGCCCACTGCCCGTCCTGGTGTCGCGGAGTCCATTCGCGCGCTGTCGGCGGCGCAGAAGTCAAACGCGGGCGCCCCTCTGTATTCGCGGGTCATCAATCGACCGGTGGGGCGCGTGCTCGCCGCTATCGCCCACCGCGTGGGCATGACGCCCGACCAGGTGACGGTGCTGTCGGCCTGCTGCACCTACCTCGGCATCGTGCTCATCGCGGTTTGGGCGCCCTCGCCGGCGGCGACGGTGCTCACCTCTCTGCTGCTCATGCTGGGCTATGCGCTCGACTCGGCCGACGGCCAGCTGGCACGGCTGCGCAACGGCGGCTCCAGGGCCGGGGAGTGGCTCGACCATGTGGCCGATGTCATCAAGCTGTCCACGATTCATGCGGCGATCGCGATCAGCCTGTTCCGCTTCAGCCTGGACCAGCTGACGGGACCGGTGGTGCTGCTCGTGCCCCTGGCCTTCGGGGCGGTGCAGAACGTCCACTTCTTCAGCTACATCCTGACCTACCAGTTGCGATACCACGGAGGCACGCCGCTGGCCAAGAACGAGGGCCGGCCGAGCTTCGTCAAGGCGGTGCTCTCGGCGCCGACCGACTACGGCCTCATGTGCTTCGCGCTCATGCTGCGCTTCACGCCGACCGTGTTCATGTGCGTCTACGGGCTCATGCTGATCGGCTATGCGCTCTACGTCGCGCTGGCCCTGCCCAGGTGGTAC
>ERZ772827.1057-NODE-1057-length-14314-cov-3.883512_pt1 | contig 14314 bp, 14 predicted proteins | sample MGYA00580850_ERZ772827 | MGnify/ENA primary metagenome ERZ772827 (study PRJEB29015, sample SAMEA2737950) | human oral metagenome | biome: human oral; feature: human-associated habitat; material: dental | place: China | collected 2145 ...
AGAACTTTCATGTATTCCAATAAATTAGTACTATTATAACACATTTTGGCTGTATTGAGAAAAGTGTAACAAGCTATTCTCCACTCTCCAGTTCATCCATATCTTGTTCAAACTTTTTCTGAGCCCATTCACCATAGCTCTTAAGACCAAGATTCCCAATAAAAACCCAGGGAAGGTAAATGACATAAGTAATTGCCCAAGCAGATAGGTATTTAAGGTTCAAAGGATTGTGCTGATAAATTTCTATGTTGAATTGATAATTCTGTAACATCAAAAGAGCCGTAATAGCCAAGGTTAGGAAAAAACAACCCAAAATCGTAAAATGAAAACGACTATAGTAGGTCACTCCCAGATAACGGGCACGATTGAAAAAGAAGAAAATTCCTACTATCAGAGTATACACTAGAAAATTCGGATTAAAAAGAGATGGAGCCAACACTGCCACCAAATAGCTTAGAAGTACAAGCCCAATAAAGAGTGAAAAAGACTCTGCCCCAGCTTTATTGATTAATTGTTCTTCTCTTTCGTCAAGTAATTGATAATGAATGAATTTATTTACCATCTTCTTCCTCCCAAAATAGTTGGTCTAGGGTTTTCCCTAAACATCTGCAAATGGACTGGCAGAGCGAGAGACTGGGATTGTATTTGCCAGCCTCTATCAAACCAATAGTCTGGCGCGTCACCCCGACAGCCTCTGCCAGTTGACCTTGAGTTAAATCAAGCTCTACCCGAGCTAATTTTAATTTTAAATTTTTAGCCACCTGCGTCCTCCTTATAGTTTTAAAAAGTTGCGCCTCTTTTTAACATCATTATATCATATATCTAACTTAATGCAATATATAAATGTCTTTTTGTAAAGTTTTATTAACAAAAACTCTCTACCACAAAAGATAGAGAGCTTTCTGCTTATTCAATTTTTTTCAAAACATCTACAGCATCATAGGATTTCACATCTAATGTTGTATTGTCCTCAATATCGTCTAGAAAGATACAATTTCTAGATTATAACTGCTACTTATCGAAAAACCCCTTAAACGTTACCCATAGCTACCATCATACCTCCATACTTATATAAAGCACCTCTTTGCTTTATTCTCCCTACAAATCCTTTTGGTAATAATATCTTTTTCCTGTGTAGGGATAGTCTTGCAAAGCAAAGACTTCCTTGTAGCCATGCCTTTTATAAAAATTTGGAGCTTGAAACTGGTAAGTATTGACAAAAGCAAAACGACAGTTTCGATTCTTAGCTTCAGTTTCTGCTTGCTGCAATAGTTTTGAACCGATTCCTTGCCCTCTCAGTTCCTCTTTTACAAATAAATACTCAATTTCTAGCCAATTTCCAAAAGTCTCTGCTATCAAACCTGCCAGGAGATTGCCCTTATCATCTTCGACATAAAGATTCAGTGGCTCACTTTCAGCCTCTTCTCTTTTTGAACGATTATAAGCACGAATCAGATTCCCTATTTCTTGTGATTTATGGGATTCCTTATTTTCCAATCTAAAGTACATCTAAACCTCCTCAAATACTGTTACAGCTTGATTATAGTCTTATTTCAATAGACTGTCAAACTAGCAAAAACCCACCAACTTGAGTTGATGAGTTTCAAATTTACTACTATCACTGCTTATATTCTTTTAATTTATAATTCGATAAATAGGACTTCAACCCTTCTAAATCTGTAGTAGTATTAAACTGCAATTTCTCTAGCTTATCCATATCTACACTGCCGTCTTTTTTGACTCCTGCTACATAACCATAGTCTTTAAAATGAGTTTCTTTAGACCCATCCGACTTGGTTTCAGTAACTTTATAGATGATGCTTAGACCAATAATATTTTCATAAGCACTGTCACTTGATGAAAATATTCCTAAGTATGTTCCTTGCGGTTCTAGTGTATACGAAGAGGAGGAGCTATTTTTGTTTTCAGACTTACTGTAGTCATCAATTTTCTTAAGAATATCCTTTAATTCCTTAATCTCACTGACTTCTTTCAAGCCAGAAACTGGAACTTCAAAACTCTTTTCTGCAGGTACTTTCCCTTCTTTTTTCAATTTATTCAAATAGTAGTCACGAACTACAAGTTTGATGTTATCACCATTTTTCAAGTCTTTAGGATTAGAATCACCATCAATAGTGAAGATATCTTCCTCATCTTTTGTTTGAGGAATAGAAACTCGACCATAGCCATTGAAGCCTTCAAAACTTACAGGAGTTAATTTCAAGAGGTCTTCTTTTGAAACTTTTTCATATTCCTTCAGTGTTTCAACCTTAAATGTTTTCTTTTCAGCTTTAACAGGTGAATTTTGTGAAGTGGTTGTGACTGTAAAGGTCACTTCATCCCCATTTTTTAACTCACTTTTCTTATCAAATTCATAACGAACACTGCTAATCATAGCCTTAGCTAGCGCAGCTTTTGAGGCTAATTGCGGATTGGTTGCCAAAGCCGATAGGGCTACAGGGTCATTATGGGCAAGGGCCTGAGCTTGTTCCTTGTTAAATCCAGCTTTTTTGTAGGATAGTTCCTTAATCATGGCCGCAATCACTTCTTCATTATAAGTCAAAGTCCCTGACTCTGAATATCCTGAAAATTCAACCCTAACTTCTTTTGCTAAACTTTTAGGTTCTCCTTGATAAAAGTTATAACCTACAAAGGCGATAATAGCAAGTCCAACAGCAATCACCACACCAAGAGTTTCCTTACGTCGTGTCTCAATAAGTTGTTTTACCTTATCCACAAATCCTAGCTGACTTGAGACAGGAGCTACAGGATTGCTATTCCCGTTTTCCTGCTTGACGCTTGTCTCTTGTTCTGAAACTTCTGTATCATTTGAAGTCTCTTCATGTACCTTATCTTCCAACTCTTCCACTTAAGATCTCCTTTGTTTTTCGAATGTTAGAACGAAATTATTTGATCCATTTACCAGATCCATCTACACGATAACCATCTGGTGTACGTTCGCTAACAGCCATCTTACCATTTGATTTAAGGTAATAATCTCCTACCCATTTGTTACGAGCGTAGCTACCTTCTGATGTCAGATAGTAATAAGCTTTGTAATCATTGTCATAAATCCACTCATTCTTAGCCATCTTACCGTTTGACTTAAGGTAATAACTTCCTGACCAAGCATTACGCGCATAGCTACCTTCTGATGTCAAGTAATAGTAAGATCCGTAATTAGAATCATAAATCCATTCACTCTTAGCCATGTAGCCACCTGATTTAAGATAGTAGTTCCCTACCCAAGCATTTTCAACATAGTCACCAGCAGCATTCAAATAAAAATATGACTTATACTGTGAATCATAGATCCATTTGCTGAAAACTTTTTGGCCATTTTGGTAGTAAGAACGACCTACCCAACCATTCTTTCCACTTGGCTGTTCTGGAGTTTTTGGCTCAGGTATTGGTGTTGATTCTGGCTTCAAGTTAACTTTTTCATACTTAACAAATTCTCCATCTTTAATTGTCAATTTAATAGCTCCAACTAAAGTAAAGTAACCTGATTCATGAGAAAGGGTCCAATCCTTAAACGAAACCAGATAAGTTCCATCAGGGTAAGGGTTCCCATTTCGCAAAGATAAATTAAACTTTGCTCTACCAACATTTTTCTTAGCTTCCCCATTTGTAACTGGATCAATCCTTAAAGTACCATTTGAAATTAATACTCGTCCTGTATCTGCTTCTAAAACTTCAAAAGAATGTAACAAGGTACTTGAAACAGAGACATCTGAACGATCCCCAACTACTTCCAAGTACAAGTTTCCATCTAGTCCCATCTGAGCAGTTACATCCGCATAAATATTACGGTATTCTGCAGCTTCTACACTGTTAGTTGGAAGCACACTTGTTGTGATAACTCCTGCTGTTACGAGGCTCAACCCCATTACTGATCCTGTCAATACGTGTTTTAGTTTCATCTTCTATTTCTCCTTTTTACTCACTAACCTTATAATAAAATTCGTTTGGATCGGATAATGCACCTGCATATTGGGCAATCAACAAACGATCCTTGCTACTGTCAGACGCATCTGTGTAAGTTGTATCTCCTGCATTAAAGTCTGGATGCACAACTCCTTGTGGAATCAAGGTAACAGATGCACCTCCAGGTCCTGAACTTGAACCCATGCCAAATTTTGCCATATTATTTACAATCTTTGGTGCTGCTGGAGTCAAAACTGCCCCATTTGTAAATCCATTTTCATCAAAAGTGATTTCTCCACCCTTGTTATTCTTCCAAGTTCCTTTAATACTACTGAAGTTTTTCTGGTAAATCTCAGTCAGATGAGCACCAGGTCCCTTGGACTGCTCCTCTAGGTCAATAAAGGGACGACTAGCTGAAGCATCATCAAAAATCAACCAGTTCAAGCCTTCTAAATCGATCTTTTTAATTCCATCTAGCCCTTGTAAACTTGAAGGATCATCTGTCTCTCTTAAATCATAGTTGACTGAGCTGGCTTCCTGATAACGACCATCTGCAAAGAGATAGGTTTTAGCAATGCCCTCTGGCCTAGAAGCACTGAAAATCAAGTAAGAGATAGCTCCATTTTCATAAGGAATCAAGATTTGACGTGAACCACCTTTTCCCGCAACACCACCTGCCTTGACCAGCTGAGCTCCTTGATCTGTCAGATAGTAAATCCCAAGTAGAACCTTATCTTGCTTAATCAGCAATTCTTTCTTTCCATCCTTATTGATATCGTAGAAAGTGTAGCTGATATCTTTCCCTTGGTAATCAAACAAAATGGAATCAATATAAGACTCTTCTTTGTCACCTGTCGAGTTCTGTGGCATTTGTTGTTTTTGTGCTGCCTTAACTCGCTCTCGATAGGAATCTAAGATATTCTGAAATACAATCTGGTAATCAATCTTAGCTTGTTCAGCTTTTTTATCTTCTGAAGCACTGGTTTGGACTGTAGTGTCAGTCGATTCTCCCTCGCTCGTCTGGCTAGCTTGTTGCCCACAGGCTGCTAATAAAAGCACTGAGCTAGCCACTAACAAGCCACTTAAGATACTTTTCTTGGACATAATACCTCCTTTTATTTCTTTTTAAAAGATTTACCAGCTAGTATACCGGAAGGATCTGAAGTAATAGTTAACTCTCCACCTTTGATTTCATAACCTAGTTTCAGTGAAGACAATTCAAGAGTCTTTTCTTTCTGATTGACCTTCATCTCGTCTGTCTGCTCCGTTGGTTTTCCTTCTGTCAGGATACCAATCGTTTTTCCTTTGGTATGAACTTGTCCCTTATCACCCTTGATTTGGATAGTCACAGTTGCTTCTTCCATAAATGGCATGCTACCTTGATAGACATAAGTCCCATCTGCTGATGAGCAGGCTGCGAGAAGCAATAAGCTCGTTACTAACGATAATACAAATGCAAATTTCTTTTTCAATTTTTATCCCTCTTTTTTCTTTAAAATAATTCCTAATCCTGCCAAGAAGCCATATCCTAATAAAGCTAGTAGGCTGACTTGACTGCCAGTATTTGGCAATGCTTTTTGTCCAGCTTCTTCTTGGGCTGGAGATAGAACTGCAGGCGCTTGGTAACTTGGTTCTGGACCAACAGGTTTCACGTTATGGTCACCATCTTGATCTGGTTTGTTGGCATTCTGTTGGTCACTTGGTCTGTCACCTTTCGGCTCTTGATTTGGTTCTTCACCTTTTGGTTGCTCTACTTTCGGTTGTTCAGCTTTGGGTTCTTCTGTCTTTGGTTGTTCAACTTTGGGCTGCTCTCCCTTAGGTTCTTCTGTCTTAGGCTGTTCTACTTTTGGTCGCTCAACTTTTGGTTCGTCAATTTTCGGCTCATCCTTAGGTAATTGATCAAGTGGGAATTCTGGTAGTTCTGGTTGAATAGCACCTGGGCCGTTTACACCACCTTTGAATTCTGGTTTCTCTGGAATGAGAGCGTCGTCGATTGTCTTACGAAGGAGCAATTTTTGATACTCGCGTTCTGCTTCGTCTTTTGCTTTTCTCGCTTTCTCTGCTTCGTCTTCTTTTTGCTTCACGTCACGTTTCAAATCATCTACGTGTTTGCAGAGTTCATCCAACTCTTTTGACTTAGCTTTCAATTCTGCTTCCAGTTTGCCTTTTTCTTGACTCAAACGAAGTGTTTCTGCCAACTTGTCTTTTGCTTTTTGAAGTGCGTCTTCCGCGTCTTTCAATTCTTTGTCCGCTTTCAAACGGTCAATCTTCGCAGTTTCCAAGTCTTTATCTTTTTGCTGACTTTCAGACAATTTCTTAGCCAATTCTTTATCCGCTTCGTCTTTTGCCTTGCGAGCTTTTTCTAGACGCAATGATTTGGCATTATCGTCCAGTGTCACACGTTCTAGCTTACGTTGAGCGTCTTCTGCTTTTTCTTGGGCTTTTTCAAGCTCTTTTACAGCTTCCGCACGTTTTGCTTCTTTAGCAGGTGTTTCAGACACTTCTTTTTCAAGTTCGGCAATGCGTTTCTCAATTTCTTGAAGCTCTGTTTTCACTTGTTCCAAGTTATCTTCAGCCGTCTTCTTATCTCCTTTAGCTTTTTCCAATTCCGCTTCTACTTCTTGTTTGCTTTGTAGAGTCGGGGTTGGAAGATTGACTTTAGAGTTTGGTCCGTAGAGTTCGTCGTATTTAGATTTTTGGATATCGGTATCATCGTTATCGATGTATTTTTCACCTTTCACTTTTAAAACATGAATACGGAATACATATGTGAAATCAGGGTCACCAAGGTCAGTTAAAAGCTGTCCACCTTTGATGATTGATGTGTTCAAGCCTAAAGTATCGGCATGTAGAAGACTATAAAAGTGACCATATCCACCAGTCAAGTATCCTTCTGCAAAGAATGATAAGAATGTTTCTGTCATACGAGCAATGAGTTCTTGTCTAGTCATTTTATCTGAACCCATTGGAATATTCATGAGGTCTTCATAATATTGACTATGAGTATCAACACCTGGATTATCAGATGCAATCAAGCCTCTTTTTCGTGCAACGTCATTAATCCCACGTCCAAAATGGCTAAGGTCTTGGTAGTCATTGTCTTTATAGACTTTAGCAACTTCTTTGGCAAAATCTTTATTATTTGTGTTTAGTTTTGCTTCTGGTAAGTCTAATTGTTTACGAAGATTGTTTAAAAGAGTAACAAAATGGTTGTTTAAGTCATTAACGATATCTTGAGGAAGGTTATTTGGGTCATATTTGACATCATTTTCTCCGTCTTTGATTCCATTTTCGCTAATGCTACCGATTTTTTCCATCCATTTTTCATTTGTTTCACGGTCTAGTTCAGTCAACTCTTCTTCTAGTCGGCGAATATCTTTACGATATTGTTCCAACCAAACTGTATAGCGAGCGTTCCATTCTTCATCCGCTTTGTCGATTTGGTCTGCATCCATACCGTCCATATTTGGATATGGTTCTGGGTATTTATCCATACGACGTTTGATAAGCTCTTTAGCTTTAGCAAGCCATTCTGGAGTTACGGTTACATCTGTCGGATATTGTGCTGTTTTCAGTTTTTCTTCAGCATCTTTAACGGCTTTTTCCGCGTCTTTGACAGCGCCTTCTTTTGCTGTTTTATCTGCTTCTTTGTCGGCTTTGTTTTGGCGTTCTTGAACTTTCTTAGCTTCACGCGTTTTGTCGTCTTCTTTTGCTTTTTCTAGCTCTGTTTCCGCATCACGTTTAGCTTTGTCTTTTACAAGAACATCTTTATCCGCGTCATCTTTTTCTTTTTGAGCCTTGTCTTTCGCTGCTGGGTCATAGTCGTCTGTTGCGTCTTTTACCTCTTTGTCAGCTTTTTCGACACCTGTACGAGCCTTGTCAAGCTCATCTTTAGCGAGTTTGGCTTCGTCAGACTTTTTAGTCACTTGGTCAGCCTTATCTTTGGCTTCGGCTTCTTTGTCTGTTTTAGCCTTTTCTTTAGCGTCTACATCTTCTGTTTCCTTTTGGATTTTCTCAGGTGTAGCATCTTTGGCCTTTTCAAGGGCTTTTTCAAGAACTTCTTTTGCAGTTTTCTTAGCGTCTTTGTCTTTTTGCGCTTTATTAAGCGTATCTTTGGCTTGTTCAGCGTCTTTTGCTTTTTGGTCCGCGTCTTTAGCTGAATCCACAGCACGTTTTTCAGCGTCAGACAGGTCTTTGTCTGTGACCTTGTCGTTGACCGTAGCCGTTACTGTGTTTTCAGTTGGGGCTTCTGTGGCAAAGGCTGTTTGAGTAGTTGCAGCGACTCCCAAACCAGCAACTGTAGCAGTTGTTATAACCAGGGACTTTTTCATCCTTATCTCCTTTACTTTTAATTGACTTGATTATACAGTAAATAATCCCCTTTTTGGATATTTCTACCCAAAACAGTAGAATATTATACTTCCCCCCGACTTTTCCAAAAAAATCTACTAAAAACAGTAGATTTTTTCAAAATTATAGAAAATTAAGTTATAATAAAATAAATCAAGACTAAGGAGATAATCATGGAACCGAAACACTATGGAGAAATCATTCAAAAAATCCGTCAAGATCGTAATATGACTCTTAAAGAGGCTGCTGGAGATGCTATTACTCCCAATAACCTCAGTCGCTTTGAAAAAGGGTTAGCCACTATCAAAGTCGATACTTTTTTTGATCTTTTGAACAGATTTAACTTAGATGGAGAAGACTATGCAGAAGTGTTACATATTCAAGATGATGGAACTCAAAGATCAAAACAAATTCTAAATGCATTATATCAAAATGATAGAATGAAAGCTAGGCAAATACTAGGAAAGAAAAGTGACTGGGGAAATATCATAGAGTATTACATACTAAAATTAGGCATTTTAAATCAAGCAAAAGGACATACAATAGATAAATTTACTCCTGATGAAGAAGAAGCTGTTAATTACTTGATCAACTATATATTTAATATTGATACTCTTTATCTTCGTGATTTTACTATTATTGAAATTCTTTTAATGTTTAAGATTCAATTTTTTGAGTTAAAATTCCTTGAATACATCGAAAAGCTAATTATGAAAGGATTGGAAGATTTCAAGTATATAACTGATCAGTTTTATCGCAGATATACTACAACTGGAACGCTTTTAGTTAGAGCATATTCTCGCTATGGATACTACGATAAAGCAGAAAATCTCATCTATAAGTTGAAGATCATAATGTCTAAAGAATTCCATAATGCATATTCAGTATATAACCTATTTAATTTAAACATATATGAAGTTCACAATCTACTTCGACAAAATAACCCTAAGGGCATTGAACGAGCTAATATTCTTCTTCATTACATGGATGCCCAAAACAACCTCTTCCCACTAGCAAAGATATTTGAAGCAAAGAACATATTCGTCCAAGACGTTCAAAGACTGAATAAAACTGGCATTCCATTCCCTCCAGAAGATGAGGAATAACTAACAACATCAGTCTAGAGCAAGATGTTTTATAACTTCAAAGCACCAAAGTCACTTTAGACTCTGGTGTTTTTTGACTTGATTTTAAAACAAAAACTCACCAACCTGAGTTGATGAGTTTCAAATCTATTTTCTAAATTTCCACTGGCTGTAAATCCCGAAACCGATAATCCAGATAGCTGAACCGATCGCTCCTACAAAGGTAGACTCTTGTAAAAAGAGGGTTACAAAGACAAAGGCAAAGAAGAGCATGGTTAAAGGATTTAAGAAACGATAGTGGGGCATGAGATAGCCATCCGCCATAAAGTCTGGTGACTTGCGGTATTTAAGGTGAGCCACCATAATCAAGATATAAATGGCGATATAAACACCTGATGATGATGCCGTAATCAAGGCAAAGGCATCCGAAACACCTGGCAATACGTTGATAAAGGCTGCTAGGGCAATCAAGATTGCTGAAGCAATGATGGCATTTTGTGGCACATTGTGGCGAGAAAGAGTATCTGCCTTAATCGCCTTTAGGAATGGATTTGGTGAATCATGAGCAATCTGATACAAGTGACGTCCTGTTGAATAAAGGGTTGAGTTAAGAGCAGATGCTGCTGAGGTTAAAACAACGAAGTTAATCAAGGCTGCTGCCCACTTGATACCTGCCAATTCAAACACCGTAACAAAGGGAGAATCAGCCGATGCAAGTTCACGCCATGGAATAATGGACATAATGGCCAAGAGAGCTCCACCATAGAAAAAGACGATTCGCAAAGGAATTTCCTTAACGGCTTTTGGCAAGACCTGACGTGGATTTTTGGTTTCAGAAGTTGTTACCCCGATAAACTCAATCATGAGATAAGCAAAGAAAACCATCTGGAAGGCCATGACAAAGTTCACTCCACCATTAGGGAAGAGGGAGAAATTGTCGGTGATATTAGCCAAACTTGCTACTCCATGAGGTGTCTTAAAGCCAGTCAAGACCATAAAGACTCCTGTGGCGATCATAGCTAAAATAGCCACAATCTTAACCATAGCAAACCAAAACTCAACTTCCCCAAAGAGCTTCACTGCAATCAAATTGACCAAGGCTAGAATGGTCAAAAATCCAATCTCAATCATCCAACTTGGCCAGCTTGGGAACCAAAACTGAACATAGTGAGAGATAGCTGTGATTTCCGCCATACCGATAAAGACAACGGATAGCCAGTAAGACCAAACTGAGAAATAGCCCCAGCCCTTACCCAAATGGCGCGTGATAAAGTTGATAAAGGTATGTTGCTCAGGGTCTTGGTAGAGCATTTCCCCAACCGCACGCATCATGAGGAACATAAAAGCCCCAGTAATCATATAAATCAGTACAATGGACGGACCTGTTAGGCTAATTGAGCGACCCGCTCCCAAAAAGAGTCCCGTTCCGATTGTTCCAGCGATGGCCATAACCTGTACGTGACGATTAGTTAAACCACGCTCCATCTTATTTTTTTTCTTCTTTGAACTCATAACGTCTCCAATTCAATTTAAAATGGAAAAAGGAGTGAGTGAAGCGCACTGCCTCCCCACTCCTTTTTTCTATTTTTAGGCTGTTTTTTCAACCTTCAAGATTTTTACATCATAGCTACCAACAGGTGTTTCAATAGTTGCTGTATCACCTGTTTTCTTGCCAATCAAGGCTTGTCCAATTGGGCTTTCATTTGAAACCTTACCTGCAAAGGCATCTGCACCCGCTGAACCTACGATAATATAAACTTCTTCTTCGTCCTCACCAATTTCTTGAATAGTGACTGTTTTACCAATCGCTACTTCGTCTTGGGCAACTGAGTCGCTATTGACGATTTCAGCATAGCGAATTTTTGTTTCCAAGCTAGAGATTTGTCCTTCAACAAAGGCTTGTTCATCCTTAGCTGCTTCGTACTCACTGTTTTCAGAAAGGTCACCGTATGAACGGGCAATCTTAATGCGTTCTACCACTTCTGGACGGCGGACCAATTTCAATTCTTCTAATTCTTTTTCAAGTTTTTCCTTTTCCTCAAGGGTCATAGGATATGTTTTTTCTGCCATTTTTCTCAACTTTCTTTCGATAGTATTGAATCTCTATCTGAGATTCTCATTTGTGTAGTCTTAGTTTGAACTACTATTTTGAGTAAGCTTGCTATTAACGTGCTCAGCTACATTACGATCATGTTCTTCCTGAGTAACTGCGTAATAGACTTTACCATCTGTAACATTGGCTACAAAGTATAGGTTCTCACTCTTTGTTTGGTTGATACTTGCCTCAATCGCGTCCTTACTTGGACTATCCACTGGACCAGGCATCAAACCAGGTTTTGTATAAACATTGTATGGTGAATTAATCGATGTATCAATTCCAGCGTCATCTGCTAGGCTAATATTTTGACCAAGTTTCCCTTGAGCATACAAGATTGCAATATTGCTTTGAAGTGGCATGCCAAGATTCAAACGGTTGTAGAAAACACCCGCAATCAACTTACGGTCTTCAGTCTTAGCCCCTTCTTTTTCAACAAGTGAAGCAATTGTTAGCAATTCATTGACTGTCAAGTTTTTAGACTTAATTGCACTATAGTGCGGAGTCAAGGTCTTATCCATGGCTGCCAACATCTCATCAATCAAGCTTTCAATAGTTGTGCTTTCCTTGATAGAGTAAGTCGCTGGGAAGAGGAAACCTTCTAAACGATAACGAACTCCACTTTCTTTCGTTGGCAAGCTTTCGAGTAGGTTTGGATATTTAGCAACTTCTTGACTGATAAAGTTGTCATCTTGAACTTTAGCCAAGAAAGCATCCGCGGTCAAAGGCTCTTTAAATTCACCTTGTAATTGTCCTACAGCTTGGGCGATTTGATCAATCGTATATCCTTCTGGAATCGTTAAATCTGCAAGTGAAGGTTCTTGAGGTTCAGGAGTACCACCTTTTTGTAGTTCCTTAATGATATCCTCTGTACTCATGCTCTTTTGCAAATTGTAATATCCAGCCTTCAAATCTGAATAATTCTTATATTTCACATAGAAAGCAAAAATCACTCCGTGTTTAATCACACCAGCATTTTCAAGTGCTGATCCAATCTCTTGGACATTGGATCCTTCCGGGATTTGAACGGTTACATACTGCTTAGAATTAGCATCAACTGGTAATAAAGATGACTGAACATACTGATAACCGAAGTAACCACCTGCCGAAATCAGGGCAAGGAAAATCAGTAGTGAAATGAAGAAAGCCTTCAAATGTGATTTTTTCTTCTTAACTGGTTTAACTGTCTCACGACGACTACGACGTGGAGTTTCAGTAACGACTTCAACAGCTTCCGATTCCGTAACTGGTTCTGGTTTTGCTACTTCTTTCTGAGGTTCTTTTTCAGCTTCAGTCTTATAAGAAACAGCTACTCTTGTTGGAGTTGTGTTCACATCTCTTTCGACTTTTTGTGGACGACTAGTCTCTTGTCCTGGAACCGGTCTTGATGGACTTGCTTCAGCTGGTGAAGCTGGAACATCTTGACTAGGGTGACTAGGAGTAATCGGAGCTTCTTCTCTTAATTCATCTGCCGGTGATGCAGGCACATCTTCACTAGGATGCTGTGGAACACGTGGTGCATTCTCCATAATTTTTTCAACAGCTGACAGGGATGCATTCATCACCTCTTCATCAGCGATTTTTGTGTCAGGGATAGACAAAGCTGATTTTTTTTCAGCAAGCTCAGCGGCTTCTTGGCGAATCCCTTCATAACGTTTTACTTTTTCTAAATCACGCAAAATCTGCTCTTTAAAGCTTAATTTTTCGTCTTCTCTTGGCTTTTCACTCAAAAGTTTATCCTCCTCGTTGACAATCCATAATATTATATCTTAAAAACGAAAGAAAAGCAACCTAGCATGCTTTTCCAGCTTATTTTTTAGCTTCCCAGACCATATCATACCATGTTTCCCCTGCAAAGGTTGACTGGGACTGGCCTTCATTGACAAAACCATGCTTTTCGTAGTAAGCAATGAGATAGTCATGACAGGTTAGGTTAATGCCTTCTCTTTCGTGTTCAAGAGCCAGTTCTTTCAAGGCTGTTAGCAATTTCTGACCAAGTCCAAGGCCCTGTGCCTCCTTGGCAATAGAAAGACAGGTCACAGAGATATAACCACCCGGCTCATGACTATAATCTTCTATCTCTTCTGTAAAAGACTGATCCTGCAGATGGCGGTGTGGTCCAACTGGCCCTTCTATATACCCCATGATTCTGCCCTCTTTTTCTGCAACCAGAAAAGAGGTCTGAATTTCTCGCAAATGCGCTTCAAAAACAGAGCGAGGAATGGCTTCTTCAGCAGAAAAATTTTCTAGTTCAATCTCAACGATACGATCCAAATCTTCTAATCTTGCTTTCCTGATTTTCATTGTGCCTCCAGATAAAAGGGATTAAACCAAATCATACTAAAACCTTGACTAGCTGCATAAAGCGAATCTACCTCTTCTTCATCAATAAAACCGTTCATTTCAAAATAGGAAAGCAACTCATCAGGACTCTTCAAACGAATAGCTTTGTAATACTGCTCAACCGCCACCTCTTTCAAAGCCGCAAGAAGAAGCGTTCCAAAGCCCTGTCTCTGATGGTCATCATCAATGACTAAAGAATGTACTTCTAGACATTGCGGATTGTGGAGCTGAGGTCCGCCTAGAACATAGCCCAGAAGCTGATTTTCATCCCTAGCTAGAAGAAAGGTATCCGCACACTTACGGATACTTTCTTCTAAAATATGGGAAGTCAACTGCTTGTCAGCTGGAAAAGATGATGCCTGAAGTGCCTCTATCTCAGCCAAATCAGACTTACTTACCTGAATGATCTTAATTGGAATTTCCATGAGAACGTCCTATTGAACATTGCTTGTTAAGTTAGACAAGAGACGCTCAAATGAGTACTCATAGGTTTGGATGTCTCCCGCTCCCATAA
>ERZ772827.1058-NODE-1058-length-14307-cov-16.538731_pt1 | contig 14307 bp, 11 predicted proteins | sample MGYA00580850_ERZ772827 | MGnify/ENA primary metagenome ERZ772827 (study PRJEB29015, sample SAMEA2737950) | human oral metagenome | biome: human oral; feature: human-associated habitat; material: dental | place: China | collected 2145 ...
CACCCATCAGCGACCCGAAGGGGGCCTGGGAGATGATCGTCGGGAAGGCCACGAAGGCCAGGGTGATTCCCTGCCCGGCGACGTCGGAAACCCCGAGGCCCGCCTGGTTCGCCATGAATCCGAGGGCGGCGAAGACGCCGATGCCGGCCAGCAGTTCGAAACCGGAGTTGGCGAAACCGACTACCAGCCCGGAGCCGGTCAGGTCGGTGCGGCGCTTCAGGTAGGAGGAGTAGGTCAGCATGATGCCGAACCCGACCGACAGCGAGTAGAAGATCTGCCCGAAGGCCGCCGCCCACACCGCGGGATCGCCGAGCGCGCCCCACTCGGGGGTGAACAGGGCGTTCAGGCCCGTGCTCGCCCCGGGCAGGAACAGCGACTGGATCACCAGGATCAGGAACATCACCACCAGCAGCGGCATGAAGATCTTGTTCACCATCGCCAGGCCCTTGTTGACGCCCAGTGCGACGGTGACCAGGGTGACCGCCCACACCACCAGGATCGGGATGAACAGCGATGGCACGAAGTCGAATCCGACGCCCGGTGTCTTCGCGGCGTGCAGGAAATCCTGCATCAGGAAGGTCTTCGGGTCGGATCCCCAGGCCTGGTTGATGCTGAAGAGGGTGTACATCCCGGCCCAGCCGATGATCGCCGCGTAGTAGATGCCGATCACGAAGCAGACCATCACCTGCCACCAGCCGAGGCTCTCCGTCCAGCGCCCCATCCGCCGCAGCGACAGCGGGGCCGAACCCCGGTAGCGGTGCCCGAGGGCGTAGTCGAAGAACAGCAGCGGGATGCCCACCGCCAGCAGCGCGATCAGGTAGGGAAGGATGAATGCCCCGCCGCCGTTCTTGAACGCGACGTACGGGAAGCGCCAGATGTTGCCCAACCCGACGGCCGACCCGATGGCCGCCAGGATGAAGTAGTTGCGGGAGTTGAAGCTCTCCTGCCTGGGCGCACGCTTTTCCATTGAATTCAGCTCCGAGGGTTTTACGCGGCTCCACGACTGGGCGGTGCCCCGAGGGTCGCGGAACCTTCATGGCGAACGCTTCAACCTAGTACGCCCAGGAAGGGAAACGGAAAAATGTCCACGAAATGGGCGATTCGTCAGACCTCCACGTCCGGGGCGCCCTCGAAATCGGTCATGGCCACCTGCCCCTCCTCGGTGATGCCCTCGCGTTTGAGCACCACCTTGAAGGTGTCCAGGACGATCCGGCAGTCGAGGGAGAAGGAACGGGTCTCGACGTAGCGCACGTCCCAGGCCAGGCGTTCCGCCCACGGCATCGCGTTGCGACCCTTGACCTGCGCCAGGCCCGTGACCCCGGGCCGGACCTCGTGGCGGCGGGCCTGCCGGGCCGTGTACAGCGGCAGGTACTCCGGCAGCAGGGGCCTGGGACCCACTATCGACATGTCGCCCTTGAGGACGTTGAGCAGTTCGGGAAGCTCGTCGAGGCTGGTGGAGCGCAGCCACGAACCGAACGGGGTGATGCGGTCCTCGTCGCTGACCAGATCCTCGGTGATGTCGCGCATGGTGCGGAACTTGTACATCTTGAACATGCGACCGCTCCTGCCCGGTCTCTGCTGCTTGAACAGCACCGGGGAACCCAGGTTGAGGCGCACCAGCAGCGCCACCACCAGCTGGATCGGGGAGGTCAGGATCAGCGCAAGGCCCGCGATCAGGATGTCGAGGGCCCGTTTGACCAGGTCGTAGGGGCGGCGTCTCATCGGGACCGTCCGATGACGGTGCGCAGCCGGTCGGCGACTCGTTCCATGGCGGTGTCGTCGAGGGCCGAACCGCTCGGCAGGGAGACGCCGTTGGTGAACAGGCGCTCGGAGTTGCCGTTGACGTAGGCGTCGAGATGCCGGAACACCGGCTGCAGGTGCATCGGTTTCCACAGCGGGCGCGACTCGATGTTGTCGTCGGCCAGGGCCTTGATCACGTCGTCGCGGGAGAAACCCGCGACCCGCGGGTCGATGACGACCGAGGTCAACCAGAAGTTGTCGTGGTCACCCTGGCCGATGGGATGCTCGGAGCCGTCGGGCTGCCCGAAGAACGTGACGCCCGGGACCCCGTCGAACAGGGCGCGGTAGAACAGGCGGTGCTGGCGGCGACGCTCCAGCATCCGGGGCAGCCGCTCCAGCTGGGAACGTCCCAGCGCGGCCAGCAGGTTCGACATGCGGTAGTTGTAGCCGACGTCGGTGTGTTCGTAGTGCAGCACCGGCTGGCGGGCCTGGGTGGCGAGGTAACGGATGTGGGAGGCGTGCTCCGGGTCGTCGGTGAGCACCGCGCCACCACCGGAGGTGGTCATCACCTTGTTGCCGTTGAAGGACACGGCCGCCAGGTCCCCGTAGGCCGCGGCGGGCCGGCCCCTGTGCACCGCGCCCAGCGACTCGGCGGCGTCGCTGAGGACGCGCAACCCGAACTCGTCGGCCACCGACCTGAGGCCCTCCTGGTCGACGACGTGGCCCAGCAGGTCGACGGGCACGATCGCGACGACGTTGCGTCCCTTGTCCCGCTGTTCGGCGACGGCTTGCCGAGTCAGTTCCACGTCGATGTCACCCTCGGGGGTGGAGTCCACCAGCACGGGGGTGGCGCCCGTGTAGAGGATCGCGTTGGTGGTGGCGGCGAACGTCATCGACGCGGTGACCACCACGTCCCCCGGTTTGAAACCCAGGGTGAGGCCCGCCAGGTGCAGGGCCGCGGTGCCGGAGGACAGGACGACGGCGTGCTTGCGGTCGCAGTAGGCGGCCAGCTCCGCCTCGAACGCGTCCACCTCCGGACCCAGCGGCGCGATCCAGCCCCCCGCGAAGGCGCGGGACAGCGCCTCCTGCTCCAGGGAGGTCATGTCGGGTGGGGAGAGGAAGATGCGTTCGGTCACGGGCCGAGGATACCTTTCCCCGGCCCGCGGCGGCATCCGTGTGCGGAACCGCTCAGCGGGTCACCGAGTCGAGCCCCTCGGCGAGCAGGCCCGCGAGGATCCGTGGGGTGTAGTGCTCCTGCAGGTGGCGGTAACCGTTCCTCGCCCACCGCCTGCGTCGCTCGATCGGGGCGGAGGCCATCTCCACCATCGCCGCGGCCAGCGCCTCGCGGTCGTCGCCCGCCACGACGATCCCGGAGTCCGCCTCGCGCACCGGGTTGTTCGGGGCGCTGGTGGCGAACACCACCGGACGGAAGGCGTACATGTAGCTGAACATCTTGTTCAGGCTGATCCCGTAGCGGTAGAGGGGACTGTCGAGGAGGCTGCCCGTCAGGCAGTCGGCCTCCCGGGAACGCTCCAGCACCATCGTCGGGGCAATCCAGTCGTCGAAGATGATGTTCGCCGCCGACGGGAGGGCCGCGGCCTGTTTCTGCAACTCCGGTTTGAGGGTTCCGTCGCCGACGAGCCGCAACCTCAACTCCAGATCGGGGCGAGCGACGCTGGCCTTGTCGAAGGCCTCGATCACGCCGTCCAGGACATCGCCGGTGCTGTGGTTTCCGAGGTACATGAAGGTGAAGGTGTCGCGTTCCGGCAGGGTCGGTTCGGGATCCTCCGGGGCGCCGTCGAAACCGTTGGAAACCCACAGGAAGGGTTTGTCGGCCATGCCGTTCTCCCGCAGGTACTCGTCGACGTGGGGCAGCGGGGACAGCACCAGCGAGGCCCTGCGGCACAGCTTCAGCGACAACCGCGACATCACCTTCGCCAGCGGGCTGTTCTCCGACAGCTTGCCGAGATGGATCAGGGTCTCGGGCCAGACGTCACGGATCTCGTAGATGAACGGCACCCGGTAGCGGCGGGCCAGTCGCATGCCCGCCCAGGCCGCGAACGGATGCACGGTGCTGCCGATCACCACGTCGGGACGGCGCAACCCGCGGGTCATGCCCGGCATCAGGGTCATCAGGGCGAAGATCACCATCCCGACGAAACGCAGGGCCGTCGAGGTGCCGTAGGCCATGGTGCGCACCCACAGCACCGGAACACCGAGCTCCTCGGTGATCTTCCTGAACCGGAACCCCTTCATCGCCTGTTTTCCCTGCGGGTAGGTGGTGCTGGCGACGATCAGGGAGGCCGACCAGCCGTGGTCCGGCAGGTAGCGGGCCAGGTCCAGGTGCCGCGCGGATCCGCCGTCCTTGGAGGGGATGTCGGCGTAGTGGTTGACGATCCAGACGTGACGGTGCGAGCCCGGGGGGCTCGGTGCTGCGCTCATGGGGATCCTTCCTGTGGTGGCCGACGATGCTACCCCGTCGCGCCTTTCAGCGCCGCCTGCCGGCCCGGTGGTCGGCGATGGCGGTTTCGTAGACGTTCTCCATCACGTCCAGGCAGTGATCCCACGAGTAGTTGGCGACCACGTGACGCCTGCCGGCCTCGCCCATTTCTCGCGCCAGGCCGGGGTCCTGCAGCAACCGGGTCAGGGCCGCGGCGGCCGCGTCCGCGTCGTCGCGGGCAACGATGATTCCCGTCGTCCCGTCCTCGACCACCTCGGCGGGCCCGTCCGCGTCGGAGACGAGCGTCGGGCAGGAGCAGGCCGCGGCCTCCAGCACCGCCACCCCGAAGCTCTCCCACCGGCTCAGGGCCACGTAGACGTCCAGCCGGCGCAGCAGGTCGGGGACCTCCGAGTTCGGGATCGCCCCCAGGAAGTCGACGCGATCCCCAACCCCGAGCCGGCCCGCCAGGGCCTCCAGTGCCTCCCGGTCCGGGCCGCTGCCCGCGATCACGAGCCGCACCTGCGATTCCAGTTTCGCGAACGCCTCGATGAGGGTGTCGATACCGTATATCGGGTCGAGTTTCTTGATGGTCCCGATCAGCCCCGTCGGTCGTTCGTCGGATTCCGGCGGGGAGAAAACCGCCACGTCCACGCCGAAGGGCGTGATCGCGACGTCGCGGTCCCGGATCAGGGGAACGATCTCCCTGGCCATGCAGCGGCTCGTCGACGCGATCCGGGTGGGGCGGCGCAGGTTCGAACGGATCAACGCCCGGTGCAGCCACGAGGTGTGGGGGAAGTCGTAGACATCCGAGCCCCACACGTTCATGACGGTGGGTACCTTCTTCAGGCGGGCGAGGTTGAGGGTGGTGCCGTAGCCGCTGGCGTAGTGGGCGTTGACCACGTCCGGTCCGATCGCGGCGACGAGCCGCCGCAGCTGCCCGGAGTTGCGGAAATACCCGAGCCCGCCGCCGTGACGCATCCGGTGGACCTTCACCTCGTCCGAGATCCGGTGCTCGGCGGCGTCGTCCTGGGTGGCCAGGTGGACCTCGTGGCCCCGGGAGGCCAGTCCGTTGATCCACTTCACGGTGTGTATCGACGCGGCATTGCCCAGCAGCAGGATTCTCACGACCTCTTCCTCTCCTCGACGGGGACCTCGACCCCGGTTCCGTCGTCCTCGGTGATGACGCGCAACATCACGAAGGCCCCGAACCACCACACCAGGGCGACGGGGAAGTTCTTGACCAGGTGGGTGTCGGTGGCGAACGAGACCAGCGACAGCAGCAGCGCCATCGCAATCGGGGCCACCAGCGGCGGCAGTCCCCGGCGCAGGCCGCCCCGAAGCACCGGCCACAGGGCCGCCGCCAGCAGCACCAGACCCACGATCCCCAACTCCACGAGAGCCCACAGATAGGTGGAGTGCGGGTTGGGCAGCACCGGGCCGAACGGGGTCCACAGGTCCCAGTCGGGTTCGAGGCGCACCAGAGCGGACTCGTAGGCCATCCACGGCCACATCGTTGCCTCGCCGGTCCCGAACAGCAGCGTCACGAGGTTCTGGGAAACGGCCGCCAGACCCGTCGCGGTGTTCCGCGCGCGGTACTCGTCGGTGAGGCTGAGCAGCCGCGAGAATTCCGGGTGCAGCACCGCCACCCCCGCGACCGCCGCCACCGCGATCCCGCCCAGGGCCAGCCGGAAGGCGACGGCGTGACGTCGCGGACGCCACCTGAACAGGAGCACCAGGAGCAGCACCCCCGCCGAGGCCACCCCCGCCCGGGAGGCCGTCAGGAACAAACCCAGCAGGGTGGCGCTCGCCGCGGCGGTGTTCAACGCACGTGCCCGGCCCGCGGCCGCCAACCCCAGGAACCCCGCCGCACCCAGCAGCAGGGCGACATGGACGCTCGCCGCCCCCGCCAGGGGGGTGTTGAGACGCTGATCCCAGGCGCCGCTCACCGCCATCCGGACCAGCGCCACTGCCACCACTGCCAGCACCGCCCAACCGACACAGGCCAGCAGCGCGGGCAGGAGCCGTCGCTCGACGGCGTGGGCGGCGACCCATCCCGTCAGGCAGGCGATCAGCGCGCTCAGCATCGGCACCACCACGTAGGCGTGGGGAACGATTACCGAACCCCGGGACCCGAGACGTTCGTAGGCGACCTGGACGTGGGTCAGGCCCGAGACGATTCCCCAGGCGATCAGCGCCGCGAAGGCCACGACCAGCCAGCGTCCGGGACGGGAGGTGCGCGCCCATGCCCCTGCCTTCAAGGCCAACGGCACCCCGACGGCGACGGCCACGCCACCGGCGATCAGGAAAAGCGTCCACGGTCCGAAATGACCGTTCGGCATCCGTCTCGAATCGACCAGGCCCAGGAGCAGGATCAGGGGCACGATCCCGAAGGAGACGATCCCCCCGAGCATGCGCCACTTGCTGGTCGGGGCGTCGCGCTCGGGCACCATCACCTCTTGAAACCGGGTCTGGACAATGCCGCAACGCTACCACGCGGCCCGCATCTGCCGACCGCGATAGGATCGCGCTTGAGGTTCCGGCTGTGAGGAGTGAAGCGTTGAGCAAGAGTAATCGCGTCGGTCTGGTGCGGACCGGACTGGCGGTCTGGGACACCCTTACCTGGGCGGTTGCCGCCCTGGGGCTCGTGCTGACCCGATACAACTTCGTCCTCACCGGTGAACAGACCCAGATCGTCTTCATCTACGCGGCCTCCGCGATGGTGCTGCAGCTCGCGATCGGGTTCGCCACCAAGCTCTACCGGGGCAGGCACGGCATCGCGTCGTTCGAGGAAACCGCGCTCCTCGCGGTCGTGGCGCTGGGCATCGGCGCGGGGCTCGCGGTGTTGTTCGCCCTCTACGCCCCCTCCACCTACCCCAGGGTCGTGACCTTCACGGTGCCCTTCGTCGCGGTGATCCTCATGGCCGCCGGCCGGTTCATCGCCCGCTCCGTGATGCGGCCGTCGCGGCACGACTCGTCGGCGGAACCGGTGATCGTCTACGGCGCCGGCAACGCGGGTCAGCAGCTCGGCCGGCTCCTCGAGTACGACCCCGACGCCCCCTACCGCATCGTCGGTTTCATCGACGACGACCCGACCCGCAAGAACCTCCACATCTCCGGAGCGAAGGTGCTCGGCACACGCGAGAACCTCGTGGACGCCGCATCCCGGAACGGGGCCCGCACCGTGATCGTCGCAATCCCGACGGCGGACCGGAACTTCATGCGCGAGATCTCCGCGATCGCCGACGAGGCCGATCTGAACGTCCTGGTCATGCCGCCGACCCGCGAGATCGTCAGCGGACAGGTGCAGCTGTCCAACCTCCACGCCCTCGACGTCACCGACCTGCTGGGTCGCGCCCAGATCCAGACCAACCTGGGTGAGATCGCCGACTATCTGTCCGGGAAGGTCGTGCTCATCACCGGCGCGGGCGGTTCCATCGGTTCGGAGATCGCGCGGCAGGTCTACCGTTTCGGCCCCAAGGAACTCGTGATGCTGGACCGCGACGAATCCGGTCTGCACGGCACACAGCTGTCGATCTTCAACCAGGGTCTGCTCGACACCCCGAACATGGTGCTCTGCGACATCCGCGACTACGACGCCCTGGACAAGGTGTTCGCCGACCACCGTCCCGACGTGCTCTTCCACGCCGCGGCGCTGAAACACCTCCCGATGCTGGAGCAGTACCCCCTCGAGGGCTGGAAGACCAACACCCTCGGCACCCTCAACGTGCTGCGCGCCGCCGAGAAGTACGGGGTGCAGCGGCTCGTGAACGTCTCCACCGACAAGGCCGCCGACGCCACCAGCGTGCTGGGCAAGACCAAACGCCTGGCCGAGGAACTGACCGCGTTCTACGCCCACAAGACGGGCCGCACCTGGCTTTCGGTGCGGTTCGGCAACGTGCTGGGTTCGCGTGGCTCGATGCTGCACACCTTCACCGCCCAGATCGAGGCGGGCGGCCCGCTGACCGTCACCCACCCCGACATCACCCGTTATTTCATGACCATTCCGGAGGCCTGTGAGCTGACCATCCAGGCCGGCGCCATCGGGCGGCCCGCCGACGTGCTGGTGCTCGACATGGGCGAACCCGTCCGCATCCTCGACGTCGCCAAGGGTCTCATCCGCCGCTCCGGGAAGAACATCAAGATCATCTTCACGGGTCTGCGTCCCAACGAGAAGATGCACGAGGTGCTGTTCAGCGGCGACGAGGAACGCACCGCCACCAACCACGAGCTGATCAACCGGGTCAGCGTCCCGCCGCTCGACCCGGAGCTGTTGGACACCGTCGACGGTTCCGATCCGGAGTCGCTGACGAAACTCACCCACCAGCGAAACGCGGAGGCCGCCCGGGAGAAGTCGCAGCAGGAAGCCAGCGAGGGCCTCGAGGGCATCGAACTGGAACGCCCCGAGAGCTGACCGGCCGCCCCGCAGGGGTCAGAAAACCACGCGGATCAGTTCGAAGGCCTCGGCCCAGTCGCTCTTGACCTGGAGACCCCGCACCCGGGCCAGGGATTCGTGGAACTCCTTGGTGAAATACGGCCTGCCCAGCTCGAGCTGTGAGGTGTAGCGGGTAAGGGCCTCCCATTTCCTGTCGAGGTGCCGGCGCTCCAGGGTCACGAAGGCCGAGGCGCAGAAGGTGATGTGGTTCCAGGGGAGCTCGTAGCCCAGCACGGTTTTGTGCTTGAAGGCGCGCAGGGCCTCGTCGTGGATGGTGGCGTGGTCCTGGTGGAGGTCGGAGCCGGAGGGGATGACCACCCACTCCGGGGCGATCTCCTGCCCGAGCTGCACCATGTTCTCCAGCACGTCCTGCCGGTGGTAGCTGAGTTTGCGCACCGGGTAGCGGAAGACGATGCGCCGGTCGTCACGGATACCCAGCACGTCCAGGGACGCGTGACACTCCTCCGCGAGGCGGGTCGGCTGCGACCCCTTCGGAAGGGAATCCTCCGCCGTCGAGAACACGCAGACATGGACCTCGCTGCCCTCCTCGATCCATTTCGCCATTGAGGCACCCGCCCCGAGCTCGGCGTCATCCGTGTGCGGGGCGAGAACGAGGATGCGTCTTGGGCGGTTCAAAATGATTGCCTTTCTGCCGGCCCGGGAGATGTTCCCGGAGCCGGGTCCGAATTGTCTCCGAGAAAACCGGGGCCTTTTTTGGGTTCCCAGATTTGGGACGCCGAAGTGTTGCGGGTTCGCCACTTGGCGGGAACACCTCAATCGGTACCTGGTGTGCTCGCCGGGGAGGGTGGGAGGCGCCCGATCGGGCGCCTCCCGAACCGGTGGGCACGCCTGAAGCCTAACCCCTCGGGTTGTGGGGAAAAAGCGCTTCGAAAAGGAATGGACCGAGGTATGAGGAGCGCTCCAACCGGGGTTATAGAAGAAGCCCCGAAGGGACGACCCGCTGGTCAGTCGGTGGTCTGCCCGTCGGTTTCCACGGGTTCCTTCGTGGACTCGGATGGCTTGTCGGGTTCGGGTTCGGCCTCCCGGTCGTAGGACCGTGCCACCCACAGCACCAACCCCAGGAACACCAACAGCATCGTCGTCATGGCCAGGGACAGCGCCCAGATGCCCTGGAGGATGTTGTCGTGGAACAGGAGCATCGACACGAACGGGGTGGCGGTGAACGGGATCGCGAACCAGAGCTGGATTCCCTGCCGGCGGGTCACCACGAACAACATGGAGATCGGCGAGGTGATGAAGTTCACGTACAGCCACGGAACCAGGGCGGAGCCGATCAAACCGGCCTCGGCCCAGCGATCGCCGAAGACGAAGGGGAACAGCGGCGGGGAGGCGAAGAAAATGATCAGGAACGGAACCGCGCCAATGAGGGCGGAACGCAGAATGCTCTTGCGCACCAGCGACGACATGTGACCGCGGGGGGTCGTCGCCAAGGACCTGAAGAACACCTGTGAAAGGCTCGTGTTGATCAGGCTGGCGGGGGTCTGCAGCAATTTCCAGGCCTGCCCGAACTGGCCCGTCGCGGCGGTCGAGAACATCGCGGCCATCATGAGCGGGGTGCCCTCCGTGCGGACCGCGTCGAGGGCCGCCACCGGGGCGTTGGCCAGCGGCATCTTCCTGTGCTCGGAAGCGACGGCCCTCAGCGAGGCGATCGGCTGCTCCTTCACCTCGGAACGGTTCTTGAGCAACATGGTGAAGCTGGCCGTCAACTGCCCCAGCAACGTGGAGACGATCAGTCCCGTGGTCCCGAAGTGGAGGAACCCCATGCCGAGCTGGGTGGTGACGGTGGTGGCCTGCTGGTTGATCCGGTTGGTGCCCATAAGGCGGTATTTCTTGCGCCGGTTGCACCAGTAGTTGAATATCGACACCTGGGCGTAGGCCCAGGCCACCAGGCCCGCGAAGGGCAACCAGAACCTGACCTCGGGGGCGTTGATCGCATCACTGATGGGGCCTCCGAACAGCAGCAGGACGGCACCGGCGATGGCGCAGACCCAGGTGCTGACCCGCTGGGACAGCTTCACCAGCGCCCGTGCCTCGGGTTCCTCGGGGGGCAGCACCACGGCCAGTTCGTAGCGTCCCGTGCACACTGTCACCAGAGCCGTCACGAAGGAGAGGAAGACTGTGAAGACCCCCACCTCCTGGGGGGAGTAGAGGCGCGAGATGATGGGGGAGGCCGCGATCGGGATGGCCTGGGCGATGGTGGTGCCGCTCATGAGCACCAGCACGTGTTTCAGGAACTCGTGCTTCGACAACTTGTCGCGGAGCTTCTCAATCATCACTTCCAGATTCTTCCAGTTTCCCGAGGCGTCGTCCGCCGACGGTGAAGGCCGCCACCAAGATCATCAGATGCACTGAGGTCAGCGGCTGAACCAGCCACGTCGAGTGTGACATGGAAACCACCGGAAGGGTCACCGCCAGCACCCCCGCCCCGAACATCACCGCAGCCCCCGCGGAGTCGCCACCGATCCGGAGCCTTCGCGCGGAGCGGACCGACCACACCACCCCGGCCGCCAGGGCGGCCAACAGCACCACCAGGGTCGGGGCCCCGTAGTTGACGAGCACCTCGATCATTCCCCAGTGGGCGTTCGAGAAACCAGTGGACCGGTGGGGATTCGCCTCGTCCAGGGCCATCCGCTCAAACCCCCCGGGCCCGGCACCGAGGAAACCGGTGCGTTCCGAGATCCACCAGCCGGTCTGCACCAGGTGCGCACGAATGTAGGTCGACTTGTCCTCCCACTGGAGGCCGTCGAGGGCAACCTCCACGAAGCGGTACAGGTTCCACCCGGGGGGCAACCGCAGGGCCATGGTGCCCGCCACGGTGACGAACCCGCCCAGCAACGCGACCCGTCCCCACCGCGACCTCAGGCACCACCAGACCACGCCCAGACCGAAGGCCATGAACGCCATCTGACCGTGGGAACGCAACAACAACCCGGTCAGCAGCAAACCCTGAACAGGCAGCACCCACCGCAACCGGGAACTCCCCAGCAGTCCCCACGCCATCGGCAGCAACAGGAGCGCCACCACGCAGTGGTAGGCGTAGAGGTTCGGGTTGTCGAAGAAGGAAGTTATCTCGTTCCAGTCCTCGACGCCCTCGAAGGAACGGGTCCCGACGCTGAGCGGCAGATGCCTGGCGGTCACGATCTCCCAGATCGCGACCACTGCCGCCAGCGCTGCCGAAACCTCCCAACCCGCGATCAACGCACCGATGAAACGGAGGCGGTCCGACAGGACCAGGGAGGCGGCCAGCCCGAGCAACAGGAAGAACACCGTCGCCACCTCGACCGACGAGACCCCCGGGAATCGGAGTGCCCCCACGACCCCGCAGGCCACGAACACGACACACACCGTCCCCACCGCGATGCAGACGCCCTTGGGGAGTGGTTCTCGGTGGAAAAGAAACTGCACCACCGCGATCCCCGCCAGCAGCAAGGTCACCAACCGGGCCGGCATCAACAATCCACCGGGCAGGTACAGGGCGACGGTCGCGAGGATCGGGAGCAGAAAGGCCGCCGCCAAAGCGAGCGGCCTGACCCATGTCCTGGCTTGGCTCGGCACGCGGCAAGTATAGGAGGCCTGCAGGAGGGACTCCCTAAGTTGCTCGTCGCTGCGATAGCCTTGGGCCGTGTCGGACCACACCTCGAAAAGCTTGAAACCGCCGAGTCTGGCCATCGGTCCGGCGAACTACGCCGGGCAGGCGACGGCCTGGGCCGCCGCCGTCGAGAAATACCTCAAGGTGACCGCGTGGTCGTTCGCCGAGGCGCCGGTCGGCAAAGGCGGCTTCCGATTCGATGTCGACAAACCCATTCCTCGTGCCCTGTTCCGGAACCCGGTGGCGCGGGGGATGCGAAGCAGGAGACTGTTCGCGGACGTCACCCACGTCGCCCTCGACGGTTTCGAGCCCTACTTCCACCTGAAACGCAGACACAAGTTCGCCGGCGACCTCGCCTGGCTGAACAAGGCGGGCTACGAAACCGCCCTGATCGCGCACGGAAGCGATGTCCGCGACCCCCGCCGTCACATCGAGATCAACGGCAAATGGTCCATGTATCTCGCCGGGGAAGCGGAGTGGCGCGACGAACTCACCCGCTCCGCCCGGCTGCACCGCGCCATCGCGGAGAGCTCCGGGCGACCGGTTTTCTACTCCACCCCCGACTTGGGGATCGACCTGGAGGAGGGCGAGTGGCTGCCGGTCTGCCTGGACCTCAACGCCTGGAGAACCGACGCCCCGCTGCTGGAACGCGACAAACCGCGGGTGCTGCACGTCCCGAGCAAACGCAACCCCCCGATCAAGGGCACCCAGTTCGTGGATCCGGTACTCCGGAAGCTCGACCGTGCGGGAAAGATCGAGTACGTATGCCCCGAGTCGATCCCGCACTCCGAGATGCGTTCTCTCGTGCACGGCGTCGACATCGTGGTGGATCAGCTGCTGGCCGGCTCCTACGGGGTGGCGGCCATCGAGGCCATGAGCGCTGGCCGGATCACCGTCGGGCGTCTCGCCGGCCCGGTGCTGGATCTGATGCCCGAGGTGCCACCCATGGTGCAGACCACCCCCGACGAACTCGAGGAGACCATCGTCAAGATCGTCGAGAACCGCGACCACTACCATCCTCTGGGACGAGACGGGGTTGAGTTCACACACAGCTGGCACAACGGCAGGGCCTCAGCCAAGGCCCTCGGCGCCTACCTCGGCGCGTCGAACGGCGTCTGACGGCGGGAATCATCGATGACGAGGGGGCAGCCGGTCAACCGCTTGCACGCGATCCACGAATCCCGGTGGGTAGAATCGCTCGCGGTAGTGCACTGTGCTCAGTGTTTGGGAAGGATTTGTTCGTGAAGATCGCCGTCGTTGCGCTCGGGAAGATCGGGTTGCCGTTGGCAGTTCAGTTCGCTGACATGGGCCATGAGGTTGTCGGTGTTGATGTTCAGCAGGCTGTTGTGGATGCGGTCAATGCTGGTGTTGAACCGTTCCCGGGTGAGGCTCATCTTCAGGAGAAGTTGTCGGTGTTGGTGCCGGCCGGGAAGCTGCGCGCCACCTGTGACTATTCGGAGGCCATTCCGGGGGTCGACGCGATTGTGATCGTCGTGCCGTTGTTCGTCGACGACGAGACCTGGCAGCCCGACTTCGGTTGGATGGAGGCCGCCACCCGGTCCTTCGCCGAGCATCTCACGCCGGGCACCTTGGTGTCGTATGAGACCACGCTGCCGGTTGGCACCACCCGGAACAGGTGGAAGCCGATGATCGAGGAGATCTCCGGTCTGGAAGAGGGCAAGGACTTCCACCTGGTGTTCTCCCCGGAACGCGTGCTCACCGGGCGGGTGTTCGAGGATCTGCGGAAATATCCGAAGCTGGTGGGTGGGCTTTCTCCCGAGGGCACCGCCCGGGGTGTCGATTTCTACGAGCAGGTGTTGGTCTTCGACGAGCGTCCCGATCTGCCGAGGGGCAATGGGGTGTGGGACATGGGCTCGGCTGAGGCCGCGGAGATGGCGAAGTTGGCTGAGACGACGTATCGGGATGTCAATATCGGGTTGGCCAATCAGTTCGGGAAGTTCGCTGCTGCGCATGGGATTGATGTTCACAAGGTGATCGAGGCGTCGAATTCGCAGCCGTACAGTCATATTCACCGGCCCGGCATCGCCGTCGGCGGGCACTGCATCCCCGTCTACCCGCGCCTCT
>ERZ772827.1059-NODE-1059-length-14304-cov-2.994736_pt1 | contig 14304 bp, 16 predicted proteins | sample MGYA00580850_ERZ772827 | MGnify/ENA primary metagenome ERZ772827 (study PRJEB29015, sample SAMEA2737950) | human oral metagenome | biome: human oral; feature: human-associated habitat; material: dental | place: China | collected 2145 ...
GTCAAGCGGTCTGCCGATTGTCTACTGTGATGAGCGTATGACCGAGGGTTTGACCAAGAAAAATGCCATCCTGACCGATGGGATTGAGGGTGAGGACTTTGCCAAGGTCTTTAATGATCTCTTTGCTCATCCTGGTAAGCTTGAGCAGCTGTCTCGCGGTTCATTGCAGGTGGCGCGCCGGTTCGATTCTGTGACGATGGCAAAGAAGGTCGCGGCGCTGTATGAGTCGCTGATTGCCAGCCATAATGCGCTCGAAGAAGAGTAGATGATGCTTGCTATCAAAAACTCATCACATGATCATGTGGTGAGTTTTGTTTTTTCTAGTGTGTATGATGAGCCAAGTACTGCAGCTCGAAGAAACCTAGGCTCTCTTAAGATTCTGCTAGCGATACTGCCGCACTGCTCGTCGCTGCTCTCGCTCTACATCGCGGCGTTTGATGGTTTCGCGCTTGTCGTAGCGTTTCTTGCCCTTACCGAGGGCGATGACGAGCTTGATATAGCGGCCGCTGGTAAGGAGCTTCGTGGGGACGATGGTGTAGCCATCCTTCTTGCGCGCCGCGAGCTGCTCGATCTGCCGCCGCTTTGCTAGGAGTTTGCGCGCACTGGTGCTGACCGTCCGGGCGTTTGGTTGGCCCTGCTCGTTGTGGCGCAGCGAGAAGCTGGCGTTATTGAGCCACAGCTCGCTGTTGCGAATCGTCACATATGCCCCCTTGAGCTGCACATGGCCCTCGCGGGCAGCGCGGACCTCTAGGCCAGTCAGGCTTATGCCGACCACTATGTCGTCGCTCAGCTCATAATCAAACCGCGCGCGGCGGTTGACAATAGCTGGTACTAGCGGCTTGGTAGAACGGGATTTGCTCATACGTCTCTTCTATTGTAGCAGATGCGATGGATATTGTAGCCTCTGAAGTTTCTTGCCGCAGTCGCTCGCATATGTGAGAGGTTTGTTAGCTACTCTGTTGTGGAGACATTAGTGTCGGCTTTGCTATCTGCTGCAAGACTTGCCTCGATGAGCTGAATCATGTCACTCAGTGTCCCGTTCCTCCCTTTGATAAGCAAGCATTCTTGAGCAAGTTCGCTTGCCATAAGTTTATCAACATCAGCAATCGGGTCAATGAATTTGGATAGTGTCGCTTGCTCTTCTTGCGTAAAATGAATATTGGCCTCGTCGAGCATTTCGTTCGTTGCCATAAATTGCAGCTTATCTGACGAATGCCGCGCTATCTCGCGCGAAGAGATATTGCGCGGAAAGAGCGCTGTTTGCAAACCGTAGGATGTGACAACATTGTCGCAATCTGCGAGCGTAATACCGTCATCTTTAACAAAAGCGAGTTGCTCGCCCTTCATAATACAAATAATCCTTTCTGTTATTTTCTAGCGTGTCTGCAGACCATTATAGCGCTAAATGTATGGAAAGAATGTCGTAAAAATAACAGCATAATAATGCGGAGTGCTCAACTCACTCCCCTGCCCGCAAAGGATATAATTCGCCATGCTATAATATCCCCTATGATTGCCGATATTGCTATTACCGAGAAGTCGTTTGGGGCGAAGACGCTGATGACAGACGTGAAGTTTAGTGTGAATGATGGCGAGAAGGTGGGCCTGGTGGGGCGCAATGGTGTTGGTAAGTCGACACTGTTTGGTATGCTAACAGGGGTAGATGATGACTATAGTGGCTCGATTATTTTCAAACGTGGCAGTGTGGTGGTAGCGACGGCCCAAGAGCACCACGACAGTGACGATATCACAGTGCTCGAATATATCTTGCGCGGTCTGCCGGAATATGCGCGCCTGCGCCATATTATCACCACCTACCCCGAGACGATGGGTGACGACATGGACAAAATCGAGGCATACACCGCAGCGCTAGAGCGCTTTGGCCAGAAGGGCTTCTACCAGATCGAGGAGCTAGTGGCGGAGGAGCTAAAGAACTTCCAAATGGCAGGCTATGGTGAGCGACATCTGGCGAGTTTGAGCGGTGGGCAGAAGCGCCTAGTGGAGGTGGTGAAGATCATGCACGCTCAGGCCGACCTTGCACTGATCGATGAGCCAACGAACCATATGGATTATGTCGCCAAGAAGCAGTTTATCGATTGGCTCAAGGGCGCAAAGCAAGCAATGCTCGTCATTACCCACGACCGAGATGTGCTGGCAGAGATGGATCGGATCGTTGAGATAAAAGACGGCACGGCCCTGAGCTACCGGGGCAACTACGATGCCTATCTGCGCCAAAATGCCTCGGCAACGGGCAACGCGATGCATGAGTACGAGCAGGTCGAGCGGCGGATTGCTAATGTGAAGGACAAGGTGGTGCAATTTCGCCGGATGAAGGAGCGAGCGCGTGACCCCGGTACCATTAAGCAATTCAAGCAGCGCGAACAGCAGGCTATGGCGGAACTTGAGCAGCTCGAGCAGATTGAAAAGCCGACGTTTTGGATTGATCGCGACAATGTGGCGCAGCTGGAGTATAAGGCGGCTGATCGCTACCAGAAGTTTAAGGCGCGGACGATTCGCCTCAGTATGCGTGATGGTGCAATGCGAAGCCAGCGCACACTGGTAGCGGTGCGAGACTTGGCGCTAGGCTATGGCGAGCGGATCTTGTTTGAGGGGGTGAATATCGACCTGCGTGAGGGCGAGGCCGTGGAGCTGCGCGGCCGCAATGGCGCAGGTAAGACGACACTTATTCGAGAACTACTCGCCACGCAAAATCTGGTGCAGGACAGAGGTAGCGATACACCCATTGTCTATAGTGGCTCGCTGCAGCTCGATAGCCATATTCGAATTGGCGTGTATGAGCAGGAGATTGCCCCGACGTATCTTGGCCTCACACTGGCTCAGGCGATTGAGCAGATGCACCTCGATCGTGGGTTGCCAATTGGTCAGACCAAGCTCCGCCAATTGATGAGCGACTACCTCTTTGCTGAGACGGATCGCGATGTGCCGCTCGCCCGCCTCAGTGGTGGGCAGAAAGCGCGTTTCCAGATTATTAGCATGCTAGCTAATGAGCCGCAGCTGCTCATTCTCGATGAACCTACTAACCACCTTGACCTACCCAGTATTGAAGAGCTTGAGGCGGCACTGGAGCGCTATACTGGCGCTATCCTCTACGTCAGCCACGACAACTACTTTCGGCAAAAGTTGGGTGGTGAGGTGGTGCAGATCGGGGCGCAGTAAGAGGCAATCTCATCGCAAAATACCAATCGCTTCCACGTCCCTTCTCTCAAGTACATATCTTTCAGTATCATGAGAGCTCGCATGCTTGGTAGACTTACCTCTCGTAGTGGTGAACGTGAGCATTACAACAAGTCTCTACTTATCTGCTCTGCACCTTTCTATCTACTACTTCACGTCGGTGGAGTGTACGTTGATTAATTTTAGAATTATGTAAGCTTCAGACATGAGAACCTATCATACGTATACTATACTGTGCACAATTTTGTACCAGCATATTGCTTACGGTTGCAATCTACGCTATTGTAGAAGCAATGCTAGTGAACAAAAATAGATCAAGCGCGGGGTTTGCTCTGCCAACAGTGATCGTGGCATCGGTGGTAGCAATGATGCTACTCCTTGTGGCGGCGTCTGCATCGACGGCGATTCGCGAGGGGCTCTACGCCCAGCACTACCGGCGCTTAGCCCGTGAGGCAGCAGAAAGTGGCGTTGTTCTTGCCAGTAAATGTCTTGAGCTTAATAACGACCTTGCCCAGTGGTCTAATAGTGCGAAGTTGCGACCCAATACCGATTGCAAAGGCGCAGTGGTGGCTGGGCGCACGCAGTATGTTCAGCAGGATGGCAATGTGCGCACGACCTTTGAAGTGGGTGAGCCAGAGCGCCGCGAAGGGAGTATTCAGCGTATCACGGCAGTGGGCCGGACGGAGCTTATTCGGACGACGGATGGCGCAGTGTGGAAGAGCTATGAGTATCGCCTGGCGGGTCAAGCGGGCCTCAGTACATTGCTCGATAGTGTCTCGTTTGGTTATGCAACCGGTGGTGGCTTTGCGATGAGTGGTGCATTCTTTACTGTTATCGATGAGTTTGGGCGGCCACGCTCGGCAGGGTTCAATGGTTTTGGTCAGCTCGGTGTCGGCTCAACCACCGATACTCTCACGCTCAAGCAGTTTAATATCCCTGCTAATAAGCGTGCTGTGCGCACCTACACTAACTTTCTCTCTCACGGTCGCAATATGTTTGCTTTGACGGAAAATGGTGAGGTGTGGGGCGCGGGGCTCAATAACCATGGGCAGATTGGTAACCCGGGTCAGTCTGTTGCGTGGGTGACGAACCCGGTTCAGTTTGCTTTGCCGAGTACTGATAATGTCGCGACCTTTGTGGCACCGCTAGGGATTGTTACCTTTGTCGTGACATCCCAGGGGAACGTCTATGCCGCTGGCTTTAATGAAAAAGGTGTAGCGGGTATCAACTCGACCGCAGCAACGATCAAGACACCTACTAGAGTACCTTTCCCTGAGAAGATTCGGGCCGATGCTCATTCCTGGGCGCTGGATAGCCAAACAGCCTATGCGATTGGCGAGAGCGGCGCGGTCTATGGTTGGGGTAATAATGAGTTTGGCCAGCTTGCTCAAGGTGACATCAATGAGCGGAGAGCACCTGTCCGCCTAGGTGATTTTGGCAAGCCTGGTAAGACCAAGGCGGTGCAGCTCGCCTTTGACGGCGACACCGTCTACATTCGCGACAGCGCGGGAGCGGTCTACTCGGCTGGCAAGACAAACTACGGCCAGGCGGGGGTGCCGACTTTTCGGTTGCGTGCCGGGGTATCTAATCGCTGTCTAGCAGCGGTAGGAGCAAACCTGCGGACAGAAAATTGCTCGAGTACTGCTGCGAACCAAAAGTGGCACTTTGATCGCACGAATAACGCCCTACAAGTCGAGTCGAACCCAGGCGCAAGTCAAAACCGCTGCGTCGAAGCAACCGGCCATAATAATGAAGAGACGCGTATGAGGTGGTGTGCCTGGTGGTCTGGCGGTAAACGCTTCGATTTTCGCTATCCGACAAATTCGTGGAGTTATGTCTACCTCAGCAATAGTACCGATATTGGCGGGCGAGGTTTGTGTATAATTGAGGCAAATAGCGCAACTGGTGACACTAAGATGGATTCCTGCGAATATTATACGCATAAGGTCTATGCGCCATACAATCCGACGCTGGAGCAGGTTGCTTCTGGTGGTGTCATCGATATCACAACAGACCAGTACTTTGCGACGATGGTCTATGCTAATGGCGAAGTGAAAACCTTTGGCCTTAACAACGGTGCACTGGGTAACGGTGTCTATGTTGATACAGCTAATCTTGATACATACAAGCGCCACGTATATAATCCAACTCCAGTCAATTTTATTCTTCCCTCGGGTGTCAGGGCGGTGTCGTCTTGGACTACCTCCAACGGGATCGATTCTAAGAATGGCAACACGTTTGTCGTCACCAGCGATGGCCGCGTCTTTGGCGCGGGTAGTAATGTAACTGGTCAGCTGGGTATTGGGCATATCGGTGGTGGTACTAATGGCATCTACCCTACCCCGCAGCAGATGTTGGTACTCGGCGCGCAGGGTAACTTGGCATCGTATGTGCGTTCGGGCTACGGTACGACAGTGGTCTATGCTAACAACCGCAAAGTATTCACCGTGGGTAATAACTCCAACGGCCAGCTGGGCGACGATACGACTACCACCAACCCAACGCCCCGTGCTAACAAAAACACCAATCCGCAGCGCCACGTGAAGTTCTATTAGATAGGTAAATAGTGGGTTATGGATGCGTCAGGAAGATCCGAGATTCAAGGCTTAATGTGCCCAGAATCACCCACTATTCAATAGAATATGACATGAGTGTAATGGCCGCCTATCAACCCTGGCACTAGAATCCCATGTTTTTGCAAGATAGTGATTAGGATAAGAGGTCTGATATTTAGTCAATGTATACGTTAGATGTTAGTGCTCAATGAGTACTAACTATAGGCAAGAATTAATACAGCACACCTGTCATAAATAATCAACACGCAACAATTATGTCACTAAAAAGTCTCTCGTTGAGTCAAACAAAAAAGCGTGAACAATATATGTATACTACCTATACCCCTCCATTTCTCTCGTATGTGAGCAGCCAATAGTAAAACTCACTGCCCTTCCCGAGCAGTGAGTTGACTGTGATACATAGCCAAGCTATGCTTCTGGCAGCAATCCCTTTGCTGTAAGGAGCTCATCAATTCGAGCCCGGTCAAAGCCATAGACGATCTCGCCAGCAATGTCTGTGACTGGAATACCCTGGGCTTTGCCGCCAGTTTTGGCAGCGAGCTCATCCTCAGCACCAGGCGTTTTCTCGATGTCTTTGACGGTGTAGTGTACGCCCAGCTTGTCGAGATATTGCTTCTCTGTCTTACAATAGGCGCACCATTCTGCGCTATACACTATAACTGATGGTGTTGTATTCATACTTATCCCCTTTCGCTCTTGCTAGTATAGCATGGACGGTGATAGAGTTGGCAAGCGTACTGGGTGTACGGCGCACAGCTTCTTTCCTAGCGTTAGCTCTATGAGTGTGGGGAGGCTAATCATCTGTGATATGTTGGCTTGTCAGATACCAGCCACCATCGTGCGGTGATTGATACACACGTAACTGCACATCCAGCTGGTATTTGCGGAGCTCGGTGATGGCGCGCAAGGCAGCTGCGCGGCTCGGGTACCGCTTTTTGGCCGCTTCATTATGTGGTGGGCGGTAGGACTGGTGTTTGGGCGTTTTATTGCGGCGTGGCATAGCTCTAGTATACGCGGCTTTGCTGTGCGACGCCAGTTGTCTCACATGCATCCTCTCAAGGAATGGTTATAAAAGTTAATGCCATATATAAAGTAGCAACTCCACGCTCAATCATCACAAGCTATGTGTGCGCTCTATCCTCTCAAGAAGCAAAAGCACGGTGCCAGTGTGCTGCGAGATGGCGGTAATTTAAGATTCATGTCCAACTGCCGCTTTCCTCTTTACGTCTGTGGGGTCTCCTGGTACAATAAGGCCATATGAGTACGGAGTCTCGTGAGAATGCCCGCTCGCACGGTAGCCAAGTGGTTAGTGTGCTGTGGCGTACCCTACTTGGGACAACCTGGCGAATGGCGGTGCCAACTGTTGGGTTGTTTTTGCTCGGAGTCTGGGCGGACTGGCAGTTTGCAACCAAGCCGTGGCTGATGTTTGTCGGCTTGGTGGTCGGCATCGCTCTTGCAGCGGGGCTCATCACGCACCAAATTAAGGGAGGTCATCGCACATGATGTTTTTTGCGGCAGTGCCACACATCTCAGTCAAGGCAGACGAGGTGTTTTCGATCGCTGGCTGGCCAATTACTAATGCCAATCTCGTCGGTCTGCTGGGCCTCATTGTCTTGGCTTGGCTGATGTTTCGCACGCGGGCAGCGGTGCTGGGTAAGAAGAAGGCGAATTTTGCAACTCGCTTGACTGTCTGGTGCTTCGAGGGGCTGTACAATACCGTTGGGCAGGTCATCCCCAGCAAGAAATGGACGCGGCGCGTTGCTCCTCTTGTTATTACAATGTTTTTCTTTATCGCCGCGCAATATTGGCTAGGGTTATTGCCAGTTGTTGGGCCAGTGATGGTTGGTCATACACCACTATTCCGGGGCCAAAATGCCGATCTTAACATGACCTTCGCCCTCGCGGCCGTTACGATCGTTATGGCGCAGGTATACGCAGCACGCGAGCTCGGCTTTGTGGGTAATCTCAAGCGGTATTTTGTTAATCCACTGCGCGATCCGATCATGTCCTTTGTCGGAATTCTCGAGATCGTGGCAGAGTTCTCGCGCTTACTGAGCCTATCCTTCCGTCTGTTTGGTAATGTGCTGGCGGGTGAGATTTTGATTGCGATGATCGCTTACCTTACCCAGGCGGCAATGCCAGCAGTATTGCAGCCGTTCTATCTCTTTGAATTATTCATTGGTGGCATTCAGGCCTATATCTTCTTTATGCTTTCAACCGTGTTTATTTCACTTGGGCTCACGCATCACGGCGGTGATGAGGAAAAAGATACGCACTCAAATACCTCGACTTCTTCAGACGCGAACCTCGTGACCGAAGGAGTAAAATAACATTGGTAATAACTAAATAAGGAGAAATAATTATGAAAGACATCGCATTTACCCTGGCGTATGCTATTCCAGCAGCGTTTGCTGCGATCGGGTGTGGTTGGATTGGTGCCAACGCCATGAAGGCGGCTGGCCGCAACCCAGAGAAGATTAACGACCTACGCACTATGATGATCCTTGGTATTTCGTTTATCGATGCTTTGGCTATCATTGGTTTTGTGGCCGCGATCGTCGGCAAGGTGATGTAAGGAGTTCGCACTCGTGAATACCCTGCACTATTTTGCATCGACAGAGGCGGGTGGTGGCGATTTGTTCTCGTCGCTTGGTCTTGATTGGCAGCTGTTTGTCCTGCAAATGGTGGCATTTGTGGTGCTGCTCTTGGTCTTGAAGAAGTGGGTCTATCCACCGCTGCTCGACATGCTCGATCAGCGCGATGCGAAGATTCGCGATGGCCTCAAAGCAGCTGAGAAAGCGCAAAAGGCAGCTGACGAGACCGAGGAGCGCACTGCTGCAATGCTCAAGAAAGCCCGCCACGAGTCACAAGAAATTGTGACCGCTGCCAAAACTGAGGCAGCTAGCATGGTAAGCGATGCCAAAGACGACGCCCACACGCAGGCCGAGCGCATCTTAGCGTCGGCTCACACCCAGACGCAGACAGAATTGGCCGAGGCCAAGCGGGCGCTGCGCCGTGAGATGGTCGACATGGTCGTCGAGGCAACGCGTGCAGTGACCGCTGAGACTGTTGACGCGTCGAAAGACCGCCAGCTGATCGAGAAGCATCTGACTAAGCTTGATAAGGAGCAGCGCTGATGGCGGCCGGTTTTTCGCGCCGTCGCCTCGCTGCGTATGTCGCTGAGCAGATTGCTGCTGGTGCTGAGGTGTCTGCCGTGCTGCGCCAGGTTGCGGCTTATCTTATTGACACCCGTGCAACGCGCGATGTTGACGTCGTGGCAGCAACGATTGAGGAAGCGCTAGCTGAGCGTGGTATCGTTGTCGCTGAGGTCACGACGGCACATGCACTGTCGGCTGCTTTGCAGAAGCAGCTCAAGACAGAGGTCACGGCACTTGCTGAGCAGAGTGGCACTGCGCCGGTTACGTCAGTACAGCTCCGCCAGGTTGTCGATCCGTCGGTGATCGGTGGCGTGAAGATTGCTCTGCCAGGCCAGCACTATGATGGCACTATCCAACACAAACTAACCGCCCTTGCGGGCACGAAATAAGAGGAATTATACATGGCTGAAACAACAGTTACAGAGTTGTCCGAGAGCTTGCGGCAAGCGATCGCAGGCCTGGAAGCCTCTGAAGGACTAGAGCAGGTCGGTATCGTGACCCGAGTGGGTGATGGTGTGGCCTGGGTACATGGCTTGCGCCACGCTGGCTATAGCGAGGTGCTCGAGATCGAGACCAAAACAGGTGTCGTTGAGGCATTTGCCCTCAACCTGATGGAAGATGAGATTGGTGCTGTGCTGCTTGGCAGCGACCAAGGTGTGGCTGCTGGCGACCGCGTTAAGCTCAAGGGCGAGGTCCTGAGTGTGCCGGTTGGTGAGGAGTTGCTTGGCCGCGTGGTGAACCCGCTCGGTGAGCCACTTGATGGTGGCCCAGCTATTACTACCACGCAGCGCGGCCTCGTCGAGCGTGAGGCAATCGGCGTGATGGGCCGCAAGAGCGTGCACGAACCACTGATGACTGGTATTATGAGCATCGATGCGATGTTCCCGATTGGCCGTGGCCAGCGTGAGCTCATCATTGGTGATCGCCAAACTGGTAAGACGGCAATCGCACTCGACACGATGATCAACCAAGCCCGCCAAAAGACTGGCGTGGTGAATGTCTACGTTGCCGTTGGGCAGAAGCTGAGCAAGATTGCTCGCCTGGTCGAGCGCCTCAAAGAAGAAGGTGTGATGGATCAGACTATCGTGGTAGCGACCAGCCCAAGCGACCCAGCTTCCCTGCTCTATCTTGCGCCATACGCTGGTACCGCCATGGGTGAGTACTTCCGCGACAACGGTGGCCATGCTTTGATGATCTATGACGACCTCACCAAGCACGCTGTCGCCTACCGCCAGATGAGTCTGCTGCTGCGCCGTCCACCAGGACGTGAGGCCTTCCCGGGTGATGTGTTTTATTTGCATAGCCGCCTACTCGAGCGCAGTGCCAAGCTGAGTGATGAGCTTGGGGCAGGTTCGCTCACAGCCCTGCCAATCATCGAGACCCAAGCGGGCGATATCTCCGCCTACATCCCCACCAACGTGATTTCCATCACCGACGGACAGATCTTTATGGAGACAGATCTCTTCTACCAGGGTATTCGCCCAGCCATTAGTGCTGGTCTCTCGGTGTCGCGTGTTGGTGGTGCAGCCCAGACTAAGGCGCTCAAGAGTGTTAGCGGTAACCTCAAGCTCGGGTTAAGTCAGTTCCGCGAGTTGGCAAGCTTTGCTCAGTTTGGAAGCGACCTTGATGCCGAGACCAAGGCACAGATTGGCCGTGGTCAACGCCTGACAGAGCTTCTCAAACAGCCACAGTACCAGCCAATGAGTGTTTGGGAGCAGGTGGTGAGCATTGTGGCGGTGAGCCAAGGCTACTTCGACACCGTGCCAGCCACGAAGATCAAAGCTGCGCAAGATGCTCTGCTGAGCCGTCTCTGGGCCGAGGCTAAGGAACAAATGCGCACCCTCAACAAGGGCGACCAGAAGTTTGGCGCTGATGAAAGGCTCACCCACTTGATAGAATCAACCGCGGGCGAAATTGCCAAGGAATTTGCGGAGTAAGCAACGGAGGTCGCTATGCCCAATACGCAACAGCTCAAAGCACGGATTCGCTCGGTTAAGAGTACCAAGCAGATCACCAAGGCGATGCAAATGGTGGCAGCGAGCAAGATGCGCCGCGCCCAAGATGCAAGCCGCACTACTGCGCCGTACACCACGGCGGCACGTGGCCTCTTGCGCTACCTCTCGCGCCAGGGTGCGACCGACGATCACCCCCTGTTTGCCCAGCGCACTGTTAAGCGCCGCTTGATCATTGTCATTGCCGCCGATAAAGGGCTGGCCGGTGCCTACAACAGCAACGTCCTCAAGCGCTACGTCCAGCTCCTGCGCGATGACGATGCAGCCGGTATTGACAACACTACCATTGCGGTGGGGCGCAAGGCAGCGCAGTTTGTTGCCCGCCTCAAGGATACGCAGGTGGTTGGTGTGTATGAGGATGTGCCAGATCGCCCAACTGGGCCAGCCTTCCGGGCAATTCTCGACACTGCGCACGATATGTTTGTGAGTAAGCAGGTCGATGCGGTTGACGTTGTATTCACCCGCTTTTATAGCAGTATGACACAGCACCCTGACACAATCCACCTCTTACCCGCTGGCCTTGACGCCGAGCAACTCGATGCGGTGGATGACGACGAAGTAATCCCAGATGATGAAGCACTTTTCGAGCCAAGCCCGCAAGCAGTACTCGACACCATTGCTGCGCGCATGGTGAGTGCCCGGCTCTACCAAGCCCTGCTCGATGCTCGGGCGAGCGAGCACAGCCAGCGCATGCTTGCCATGAAGAATGCCACCGATAACGCTACCAGCCTTGTCGATGACCTAACACTCGAGATGAACAAGCAGCGCCAAAGCGCCATCACGCAAGAGCTGACCGAGATCAGCGCTGGTGTGGAGGCAATGGGATGAAACACTACGGGCGTATTGTGGTGGCTGCACTTGCCATGTATGCGCTCGTGTGTGCGGTGTTGCTTCTTGTGGGTGGTGCTCAGATGCTGTCTGCTAGCCGTGGTGAGGGGTTGCTCCTTGGCCTTGCGCTGATGTTGCCGTTTGCTCTCGGTGGACTGTGGTATTGGCGGTATGGCCAGCGGCACAGTGCGAGTTTTGTAAGTGTCACGACTGGCCTATTAGTTGTGATCCTTGCTGGCCTTGGCTCGTATGTTGCGGGCTTTCTTGCCTCCTTTGCTGTGCATGGTGTAGAGGCACAGGCCAATGATGTGGCTCGCCTTGCCTGGCCAGCTCAGCCTATTATGGCATGTGCTGAGTTACCAGCTATTCGCATGTTATTGCCATACACTCCAATTACCGTACTTGTTGTTTATGGTGGTATGGTGGTATACGACTATCTGTGTCATGCTAGGTTGCGCAAAGGAGTAATCGCTGGTAATAATGGGAGAGTAACTTTAACAAAAATAAAGGAGAAGACCTGATGAGTGAACTGCCATCATATAGTCAAGAACATACTGAAGATATTCGAGCTGTTCCTATCTTCGTTGAAGGAGAAGATGGTCGCTCGGGTCATGTTGAGATGCTTGGTGTCGATAAAGACGGTAACCCTGATCCAGATGACTTTTCTGGATATGATCCAAGCGAAGAAGATATCCTGAAGATATGGACGACTCAATATGGACATGCTCCAGAAACACCCGAAGAGTATCTGTCGTACGCTGAGCTAGTTAAGGCAACGGAGAAGTGGCACAACCAGTTGGCAGGATTTGGTAGAAGTGCTATACACGGTTCGTGCTACGAAGCTGGAGTTCATCTCCCTTATGACTATAGCGATCCGCCAACCTGGAAGCCAGGCGATGGCTCAAAGGCCTTAGTAAGAGCTGCCCTCTATCGTGTCACAGGAGGAAGTATATTCTTAACAAAACCACTTGCAGACTTGAGCGAATTGGCGAAAGTAGACCCCCAAATGACAGAATGGGATATGTACCCTGTACCGGGCGAGAGAAGATATTACGATCATCCACAAAAAGAAGGAGAAACGAATGAGTAAAAACCAAGGAAAAATCATCCAGATCATGGGTGTGGTGGTGGATGTCGAGTTCGACCGCGAGGTGGAGCTGCCAGCTATCTACGACGCCCTGCACGTCGAACGTGATGACCAGACGCTGACGCTTGAAGTAGCGCAGCACCTAGACGAGCAGACGGTGCGAACCATCAGTCTGCAATCGACCGACGGCCTGAAGCGTGGCCAGTCAGTGGTTGCAACTGGTGCACCGATCCGCGTACCCGTAGGCGAAGCAACGCAAGGGCGGATGTTTAATGTGGTGGGCGAACCGATCGATGGCGAGCCAGTAGCCGATGATGCGCAGCGTGCGCCCATCCATGCTGAGCCCCCTGCCCTCACCGAGCAGTCCAACAAGACCGAGATCCTCGAGACTGGTATCAAGGTGATTGACCTCATTGCGCCACTTACCAAAGGTGGTAAGGCTGGGCTCTTTGCTGGTGCTGGCGTGGGTAAGACCGTGCTCATCCAAGAGCTGATCAACAACATCGCGAAGTTCCACAGTGGTAACTCTGTCTTTGCTGGTGTGGGTGAGCGCACCCGTGAGGGCAACGACCTCTACCACGAGATGAAGGATGCTGGCGTGTTAGATAAGACATCACTTGTCTTTGGCCAGATGAACGAACCACCGGGGGCACGTTTGCGGGTGGCGCTTGCTGGCCTAGCAATGGCCGAAGCCTTCCGTGATGAAGGTAAGGATGTGCTGCTCTTCGTCGACAATATCTTCCGCTTTACGCAGGCTGGTGCTGAGGTGTCTGCCCTGCTCGGCCGTTTGCCAAGTGCGGTGGGCTACCAGCCAAACCTGCAGCAGGAGATGGGTGCATTGCAAGAGCGTATTACCAGCACCAAGAAGGGCTCGATTACCTCTGTTCAGGCAGTGTATGTGCCAGCCGACGACCTGACCGACCCAGCGCCTGCCACTACCTTTGCTCACCTTGATGCTACCATCGTGATGAACCGCGCCCTGACAGAGATTGGTATTTATCCAGCAGTGGACGTGCTCGACTCCAGCTCTAACTCGCTTGATCCCGAGGTGGTTGGCGAGGAGCACTATCAGGTGGCTCGCGAAGTGCAGCGCGTCTTGCAGCAATATAAAGAATTGCAGGACATCATTGCTATCCTGGGTATGGAAGAGCTCAGCGACGACCAGAAGCAGATCGTTGCCCGAGCCCGCCGCTTGCAGCGCTTCTTGGCTCAGCCATTCCACGTTGCCGAGCAATTTACTGGTAACCCCGGAAGCTACTTCAAGCTTGCTGACACCATCCGCGATGCCAAGGACATCCTGAGTGGCAAGTACGACGACAAGCCAGAGAACTGGTTCTACATGTCGCCAGTGCCACTGAGCGAGAAGCAAGACTAGCACGCTCTGCACATTCTTACACGGCAGCAGCCAACCGAGATATTCTCTCCGTGTTGGCTGCTGTTTTTCTTTC